>Ga0247813_10002645_pt1 | contig 12051 bp, 12 predicted proteins | sample UWRJL169409C1_FD_180719 | JGI IMG/M metagenome (GOLD analysis project Ga0247813, IMG submission 180719) | Plant litter microbial communities from Arlington Agricultural Research Station in Wisconsin, United States - UWRJ-L169-409C-1 | ecosystem: Environmental > Terrestrial > Plant litter >... | reverse complement strand
AACTACCCTGACATCGTGCTCGGCATGGTCGTGATCGGTGTGCTCGGTATGGGCAGCAGCGCGGCGTTGCGCTGGGCGGGCCGCAAGCTCACGCCATGGTATCGGCCCGGAGGCGCGTTGCCATGAGCCGCGACGAATCCTCAACCGCAACCGCGATTGAGGCAGTGATGACACCGGCTGCGACTGGAGCGACGGGCGCGATCTCGTTGCGCAACGTGGGTGTGCATTTCGGCGCGGGCCGGCACGCGGTGCAGGCGGTGCAAGGCGCGACGTTCGACATCGCGCCGGGCGAGTTCGTGAGCGTGCTCGGCCCGTCGGGCTGCGGAAAATCCACGCTGCTCGGCGTGCTCGCCGGGTTTACGCAGCCCAGCTCCGGCGAGGCGTTGGTGGACGGACTTCCCGTGGAGCGACCGGGTGCGGATCGTGCGGTGGTGTTCCAGCAGCCGACTCTGTTCCCATGGAAACGAGTGCTGGCCAACGTGGCGTTCGGTCCGAAGATGCGCGGAGTGGGTCGGGCGGAGCGCAAACGCATCGCTGCCGACATCCTGCGTGAAGTGGGGCTGGCGGATTTCCATCATCATTTTCCGGTGCAGCTTTCCGGCGGCATGCAGCAACGCGTGAGCCTGGCGCGCGTGCTGGTGAACCGGCCGCGGGTGTTGCTCATGGACGAACCCTTCGGGGCGCTCGACGCGCAGACCCGCCTGCAAATGCAGGAACTGCTGCTGGAGCTGTGGGCGGAGCACCGGATCACGGTGCTCTTCGTCACGCACGACATCGACGAAGCGATCTTCCTTGGCGACCGCGTGCTGGTGTTCTCGCAACGTCCGGGCCGCATCGTGGCCGATTTCAAGGTCGAGCTGCCGCGTCCGCGCACGCCCGCGCTGCTGACCGGTGATCATTTCGTGTATCTCAAACGCCGCTGCCTCGGCCTGCTCCGCCCCAGCCCGACGGGCAGGGCAGGGGATGCGGCGGATCTCATCCACGCCGGTGAAATCGAACAATCCTCGCCCTGAGATGAAAGAGCGCACGAAGCGCGTGTCACGGGACGAGACGCGGTAAAATCAATTTCCACGGACGGGTGGTTCCGTTCGTGGCTGTCAGGGTCTGTTAAGGTCAGGTCAAATCAGGCATCAGTAGGTCAGCAAAACGCCCGACCGGGGGACCGGTCGGGCGTTATGATTGGATAGGCCAAGGAGCCTACCGGTCTAAGGAAACGAAGTGCTTTTAGGCAGCGGCTTTCGGGGTCTTGGCCAGCGCGGCGTCGAGGGCTTTGATGAGCTCGGCGATGGTCGCGTCGGTTTCGTCACCCATGTTGGAAATACGGAAGGTTTTGCCCTTCAGTTTTCCGTAGCCGCCGTCGATCACGAGCTTGTGCTCGGACTTGAGGATTTTGTTCAACACGCCGAGGTCGATGTTCTGCGTGTTGGCGAAGCAGTTCAGCGCGACCGAGCCGTAGCCTTCCTTCGGGAACAGCTTGAAGCCCTTCGAGAAGATGAAGTCCTGCACGGTTTTGTTGAGGCGGGCGTGGCGGGCGTAGCGGTTCTCGATGCCCTCGGCCATGATGTCTTCGAGCTTGGACTTGAGCGCGTAGATGAGCGCGATGGCCGGCGTGCTCGGGGTCATGCCATTCTCGTGGTTCTTCTGGAACTCGATCAGGTCGAAATAATAGCCGCGGTCCTTGGCGAGGGCGGAACGCTCGAGGGCCTTTTTGGAGACGGTGATGAGCGCGAGGCCGGGGGGCATGGCGAGGGCCTTCTGCGAACCGGTGATGATGATGTCGATGCCGAGTTCGTCCTTCTTGATCGGAACGACGGTGAAGGAGCTGACGGTGTCGATGATGGAGATGACGTCGGGGAAATCGCGGAGGACGGCGGCGAGCGCGTTGATGTCGCTCATCGTGCCGGTCGAGGTCTCGTTGTGGATGATCGTGATGCAGTCGTAGGCGCCGGTGGCGAGTTCCTTGCGGACGGCCTCGGGTTCGATGGGCTGGCCCCAGTCGAACTTGAGCGCGGTGGCCTGCTTGCCGATGCGCAGGGCGACGTCGTTCCACTTGTCGGAGAACGCGCCGTTCATGCAGTTAAGGACCTTCTTTTGGCAGACGTTGCGCAGGGCGCCTTCCATCACGCCCCAGGCGGAGCTGGTGGAGAGATACACCGGATCCTTGGTGTAGAAGAGCGCCTGCAAGTCCGGCTGAATGGAATTGTAGAGCGCGACGAAATCAGTGCTGCGGTGACCGATCATCGGCTGGGCCATGGCGCGCAGCGTTTTGTCGGAGACGGCAATGGGACCGGGAATGAACAATTTGTAGCTCATGGGCGTGTTGGAATGTCCACCGGCGGCGCGATCAGATCGGTTGCGGACAACTGAGGAATAAGTTGCGTGACCCGGCTTGCGACGTGGTAGAACGTTCAGCCAATCCGTCCGGCCCGCCTACCGTCAACACCCTAATCCGCCCGCATGTCGTCCTGGCTCAAACGCCAACTCAACACCTTCGAAGGCTACACGATCGATGTCATTTTCGGTCGTCGCGAGGGGATGCGGGCGACGGTCTTCGCCGGGTTTTTGCAGGGTCTTTCCTATTTGTTCAGCGGCATCGCCCAGTCGCGCTTGTGGCTCTACCGCAAGCGTATCCTGCATGACCAGCCGCTCGGCTGTCTCGTGGTCGTGGTGGGCAATCTCACGGTGGGCGGCACGGGCAAAACGCCGGTGGTGGAAAAATTCGCCCGCGCCCTCCGCGACCGCGGTCGCAAGGTCGCCATCCTGTCGCGCGGTTATCGCAGCAAATCCGCCCCGATGTGGAAAAAATGGTGGTATCGACTTTCGCATACCGCCGAACCGCCGCCGCGCATCGTGAGCGACGGCGAGCGCGTCCTGCTCGACTCCGAGCAGGCCGGCGACGAGCCCTACATGCTGGCGCGCAATCTCCCCGGCGTTTTTGTGATCGTGGACAAAAACCGCGTGAAAGCCGGCGCCTACGCGATCAAGCGGTTCGGCTGCGACACGCTTATCCTGGACGACGGTTTCCAATACCTGCCGCTCAAGGGCCGGCTCAATCTGCTGCTGGTGGATAAGACGAATCCGTTTGGCAACGGACACCTGCTGCCGCGCGGCATCCTGCGCGAGCCGATCAAACACCTGAAGCGCGCCAGCTACGTTTTTCTCACCAAGTCGGACGGCAATCGCGATTTGGAACTCGAGGAACTCATTCAGAAACACAATCCGGGCGTGGACATCATCGAGTGCGCGCACCGGCCGCAGTATTTACAGCGTTTCGGCAGCGACGAACGCCAGCCCCTCGAATGGCTGCGCGGTAAAAAAGTCGGCGCGTTCAGCGGCATCGCCGTGCCGGAGAGTTTTGAGAAATTCGTGCGCGAATTGGGCGGACACATCGCGTTCACCCGCCGCTTTCTCGACCACTACCGGTTCACGTCGGAGGATTTCGTTTCCATTTTCACGGAAGGCATCGAGCAACAAGTCGAGTTCATCGTCACGACCGAGAAAGACGCCGTGCGACTTCCCGAGAAACTTCCCTGCGCCGTGCCGATCTATTATCTTCGTCTCGAAATCGACATTATCCGGGGTGCGTCCGACTTTGACGAAGCGGTCGAACGCATCTGCTTTCACGACGCGCCGGTGCGGTCCGTTGACTGATTTTTAATCCCCCCTTCACTCTCGTTTTCACTTTTACCCAACACGTCATGATCATTGATTCCCGTTTCAACGAACTTGCCCAAGGACTGACCGGATTTTCCTGCGAACTCAAAAAAGGCCAGCGCGTCCTGATCGACGCCTTCGACGTGCCCGAGGCGATGGTCATCGCGCTCATCCGCGCCACCCGCGCGCTCGGCGCCCATCCCTACGTGAACCTGCACCGCGCCCGCGTCTCGCGCGAACTCATGCTCGGCGCCGAGGAGGCCCAATACGCCCCGCACGCCGAGGTTGAGTATGCGCGTATGCAGAAAATGGATGCCTATATTGCTCTGCGCGGCTCCGACAACATCTTCGAAAACTCCGACATCCCCGCGTCGCGCGTGCAGCTCGTCTCGAAGCTCATGAAGCCGGTGCTCGATCACCGCGTGAACAAGACCAAGTGGGTCGTGCTCCGCTGGCCGACCTCCGCGATGGCGCAGCAGGCGTCGCTCAGCACCGAGGCGTTCGAGGACTTTTATTTCAAGGTCTGCACGCTCGACTACTCGCGCATGATCCCCGGCATGAACGCGCTCAAGGCGCTCATGGATAAGACCGACCAGGTGCAGATCACGGGGCCCGGCACGGACCTGCGTTTCTCGATCAAAGGCATCGGCTCGCAGACCTGCGGCGGACGTCGCAACATCCCCGACGGCGAGGTGTTTTCCTGCCCGGTGAAGGACAGCGTCGAAGGCGTCATCGCCTACAACGCGCCGACGGTTTATCTCGGCACGTCGTTCGACAACATCCGCCTCGTTTTCAAAAAGGGTAAGATCGTCGAAGCCACGGCGAACAACACGAAGCGCCTGAATGACATTCTGGATAGCGATCCAGGCGCGCGCTACATTGGCGAATTCGCGCTGGGTTTTAATCCGCACATCCTCGAGCCGATGCGCGACATCCTGTTCGACGAAAAGATCGCGGGCTCGTTCCACTTCACGCCCGGCCAGGCCTACGAAGGCGTGGGCAACGGCAACAAGAGCCAGGTTCACTGGGACATGGTGAACATCCAGCGCCCGGAGTGGGGCGGCGGCGAAGTGTGGTTCGACGGAAAGCTGATCCGCAAAGACGGCATCTTCGTGCCGAAGACGCTGCACAAACTGAATCCCGATTACCTGCTCGGGAAGAAGTGAGTGAACCGGTAGGGCGGGACCGCTGGGCCCGCCGCTCTGAGGTATTTCAGGGAGGGACGACCTCCGTGTCGTCCGATTCGCCATCAGCCTGCACGGCGCGCCCGGCGGTCGCGCCCTACCTATCGAGTTTTTGAATTAACGGCCATTAGCGTAAATTAGCGGTTTCAATTTGTATGAACGATTTCATCCAGTCCCTTCCGAAGACCGAGACTCACCTGCACATCGAGGGGGCGTTGCCTTACGAACTGCTGCGCGCCTGGCAGCCGGAGACGTATCCTGAAAATCCTTACTTCCACGCGCCGGATTTTCGGTATCCGACGTTTCCGAAGTTTGACGAAATTCTCCTCGGTCACGCGCTGCCGTGGTTTGTCTCGGCCGAACGTTACCACGAGGCGGCCAAAGCGATTTTTGCCAAACACGTCGCGCAGAATGTGCGCTACGTTGAAACGTCGTTCCACCTGCCGGTTTCCGGTTTCATCGGCGTGCCCGGTCCCGAAATCATCGCGGCGATCCGTGCGGCGGTGCCGGCGGGACTGGAGGTCCGGATTTTCGCCGGCATGGCGCGCACCGATTACACCGGACCGATGCAGGCGGTGATCGACGACCTCGGAAATTGGGACGGTCTTGCGGGCGTGGATTTGCACGGACTGGAAAGCCTGCCGAACGAACCGTGGACGGCGAAGGTCTGGGCGCAGCTGCGGGCCGAGGGCAAGGTCACCAAGGCGCACGCCGGTGAGTTTGGCGGCGCGGATCGCGTGCTTGAGGCCATCGAGCAGCTCGGCTCGACCCGCATCCAGCATGGCGTGCGGGCGATTGAAGATCCGGCGGTGGTTGCGCTGGCGGCCGAACGCGGCGTGACGTTTGACGTGTGTCCGTTGAGCAACGTGAAGTTGTGCGTGACGCGCTCGCTGGCTGAGCATCCGCTGCGCATGCTGACGGCGGCGGGTGTGCGCTGCACGCTGAGCACCGACGATCCGCTGGTGTTCGCCAATACCTTGAACGGTGAATACGCCGCGCTGGCATCAGAGGCTGGCTTCACGCGCAACGAGCTGGCACGGCTGGCGAAAAACGGCTGGGAAGTTGCGGATGTCACTCCGGCGACGCGCTCCGCGATGATTGCGGAGATTGAGCGGGTGGCCGGGTAGCCTGAGTTTTCGCTTGGCGGAGCGGGGGAGCGGCTCGCACGCTGGGCGGACATGCTGAAGATTCTATTTATCGGTGACATCGTCGGGAAGCCGGGGCGGGAGATTTTGACGGAGCGGCTGCAGCGGCTGCGTGTCGAGTTGAAGGCCGACGTGGTCATCGCGAACGGCGAGAATGTCGCGGCCGGGTCGGGCATCACCGGCACGCTCGCCAAGACGCTGCTCGCGAGCGGCATCGATGCGATCACGCTCGGCGATCACGTGTGGGATCAGCGCGGTTGGGACGATGAGATCGATGATTTTCCCACCGTGTGCCGCCCGGCCAATCTGCCGGCATCGTGCCCCGGCGCGGATCACGTGATCATCAACGTGAAGGGCTTCAAGCTGGCGGTATTCACGGTGCTGGGACGCACGTTTATGGGCATGAAGGCGGAGTGTCCGTTCCTCGGGGCCGAGGCGATGTTCAAGAAACTGGAAGGTCAGGCAGACGGCGTGTTGGTGGAAATCCACGCCGAAGCCACGAGCGAGAAAATCGCGCTCGGCTGGCATCTCGACGGACGCGCGATCGCGGTGCTCGGGACGCATACGCACGTGCCGACGGCGGATGCGAGCGTGCTGCCGAAGGGCACGGGGTTTATGTGCGACGTGGGCATGACCGGGCCTTATGCATCGGTGCTCGGCCGCGAAGTCGCGCCGGTCATTTCGCGGTTTCTGGACGGCATGCCGAAACGTTTCGAGGTGGCCGAAGGCGACGTGCGCATTTCGGGTGCGCTGGTCGATTACGACGAAGTGGCGAAACGCGCGACCGAAGTGCGGTTGATCACGGTGCGCCGGGCGGGCGGGCGGTGATAAAAAAGCCCCGACGAATTTTGTCGGGGCTTTAGGTTGGAGCGAAACGAGCCGGTGCTGATCAGTTATGCACCACGCCGGCTTCCTCGTAGATGCCGAGGCGGCGGTAACGCTCGTAGCGGGCATCCAGAAGGGCGTCTCCTTTGAGGGCGCGCAGATCGTTGAGGTGCTTGTGAATCGCGTAACGCAGGGTCGCGGCGGCTTTGGCGTAATCGTTGTGGGCGCCACCGAACGGCTCAGCGATGACCTCATCCACCACGCCGAGTTTTTCGAGCTGGTCGGCGTTGAGCTTGAGGGCTTCGGCGGCTTTGGGGGCGGCGGCGGGGTCTTTCCAGAGAATCGCGGCGCAGCCTTCGGGCGAGATGACGGAGTAGTAGCTGTTTTCGAAGATGAGCACGCGGTCGGTGACGCCGATGCCGAGGGCGCCGCCGGAGCCGCCTTCGCCGACGACGACGGAGATCGAGGGGACGCGCATCATGGCCATTTCGCGGAGATTGGTCGCGATGGCTTCGGAGACGTGGCGCTCCTCGGAGCCGAGGCCGGGATAGGCGCCGGGAGTGTCGATAAAGGTGATGACGGGCAGGCCGAATTTTTCGGCCATTTTCATGAGGCGAAGCGCCTTACGGTAGCCTTCGGGCTGGGGCATGCCGAAGTTGCGGGCGATCTTTTCCTTGGTCTCACGGCCCTTCTGCTGGGCGATGATCATGACGGCTTCGCCGTTGAAGAACGCGGTGCCGCCGATAAGCGCGCGGTCGTCGTTGAACTGGCGGTCGCCGTGGAGTTCGACGAAGCCCTCGCAAAGGAGATTAACGTAATCGAGGGCGTAGGGGCGCTTGGGGTGGCGGGCGATCTGGACCTTCTGCCACGGGGTGAGGCTGGAGTAGATTTCGCGCTGGGTGGCGGCGATCTTGCGCTCGATGGCCGCGATCTCGCTGGCGACGTCGAGGTTGTTCTCGAGGGACTGCTGGCTGAGCTGCTCAAGTTGGGCGCTGAGATCGCGCAGGGGCTTCTCGAACTCGAGGGTGTAGACAGGTTTTTCCATGTGAAGCGGGCAAGGCTAGGCGGGCGGCTCCGTCGCTGTCAATTGGAGGCATTCCACTGCGTCTTACGTTGAAATCACAAACGACATTGTAATGTTTCACATGCGCGTTATCTGCGATAGTTCACACGCTTAAATGACTACCCTAGCTCTGTTGGATTTTGTGTCGCAGTGGTGGAATGAACTGAACCTGGCGCGTCAGGTGTTTTACGGCATCGGTATCATCGCGGGTGTGGTGGCTCTGATTCTCGGCCTGCTGGCCATTATCGGCATGGATCAACACGACGCGGTCGATTCCATCGGCGCTTCGGATGTGGGCGATGGCGGCGGCGGGATCTTTTCCGTCAAACCGATGACCGGCTTCTTTCTCGGCTTTGGCTGGGCGGGCGGCTTCGCCCTCGATGGCGGGCTGGGGATGTTTGCCGCGCTCGTGGTCGCGACCATCGCGGGTGGCGTGCTCACGGCGATTATCGTCGTCATGTTCCGCGCGATTTACGCCATGCGTAGCGACGGCACGATGCGCACCGAGGACGCGCTCAATGCGACCGGGACAGTCTACATTACGCTGCCGCCGTCCAAAGCCGCCGGCGGCCAGGTCGTCGTGAGTTTTCGCGGACGCCAGGAAACGTTCGCGGCGCTCAACGCGGCCGACCGGGCGGTGCCGAGCGGCGACCGCGTGAAGGTCATTCAGATCTTGGATTCACGCACCGTGGTCGTGGAGCCGCTCTAATCGCGCGCCTGCGGTCGTCACTCGCACGTTCCCGGCCGCGTTCTTCGTTTCTTTCAAATTTTCCAGTCCAACTCCCAACGTTTCCTCCATGCTTGAAATCATCGCCATCTCCCTCGTCGTTGTCTTTTTGCTGATCATCGCGGCCACGCTGATCTCCCGTTACCGCATGTGCCCGCCGGATAAAATCCTGGTGGTTTACGGCAAGGTTGCCAGCGGCCTTTCTTCCAAGTGCTACCATGGCGGCGCGACCTTCGTGGTCCCGTTTTTCCAGAGCTATTCCTACCTCGATCTCACGCCCATCACGCTCGACATCGAGCTGCGCGGCGCGCTCTCCAGCCAGAACATCCGCATTGATGCGCCGGCGTCGTTCACCATCGGTATCTCGACGGACCTCGAAGTGATGCAAAACGCCGCGACGCGCCTGCTCGGACGTTCGCTCGACGAGGTGCAGCAACTCGCCTCCGAAATCATCATGGGCCAGATGCGCGTGGTATTTGCCTCGATGACGATCGAGGAAATCAACAACGACCGTGAAAAGCTCATCGCCGCGATCACGAAGGGCGTCGAAGTCGAGCTGCACAAAGTCGGTCTGCGCATGATCAATGGTAACATTCGCGATATCAAAGATCAGTCCGGCTACATCGACGCACTCGGCAAGGAATCCGCCGCCCGCGCCATCAACGATGCGCACATCAAGGTCGCCCAGGAAAACCAGCGCGGTTCCATCGGTCGCGCCGAAGCCGAGCGCGACCAGGCGATCCGCGTCGCCACCGCGCAGGCCGAGGCCAAGCGCGGTCAGAACACCGCCCAGTCGGTCATCGCCAAATCCGACGCCGATCTCGCGTCCGACCAAGCCGAGGCCAAGCGTCGCACCGATGCCGCGCAAAAAGTCTCCGAGGCCCGGGTCCTCCAGGAAGGCTACAAAGCCCAGCAGGAAGCCGAACTCGCCCGCGCCGATCGCGACAAGGCCGCGCAGCAGGCCGACCAGATCGTGAAGGCCGAGATCGACAAGCAGAAGGTGCGCATCGACGCCGAAGCCAAGGCCGCGCAGGCCGAGATTCTCCAGAAGGGCCAGTCGGCGGCCTACCTCACGCAGAAGGACGCCGAGGCCGAGGGTATCCGCCGCGTCGCCGAGGGTGAGTCCGCAGGTATCCGCGCACGTCTCTCCGCCGAGGCATCCGGTATCCAGGCCAAACTTACGGCCGAGGCCGAAGGCACGCGCGCGTTGCTTGATGCGAAGGCGCAGGGCTTTGAAAAACTCCTTCGCGTGGCCGATGATACGGCCGGCGCGACGCAGTTGCTCATCGCCGAAAACATCGTGCGCATCGCCGAGATCCAAGCGGGTGCGATCAAGGGCCTCACGTTCGAGAAGGTCATCGTCATGGGCGGTGGTGCGGGTGGGGGCGGTGCCTCCGCCGGTCCCGGCCAGTTCGTGCAGGATCTCTACAAAGGCGTGCTGCCTATCAACGAACTCGCGAAGAGCGTGGGCTTGAATCTCCCGTCCTTCCTCGGCACGGAAGCGAAGCCAGAGCCGAAAGCACCGGATGCAGGGAGCGCGTCGGACAAAGCCTGATGGGTGTGACCTCGCGCCGGTTGGACGACCTCACCCCCTGCGAATGAAACCTGACTCCATACTGTTGCTGGCCATCAAATGCTCCGTCCTTGCTTGCGAGCGGGAGACGGGGCGGCGTTTGTGGCAAACGGCGTTGAAGGAAGGTTGGACCAGTTCGGACTTTGTCTCGCTGGTGGCGGATGACCTGCGGGTTTACGCCACCACGAAGGGGGAGTTGTTCTGCCTGGATTTGTTCACGGGCCGCGTGCTGTGGCAGGACGGATTAAAGGGGATGGGTTACGGTGTCGTGTCGCTGGCGTTGCCCGATGCGACGGCGGCATCTTCTTCAGCCCGCGCCGAACACGTGGCGCGTTTGGAGCGGGAGCGTCGCGATTCGTCCGATACGCATAGCCGCACTTCGTCTTAACAGCCGGCACTCGGCACAACGGATACACACCCATGAGAAATAATTATCGATTACCCGAGGAGCGGATTCGCGGATTACGAGGCGGTGAAGAACACGATTCGCGGCGCGCATTGTTTCGAGGTGCCGGCATGGTGATCACGGTGGTGGGCGGCATTTTTATGCTGGTAGGCGGGATCGATTTCTTTTCGGCGTTTGGTTCGTTTCATCAGCAGCCCACGAAGTTCTGGTGTTTTTTTGTGGGTATGCCGTTGCTCGCGCTCGGGGGAAATTTGCTGCGCTTGGGCTACATGGGGGCGGTTAGTCGTTATGTGGCGCAGGAAACGGTTCCAGTGGTGCGTGATTCGGCAGTCGAAGTGGCCGAGGGGCTTCGTCCGACGATCCGGGATATCGCGGCGGATGTTCGTTCAACACGCCCGGAGGGACGGGCGACACGCGAGGACCCAGGTGTGCGTCTGGCGCGGCTGGATAAACTGCGTGCTGACGGCCTGATCAACGACGCCGAGCACGCGGAGCAGCGTGCGCGCATTTTGCGGGAATTGTGAGTGAACGCTCCTGCGCTACGCACGGCATAACTGAACTGTCATCAGGCCAATCCTTACTCAAAAAATGACACCGGTATTTATTTTCATCGTGTTCATCGGCATCGCGATTGCGGTGCGTTTGTTTGCGGGCTCGTTCGATGGCGACCGGGTGGAGAATTACGTGCGTGAGCGAGGCGGCCGTTTGCTGGAGAAAAAATGGGCGCCGTTTGGCAAAGGCTGGTTCGGGGAAAAAGACTCCCGCATTTATGAAATCAGCTATGTGGATCGCGACGGAAACACTCACCGGGCCACGTGCAAAACGAGTCTGTTTTCCGGAGTCTATTTCACCGAGGATATGATCGTGGCTTACGGCGCGCGGCGGGAGTCGCCGGGCGCAAGGGGAGCGGCGGATCGGATCGATCCGGCCGACGATCTGGCCGAGGAAAATCGTCGGTTGCGAGCAGAGATCGAACGTCTCCGTCGCGGGCAGGGTTAGGATGTGTCCGGTAAATACCTCAGGTCGTCGAGCTCTACGAGTGAGAGGTTAAGCGAGCTGGGCCGGCGTTGACCTCGGCGGCACGGGCCGCTGGCCGGCCTCCGCCTTGGTCGCCTTGGCCGAGCTCACTTTCCTTCTCACGCCGACATGATTTATTTACCAGACACACCCTGAGTTATTGCACGCCGCCTTGGTGGGCGTCGGGATTTTTGAGCTGGTCCTTCCAACTGAGGATTTTGGCCTGCGCGCCGTATTTCTCGGCGGTGGCTTTGTCGCCTTTTTCCATCCAGATGCGCGAGAGCGTGGTGTTGATGAACAGGTCATCGCCGCGCACGCCGTGGGCTTTTTCGGCGGCGTGCAGGGCGTCGTCGAAGCGGCGCAGGCTGAAGTGAATTTCGGCGAGCGCGTGCCAGGCTTCGAAGGAGTGGGGGGCGGCTTCGGTGGCGCGGGCGAGTTTGGCGAGGGCGGTGTCAGT
>Ga0247813_10002643_pt1 | contig 12052 bp, 10 predicted proteins | sample UWRJL169409C1_FD_180719 | JGI IMG/M metagenome (GOLD analysis project Ga0247813, IMG submission 180719) | Plant litter microbial communities from Arlington Agricultural Research Station in Wisconsin, United States - UWRJ-L169-409C-1 | ecosystem: Environmental > Terrestrial > Plant litter >... | reverse complement strand
CCGATGGTACTGCAAGGGGGACCTTGTGGGAGAGTAGGACACCGCCGGACATAATTTGAAGAATAGCCAGCCCCACGGGGCTGGCTATTCTGCTTTAACGACCCGCATAGGATCGTCACCATGACGACCGCGAGCACAGCCGACTACGACAGCGCCCTCTGGCGCGAGCTTCCGTCCGCCGATGGCGGGCTCACCATCGACGGGCGCTCTTTCGGCTTCGTCGGAGGGGGAGTGGCGCCAGGCGCCGTGGTGACCGTCTCCGAGCCGTCGCTGCAGATCCCCGGCACCTCCGCGCTGATCCGACTCGCACTCGAGTCGAGCGACAGCCCGGAGCGGCCGGCGGTGGTCACGGAGTCGGTGACGTCCCTCGGCGAGCTGCTGGTGACATCCGCTTCATGGCTCGTCGACGAGGAGGGCGGCACGCCGACGGCCGTCTACCGCTTCGTGCGCTTCGGCGAGGAGACGACGGTGATGGCGGAGTACATCGGCGACGACAGCGGACTAGTGCCGCACATCGAGGAGCTGGTCGCCCGGATCGGCCGCACCGAGCCCGTCGGCATCGGCTGGAGCGCGCCGACCGACGAGTGGGCCGGACTCGCCGCCCGCGGCGGGGTGCCGGCCGCCTCGTCCGCGGCTCCCGCGAAGGCCGCCCCGATCGTCTTCGGGCGAACCGACGCGCAGGTGGCGGCGGGCGTGCTGCACGCGAGCGCGCACGGCGAAGCGCAGGCCGAGCTCACCCGCATCGGGATCCGGGACGGGCTGGACCGCCACCAGCTGCACTCCCAGCAGCTCACCCGGACGGTCGCGACCGCGGGCGGCAGGCGCGCGGTCGCCACGGCCGCGGTGTCGATCGTCGCCTTCGCCACCGGCTTCGCGCTCGTGCAGGGCGCGAGCGATTCGAACGTGACCATCGCCCTCGTCGGTGCCGTGCTGGTCGCGGCATCCGCCGTCTTCCTCCTCGTCGCGGAGCTCTCGCCCACGGTGTTCGCCGGGACGCGCACCCACATGTACGGGTGGCCGCTCTTCGGCGCACTCGTCGTGCTGGCCGGGTGGGCGACGGTGAGCGTCTACCGGATCATCGACGGCAGCTACGGGTGGTGGGGGAACGTGCGGCCGACCTTCGTGCTGCTCATCGCCTCGATCGTCGTGCTGCTGGTCGGCCTCGTGGTCGCGCGGCGCAACCGCGCCTCCGCGAGTGCCCTGAGGAAGGTCGAACAGGCGCCCGAATCGCAGACCGCGGCGTTCGCCGCACAGGAGGCCGTGCTCGACGAGCGCCTCCGGGCCGACATCACGCGGGCACTGGGTTCGCGCGCGGCGGCACAGATCGACCGCGACGTCGCCGTCGCCACCCTGCGCGACCTCGTGGTCTCCGGCAAGGTTTCCGCCGCGCGCGCCGAGGGCATCCTCGCAACGATCGCCGACTGACGCCACCGGCCATGACCGTTCTGCCCGAGGCCCGCTTCGCTCCGCTGCGCGGCGGCCACGTCGTGCGCTGGGGGATCCTCGCGCCGGGCGCGATCGCGGCCGACTGGGCACGGACCGTGCTGGCGAACACCGACCAGCCCATCGTGGCCGTCGCCTCCCGCTCCGCGGAGCGCGCCGAGCGCTTCGTCCGCGAGCACGGCATACCGGCGGCCTACGGCGACTACGGGCACCTCCTCGCCGACGCCGCGGTGGAGGCCGTCTACATCGCGGCCCCGCACTCCGAGCACCGGGCGCTCGCCCTGGCGGCCATCGCCGCGGGCAAGCACGTGCTGGTGGAGAAGCCGCTCGCCCTCGACGCCGCCGAGGCGCGCGAGATCGCCGCGGCCGCCCGCGCTGCGGGGGTCTTCGCGATGGAGGCGATGAAGGCCAGGTTCCTGCCGCAGACGGATGTCGTCGCCCGCCTCCTCGAGGACGACGCGCTGGGCGATATCGAGGCCGTCGAGGCGGACTTCGGATCGCGCACCGAGTTCGACCCGGGCAGCCGCCTCTTCGATCCGGCGCTGGGCGGGGGCGCGCTGCTCGACATCGGCGTGTATCCGCTCTGGTTCGCGCACTTCGTGCTCGGGACGCCCGCCGTCGTCGGCGTGACCGGCTCGCTCGCGCCGACCGGCGTGGACGAGCACGCGGTGCTCAGCCTCGAGTATCCGCCACCGGCATCCGCTGCCCGCGCCCGCATCACGACCAGCCTCGTCGAGACCACGCCGCACCGCGCTAGCATCCGCGGAACCCGTGCCCGCCTCGACGTCGCGGCGCCGTTCCAGTCGCCGGGCTCGCTGCGCGTCACGACGCGGGACACCGGTGCCGTGGCCGAGTACCGCGACAGCAGCGGGCTGAGCGGCCGGGCGGGCATGGCCTTCCAGGTCGCGGCGGCGGCCGAGGCGATCGGCGCCGGCCTCACGGAGTCGCCGCTGCACCGCCTCGACGACGCGATCGCCGTGCTCGAGGTCGTCGACGCGGCACGCGCCGCGCTCGGTGCGGCGCGGCTGGGGTGATCGGGCACGGCCGCCTCCCGTAGTCTTCACGCATGAACGCCACAATCGAGCCCACGGCGCTGCGCGCCCTCGTCGAGAAGCACTTCACCGACCGACTCACGTCGCCGCACACGGATGAAGACGGTCGCCTCGCCGGGGGAGTGCTCTACGAGTCGATAGCCCTGGAATGCGAGATCGCCGACGGTGTCTTCAGTGCGACGCTGAGCGGCGGGCTCGACGAGCTGTTCCCCGACGTGCCGAGCACGATCAGCACTCCGGCGGACGAGCTGCGCATCGCCGCGGCGCTCGACCAGCTGGACCAGTGGGCGCGGCTGCGTCTGCCCGAGGCCTACCTCGCCGCGCGCGAGGCCGCGAAGACGGATCCGCCCCTCGACGAGCCGCGCGTGCTGCGCGCCGACCTCGACGCCCCGGCCGCCGTGCTGCTGGCGCTGCGGTTCTTCGGCCCCCGCCTGACCTCCGTGACGGCGGACACCGACGGCCTCGGCATCTCCGGACTGCTCTATGGCGTCTTCGACTTCGGCAGCGGCGTGCAGGACGACGGTGCCTTCAGCGCCGCCGTGCTGATCGACGAGCGCTACGCCGTGCGCGACTACCTCGGCCGGGAGGTTCCGCTCGACGCCGACCCCGCGGCGATCACCGCCGGGCTCGAGGCCATCGACCGCTGGTGCCGCCTGCGTCTGCCGGCCGCGTACCTCGCCGAGCTCGGCTTCGCGTCCGCGGCCGGGGCGGGCGACACCGCGAGATGACGAACGGTAACCGCGCCGCGACGCTCGACGCCGAGGACGGGCTCGCCCGCTTCCGCGAGCTCTTCGTGCGCGATGCCGAGGTGACCGCCTACCTCGACGGCAACTCCCTCGGGCGGCCGCTGACGGCATCCGTCGCTCGTGTCAGCGACTTCATGACGAACAGCTGGGGGTCGCGCCTGATCCGGGGCTGGGACGAGTCCTCGGGCGGCCGCCCGGGCGACGGGGGCTGGCTCGACCTGGGGCAGCGCATCGGCGACGACCTCGGGCGCGTCGCGCTCGGTGCGGCAGCCGGCCAGACCACGATCGGCGACTCCACCACCGTTCTGCTCTACAAGCTGGTGCGCGCCGCGGTCGACGCGCGGCCGGGGCGCAGCGAGCTGGTGATCGACCGCGACAACTTCCCCACCGACCGCTACGTGCTCGAGGGTGTCGCCGCCGAGCGCGGGCTCACCCTGCGCTGGATCGAGAGCGGCGATTTCAGCCCGGAGGCGCTCGCCGCCGTGCTGTCGCCGGCGACCGCGCTCGTGGTGCTCAGCCACGTAACCTACCGGTCTGGTTACCTGTTCGACGCCGAGGCGGTGACCCGCCAGGTGCACGACGCCGGCGCGCTTGTGCTCTGGGACCTCTGCCACTCCGCGGGCGTGGTGCCCGCCGAGCTCGACGCCTGGGGCGTGGACCTCGCGGTCGGCTGCACCTACAAGTACCTGAACGGCGGGCCGGGCTCGCCCGCCTTCGCCTACGTGCGCGCCGAGCACCAGGGGCGGATGCGCCAGCCGATCCAGGGCTGGCTGGGCAGTGCGGCCCCCTTCGAGATGGGGCAGGGCTACCAGCCGGCGGATGGGGTGCGCGGCTTCCTGAGCGGGACGCCGCCCGTGATCGGCATGCTCGCGATGCAGGACACGATCGCGCTGCTCGACGAGGTGGGGATCGCCGCCGTGCGGGCGAAGTCGGTGGCGCTCACCGAGTACGCGATCGCGCTCGTCGACGAGCTGCTGCCGGAGGCCGTGCTCGCGAGCCCGCGGGACCCGGCCAGGCGGGGCAGCCACATCACCATCGACCACGACCGCTTCGAGGCGATCATGCCCGGGCTGTGGGAGAGCGGCGTGATCCCCGACTTCCGGCGGCCGAACGGCATCCGCTTGGGGCTCAGTCCGCTGAGCACCAGCTTCGACGAGGTGCGGATCGGGGTGGAGGCGATCGCGGCGGCCTGCGCTGGTTGAGTAGCCCGCGACGAAGGAGCAGGCGTATCGAAACCTGGTCGCACGGTTTCGATACGCGAACTCGCTTCGCTCGCCCGCTACTCAACCAGCGGGAGTACGAACTCGCTTCGCTCGCCTGCTCCTCAACCAGCGGGAGTACGAACTCGCTTCGCTCGCCTGCTGCTCAACCAGCGGGACTAGGCTCGCCGCGCCGCCTTGTCGCCCTCGACGATCGCGGTGATCTCCTCGGTGGAGACCCGGTCGATCGACGCCTTCTCGTCGGCGCTCAGGTGGTCGTCGACGCTCATGGTGGCCTCGTCGAAGGGCGAGCGGCGCGAGAGCACCTCCTCCACCTGGCCCTTGTCGATCTCCTTGGTCCAGGTGCCGATCAGGATCGTCGCCACCGCGTTGCCGGTGAAGTTGGTCAGCGCGCGGGCCTCCGACATAAAGCGGTCGATGCCCACGATCACACCCACGCCGTCGACCAGATCGGGGCGGTGCGCCTGCAGGCCTCCCGCGAGGGTCGCGATCCCGGCGCCGGTGACGCCCGCCGCGCCCTTCGACGCGATCATCATGAACAGCAGCAGCGAGACCTGCTCGCCGAGGGCGAGCGGGGTGCCCATGGCGCTGGCGATGAACAGCGACGCCATCGTGAGGTAGATCGCCGTGCCGTCGAGGTTGAAGGAGTAGCCGGTGGGCACGGTGATGCCGACCACGGGCTTCGAGACGCCGAGGTGCTCCATCTTCGCGATCAGGCGGGGGAGCGCCACCTCGCTCGACGAGGTCGAGACGATCAGCAGGTACTCGCGGCCGAGGTAGCGCATCACCCGGAAGATGTTGACGCCGGTGACCAGCTTGAGCAGCCCGCCGAGCACCACCACGACGAAGACGACGCAGGTGATGTAGAAGGCGACCATCAGGGTTCCGAGGGCGACGAGCGCGCCGACGCCGGTCTCGCCGACAACCGCGGCGATGGCACCGAAGGCGCCGATCGGGGCGATCCACATGATCATCGCGAGGATGCGGAAGACGAGGATCTGCAGCTGGCGGATGGCGCCGAGGATCGGCGTGCCCTTGGAGCCCATCTTCTGCAGCGCGAAGCCCACGATGAGCGCCACGAACAGCGTCTGCAGAATGCTGCCGGAGGTGAGCGAGGAGAACAAGGTCTCCGGGATGATGCCGAGCAGGAAGTCGGTGGTCGACGCCGGCTCGAGGTCGGAGGTGTCGTAGCTCGCCCCACTGATGTTCAGGCCCTCGCCCGGGTGGATGATGTTGCCCACCACCAGGCCGATGCCCAGCGCGAAGGTGGACATCACGATGAAGTAGCCGAGCGCGAGCCCGCCCACCTTGCCCACCGTGGCCGCCTTGGCGATGGAGCCGACCCCGAGCACGATGGTGCAGAAGATGATCGGCGCGATCATCATGCTGATCAGCGAGACGAATCCCGTGCCGATCGGCTTCAGCCCCTTCGCGAACTCCGGAACGGTGAGGCCCACGGCGATACCCGCGGCCACCGCGATGATCACGGCGATGTACAGCCAGTGGGTGCGGTCAATCTTCTTCTTCGGTGACGTTAGCGGCGTCTTTGCCATTGGTCTTCCCTTGATTCTCCCGGGCCGTCACTGCCAGTGTTGGCGGCTCTCCTGCGGTCGACCCAGCATGGGCCCGCCGCCCGCGCCGCCGGCAGTTGCGTTCATACTGTTCACATGGGCCGGTTCATCCGGGGCTGGAGCATCGCCGCTCGCCTCTTCGTACTCCAGGTGGCCTTCATCGCCGTGCTCACGGCGGTCGCGTCGGTCTGGCTGTTCGCGGACGCGCGCAGCGACATCGACGCCGAGGCCGCCTCGCGCAGCATGACGGTGGCCACCTCGATAGCGGCCAATCCCTATGTGCTGGAGTCCCTCGCATCCGCCGACCCCACCGCCGCCCTCGAGCCCTACGCCCTCGAGGTGATGCGCGACACCCAGACCGACTTCGTCACGATCATGACCCCCGACCGCATCCGCATCACCCACCCCGACCCGGGGGAGATCGGCAAGACCTTCCTCGGCACCGTGGCGCCGGCCCTGCGCGGGGAGCCGTTCACCGAGACCTACACGGGCACCCTCGGTCCCAGCGTGCGCGCCGTCGTGCCGATAGCGGATGCCGGCGGCGCGATCGTGGGGATCGTCGCGGCCGGCGTGACGGTGGAGAACATCTCGGCCGCGCTCGGCGGCCGTCTCGCGATCCTCTTCGGCGCTGCCGTGGCGACGCTCGGTATCGGGGCGCTCGCCGCCTGGCTGCTCAGCCGCTACCTGCGCCGGGTCACCTGGGGCCGCGGCGCCGAGGAGATGAGCAGCATGTTCGCCTACTACGAGGGGGTGCTGCACTCGGTTCGCGAGGGCCTGGTGCTGGTCGACCAGCACCAGCGGCTGGTGCTCTACAACGACCAGGCCGCCGAACTGCTCGGCCTGCCCTTCGAGCGCCCGGCCGAGCCGGCGGCGGTCGGCGACCTCCCGCTCCCGCGGGCGCTCGGCGAGCTGCTCGCCGGCGGGCAGCGCGCGGTCGACGAGGTGTTCCTCACCGACAGCCACGTGCTGGTGGTGAACCAGGAGGTGACGGTGTCGCCTGGCGGCGCCGGGCCGGCGCGCATCCTCGGCACCGTGACCACCCTGCGCGACCACACCGACCTGCAGAACCTGGCCGGCGAGCTGCAGACCATGCGCACCCTCTCCGACGCACTGCGCTCGCAGACGCACGAGTTCTCCAACCGGCTGCACACCATCGTGGCGCTGATCGAGCTGGGCCGCAGCGAGGAGGCGGTGGGCTTCGCGGCGAACGAGCTCGATCGCGGGCAGGCGCTGGCCGACACGCTGCTCTCGTCGATCGACGAGCCCGTGCTCACCGCACTGCTGCTCGGCAAGTCGGCCCAGGCGGGCGAGCGCGGCATCGAACTGGTGCTCGAGATCGACCCCGGCCTCGGCGACCCGGGGCTCGCCCCGAGCGACCTCGTCACCATCGTCGGCAACCTGATCGACAACGCGATGGAGGCGGTGGGCGCCTCGCCCGACGCCGCACCGGTCGCCGCGCCGCGGGTGACCGTGGAGCTTTCCCGGCGCTCGGAAGGCGTGGTGCTGCGGGTGCGCGACAACGGCTCGGGCATCGCCGACATCGACCTCGCCTTCCGCCGCGGCTACAGCACGAAGCGCGCTGGTCTCGGCGGCCGCGGCCTCGGCCTCGCACTCGTCGGGCAGACCGTGCGACGCCTCGGCGGCGAGATCACGGTGGCGAACGACCCGGGCGCCGTCGTGACGGTGCTGCTCCCGGCGCCGGCCGGCCTCTCGGCGACGGATGCGGCCCCCGCGGAGGCGAGCCGATGACGGCGGCGCCCATCCGCGTGCTGGTCGTCGACGACGAGCCGATCACAGCGGATGCGCACGCCGAGTACGTGCGCCGGACCCCCGGATTCGAGGTGGCCGGGGTGGCCGCCGACGGAAGGGAGGCGATGCGGCTGCTGCGCGACTCGGCCACCGTGACGCCGGGACGTCCGGCGGTGTCGAGCGTCGACCTGATCCTGCTCGACATGAACCTGCCCGACATCCACGGGCTCGACCTCTGCCGGCGCATCCGCGCGGCCGGGCTCGAGGTGGACGTGATCGCGATCACGGCGGTGCGCGACGTGGCCGTGGTGCGCGCGGCGGTGACGCTGGGCATCGTGCTCTACCTGATCAAGCCGTTCACTTTCACGACCTTCGCCGAGAAGCTGCGGGCCTACGGCGGGTTCCGCGCGCAGTGGGACGGGCCGGACGCGCTCGCCACCCAGAGCGAGGTGGACGCGTCGTTCGCGAGCCTGCGCGCGCCCGGCCAGCCGCAGCTCGAGAAGGGGCTGTCGGCGGACACGCTCGACGCGATCATCCAGGCGGTGCGCGCGAGCGGCACGCCGCTGTCGGCCGGCGAGCTGGCCGCGCGGCTCGAGCTGGCGCGGGTGACGGCGAGGCGGTACCTGGAGCACCTCGTGGCCGACGGGGTGCTCGAGCGCGCCCCGCGCTACGGCTCGCCGGGGCGCCCGGAGTACGAGTACCGGGCGCGCTGACCCGCCGCTGCCGCCTCCCCACGCTCCCCCCTCCTGCCGAATGAAGGAGATCTGCGGCAGGCGGTAGCGCCCCAAGCGGATGCGCGGCCCTCGCCCGCGAAATCTCCTTCATTCGGCAGGGTGGGGCGGGTCAGGGGGCGGCCAGGCGCTCCAGCAGGGGGCCCATGCGGTTCGGGATGATCTCGGCCATCGCCAGGGTGGTGCTCGAGCGCGAGATGCCGTCGATCTCGAGGATCTGCTTGGTCAGCGCGTAGAGGTGCGCGGGGTCCCGCGCCACCAGCCGCGCCTGCAGGTCGCCCTCGCCCGTGATCGCGAGCACCTCGACGATCTCCGGGATCTCCGTGAGCGACTGGATCGGCGCATCCGCCGAGCTCTGCGCGATCGACAGCCGGAGGAACGCGGTGAGCGTGTAGCCGAGCGAGGCCGGATCGACCCGCTGGCTGGGCGGCCCGAGCAGCCGGCGCTCGGCGAGCTTGTGCAGCCGGGCGTGCACCGTGTTGCGGGCGATGCCGAGGGTGCGCGAGAGCGACAGGGTCGTCGCCTCCGGCTCGGCGTCGAGGGCGAGGAGGATGCGCGCGTCGGTGCGATCGAGGTTCGGTGCGTCGGGATTGGGCATAGTGCACCATAGCAACAGCGGATGACGCGGGAACAGCGCACCCTGCGCAGCTTCCGCGCCTGTGTTGCGCACCATGTGGTGCGGAGCAATCCTTGGAACATGCTCGACATCCCCCGCCGCCCCACCGTCGCGATCGTCGGCGCCGGGGCGATCGGCCTGGTCGTCGCCGATGCGCTGACCGCGAGCTCCTCCGTGCTGCTCTGCCGCCGTGGGAACTCCGCCTCGATGACCCTCGAGGTCGACGGCGCGACCCGCACGGTCGACGCCGCCGTGGCCGGCTCTCCGGCCGGACTCGCGCCGGTCGACTGGGTGGTCGTCACCACCAAGGCGCAGGACACCGCCGCCACCGGCCCCTGGCTCGAGGCCCTCGTCGGCCCGGACACCCGCGTCGTGGTGCTGCAGAACGGGATCGGCCACGCGGAGCGTGTCGCCGCCTGGGTTCCCGCGGAGCGCGTGCTGCCCGGCATCGTCTACATCGCCGCCGAGAAGGTGGGCCGCGACCACGTGGTGTGCCGAAACATCGGATCGCTCGCGCTCGCCGCGTCGCCCGACGGCGCCAGCCACGCAGAGGCCTTCGCCGCCCTCGTCGCCGCCACCGTGCCCGTGCGCCTGGTCGAGGACTTCGTCACCGAGTCCTGGACCAAGCTCGTGATGAACTCCGCGCTGAACACCATCACGGCGCTCACCGACCGCACCATGGAGGTGACGGGCGATGCCGGCGTGCGCCCCCTCATCCGCTCCCTGCTCGTCGAGGCCGTCGCGGTCGCGACCTCGCAGGGCGCGCACTTCGCGCCGGGCAGCGCCGAGCTGTTCCTCGCGAAGATGGACGCCCTGCCGCGCAACAGCGCCACCTCGATGCTGCTCGACCGCCGCGCCTCCCGCCCGCTGGAGCACGCCTACCTCACCGGCGCCGTCGTGGCCGCGGCGGCGCGGGCCGGCATCGCCGTTCCGCACCTCGCCCTGGTGCACTCGCTGATCGAGGCCGTCGACGCTGGCGCGATGTCGCTACAGAAGCAGCAACTCGCCGCCTGACCCCGGGCCTAGGGTGGTCGCATGCCTCGCCTGACCACGCGGATGACCGCCCGCGACACGAGCGAGAAGAACCGCGCGTCCAGCCCGCTCGAGCTGCTCTTCGACCTCACCTTCGTGGTGGCGATCGCCCTCGTGGCGGCGCAGCTCGCGCACGGCATCGAGGGCGGCCACCTGCTCGAGGACGTCGTGCCCTACCTCGCGGTGTTCTTCGCCATCTGGTGGGCGTGGATGAACTTCACCTGGTTCGCCTCGGCCTACGACACCGACGACGTGCCCTACCGCCTGCTCGTGCTGCTGCAGATGGGCGGTGTTCTCGTGCTGGCCGCCGGCGTGCCATCCGCTTTCGAGGAGCAGGACTTCACCGCGGTCACCGTCGGCTACCTGATCATGCGCATCGGACTGGTGGCGCTCTGGATCCGCGCGGGGATCCAGCACCCGGCGGGCCGCGCCACCGCCCTCCGCTACGCGGCCGGCATCACGGTGGTGCAGGCGATGTGGATCGCCCGGCTGGCCTTCGGCGAGGCGGCGCCGTGGTGGCTGTTCCTGGTCTGCGCGCTGGCCGATCTCAGCGTGCCGCTCTGGGCGGAGCGCACGGGGACGACGGCCTGGCACCCGCACCACATCGCCGAGCGCTACGGCCTGTTCACCATCATCGTGCTGGGCGAGAGCGTGCTGGCGGCCACCACCGGGGTGCAGGCCTCGCTCGCCGGCGGCGGCCTGAGCGCCGACCTGGTGGCGATCGCGGTGTGCTCGCTCGTGGTGCTGTTCGCGCTCTGGTGGCTCTACTACTCCGAGCCGGCCGGCGACGGCCTCGAGGGGCACCGCGAGCTCTCCTACCTCTGGGGCTACGGGCACTTCCTCATCTTCGCGTCGCTCGCCGCGCTCGGCGCCGGCCTCGAGGTCGCGGTGGAGTCGGCCGGCCACCACGGCCACGTCGACCCGACCGTGGTGGGATACGCGGTCGCGATCCCGGTGGCCGTGTTCCTCGTGGCGCTGTGGGCGGCGCACGCCCCGCTCGTCGACCGCGTGGTGATCCGTCCGCTGGGCATCGCGCTCGCCGCCGCCGCGGTTCTGCTGCTGCCGCTGGCAACGGATGCGATCGGTACAGCGGGCGCGCTCGCCGGCATCGCGCTCACCCTGTGCCTGCTGCTCGCGGCCACTCTGCTCGGACAGCGCGGGGCGGCGGCCGGAGACACGGCGGGCGTAGGTTGGGAGGCGTGACCGTTCTCAGCGCAGACCTGCTCGCCCGCATCCGCTCACGAGCCGCGGGGTACGACCGCGACAACGCCTTCTTCGCCGAGGACCTCGACGAGCTGCGCGCGGCCGGCTACCTGGCGCCGCGGCCACTGCTCGAGGCGGCGCGCGACCAGCGGCTGCTCGCGGCGCACGCGCCGGCCACCGCGCTCGGCATCGGCATGCACCTCGTGGTCGTGGGAATCGCGCGGGTGCTGCAGCAGCGGGGCGACTCCTCGCTCGACTGGATCCTCGCCGAGGCGGAGGCCGGCGAGCTCTTCGCCTTCGGCAACAGCGAGGCCGGCAACGACCGGGTGATGTTCGACTCCCGCACCGCGGCCGTGCCGCAGCCGGACGGCTCGTACCTCTTCACCGGCACCAAGATCTTCACCTCGCTCTCGCCGGCCTGGACCCGCCTGGTGGTGTTCGGCCGCGACGACTCCGACCCGCAGAACCCGCGCCTGGTGCACGGCGTGCTCGACCGCGACAGCGCCGGCCACCGCACACTCGGCGACTGGGACACCCTGGGCATGCGCGCCACCCAGAGCTACACGACGGTGCTCGAGAACGCGCGGGTGCCCGCCTCGCGGATCACCCGCATCCTGCCGGTCGGCCCGGTGGCCGACCCCTACATCTTCGGCCTGTTCGCCGACTTCCTGCTGCTCGTGTCCTCGGTG
>Ga0247813_10002642_pt1 | contig 12052 bp, 10 predicted proteins | sample UWRJL169409C1_FD_180719 | JGI IMG/M metagenome (GOLD analysis project Ga0247813, IMG submission 180719) | Plant litter microbial communities from Arlington Agricultural Research Station in Wisconsin, United States - UWRJ-L169-409C-1 | ecosystem: Environmental > Terrestrial > Plant litter >... | reverse complement strand
ATCGAGAAGGTCGAGGCGCCCGATGCCTTGACGGTGCGCATCACCACGACCGAGCCGTACCCGCTGCTGGCGATCAACATGGTGGGCCTGCCCATCATGTCGGCCAAGGCCGCCGCCGGCTCGGCGCCCGAAGGCAAGACCACGACGGAACTCAACGCCGGCACCGGCCTCGTAGGCACCGGCCCGTACAAGTTCGTCTCGTGGAAGCGCGGTTCGGAAATCATCTTCGAGCGCAACCCTCACTACTGGGGCAAGGCGCCCGCGTGGGACAAGGTGATCTACCGCCCGATCAGCAACCCGGCCGCCCGCACCGCCGCGCTGCTCGCGGGTGACGTCGATCTGGTGGAAGATCCGCCGACCGACGACCTCGAGCGCCTGAAGAAGGACCCCAAGCTCACGGTCGAGACCAAGGCGTCGAACCGCATCATCTACGTCGCGCTCGACCAGAACGGCGAGACCACGCCCGGCATCACCGACACCAACGGCAAGAACCCGCTGCTCGACAAGCGCGTGCGCGAAGCGCTGTCGCTGGCCATCGACCGCTCGGCGCTGGTGTCGCGCACCATGGGCGGCGTCGCATCGCCGGCCGCGCAGCTGCTGCCGTACCCGATGTTCGGTGCCAGCAAGAACCTGGTGACCGCCGCCAAGCCCAATCCCGAGAAGGCCAAGGCGCTGCTCAAGGAAGCCGGCTACCCGAACGGCTTCACGCTGGTGCTGGGCTCGCCCAACGGCCGCTACATCAACGACAGCAAGGTCGCGCAGACGCTGGCCGCCATGTGGACGCGCATCGGCGTGAAGACCACGATCGACGCCAACGCGCCGGCCGTGTTCTTCAAGAACCGGGACAGCTACGCCTACAGCGCCTACCTGGCCGGCTGGGGCACCTCGACCGGCGAGATGTCGAACACGCTGAACTCGCTGCTTGTTACGCCCAACAAGGAGAAGGGCGTGGGCACGACCAACCGCAGCCGCTACTCGAACCCGGCGATGGACAAGCTGGTGGCCGAGTCGGCCACGCAGATGGACGACGCCGCGCGCGCCGCCACGCTGGCCAAGGCCAGCGAGGTCGCGATGGCCGACTTCGCGATGCTGCCGATCCACTTCGAGCATTCGGTGTGGGCGATGAAGAAGGACGTGAGCTTCAAGGGCCGCGCCGACCAGCAGACGATGGTCCAGTACGCGGTGCCGGCCAAGAAGTAGCCGGTGCTGGCCTTCATCATTCGCCGCCTGCTGCAGGCGGTGCTCGTCATGGCCGTGATGTCGGGCCTGGTCTTCGTCGGGCTCTACGTCGTCGGCGATCCGGTCTCCATGATGGCGAGCGCCGAGGCGACCGACCTCGAACGCGACGAGATCCGCGCCAACTTCGGGCTCGACAAGCCGCTGTGGCAGCAGTACGGCATCTTCATGTCGCATGCGCTGCGGCTGGACTTCGGCAAGAGCTTCCTCACCGGCCAGTCGGCCATGGGGCTCATCCTCGAACGCATGCCGGCGACGCTCGAACTGGCCATCGTCTCGATGGGCCTGTCGATGCTGGTCGGCGTGCCGCTGGGCATCTGGGCGGGGCTGCGGCCGAACGCGATCAGCACGCGGGGCATCATGACCGGCTCGGTGCTGGGCTTTTCGCTGCCCAACTTCTGGGTCGGGCTGATGCTGATCATGGTGTTCGCCGTGTACCTGGGCTGGCTGCCGGCCAGCGGGCGCGGGGCCACGCGGCACATCGGGCCGCTCGACCTGAGCGTGCTCACGCTCGACGGCTGGTCGCGCCTGCTGCTGCCCGCCATCACCATCGCGCTGGCCAAGGGTGCGCTCATCATCCGCGTCACCCGCGCCGCCACGCGCGAGGCGCTGCCCATGGACTACATCAAGTTCGCGCGCGCCAAGGGCCTGGGCTGGAGCCGCATCCTGCGCGTGCACCTGCTCAAGAACATCATGATCCCGATCCTCACGGTCGGCGGGCTGGAGTTCGGCCAGGTGGTGGCCTTCGCGGTGGTCACCGAAACGATCTTCGCGTGGCCCGGCATGGGCAAGCTTCTGCTCGACTCCATCATCACGCTCGACCGCCCGGTGGTCGTGGCCTACCTGATCCTCATCGTGTTCTTCCTCGTGATGCTCAATCTCGCGGTGGACATCCTCTATTCGGTGCTCGACCCGCGCGTGCGGCTGCAGGGAGCCAAGGCATGAATGACACGACTCTTCCCGTTGCCGTACCTGCCATCGTGGCCGAAGGCCCGGTCGTGGCGCTGCCGCCGCCCGAGACGCCCTGGCAGCGCTTCCGCCGCGAGTTCATGGCGAACAAGCTGGCGGTGTTCGGCCTGGTGCTGCTGTCGCTCGCGATCTTCGCTGCGGTGTTCGCGCCGTGGATCTCGCCGCAGGACCCCTACGACATCGGCAAGCTCGACATCTTCGATTCGAAGCTGCCACCAGGCAGCAAGGACGCCGCGGGCACCATGACCTACTGGCTGGGCACCGACGGCCAGGCGCGCGACCTGCTCTCGGCCATCTTCTACGGCCTGCGCACCAGTCTGATGGTGGGTGGCATCTCGGTGGCGGCGGCGCTGGCCATCGGCAGCGTGGTCGGCTTGGCCGCGGCTTACTTTGGTGGCTGGATCGACGCGCTGCTGATGCGCATCGTTGACATCCAGCTGTCGTTCCCGGCCATCCTGGTCGCGCTGATCCTGCTGGCCATTCTGGGCAAGGGCGTCGACAAGGTGATCATCGCGCTCATCATCGTGCAGTGGGCTTACTTCGCGCGGGCCGCGCGCGGTGCCGCGCTGGTGGAACGCGCCAAAGAATACGTCGAGGCCGCGCAGTGCATGTCGCTCGGCTGGCCGCGCGTGCTGCTGCGCCACATGCTGCCCAACTGCATGCCGCCGCTGATCGTGATCGCGACCATCGACCTGGCGCACGCCATCGCGCTGGAGTCGACGCTGTCCTTCCTCGGCGTCGGCGTGCCGGTGACCGAGCCCTCGCTCGGCATGCTGATCGCCAACGGGTTCGAGTTTCTGCTGTCGGGCAACTACTGGATCTCGTTCTTCCCGGGCATCGCGCTGGCGCTGTCGATCGTCGGCATCAACCTGGTGGGCGACCACCTGCGCGACATCCTCAACCCGCACAACGCAAGATGAAGCTCACCCCCAGTCTTCGCGCACTTCGTGTCGCTTCGCCAACCCCCTTCCAGGGGGCAACACCAGCGGCCCGGCGAAGCCGGTTCCGCGGTGTTTCACGACCCTGCTGCACAGAACCGAGGGTCTGGGTTTCGTTCGATTGCTGCGAGGCTGTGCCCCTATGACCGCGCCCGTCTCTTCACAGCCCGTGCTCGACGTGCAGGGCCTGCAGACGCACTTCTTCACCCACGGCGGCGTGGTGAAGGCGGTTGATGGCGTCGACCTGCGGGTGAACGCCGGCGAGATCCTCGGGCTGGTCGGCGAGTCGGGCTCGGGCAAGAGTATCACCGGCTTCTCGGTCATCGGCCTGATCGATGCACCCGGCCGCATCGCTGGCGGCTCCATCCGCTACCTCGGCGAAGAACTGGTCGGCGCCACGGAGCAACGCCTGCAGAAGCTGCGTGGCAAGGAGATCGCGATGATCTTCCAGGACCCGATGATGACGCTCAACCCGGTGCTGCGCGTCGACACGCAAATGGTCGAGGCGATCCACGCGCACGAGAAGGTCAGCGCCAAAGCGGCGCTGGCGCGGGCGCGCGATGCGCTCGCGATGGTCGGCATCCCGTCGCCCGAGGAGCGGCTGCAGACCTACCCGCACCAGCTGTCGGGCGGCATGCGCCAGCGCGTGGCGATCGCCATCGCGCTGCTCAACCGGCCCAAGCTCATCATCGCGGACGAGCCGACCACGGCGCTCGACGTGACCATCCAGGCGCAGATCCTCTACGAGGTGCAGAAGCTGTGCCGCGAGACCGGCACCGCGATGATCTGGATCACGCACGACCTGGCCGTGGTGTCGGGCCTGGCCGACCGCATTGCCGTGATGTATGCAGGGCGCATCGTTGAGAGCGGGGCGACGGCCGACGTGATCCGCGCGTCGTCGCACCCCTACACGCGCGGGCTGATCGATTCGATCCCCACGCGCGCCACGCACGGCACGCTGCTGCGGCAGATCCCGGGCATGACGCCTTCCCTGCTGCACCTGCCGCAGGGCTGCGCCTTCCGCCCGCGCTGCAGCCACGCGACCGACACCTGCCTGGCGGTGCCGCAGCCCGAACCGGCACCCGCGGGCAAGACGGTGCGCTGCTGGCACATGCTGACGTCCGAGATGGCTTGAACATGCCCATGGAAACCCTTCTCGAACCCACCCCCGTGAGCCTTGTCAGCACCGGCACGCCACTGCTGCAACTCAAGGGCATCTCCAAGCGCTTCGTGCAGGACATCGACCTGGCCGGGCGCATCGCGAACCTGATGGGGGCGGACAACCGCGCGTCCGTCGTGCATGCGGTGGCGGATGTCGACCTCGACATCCAGCCCGGCGAAGTGATCGGCGTGGTCGGCGAATCCGGCTGCGGCAAGTCGACGCTGGGCCGCGTCATCGCCGGCATCAACCCGCCGACCGAAGGCACCGTCAGCTACCTCGGCAAGCCGATCGCCGACATGAACGCGACCGAGCGCCGCGCCTGGGGCCTGGGCGTGCAGATGATCTTCCAGAACCCGATGGCCTCGCTCAACCCGCGCATGCGGGTGATGGATATCGTGGGCGAAGCGCCGGTGGTGCACGGCCTGGTGAAGGCCAGGGACAAGGCCGAGTACGTCGGCGCGCTCATGCGCCAGGTCGGCCTCGACCCCGACTATGCGCAGCGCTACCCGCACCAGTTCTCGGGCGGGCAGCGGCAGCGCATCGGCATTGCCCGCGCGCTGGCGCTCAAGCCACGGCTGATCGTCTGCGACGAGGCGGTGGCCGCGCTCGACGTGTCGATCCAGGCGCAGGTGCTCAACCTGTTCCTCGCCCTGCGCCGCGAGTTCGACCTGACCTATCTCTTCATCAGCCACAACCTCGGCGTGGTGGGGCACGTGTCGGACCGCGTGGTCATCATGTACCTCGGCCGCATCGTCGAGGTCGCGCCGACCGAGACCATCTTCAATGCGCCGAACCACCCCTACACGCAGGCGCTGCTGTCCGAACTGCCGACGCTGGAGACCACGCGCCGCGCCTACCAGCCCATCCAGGGCGAACTGCCATCGCCGCTGGCGCCGCCGCCCGGCTGCGCCTTTCATCCGCGCTGTCCGCATGCCATGCCGCGCTGCAAGGTCGAAGCGCCCTCGCTGCGCACGCTGCAGGCCGGCCACACCAGCGCGTGCCACCTCAACGACATGCCGTCATGACCACCACCGTTCTCCCGAGCGTCCCCACGCCGTTTCCGCCCTTCACGCTTCGCTTGCCCGAAGGCGAGGCGGTGCCGCTCATCTGCGACTCGCCGCACAGCGGAACGAAGTACCCCGACGACTTCGGCTACGCCGTGCCCTTCGAACTGCTGCGCGCCGGCGAAGACACCGACGTGCACGTGCTGTGGGAGTTACTGCCTTCCTTCGGCGCGACGCTGCTTGCGGCCGAGTTCCCGCGTTCGTACATCGACCCGAACCGCGACATCGAGGACATCGACGCGGGCATGCTGGCCGAGCCCTGGCCCACGCCGCTCAAGCCCAGCGAGAAGACGCGCCTGGGTATCGGTCTGATCTGGCGCGACGCGAAGAAGAACGGCAAGGGTGCCATCTACGGCCGCAAGCTGCCTGTGACGGAAGTGCAGAACCGCATCGCGACCTACCACGCGCCGTACCACGCCGCGATGCGTGAGCACATCGAAGCGGCCTACGCGCGCTTCGGCGCGGTGTGGCACCTGAACCTGCACTCGATGCCCGCCGATTCGTACGAGGCCCTGCAGATCCAGAGCGACCATCCGCTCGCGGACTTCGTGCTGGGCGACCGCGACGGCAGCACCTCCGCGCCCGAGTTCACCGCCATGGTGGCCGAGGCACTGAAGAAGCGCGGCTTCAGCGTGGCCATCAACGACCCGTTCAAGGGCGTCGCGCTGATCGCCCGCCTGGGCCGGCCGGCCGAGCGCCGCCACAGCCTGCAGGTCGAGGTGAACCGCCGCCTCTACATGAACGAAATCACCCGCGAGCGCAGCAAAGATTTCAATGCGCTGCAAGATGCGCTCAAGGGCGTCTCCCAGGACATCGCCCACTACGTGAAGGACCAAGTCAAATGACGCTCATCGCCGACATCGAAGACAAGCACGCGGAGTTCACCGCGCTGCGCCGCGACATCCACGCGCACCCCGAACTCGCCTTCAAGGAAACGCGCACCTCCGACCTGGTGGCCGAGCGCCTCGCGGCGTGGGGCATCGAGGTGCACCGCGGCCTGGGTACCACCGGCGTGGTCGGCGTGCTGCATGGCACGCGCGGCTCCGGCGAGCGCGCCATCGGCCTGCGCGCCGACATGGACGCGCTGCCCATGCCCGAGCACAACCGCTTCCTGCACGCCTCGAAGAACCCCGGCCGCATGCACGGCTGCGGCCACGACGGCCACACGGCCATGCTGCTGGGCGCGGCGCACTACCTGTCGACGCACCGCGACTTCGAAGGCACCGTCAACTTCATCTTCCAGCCGGCGGAAGAGGGCGGCAACGCCGGCGCCAAGGCCATGATGGACGACGGCCTGTTCGACAAGTTTCCCTGCGAAGAGATCTACGGCATCCACAACATGCCGGGCTTCGAGGCCGGCCACTTCGCCTTCCGCAAGGGCCCGACGATGGCGTCGAGCAACCGCTTCGACATCATCGTGCGTGGCACCGGCGGGCACGCGGCGCAACCGCACAAGTCGGTCGACACCATCGTCATTGCCGCGCAAATGGTCGGCGCGCTGCAGACGCTGATCTCGCGCCACAAGAACCCGATCGACGTCGCGGTGGTCAGCGTCACGCAGATCCACGCGGGCGATGCCTACAACGTGCTGCCCGGCGAAGCCGTCATCAAGGGCACGGTGCGCACCTTCAGCACCGAGGTGCTCGACGACATCGAGAACAACATGCGTCGCATCGCCGAAATGCTGCCGCAGGCGCACGGCGGCACGGGTGAGCTGAAGTTCCACCGCGCCTACCCGCCGCTGGTGAACTGGGACGCCCAGACCGACTTCGCCATGCAGGTCGCCAAGGACACCTTCGGCGCCGACAAGGTCGACGGCAACACGCCGCAGCACGGCGGCGCCGAAGACTTTTCGTTCTACCTGCAGAAGGTGCCGGGCTGCTACCTGTTCGTCGGCAACGGCGGCGGTGGTCACCGCGAGGAGACGTACCACGGCATGGGCCCTTGCGAGCTGCACAACCCGAACTACGACTTCAACGACGCGCTGCTGCCGGTGGGTTCGACCTACTGGGTGCGGTTGGTCGAGGCGTTCTTCTCGCGCGAGTGAGTGCGGCGCGGCGTGCGCCTCGGTCTCAGGACGGCACGCCGCGCGTCACCATGACCTGGTCGATGCGGTGGCTGTCCACGTCCATCACCTCGAAGGTGTAGTCCATCGAACTCACGCGGTCGGTTTTCTTGGGCACGCGCCGCAGCATGACCATGAGAAAGCCGGCCAGCGTTTCGTATTGGTCGCCATGCGGCAGGCCGTCGATGTCCAGGGCGCGCAGCACGTCCTGGATCGGCGTCACGCCGTCCATCAGCCACGAGTTCTCGTCGCGCTGCACGATCTGCTGCTCTTCGTCCTGCGGGCCGACGAGGTCGCCCATCACCGTGCTCATCACGTCGTTGAGCGTGATGACGCCCACCACCAGGCTGTACTCGTTGACCACGATGGCGAAGTCTTCCTTGGCCTGGCGGAACTGTTCGAGCACTTCGGTGAGCGACAGCCGGTCGAACACCACCAGCGCCTTGTGCAGCGGCACGCCCTGGTCGAGCGCCAGCGGCTGGCTGCTCAGCACGCGCTGGAACATGTCCTTGGCGTCGACGTAGCCGAGCACGTGGTCGATGTCGCCGTCGCAGATCGGGTAGGCCGAGAAGGGCTCGGCCACGATGCGCGCCCGCAGCACGATCTCGGGGTCGTCCTTCTGGAACCAGGCGATGCGGTCGCGCGAGGTCATCACGCTGTTGACCAGCCGCGTGTCGAGCTCGAAGACGTTCGCGATCACCTGCTGCTCGCGCGCGGCCAGCACGCCGGCACGCGCACCGGCTTCGGTCATGGCCAGGATGTCGGCTGAAGTGATGGTTTCTGCGCGGTGCGCCGGAATGCCCAGCAACTTGAACAGCAGGTCGGTGCTGCGGGTGAAAAGCCACACCAACGGCTTGAAGGTGGTGATGAGCACCTGCATCGGCCCCACCATGCGCACCGCGATGCGTTCAGGGTCGTTCATGCCCAGGCGCTTGGGGAACAGGTCGGCGAACACCAGGAAGACCGCGATGATGGTCACGAAGGAGGCCGCGAACGCGGCGCCCTGTGCGGTCTCGGGGCTGAACCACAGCAGGAAGAAACGCGCGAAGTACGGGCTGAGCGAGCCTTCGCCGACCACGCCGCCCAGGATGGCGACCGCGTTGAGGCCGATCTGCACCACGGTGAAGTAGTGGCCGGGCTGCTCCTGCACGCGCAGCACGCGCTCGGCGCGGGAGTCGCCTTCGTCCGCCATCTGGCGCAGGCGCAGGCGGCGGGATGCGGCCAGGCAGATTTCGGCGAGCGAGAAGAAGGCGCTCGTCGCGATCAGCAGGGCGATGACGAGCAGGCTTTGAGTGAGTGTCATGGGTCGATCAGGAAGACCGACATGGTGCCAGACGAAAGCGACCGCGCGCCAAAAAGGCGGCGCGCGGGCCCGCGTCGTGTGGGTTCAGGGGCCGCAACGCCTACTGCATGAAGCCGATCCGGCTCTTGGCGATGCCGTGGCGCGGCAGGTCGTCGACCCGCACGGTGTCGCGCTGCGCGAGGCGCGCATTGCCAAAGCCGGTCATCAGCGCGCGCCGCATCTCGCGGGGTGCGAGTGCGGCCAGCGCGTCGAGCACGTCGTCGGACGGCTCGGGCGCGAGCAGCCGGCCCCAGTCGTGCTCGGCCCGGATCGACGCATAAAGGTTGCGCGCGATCTGCCGCGCCGCCTCGGGCGAAGGCGCCTCGATCTCGAACACGTTCATGCGGTTCATGATCGGCTCGGGGATGTTGCGCCCGTCGTTGGCCGTGGTGATCCAGATCACCTGACTCGCGTCGATCGGCACCTCGGCGAACTCGTCGACGAAGGCGTGCGCCGTGTCGTGTTCGAGCAGGTTGTAGAGCGCGCCCAACGGGTCGTACTGGGCGTCGGCACCGGCCTTGTCGATCTCGTCGATCACCATTACCGGGTTCGCGTACTGGCCGTCGACCAGCGCCTCGAACACCTTGCCGGGCTTGGCACCCTTCCACTGCGAGGAAGACCCCGACAGCAGCCAGCCGGCCGTCATCGAATTCATCGGCACGAGCGACATGCCGGTGCCCAGCAATTCGGCCAGCTTGCGGGCGAAATGGGTCTTGCCGATGCCTGGTGGCCCGAGCAGCAGCATGGGCGTGACTTCGAGCCCGTCGCGGCTGTCCTGCGCCAGCGCGACATGGCGGCGCACGTCGTCGAGCACGTCGGTGAAGTTGGGGAGCTGAGCGTAGAGCGAGGCCATTTCCGGCACACCGCTGGGCTTGACCTGGAAACGGTCGGGGCCCCGTTCGAGCATGCGCTCATAGGTGCTGCGCAGGTGGTCGTGCTCCTTTTCGTGGAGCTTGGCCAGCTTGCGTTCGACGTCCTGTGTCTGGAACACGCTGCGCAGGTTGGCGACCGGCAGCTGGAAGGACGGCGTGGCGGGGACGAGACTGCGGGAATCCATGGACACCTCCTGTTTCGAACACTGTGCCTCAGCATAAGCCATGCCAGAGGGACATGTGTGGCGTCGGTGTGTCGGGTCCCCCCGCCGATGGCTGCCGTCAGGCTGCGGCGCTGCCGCCGACGACCTGCTGGAGTTCGCCCGATTCGTACATCTCCATCATGATGTCCGAGCCGCCGATGAATTCGCCCTTGACGTAGAGCTGCGGGATGGTCGGCCAGCTGCTGTATTCCTTGATGCCCTGGCGGATCTCCGCGTCGTCGAGCACGTTCACCGTCTTGAGCGCGCGGGTGTCGACGCCCACGGCCTTGAGGATCTGGATGGCGCGGCCTGAAAAACCGCACATCGGGAAGCTCGCGTTGCCCTTCATGAAAAGCACGAGTTCGTTGGTCTTGACGAGGTCGTCGATGCGTTGCTGTGCGTCGGACATGGGGGGCACTCCTGAAAAAAGTTCGTTGACGGATTATTTCACTGTGCGGCCGGACGTGCCGGACGCGCGATTCCAAACACCGCCCGTGCAGCGGGCGATGCCCGCCAGGTCGTTGCGGCTGTGCACTTCGTCGAAGCCGCACGCCAGCAGCAGCGCCTGCACGGCGGCGCTCTGGTCATGCCCGTGCTCCAGCAGCAGCCAGCCACCCGGGCGCAGGTGGGCAGGTGCGGCATCGACGATGCGGCGCAGGTCGTCCAGGCCGTCGGCGCCCGCCACCAGGGCCGACACGGGCTCATGCGCCAGCGCCGGCAGGTGCGGGTCACCCGCGGCGATGTAGGGTGGGTTGGAGGCGATCAGGTCGAGCCCGTCGGGCGCGCCGTCCAGCCAGTCGGCCTGGCGGAACTGCACCGGCAGGCCCAGCCGTTGTGCGTTGGCACGGGCCACGGCCAGCGCGTCGGCGCTCGCATCGACCGCCGTCACCTGCGCGTCGGGGCGCGCATGCTGCAAGGCAAGTGCGATGGCGCCGCTGCCGGTACCCAGGTCGAGCACGCGGGGCGCCGGCTGGTCTTCGAGCAATGCCAATGCCCAGTCGACCAGCGTCTCGGTGTCGGGGCGGGGCACCAGCACACGGGCGTCGACCTGCAGCGCCAGCCCGTGGAATTCCTTCTCGCCGACCAGATAGGCGACCGGTTCGCCGGCCCGTCGTCGTGCGCAGTCGGCGGCGAAGCGTTGCCACGCTGTGGCGGGCAGCGGATCGGTGTCGTGCGCGAGCAGCCAAGCGCGGTCGTGCGGCGCGCGGCCGAGCGCATGCAGCAGCAGCAGCTGCGCGTCCAGCCGGTCGATGCCGAGCGCGCCTGCCGCACTGGCGGCGCGCAGGGCCTGCGCCACGGTGGAGGGTGCCGCGGCGTCGATGGGGAATTCGCCGATCCGTCGCTCGCCGTTCATGCGGGCAGGCTCGATTCGAGCTCGGCCAGCTGCTCGGCCTCGCGGAAAGCCTGGAGCGCGTCGAGCACGTCGCCCAGGTCGCCTTCCATGATCGACAGCAGCTTGTAGAGCGTCAGGTTGATGCGGTGGTCGGTGAGCCGGCCCTGCGGGAAGTTGTAGGTGCGGATGCGGTCGGACCGGTCGCCCGTGCCGATCAGCCCCTTGCGCTCGGCCGCGTCCTTGGCCGCACGCTCGCTGCGGTCCTTTTCCTGGATGCGCGCGGACAGCACCTGCAGCGCCTTGGCCTTGTTGCGGTGCTGGCTGCGGTCGTCCTGGCACTCGGCCACGATGCCCGTCGGAATGTGGGTGATGCGCACGGCCGAGTCGGTCTTGTTGATGTGCTGGCCGCCAGCGCCGCTGGCGCGGTAGGTGTCGATGCGCAGGTCGGCTGGATTGATCTGCACCGCCACTGTTTCATCGGGCTCGGCCAGCACGGCGACGGTGCAGGCGCTGGTGTGGATGCGGCCCTGCGTTTCGGTGGCGGGCACGCGCTGCACGCGGTGGCCGCCCGACTCGAAGCGCAGCCGGCCGAAGACACCATTGCCTGCGGCGATGTCCGAACTCTGGCCCACCACGCGGATCACGACTTCCTTGTAGCCGCCGAGCTCGCTCGTGCTTTCGCTGACGATCTCGCAGCGCCAGCCCACGCGCTCGGCGTGGCGTGTGTACATGCGCAGGAGGTCGCCCGCGAACAGCGCCGACTCGTCGCCGCCCGTGCCCGCGCGGATTTCCAGGAAGGCGTTGCGCGCGTCGTCTGGGTCCTTGGGCAGCAGCAGGCGCTGCAGCTCGTCTTCGAGCCTGGCCATTT
>Ga0247813_10002641_pt1 | contig 12053 bp, 18 predicted proteins | sample UWRJL169409C1_FD_180719 | JGI IMG/M metagenome (GOLD analysis project Ga0247813, IMG submission 180719) | Plant litter microbial communities from Arlington Agricultural Research Station in Wisconsin, United States - UWRJ-L169-409C-1 | ecosystem: Environmental > Terrestrial > Plant litter >... | reverse complement strand
TATCAAATGTCTTTTTTGTCCAGTTCCGCAGATATTGCAATTGGGGGAGGTGCTGCCGGAGTAGGTAAAACTTATTCTTTGCTTTTAGAGAATTTAAGACATAAAGATGTCCCGGGCTTTGGAGTTGTTTGTTTTAGAAGAACTACACCGCAAATCAAAGCAGAAGGCGCTTTGTGGGACACGTCAATGACTATTTATAATCAAGCAGGAGGAAAGCCGAGAGAAAGCAGTTTAGAGTGGGATTTTGGAGCTTCTAAAGTAAAGTTTTCGCATTTAGAATACGATAAAAATATGTACGATTGGCAAGGCTCGCAAATTCCTTTGATTGAATTTGACGAGCTTACTCATTTTCCAAAGAAGATGTTTTTCTATTTGCTTACTCGTAATCGTTCGGTATGCGGAGTTAATCCATACGTTAGAGCAACATGTAACCCTGATCCGGATAGTTGGGTGGCTGAATTTATTGAGTGGTGGATTGATCCGGAAACAGGATTGCCAATACCGGAGCGTGATGGAAAACTACGTTATTTGATTGTTGATGGGGATAATTATATTTGGGGAGATTCAAAAGAAGAAGCGATACAAAAAGGTTGGCACATACTTGAAGATGTTGTAAATAAATCCGGAATTGATCCGAATGAGTTCGTTAAATCAGTAACTTTTATCTCCGGCAGTATTTACGATAACAAAGAATTACTTAAAACTAATCCTGCTTATTTAGGGAACCTTTTAGCACAAGATTCTGCGACTCAGGCAGCGTTATTGCACGGTAACTGGAAAATGGTTTTATCGGATAATGATATTTACGAATATGAATCATTCAGAGGTATGTTTAATAATGTTTATGAGTTAGAAGATACAGAAGAAACTTTTATTACTGCGGATATCGCAATGAAAGGATCTAATAAATTCATCGTTGGAGGTTGGAGGGGTAGAGAATTAGTCAAGATAAAGATATTGGACAAGAACAATGGTAAGGAAGTTATTGAGGTAATTACCGATATGGCTAAAGAATTAAAAACGCCTAATAAAAACATTTGCTATGATGCTGATGGAGTGGGGAGTTTTATAGATGGTTTTATTGTTGGGTCAATTCCGTTTAATAATGGAGGCGGTCCGTTTCCTAATCCGGAATTAAAGCAAGGTGATAAAGATTTTGGACAAAAAGAAAATTATCCTAATCTAAAAACACAATGTTATTATCGTTCAGGAGATAAAGTAAAAGCAGGAAAATACAAAGTAAGTGAGGGAGTCGCAAATACTATGTATGATGACAAAATGACCGTTAAACAGCGTTTTATGCATGAAAGAAAAGCAATAAAGCGTAAAAAAGTTGATATGGATGGAAAGCTTCAAATTAACGGAAAAGATGAAATGAAAGCTAAATTAAATGGAGATTCTCCAGATTTAATGGACATGTTTATGATACATGAAAGATTCTATTTAGATAAAACACCTGACTTTTTCTTTTTCTAATACTTTTTTTATTAATTTTACACACATGGCAAGAGATTTATTAGGAGCGTTAAGAGTTGGATACGACTATCTTACAGATAAAAAGACAAGAAATGCTTATAATCAGGCTTTCTATGAGTGGATTGGTACGGGTATGGTTAAATACGATGCTAAAAATAAAACATATTTAGAGAAAGGATATAATGAAAACCCAACTGTTTATTCTATCATAAATAAACAGACCGTTAAAACTGTTTCAGTTCCTTATTCGATAAAAGAGGTAGAAGATAAGCAAAGCTATTCAAAGTTAAATCAAATGGATTTAGCAACGAAAGGATTGTTTTCTTTACAGCAATTTATCAAACGTATAAAGCTTCAAACTAAAGCTTACAAATCAGAAGAAAAGCCTTTTCCGCTAGATGATCCAAACCCAAACCAAACTTGGTCTGATATTATTGGATTATTCAAGACTTACTTAAAAATAACCGGAAATTACTATCAATATAACTTATCGGCAGAAGATGGAATTAATAAAGGCGTGCCTAAATTGGTTTACGCTTTGCCAAGTCATTTAATGCAAATAGTACTTAAGAAAGATGCTAATCTATTGTATGATGAAAATCCTATTGATTACTACATGCTTATTGATGGAGATGGATATATGCAGTTTCCTGTAGAAGATGTTATTCATGTAAAGTACGTAAATCCAAATTATGACCGTGCCGGCTCTCATTTATACGGACAATCTCCATTAAGAGCCGGATTAAGAAACATTAATTCTCAAAATAGCGCAATAGATACCAATATAAAAACGCTTCAATCAGCAGGAGCTTTTGGTTTTATTTACGGAAAAGGAACACCATGGACACCTGAACAAGCCGAGTCCATGAAAGAGCGTTTAGTTGAAATGGATAAAAACCCTCATAGACTTGGTAAAATAGCCGGAGCAAGTGGGGAAGTTGGATTCCAAAGGATTTCACTTACTACAGATGAATTAAAGCCTTTTGATTATCTTAATTGGGATCAAAAAACAATATGTAATGTGCTTAATTTTCCAGACGAGTTATTAAACGCTGATGGTAAAGCATCACTTGGAAGCACAGATACAGCAGAAGCTAGAAAATCACTTATTACTGATGATATACAACCTGATTTAATATTGTTGCAATCGGCTTGGAATAAATCGTTCATACCTAAATTTAAAGGTTATGAGAATTGCGTTGTTGAATGGGATTGCACAGAATTACCGGAGATGCAGGAGGATATGAAAAAGCAAGCCGAAGCATTGAATTTGATTGACTTGACGCCAAATGAAAAAAGAACAGTATTCAAATATGAAACCCTGCCAGATGAAGGAATGGATGTTGTTTGGATGCGTGCCGGAATGCAAAGAATTGATGATGTGAGTGCTGAAATGATTAATAATGCTAATTTATGAGTTGGTCAAAAATAACTAACAAAAAATCAAAACCGTTTAAATGGTGGTTGCATAAAATATTATGTGAGTATGGTTATTTAGTTAGGCACAAAGATAATTACGCAACATATAATCATCACTTAGCCATGTTGTGTAAGACAGGATTTAACCTATACGGTGAAAAAATATAATGACAAATTGGAACAAACTACAACCAAGATACGAAAAGAAAGCGTATAGAATCGTTCAGAAACATATAAAATTGATTCTGAGTAGAATTCCTGTAGATAATACTAATTTGAATAATTACGAGATTATAATTGAGTTAAACATTCATCGTGAGGACTTGTTTAAGATGTTTTTAGAGTTATACAATACAATTGGTATAGATTACGGAAACAGAGTGAATAAAGACTTGGAAAAGGTTACAAAAGCAAATACTTTATTCAATGACTATTTGTTAAAAGAAATTTTACTATTTTTGTCTAATGAAGGAGGTGTAAAGATTACAAGTGTTAGAGATACTTTAATTCAGGAAGTTATAAAAAGCATTAAAGATGGATTAGGAGAAAACGCAACGGTTGTAGATTTACGAAATGCATTGTACGCTATAATTTCAAAGAGCCAAGCGTTTTATAAATATCAGGCTTTAAGAATTGCAAGAACTGAAACAACTAGCGCAAGTAATTTTGCATCATTTAAAACAGCAGAACAAAGCGATTTAGTATTGCAAAAGCAATGGATTTCAGTTTTAGATAATAGAACTCGTTTAGATCATAGATTAGAAGATAATCAATTAACTGATTTAGAACAGCCTTTTATAATGGCGAGTGGAGCAGTTTTACAATATCCGGGTGATACGGGCGCGCCTCCTAACGAGGTAATTAATTGCAGATGTACAATGTCATTTATTCCGAAGCGTGATGCTCAGGGTAATTTAATATTAAAAACTAATATGTAATGGAAATAGATTCTTTTAAACAATTAAGTTACGATCTTAAGGATTTAGATGAAGCAAAAGGAATTGTAGTTGCTTATGCAAACGTTTACAATAACTCTGATGCTGATGGTGATATTTCAGCCTTTGGATCATTTGATAAAACGGTAACTGAAAACTTTAAACGTATACGTGTTTTAAAAGATCACAATCCTACTTTAATGATTGGAGTGCCTTTGGAAATTGACACCAAAGATACTTACGGATTATTAACTAAAACTCAATTCAATATGAAAAAAGAATTGGGACGTGATATGTTCACTGATGTTCAGTTAATGTTTGACAACGGCTTAAATGCTGAGTTGTCAATTGGATACAAAGCAGTAAGGAGAGATGTTAAGAACAAATCAATCATTCAAGAGTATTATTTAGGAGAATATTCTTTTCTTTCAAATTGGGCATCCAACAAACTTGCAACAGTGCAAGACATAAAAAGTATTAAATCTCATTACGGCATATTGTCGTTAATAGAAAAATCATATAATCTTAATTATTCTGATAACAGATTAAGAGAGATTGAAACGATATTAAAATCACTTTCCGACGAGCCGTTAGAATCTAACACCCTGACCGAACAGCCGATTATCGACGCAGTTAAAGAATTTAGACAATCATTAAAAAACAGTTAGAAAATGGAATTAGATATCAAAACGGAATTAGAAGGTTTAAAAGCTGACCTTACGTTAAAATTTGAAGAAAAATCGAAAGTTGATTTGCAAAACGCAATCGAACAAGTAGAAATTAAATATAAAGGACAATCTGAAAAGATTGACGCTGAAATTGACGCTGTAAAAGCAGATTTCCAAAAAAGATCACTTGCAATGCAGGATCACTTGGATAAATTGGATATTCGTCTAAAACAAGCTAACGGAGATAAAAATATTGAAACTAAAACCTTCAATGATTATCTTGCTGACGTTATCATGGATAACAAAGATGCTATTCAAAGCTTTAAGAAAAATGCTCCGGAATTGGCATTTGAATTTAAAGCGGTTGGCGATATGTCTATCGCTGCTAACTTTCCGGGATCAACACCATTCACGCAAGACGTGCGTAATGCACTTATTGTAAATCCTTACGATAGAGTTTGGCTTTCTGATTACTTGCCACAAGGTAATACAACAAAAAGCTCAATCATTTATCCAAAAGAAAACGGTGGAGAGGGCGGAGCTTCTACATGGGTTGTAGGTTCTGGTGATAAACCAAAAATGGATTTCGATTTAACTACTCAAACAGCGTTCGTTAAATGGATTGCGGGTTACGTTATTGTTGACCGTGATATGTTAGACGATATTGATTGGCTATTAAGCTACCTACAATCTAAAATGTTAATCAGCTTGAAAGTAGCTGAGAACAATTTTATTTTGAATGGTACTGCTGATTCAAACCCTGTACAAGGGCTTATTGATGTTGCAACGGCTTACGATGGAACATTCACCGCTGCAGTTGATAAAATTGTAGACGCTGCTTATGGTCAAATTCCGGAAGATACTTTTGAGTTTTATCAAGGTAACACAGCTATTTTAAATGTTCGTGATGGTGTTAAAATCGGATTGAACAAGGCTGAAGGATCAGGCGAATACGATTTGCCTCCGGGAACTGTTGCTTTCGAAAATGGAAGATTGAGAGTTGCAGGATTAAACATTGCTACTACTACTCAATTAGGTGCTGATAACTTCTTGGCTTTCGACAGAACAGCTACTTTGTTAGTAAACAGATTAGCTCCTGAGTTAAGAATGTTTGAAGATGCTGAATTGGCTAAACAAAACAAAGTGATGTTTAGAATTGAAGAAAGAATTACTTTGGTAATCTTCAATAATCAAGCTATTGTAAAAGGTTCTTTGGCAACTCCTTCTGTATAGTCGGAATTGAATTATAAATTTAAACCTCCTTTCGAAAGATTGGAGGTTTTTTATTAAATTTACTTTATGGAAAATAAAACACTTGGTATTTATATTAGTCGTTGGAATGCGATTGGCGGAATTGAGCGCTTCGTTCAAAACTTCTGCAAAAGAATGAATAAGTATTATGACATTACTTTGCTTTATGAATGGGTAGAAAGTGCCGATTTATTCAAAGAAGCGCCTAATGTAAATATTGTTCAAATTAAGCGAAACCAACAATATACTTTCGATTATTTTATTAACTCTACGGCTTGGGGATATTCGCCATTTGGAAATATAAACGCTAAAATTTATGCTCAGGCAATACATGCTAATTATTCCAATGTAATTGAGCATTGGAATTTTAAGTACGTTAAACATGAAAAAACCACACATCATTTTTGCGTTGGTGAGGATGTGAAAAAAGCATTTGAGATAGTTACAACTTATAAGTGTGATGCTATAATTTACAATCTATTAGATAATAAAATTAAGATAGATAAAAAGCCTAAAAATAAAAAACTAACGCTTATCACTTGTAGCAGACTATCAGGCGAGAAAGGATTTAAAAGGATGCTTAAATTAGCAGATCAGCTAAAATCAAATAACATTGATTATGTTTGGAATATTTACGGTAATACTGCAAACCCATACGCACAGGAAATTGTAAAATCATTTAAACAACATCCAGAGGTAATTTTTCACGGAATAACCCGAGAACCCCACAAAGAAATCAACAAAGCCGATTATTTAGTACAGTTATCCGATACAGAGGGGTTTGCTTATTCAGTTTACGAAGCAATGCAGGTAAAAACGCCATGTATAATAACTCCTTTTGCATCCGGTAAAGAACAAATTACTAACGGTGTTAACGGTTACATTGTGCCTTTTGAAATGGATAATATACCGTTTGATGATCTATTACGTAGGGATTTAAAAGTACCTGAATTTGAGGAATTAGGCAAAGAAGAACATTGGATTGAATTCTTTGATTCGTGCTTAGAATGGTATAAAGAAAATGTAATGACTGTAAAGATCATTGCAGTGGTACAAAAATACGCAATTGGAGAGGTTATTGATTTGCCCAAAGAACGCGCTTTATCGGCTATTGAAAGAGGTTTGGCGGTGTTAGTTTCATGATTTTTTATTAGTTAATTCTATTCTTAATGTTTTTTGATCTTTAATAAAATCATCGTAGTTATCGCCAAACCTAATAATTACACGTCTTAGAAAAAACTTGAATTTGTTTTTAAACTCTTTAGATGCGTCATTAACTATCTTTATAATAGCCTGCTCCAATGCTTTTTCATCGTTCATAAATTCATTACTTATCTTAGAAAATACCGTAAAAGGTCTTTTACCAAGTCTGTAATTATTCTTTTCGCGAATGTATTCTAGCTTTCTATTTCGGTTATTGTTTTTCATAATATTGTTATTTTAAAGCCTGTAGATTAGTACAGGCTTTAGTTAGATTAGAACGGACTTGAACCGTAGTTTCCAAGCGCAATGTTGGCGTCTTTATTCTGTTTAGTTAAAAACAATTCCTCTGGACCACTAATCTATTTGTTCAAAATTATCTTTAAAATACTTTTCTGCAATTAACCATTGATCTTTATGGTTTTTAGGATTACGCCCAATCATATCTCCAATTTTAGGACTTCCATTGTCTAAGTCCGCTTGGCTAATAGAAACTAGTCCTGTAGTTTCGTATTCTATTTTTCCATAGGCTTTAAAACAACCTATATCAAAATCTTCTACTTCTCTTATTTCAGCAATTTGACTTCTTCTGTACTTATTAAATTCGCTCATATTTATTTGTTTTTTATATAAATGTGTGTTGAATGGAATTTTAAGAAATTCCTCTTCTAAGGTATTATGAAATTCTTTCTGTTCAGGGGTTAAATTTTCGTAAAACTCTTCCTCGTCTGATTCTGACCAATAATAAGGATCGGGTACTTCAAAATCACTTTCTTTTATTTGATCAATGCATGCTTGCATAACATCGTGATCAGTGGGCAATATACCTGATTCATTCACAGATGTAATAATATTAAATTCTTTTTTGCATTTATCGCACATGTAAAACTCAATTGCTTTATATGGATAATCTACATCTGGAAATTTAACCTCTTTCTCTCCTAATTTTACGCACTTTTTAAGCGTGCCATGATTACATTTTGATTGTTTCATAAATTTACTCTTTATCGTTATTTTTATAAATTGCCACTACAGACAAAACCATTAACCAACAAAAAAATGTAGTCCATGGATATTCGTTTATTGCTTGGAATATTTCTTTCATGATTATTTAGTTTTATATTCAATTGGTTCAATGCTTTTATCTTCGTTAGGACTGGCGCAAATTGATACAGCTTCAAGATAACTAATTTGTGATTCGTTGACGGTTACATATCCAATAGCCGGATAGCCTTTAATATTAACTCGTAAATTTAATTCAGCATACATTATGCCATTTTCTAAAGATATTTTGGCAGTGCCTATCATAGCATAATTAATAAAATCCCTTAGAACAGGATATTCGGCATCAGGGTCAAATTGTATTATGCTAGCTTCTTCTTTTTCTATTATTACTTTCATAACTATATAAATTAAATATTATTTTCTATGTGTTTTTGCGCTTCTTCTTCTGTTTTAAACTGATACGTGTAATCACGCGCCCAAACATATTTTTTAATTCCTAAAACTGACTCCAAAAAGAATTCAAAGTAAGACAGTTCAAAGAACATAGGCTGTGCTTTACCCTCTATGTAAAAGTAACCATATTTTGATTTTAGTATTCTGAATTGGTTTTTCATAACATATATAAATTAAAAAAGCACCTCGGTTAAAAGGTGCTTTAGATTACTATTTAGATACGTATCACTTCATACGTTGTGTCCTTTTTAAAGTTGTTCGAATCAACTTGGATGGATGTGTTCAAATTAATATACTAACTTCCAATGGTGTAAATGTAATAATTATTTTTAAATACGCAACAATATTTTTATTATCTTTGAAATTATAAAACTAATAGTTATGAAAATCAAATTATTAAAAGATCATTTGGATAATAAAGCAACTCAAACTATTGAGGTTACAAATAAGCGAGGTAATTATTTAATTAGAACCGGAGTAGGCGAACTTGTAAAAGAATCCAATCCTTATAAAGAACCAAAAGGAAAGAAATTACAGAAACCACGCAAAGATGGTGTTACTACTGTTTTTACTCCAGAAGAACACGACAAACACATTAAGCATTTAAACAAAGACTTATAATGGCTTACATCGACGTTATACCACTTGCAAGAGCTAAAAACTATTTACGTATTGACCCTGATTTAACAGAGGATGACACGGAAATAACTTCAATGATTAATGCATCATTACGATATGTTGAGCAACGAACAAGACATTTTATGTATGCACGTGATATTGTTTATAATGGGTCATGTCAGGTAAAAGTTTACGATTATCCGATTAACTCGGTTGTATCGCCAACAGATCCGTTACCGTGGTCAATTACTCGTACAATGTACACTATTTATCCTGATGCTAAAACCGTTACGTTAAACGTAGGATATGCAACACCCGAAGATGTGCCAGATATTTTTATTCAATCTGCATTACAAATATTGCACGTGTGGTACTACGAAAGCGAGAAACAAATAAATAGCCAAATGATACCGATTAGTGTAACTGAAGCTTTGGATGTTGAAAAAAGATTTATATAATGCTAGCAAGACAATACGATAAAAGGATTAAAATTTACAGTACAACTAACGTGCCGGACGGTTACGGTGGCAATACCGTAACAGAAGTTTTAATTGGCTCGTTTTGGGCTGAATTAAAGCAGAATTCTGCATATCGTGATTATAGTATAGGTAAATCCGATATTAAAGACAATTGGTCGTTCAATATTCGTGCTACACCTAAAATAACACCTGACAACATTGATAATTTAATGATTGAATATCGCGGAATAAAAAGAGTAGTAAATGATATTCGATACAATGATGAATTATTCAGAGAATTAAATATTATTGCTAATGGCAACTAAAGTATTAAATAGATTTTATTTTTCAACTAACTATAATCAAATTATGTTTGGTTTGTGTTTTGATGAAGGTGGATTTGTTTCGGCAAATAAAGGCGGATGGGATTTATTTTTTATGTTTTGGTGTTTATCTTATGATTATAAATAATGGCTAGCGGTGTAAGAGGTGTTAATGAAACTATACGCAAAATTAAAGCTTTCGGAGCTGATGCGATTAGACAAATAAATGCCGAGACAGAAGCTAGTGCAATGCAGATTGAAGGTGATGCAAAACAACGCGCCCCAGCTAACTTTGGCAAGTTAAGACAATCTATATCCAGAAGAAAAATAAAGCCGTCTAAATGGGCGGTAACCGTAAATGAATATTACGGAGCCTATATGGAATTTGGTACAGGAGCAAAAGTAAATGTTCCAAACGAGTTTAAAGATATGGCTAATTCATTTAGAGGACAAAGGATAGGTAGTTGGGAGCAAGGATTAGAAAGCATTAAAATCTGGTGCCGTTCAAAAGGAATAGATGAAAAATATGCTTATGCTATTTTCGCTAAAATATTGGGAGCCGGAATTTCGCCGAAACCTTTTTTGTATCCAGCATACAAAAAAGGTAAGACTGATTATTTAAATAATCTTAAAAAACTATTAAGAAATTTAAATAGACGAATATAATTATTTTTAAGCTATTCTCTCGCAACTGCCAATAATGCTTTTTCATATGCCATGTGCGCATCATATTCACTATCAAATCTTCCTAAGTTTTTTTGTTTGCCATTTATTAAAATTTGTGCTAACCATTTAGATCTTGATTTTACCCAACTAACTCCCGTATATTTGCTAGATGATATTAAATGTTTTTTGTTACCATTTACTCGTGGCGTAACAATTTCTAAGTTTTTTACATTATTATTTTGCCTATTAAAATCCTTATGATTAACTAATAAATTTAGTCCGCATGGGGCGTGATCTAAAAACCCAGCAGCCACTAATTGATGTACTTTTAAGTTTTTGCCTTTTCCGTTTTTTGTTAAATTTAACCTTAAATAACCGTCTGAGTTAGGGTTAGCTGTCATTATTAAGTCTCTTCCGCATTTCAAACTTTTAACACGTCCTAAATTACTAACTTTATACATGCCATCATAATCAGGCACATCTTTCCAAATTTCTTCCATAAATACAAAAAGATACGCGTTCGAGTGTTGCGGACTCTACTAACGTATCTTTAAATTAATTTCTTTCTATATCGAACCGCAACTTTCGATATGTAAAGATAATATATTTTTAGAACATATAAAATAATTTTGTACTTTTACAACATGGTTACAGTCAATCCAGATAAATTTGTAAGGCTTGCGGTTTTTACTGCTACAAATAACTTAGTTGTAAATACTAAAAACATAAAAACTTTTGACTCCAGAGTAACGGGAAACGCTAATTTAAACGAATATATTTTATTAACGGCTCAGACAAAAGAAGTTGACAAAAGTACAAAATGTGAGTGGAGTTGGGAGACATCTTTGCTAATTGAGATTTATACAAAAACAACTAGCGCAGGAAACTCAGGAAGTAGAGTTTTATTAAATGACATAGAGCAGGCGATTATGGATGTATTAAACCCTAAATTAACAATACAAGGTTTTACCAATGTCACGCAAAATATAACTTACGAAACATCTTTGGAAACAATTACAGATACGGAAAACATTTTTCGTTCTTTTTTAAGACTAAACATTAATTTAAAATAAAAATACAATGGCAGATAAAATAAAAGGTGAAGGACTTATCCTTTATGTGCATGATGGATCTCTTTACAGACCCGTTGCATGTCTTACGAGTAATTCATTAGATACTGAATTAGGTATTATTGAATCTCAAACAAAGTGTGCTCCTGGAGTAATTGAAAAGCAAGCGGGAGTTTTCTCGTACACATTAACGGCTGACGCAATAGCAATCGATACTACTTCTGTAGGTGGTGATGATACAAAAGCATCACACGATTATTTGTTAGCGGTTCAACAATCAAAAGAAACGGTAAATTGGAAAATGGATTCAGGCTCTACTAATTTAACTTATTATGGAACTGGAATCATCACTTCTTTAGGGCTTGAAGCTCCTACTGGTGATGAGTTTGCAACTTTCTCATTAACTATTGATGGATCTGGAGCAATATCAACAACTGATCCATTAGCACCAAGCGTTTAAACTTATGCACAAAACAAAAATAGAAATATCAGGAATAAAATATAATTTCGG
>Ga0247813_10002640_pt1 | contig 12054 bp, 7 predicted proteins | sample UWRJL169409C1_FD_180719 | JGI IMG/M metagenome (GOLD analysis project Ga0247813, IMG submission 180719) | Plant litter microbial communities from Arlington Agricultural Research Station in Wisconsin, United States - UWRJ-L169-409C-1 | ecosystem: Environmental > Terrestrial > Plant litter >... | reverse complement strand
ATGCGACTGCGCCGGTGCACATCGCGGATGTGTTTGCGAAGGGCGGATTGGAGAACGACTACCGCGATGGGCGTTTAAAACTCACGGTGGACGTCGGGTTTGAGCCTCAGCCGGAAGAAGGCTGGACGGTCGAGACGCAGGTGTTCGATTCGCACGGGAAACCGGTTTTTAAACGCACGCTAAGCCAGGTCGTTCCTGTGGGACGACGCGCGACGTGGCCCCGGTTGCAGGCGCGGTTTGATGAAGTCGTGCGCAAGCCGCGGGTGTGGTCGGCGGAGACGCCGCACCTCTACACGATTGTTATCACGCTGAAAAATCCGGCGGGGCGTGCGGTGGAGCACACCTCGGTGCGGACGGGTTTTCGCATGATCGAAGTGCGCGACCGCCAGATGCTGGTCAACGGACGCCGCGTGCTCATCCACGGGGTGAACCGCCACGATCATCATGAGACGAAGGGCAAGGCGCTGGATCGCGCGACGCTGCGGCTCGATGCGGTCTTGATGAAGCGGTTCAACTTCAACGCGGTGCGATGCTCGCATTATCCGAACGACCCGCACTGGCTCGACCTGTGCGACGAGCTCGGGCTCTACGTGATCGACGAGGCCAACGTGGAATCGCACGACTATTTTTCGCAGATCTGCCAGGACCGGCGGTATGCGGCGGCGTTTCTGGACCGCGCGGTGCGCATGGTCGAACGCGACAAAAACCACGCCTCGATCATTCTCTGGTCGCTGGGCAACGAGAGTGGTTACGCGGGCAATCATGACGCGATGGCCGGGTGGATTCGCGCCCGCGACACGAGCCGTCCGCTGCACTACGAAGCGGCGCTGTGGAACGGACCCGAGGGCAAGGTGCTCGCGCCCGAGCACGACCTTTCGCTGGGACATCTGGCGACCGACATCGTGTGTCCGATGTATCCGTCGCTGGAGCGCATGATCGCGTGGGCGACGGCCGAGGGGCATCCGGACCGCCGGCGTCCGATGATCCTGTGCGAATACTCCCATGCGATGGGCAACAGCAACGGGTCGCTGGGCGAATACTACGATCTTTTCGAAGCCTATCCGGGACTGCAGGGCGGGTTTATCTGGGAGTGGATCGACCACGGCATTCGGGAGACGACGGCGGACGGGAAAACGCAGTGGCTCTACGGCGGAGACTTTGGCGACACGCCGAACGATCTAAACTTTTGTTGCGATGGCATGGTCTGGCCCGACCGCACGCCGCACCCGGGGCTCTTTGAGTTCAAGCACCTCGCGCAACCCGTGAAGGTGACCGGCTGGAAAAACGGCGTGCTCACCCTGAAGAGCCGGCGCGACTTTGAAACGCTCGGCGGGTTGCGCGGCACATGGACCGTGACGGTTGACGGACACATCGTCGCCACGGGGAAACTGCCAAGGCTCGTGACGCCGCCGCAGACGACGGCGAAGGTGGCGCTGAAGCTGCCGCGCGTGGAGCTGAAGCCGGGAGAAGAGGCGTTTTTAAATGTTACGTTCTCCACGGCGACGGAGCTGCCGTGGTGCGCGGCCGGCCATGTCATGGCGTGGGATCAAGTGTTGCTCGCGCGAAAACCGGCGTCTCAAGCGGTGCGCCCGGTGCGCGGTCAGGCGTTGTCGGTCACGCGGGCCGACGGCGTGATTACCGTGGCGAACGAAGCGCTGCGGCTCACGGTTTCGGAGGCGTCGGGACTGATTGAAACGGTGTGGTGGGAAGGCCGCGAAGTGCTGCAAGGCGGACCGCGGCTGCAACTCTGGCGGGCGGCGACGGACAACGACGGAATCAAGGGCTGGACGGGGCAGGGCAAAAAACCGCTCGGGCTCTGGTTGGACGCCGGCCTGGACCGGCTGGAGCTCGCGGCGGAGCGTCCCCGCGTGCGCACGCGGGCCGGCGGCGTGGTGGAACTCACGCTCGGGCACACGGCTGGCAGCGCGGCGTTTCCGCGCGCGGTGCGCCACCGGCAGGTGTATTCGATTTATCCGGACGGCACGCTGGAAGTGGCCAACGTGTTTGATGCGGACCGCAGGCTGCCCGCGCTGCCGCGGCTGGGCGTGGCGCTCACGCTGCCGCCGGGGTTTGAAGACCTCTCATGGTATGGCCGGGGTCCGCTGGAAAACTATCGCGACCGCAACCGCGCTTCGATGATCGGCGCCTACGCCTCGACGGTGGCGGAGCAATACGTGCCCTACATCCTGCCGCAGGAGCATGGGAATCACACGGAGGTGCGCCGCGTGGAGCTGAGCGACGGACGCACGGGCCTGCGCGTGACGGCGCGCAGGGCGCTGGAGTTTTCGGCCAGCCATTTTACGCCGGCGGACCTGTTTGCGGCGAAGCACACGGCTGAACTGCAGGCGCGGCCGGAGACGTTTTTGAATCTCGATTACGCGCATTGCGGGCTCGGCACGGGGAGCTGCGGCCCGGGAGTGAGGCCGCCGTATCAAGTGCTTCCGGGCCGCCATGAATGGAGCTATGCGCTGAGCTTTAACTCACGACGACCGGCCGTAAAAAAGCATGGGCGCGACTAACCCGCCGGCTTATCTATTTTTGATATGTCGATCGTCCTGACTCCCGGCCGGGTTTCGTTGCACCGCTGGTCCACCCTGCAAAACGAGCTGCTCTGGATCTATGACGGTCCGGTGGCGGAGGAGGCGATGCACACGACCTCGGATCATCGCAAAGGCTACTGGGCCTGGCTGCTGCGCAAAGGTTCGGTGGAAGTGCGCTCGGGGGACAAAGTGTGGAAGGCGAAGGCGGGGCAGTGGATGATTTCACCGCAGGGGACCTCGACGCAGACATTTTCACGCGGGTCGGACATCCTCTCGATCCACTTCGAGAGCCACTGGCCGACGGGGCAGAACCTGTTTCATTCGGCCGATGCGTGTGTGTTTGCCGATGCGGATCACCCGAAGCTGGCGAAGACGGGGACGGCGTTGTGCAAGCTCGTGAACCGGCACATCCCCGGCGTGCGGCGGCAGCTCTCGCTGGCGCTGACGGACTACGATGTGTTCATGACGTTCGGCAAAAACTTCAACCAGTGGCTGATGGATTTTAAGGAAGTGTGGGTCGCGCAAGGGCGGGGTTTGTCGCAGGCGGTGGAGTGTGATGACCGGCTGTTGCGCGTGGTCCAGTGCATCTGCGAGGCCCCGATGCAGGACGGGTTTCCGGCGGACAAACTGCAGCGCGAAGGCAGTCTCGGACGGGCGCATCTGGACCGGTTGTTTTGGAAAGAGTTCGGGATGACGACGCGCGAGTATTGGGAAAAACTGCGCGAGGAGGCGGCGATCCGGAGTCTGGGCGGCGCGACGATTTCGATCAAAGAAATCGGCTATAACCTCGGCTTTAAGCAGGCGTCGCATTTCACGAAATGGTTTCACCGCCGCACGGGAAAAATCCCGCGCGATTTCCGCGAACAGGCGGACGATTACCGGCTGAAGTGACGGGCGTTTAAAACGGCGATTTTCATATGCATACCCCCATGGTTGAACTGACGCCGGTGGCCACGCCTGGATTGATCGTGGATGCGCTCACGCCCGCGCCGCTGCCCGGGGCGGTCTGGCTTACGGCGCACGAGGCGGGCGAAGGGTTCTCCTATGATTTTGAGGCGGGTGCGCTGGCCGGTGCGAAGTGGCTGACGGTGGATGGTTTGACGCTGCGCAAAGGCGATCTGGCGCTGGTGATCGAGCTGCACGAGGCGGAGAACCCGAAGCCGTTTGTGTGCCGCTTCACGCTGCTGCCGTGCGCGCAGGCGCGGCTGAGGCTCGACCTCGCGGCGGTGAACTTGAACCGCTGGCGGTATTTGCGCGAAGGCGCGTGTCTGAAACCCACGGTGAGCGGCGGGCGGGTGGAGCTGCGCTGCGTGAATCGCATCGTGCTCAAAGTGCTCTACAAAGGTCCGGAAACGGCGCGCTGGTGCATGACGCCTCTGCGCGCCGCCGTGGAGGAGCCGGAGGTGTTGCGCACGCCGCTGCTGCCGCAGGGGCCGCTGCTCGACGCGCTCGGGCAGGCGACCTGGCTTCAGTGGTCGGGGAAAACGGCGACGGCGGAGGAGTTGGGCGCGAGGCTGAGGGCCCAGCTCGGGCAGGCGACGGTCGCGCGGGCGGCGGACGGGCTTTCGGACTGGGGCGGCTGGACGGAGCGAAACGTGGGCGGGAGCGGATTTTTTCGCACGCATCACGACGGGCGCCGCTGGTGGCTGGTGGATCCGTCGGGGTGTTTGTTCTGGTCGGTCGGGCCGTCGTCCGCGCGACCGAACATCGACTCGAATGTGCGCCACCTCGGGGCGGCGCTGGCGTGGACTCCGCCGCGTGACGGCGATTACGCGGCGGCGCGGGGTCCGGACACGGAGGAGAGCGAGCGTATTGATTTTCTGGTGACGAATCTGATCCGCGTGTTCGGGGCGGACGCGTGGAAGGAGAACTGGGAGCGGTTGATTTATCCGTTGATGCGGGAGATCGGTTTCAATACGTGCGGAAACTGGTCGGACTGCGCAGCGGCGAGGCGGGCGCACATGCCTTACGTGCTGCCGATGACGCCGGCGCCGGAGGACAAGCGGGCGGGGCGGGTGTTCAGGGATTTCCCCGACGTGTTCGCGCCGGCGTTTACGGACGAGGCGGCGGCGTTTGCCGCGCAACTGGGGGATACGCGCGGCGACGCGGCGATGATCGGATATTTTCTGATGAACGAACCGCTGTGGGCGTTCACCGATCTGTTTCCGGCGGAAGGGATGTTGTGGAACGCGCCGCGGTGCGCGACGCGCGAGGCGTTCGCGGCGTTCCTGCTCGCGCGGCACGGGACGGATGAAGGACTGGCGCGGGCGTGGCGGCTGCCGGTGACGGCGGAGGATGTGGCGGGCGGGGAGTGGACGCGCCGGCTGACGGCGGAAGCGCTGGCGGATGCGGAGGCGTTCAGCATCGAGATGGCGCGGAAACTTTACAGGCTGCTGGGCGCGGCGTGCCGGGAGGCGGATAAAAACCACCTGAACCTTGGCGCGCGGTTTTCGAGTGCGCCGAAGCCCTGGGTGGCGGCGGCGATGACGGGGTGTTTCGATGTGTTCAGCATCAACTGTTACAAGACCGAGGCGGATCCGCGGCTGGAGGAAGTATGCAGGATGCTGGGCGTGCCGGCGTTGATCGGGGAGTGGCATTTCGGGGCGCTGGATGCGGGGTTGCCGGCGCCGGGGATCGGGCATGTGGCGACGCAGGCGGATCGCGGGCGCATGTATCGGTGTTACGTGGAGGCTTCGGCGGCGCGGCCGTGGTGCGTGGGCGCGCACTGGTTTACGCTCTACGATCAATCGGCGCTCGGGCGCGGGGACGGGGAGAATTACAACATCGGTTTCCTCGACGTGTGCCACCGCGTGTATGAACCGCTGGCGGACGCGGCGCGGGTGACGCACGGGAGGTTGTTCGCGGTGGCGGCGGGGGCGTTGGCGCCCTATGCGGATCAACCGCTGATCGTGGAGCGGTTGAATATGTGAGGGGACCCGCCGGGACGGGGAGGGTGTGTTACTTGTCACTTGAACCGTGGGGCGAGCCCGCCAAGCCTCGCGCGCACCATGGACAAGCTCGAAGAAATTTTCCGCATGCAAGCAGCGCTGAATGCGCGTATCGGCGTCATCCTCCCGCCTCCGACTGAAGAGGAAAAAACGAAGTGGGTGCTCAACTACACGCGCGCCATGCAGCAGGAAACGGCCGAGCTGATCGACAGCGTTCCCTGGAAGTGGTGGGCCAAATACCAGAAATTCGACGAGCAGAACGCCAAGGTGGAAGTCGTCGATCTGTTCCATTTCCTCGTCTCGCTCGCGCAGACGCTCGGGATGACCGCCGAGGATGTTTACGCGGCTTATCTGAAAAAGAACGCCGTGAATCATCAGCGCCAGGAGTCGGGCTACGTCAAAAAAGACGAAGACGACTCGAAGCACATCTGAGCACCGCGTTTCGTGGCCTGGGCGGGAAGTCCGGGCCACGGCCGGCAACCGCCTCCATGATAACCGCCGGACAGAAGATCGACCTGGGCTTCACGCTTAAGGTTGTGCACCGCGGGGAAGTGCGGACGGCGGTCTTTGGTGATTTGATACGCGAGCGGCCGGTGATCGTGTCGGTTTATATGCGCAACAACACCGGGTCCTGCGACCGGCAGGTGGATTCGCTGGCGGCTCATGCGGCGGAGTTTGCCGCGTTGGGCTACGGTGTGATCGCGGTGAGCCGGGATACGGGCGGTTCCCACCTTAAATACGCGGAAAAGAAAGGGATACCCTTTATCCTGGCGAGCGATCCCGGGGATGCGTTTGCCCGGGCGACGGATTCGCTGGTGTCCAAATCCATGTATGGCCGCACGTTTGAGGGGCCGGCGCGCGCCGCCTATGTGATCGCATGTGATGGAACGGTGCGGGGCGTCATTCCGAAGGTGGACACGAAGGATCATTCGGCCCAGCTTAAGGCCCTGCTGGTCAGTCTTTGACCGGCAGTCACACACACTCCGTCCCCGTTCGCCCGGGGCTTTTTTTTCGTCGGTTCACTTCCTTCATCAATCGCCATGTCCTCGCAAAAACCTGCCGCCGTCGTCGTTGCCCGGGAAAAAAGAGCGCGTAAGCACGGTCGCTGGCGGAAGCGGCTGCTCATCACGGGGATCGTGCTGGCGGCCTTGGTGGCGTTCGGTTTTTTCGGGCTGCCGCCGATCATCAAGGCGCAGGCGGTCAAACAACTCTCGGCGCGGCTCGGGCGCACCGTCACCATCGAGCGGATACGCATCAACCCGCTGGCGGTCTCGACGACGATCGAAGGGTTTTCGATCGGGGAAGCGACGGCGGCGGCCGGGGAGTTCACCGGTTGGAAGCGGCTTTATGTGAATTTCGACACATGGTCGTTGTTCGCGGGCGAGTTCCGGTTTCAGGAAATAGCGCTGGAGGGATTCCGGGCGCAGGTCGCGCGCAACCAGGACGGCGTGATGAATTTTGCCGACATCATCGCGCGGCTGGCGGCGAACGCGGAGGAAACCCCGGCGTCCGCGACGCCCGTGAAGATTCCGCGCGTGGCCATTGCCAAGCTCGATGTGGTGGATGCGCGGGTGACGTTTGAGGACCAAAGCCGGGGGCGCCCGTTCGAGACGGTGGCGGGGCCGCTTACCTTTACGTTGAAAAACTTCCACACGGCCGGCGGGGCGGATTCGATCTGCCGTTTTGAGGCGGTGACAAAGGCGGGCGAGCACATCTCCTGGCAGGGAAACCTGTTGGTCGATGTGTTGAAATCCGAGGGTGAGTTCAAGTTGACGGGCATCGATCTGGCGCGGCTGTCGCCGTATTATTATGACCTTTCGAATGCCGATGTGAGGTCGGCGTTTCTGGATGCGTCGGGCCGTTACAGCGCGGCGTGGGTGGAGGGCGTCCCGGTGCTGAAGCTCAGCGGCGGCGCGTTTACGTTGCGCGAAGTGCGGCTGGGCGCGGCGGGAGTCGCCGCCAACATGGTCGAGCTTGACCGGCTCGACGTGGCCGGCGTCGACGCCGATTCGTCCACCAGCAGCGCGGTGATCGGGCGGATTAAAATTCAAGGCGCGCGGGCCCGCGTGACGCGCGACGCCGACGGCATCGACCTGCTGCGATTGGTCGCGCCGAAGCGCGGCGCCGGTGAGCGTCCGCTGGTCGCCGCGGCGGAAGCCGTGGCCCGCACCTATCCCAAAGTCTCGCTGGGTGAGTTTATCCTGGAGGGTGCCTCGGCGGAGCTGACGGACACCACGACGGCGCGCCCCGCGATCCAGAAGGTGGAGGATGTGTCCCTCGTGTTGAAGAATATCGATGTGACGCAACTCGGCCGGGCCGTGCCGCTGGAACTCGCGGTCAAGTTGCCCGGGGAGGGACGCGCCGCGGTCAAGGGCGCGGTGACGGCGATACCGCTGGCGGCCGAACTCGACGTGACGGCGGAGCGGGTGAGTTTTGCGAGCGCGAGTCCCTACGTGGAGCCGTTTCTCAACGTGCGCCTCGCCGGAGGGGCGGTGCGGACGAAAGGTCACGCGACGCTCAAGGACGGCGTGGTGACGTTTGCGGGTGATTTCGGCCTCTCGGGTTTTGCGAGCGTGGATGGAAAGCGGATGCAGGATTTCGTGAAGTGGAACGATCTCGCGGTCACCGGCATCAAGCTGAGCAGCCAGCCGCTGTCGTTTCATGCCGACGAGATTCGCTTCGTCGAGCCGGCGGCGACGCTGCGCATGGAAGCCGACGGCACTCTGAGTATTTTAAACGCCGTGGCGCTGCCGGTGTCCGCGGAGGCCACGGCGGCCGCTGGCGGAACGAAGGCCGTGGCGACGCAAACGGCGGCGCAGGTGCCGGGCTTCGCGTTTCCCGTGCTGCCGTTTGCGTTGTCCGTGGACCGGTTCGCGTTCGAGAACGCGGCGATGAGCTTTGAGGATCACTCGATCAAGCCGGTGGCGCGGGGCGGCATCAGCAGTTTTACCGGCGCGATTAAAGGCATCGCGTCGGACTCGATCGGTCGCGCGGGCATCGAGATCGCGGGCAAGGTGGACGGCGTGGCGCCGGTCTCGATCATCGGCACGATCAACGTGCTGGATGCGCCGGCGTTTGTGGACATGAAGATCAACTTCAAGGGCATCGACCTGCACCCGGGGGCGGGTCCCTACATCGGCAAGTTTGCGGGCCGGGAACTCACGCGCGGCAATTTGAACGTGGACGTGAAGGCGCGGCTTAACGGACTGCAGGTCTCGGTCGATAACGTGATCACGCTCGACCAGTTTTATCTGGGGGCGAAGACGGGCAGTCCGGATGCGACGACCCTGCCGGTGAATCTCGCGCTGGCGCTGCTGCGCGATTCCGACGGCCGGATCGTGCTCGATGTGCCGGTGAAAGGCCGGCTCGACGATCCGAGCTTCCAGATCGGCCGCGTCGTCCTGCGGGTGATCGTCAACATCCTGGTGAAGGCGGCGAGTTCGCCGTTTTCGCTGATCGGAGCGGCGTTCGGCGGAGGCGGCGAGGAACTCGGCTACCAGACCTTTTCGCCCGGCGCGGTCACGCCGCTCGAGACGGAAGCGGCGAAGCTGGATACCCTTCGCAAGGCGCTCAAGGGCCGGCCCGCGCTGAACCTGGACATCACCGGCAGTTACGACCGGGCGACGGATCTGCCGGCGTTGCGCGAGGCGCGGCTCGACAAACAAATCCGCTATCGCCGCTGGGAGGAATTGCGGGCGGTGGATCCCTCCCTTCATAAGCCGGAGGATATTGAGATCACCCCGGCGGATGAGGCGCGCCTCATCGGTTTGATGGTCACCGAGCAGTTCCCCGGCGGTCTGCCCGGGGTCAACACGCCGCCGACGCCCGCCGCGGAGGGCGCGACGGGAACGCCCGCGTCCGCGGGTGCGGCGACGCCGGCCGCCCCTGTTCCGGTCGCGCCGGTGATGAAGAAGGCGCCGGCGGCGACGCCCCGGCTGGTGATTCATCGTCCGCAACGGGGATTTGCGGGACTGCCGCCGCCGGTTAAAACCAAACCGCCGGTGAAAACGGTGGTGATCGTGGCGTCGAGCGAAGTCGTCGCGACCGCGGCGCCCGACGGCACGGCGCCGCTGACGCTGGCGGATGCGCGCGGTGCGCTGGCCGGACGCATTGAAATCACGGATGCGGACCTGCAGCAATTGGCCGGCGAGCGGGCGCAGCACGTGCGCGAAGGGCTGTTGCAAGGAGGCGAGATCGACACGGCCCGGCTGTTCCTGACGCCGCCTGCGCCCGAAGGAAAAGGCGCGCGCGTGTTCCTGCAATTGCGGTGAGCGGCCGCCGGGCCGGGTCGGGGAAATCGCGCGCGGCCCATGCTCCCGCTTGACCGGAGAATTTTCGAAACGCAGCCTGCAGGGAGCATGCCCCCGACACCCCAGAACGATTCACAACCCGTGGGAACTCCGCTGCCCGGCTGGACGCCGCGCGCGCGACCGGTGCGCGAAGGGTTGAACGGCCGGACCTGCCGGCTGGAACCCCTCTCGATGGCGACGCATGCCGACACCTTGTTCGAGGCGAACTCCGCCGACACGACGGCGCGCATGTGGACGTATCTGCCCTACGGACCTTTTGAAACCCGGGCGAACTACCGCTCCTGGATGGAGCGGGCGTGCCAGGCGGACGACCCGTTGTTTTTTGCGATCATCGACGGGCGGACGGGCAAGGCGGCGGGTATCGCGGCCTACCTGCGGATCGAGCCGGCCAGCGGTGTGATCGAGATCGGCCACCTCGCGTTTTCACCGGCGTTGCAGCGCACGACGGCGGCGACCGAGGCGCTCTACCTGCTGATCGCGCGGGCCTTCGCGCTCGGCTACCGCCGCTGCGAATGGAAATGCGACACGCTCAACGCGCCCTCGCGCGCGGCGGCGCACCGGCTCGGGTTCACGTTTGAAGGGATCTTCCGGCAGGCGGTGGTGATCAAGGGGCGCAACCGCGACACGGCGTGGTATTCGATCATTGATACGGAGTGGCCGGCGCGGCGCGCGGCGTTCGAGCGCTGGCTGGCGCCGGAGAATTTCGACGAGGCGGGGCGTCAGCGCCGGTCGCTGACGGCGTGTGCGGAAGGGAGCGCGTGAACTGCCGTTCCGGTTGCGGCGCGTGTTGCATCGCACCCTCGATCACCTCGCCGATTCCGGGGATGCCGCGGGGAAAGCGGGCGGGGGAGCGGTGCGTGCAGCTGTTGCCGGACATGCGTTGCGCGATTTTCGGGCGACCGGAGCGGCCTGCGTTTTGCGCGAGCCTGCGACCGACGGAGGAGATGTGCGGCGCGGGCACGGCCGAGGCGATGGCGCATCTGACCGCGCTGGAACTCGCCACGCGGCCCTGAGCGCAGGGGGCGGGCGGCAGGTTTGAATTGCGGACCGGGCGGCGGGGGAAATATGCAGGGAGGAGTTTTTCACCTCACTTATGCAATCGCCGCTGCAAACCATTCCTTCCGATGTCGTCGCGTTGTCCGATTACGAGAGGCTGGCGCGGGCGCGCATGACGCCCGAGGCGTGGGCGTATTTGTCGGGCGGCGCGGCGGATGAACTGACGTTGCGCTGGAACCGCGAGGCGTTTGACCGCGTGCGGTTGCACGGGCGCGTGCTGACCAAGCTCGCCGGCGGCCACACGCGGCGGACGCTGTTCGGGCAGGTCTTTGAATACCCGATTCTGGTCGCGCCGGTGGCGTATCAGAAACTCGCGCACCCGGCGGGCGAGCGCGAGATGGCGCTGGGTGCGGCGGCGATGCGCGCGGGGCTGGTGCTCAGCGTGCACTCGAGCGTGACGCTGGAAGAGGTCGCGCAGGTGGAAGGCACGTCGCCGCGCTGGTTTCAGCTCAGCATCCTGCCGGACCGGGAGTTCACGAAGGCGCTGGTGGGGCGCGCCGAGGCGGCGGGTTATCAGGCGCTGGTGGTCACGGTGGATGCGGCGGTGAGCGGGGTGCGGAACCGCCAGTGGCGCGCGGGGTTCCGGCTGCCGGCGGGCGTCGAAGCGGAGAATTTGCGCGGCATGGCCCCGGCGCGGGCCACGGCGTCGGCGGCGGGGGAGAGTCCGGTGTTTGGCGGGGCGCTGGCGGCGACCGCGCCGACCTGGGAAGACCTTGCGTGGTTGTTGTCGCTCACGCGGCTGCCGGTGCTGGTGAAAGGAATCATGTCGCCGGTCGATGCGGTGCTCGCGGTCGAGGCGGGTGCGGCCGGCATCGTGGTGTCGAACCACGGCGGGCGCACGCTGGATTCGCTGCCGGCGACCATCGACGTGCTGCCGTCAGTGGCGGCTGCGGTGGGCGGCCGCGTGCCGGTGTTGCTCGACGGCGGAATCCGCCGCGGGACGGATGTGCTGAAGGCGCTGGCGCTCGGCGCGCAGGCGGTGATGGTAGGCCAGCCTTGCGTGCACGGGCTCGCGGTGGCGGGGGCGCAAGGCGTGGCGCACGTGTTGCACATTTTGCGAGGGGAGTTGGAGGCGGCGATGGCGCTCACGGGCTGCGCGACGCCCGATGACATCAACGCCTCGGTGATATGGAACGGCGACGGGAAGGCATGAAGCCGCCGGTCACGGTGTTGTGCGGGTTTCTGGGCGCGGGGAAAACC
>Ga0247813_10002639_pt1 | contig 12055 bp, 12 predicted proteins | sample UWRJL169409C1_FD_180719 | JGI IMG/M metagenome (GOLD analysis project Ga0247813, IMG submission 180719) | Plant litter microbial communities from Arlington Agricultural Research Station in Wisconsin, United States - UWRJ-L169-409C-1 | ecosystem: Environmental > Terrestrial > Plant litter >... | reverse complement strand
TTGTTGGAAAGCCACTAGTAGAAGCGATTCCCGAGCTGATTGGTCAGGGCTTTTTGGAGCTTTTAGATGAGGTTTTCATTTCTGGGGTGCCGTACATTGGGAAAGAACAGTATGCGGTACTTGAAGGTAAGGGATGGTACTTGAACTTTTTCTATCAACCCATTACTGGTGAGGATGGTTTAGTGGATAGCTTATTGATTACCGCAACCGATGTAACCGAGTTGGTACAGTCTCGCCACCGGGTAGAAGAAGCGGAGATAGCCATGCGCCTTGCCATTGAAGCAGCGAATTTTGGAACTTGGTGGATTCATTCAGAGACCAGGGAATTTGTTACCTCCGACCGTTTGAAAGAACTTTTTGGTTTTTTACCAACAGACAAGGTAGAGATTGGCGATGCCATTGCGCAAATTTTACCAGCCTATCAAGCTTACGTATCAGAAAAATTGGAAGCAGCGATTACAGCAGGCGGTAACTATGACGTAACTTATCCCACTATTGGTTTTCGCGACCAAAAAATACGCTGGCTAAGGGCGATCGGTAATTTAAAGGAAGATCCATCGGGCGGTTTTTCTGCTTTTACCGGCGTAGTAATGGACATCACGGAAGCCTATCTAGCAACCAAGAATATCGAGCGGGCAGAAGAATCGTTAAGATTAGCTATTGACGCCGCCGAATTGGGCTCTTTCCAAATCAGTATTACTGATCGGACCTTTATTGCCTCACCACGGCTCAAACAGTTTTTTGGCTATCTCGCAGATGATGTTGTTCCTTATGAGGCGGCCATTGAGCAGATACATGAAGAGTACAGGGACAGCGTTGCCGCGAAGGTAGAGGATGCTATTGTAAATGGAACTCGGTTTGATACTGAATATCCAGTAATTGGATACCGTGATGGAAAGGTGCGATGGGTAAGAGCTATTGGTACTGTGCAAAAACATAATAACGGCGTAGACAGTTATTTTACAGGCGTGCTGCACGAGATTACCGAGCGCAAAATGGACGAGATGCGCAAGAATGATTTTATTGGTATGGTTTCCCATGAGCTGAAGACGCCTTTGACCTCTTTGAATGGCTATTTGCAATTGATGGAGCGAACGGCTAAAAAAGTAGAAAATCAGTTTTTAATCAATACTTCTGCAAGCGCCTTGAAGCAAGTGAAAAAGATGTCTGGAATGATCAATGGTTTCTTGAATATCTCTAGACTGGAATCAGGGAAGATTTTTTTAGAAAAAACTAGTTTTGATTTCAATAGCTTGATTTTAGAGAGCGTTGAAGATATAAGGGATTTAGAATCAAGCGCCAATATTTCTTATGTGCCACATCAATCACTGCCGGTTTTTGCAGACTACGACAAGCTGGGTAGCGTAATTTCAAATTTCCTTTCCAATGCGATAAAATATGCGCCTGCCGAAAGTGAGATTAGCGTTAGCTGCGAATTAGCGGGTGAAATGGCAAAAGTAAGTGTCTCAGATCATGGACTTGGGATTCGCGAAAAGGATTTGGAGAAGGTTTTTGAGCGATTCTACCGGGTGGAAGACAATGTGAATGTCTCCGGGTTTGGAATTGGTCTTTACCTGAGTGCGGAAATCGTCCGTAGGCACGGGGGAAAGATATGGGCTGAGAGTCAATATGGAAAGGGTTCGACTTTCTGTTTTCAAATTCCGATTTCAGCGTAGTTCTTTCATATCTGTCAAATAAAAAAAGCTCCATACGGAGCTTTCGAAAGAGATACGAAGGGATTTTTAATCCAAATCTTCTTCAAGATCGTCTTGATCTTCAACTTCATCAGGTTCGGGTGCATCAAAAGCTTCAACAAGGTCTGTACCTTTGCCATCTGCAAATTCATTTTCTTCTGGCGTATACTTAGAGTCATCTTGTTGATTAACGAGATCATCCTTTTCCATTTTTTTACCGTCTTCTGTTATCGGATTTTCATTTTCGTAATTTTCCATGTTCCTGTATGTTAGTTTTTCATCGGTAGATGCAAATGATAAACAATAAAAAGCATAAGTGGTTTCGTTTTTTTTATGATAAAAGTGACAAGGTTTTCGGATCTTTTTGTCCGCTAAAAAATTTATCCAGTACCGATTGAAATATAGAATTTGTATTTTCTAATTCAGAGAATAAAGTCATGCACGACCGTAGTTTAAGATCGTCAGGACTTCCTAAAAGCTGGGTAGCATTAGTGGTCGTTGAATCTAACACTGCTTTGGAGATTGCTATTAATCTTTTGCCTAATATGGGATGCGCAAGATACATTTGCGCTTCTTCTGCACTCTGAATTCCATATTTCATCGCCATGTCGCTTTGCCCAAGTCCAAGAAGTTGAGGAAAAATAAACCACATCCAATGGCTCCTTTTTTTGCCGCTGCTAATTTCTGCTAATGCATCAGCATACATCTGCTGTTGTGCATATAGGAAACGGTCGAGTGTAGTTTTCATTCTGTTTCTTAAAACTAATTTAATGTTGCTGAAAAAAGCCATAGACGTGAAGAGCCTCGAGCTGATCTGCTACCAGATTTAGTATGGCTGGTCTCATATTGCCATAATTTTTGCATAGGTGCAAGATCTGGTGACGGTCTGGTGCAAAGGTAGCTACCAATTTGCCGTGGTAATGTACGTTAAACTTACACCGTAATTCGTCTTGATGCGCATATTCTCCTACCTCAAATCGGTAGGTCACATTATCTAGGGTTACAGTGATCGGATGCATAGACATATTTATACAACAATATACTTGCATAAGTGTTTAGCTCACCTTCAAATTAGCTGCTATGGAGCTTTCCTAGCGTTAAAGAGAGAACGGGATAAGGCATGCCAGCGGCATCTTTTGCCGTTCTGCTGGTGACTAGAAATCCTATTTTTTTATAAAACCCAAGGGCAGCTGTGTTCTGCTCATTTACATCTACTGTTGTGGCGTGGTGGTTATGAATGGCATAATTTATTAAAACCGTGCCAATTCCTTTTCCCATGTAGTTGGGGTTAACAAATAACATTTGGATGAATTTCTCCTTCAGACCAATGAAACCAATAATGGTTTCGCTTTTACGGATGCAATATAGCTTTAGGGTATCAAAATAATAATCAAAGATTAATAACTTATAGTGTTCGATAGCGGAATCCGTTAAAAAATAGTGCGTAGCACGAACAGATTCTTCCCACAGCGTAATTAGTTCGGTATAGTTTTCTCTTTTTGCTATGAAAATCTCTTGGCTCTTCATAGCTGATGAGCGAAACTCAATTGCTACAATGAGAAATTATAACCAAGCCTTACCCCAACAAATCGAATGATAAAAACATCATCACTTGCTTCAGAGCTTTGAAATCGTAGTCCTAATTCCGCTTGTTTGTAGACATAACTGGCTCCGAATGCCCAACCGAAAGCGGTTTGGGTATCGCTAGCTGTGCCGCCAGGTCCGGATCCGGCAATTCTATTAAAGGATGCACCGGCTTGTGCATCGAATATTAAACCACCTAATTTGGCTCTGTATCCTGCATAAACAGGAATGGCTGAATAGTTTGCAGAGCTTGATGCTGGAAGATCTTTTACTCCAAATCTATTGTAACCTGCTTCTACTGTAAAATATTGAGGTAACTTGCTGAAACCAAATATCCCTTTAACGGAACCTCCATAGCCTATATTTACAATGTCTGAAAGATTTCCGGTTGGAATGGCCATTTGTCCAGCCACTTTTAAATAGTTCGTATGCTTTTGAGCGAAGCAAAACAATGGGATAGACAAAAATGCGAGAAGTATAATCTTTTTGAAATTCATGAGCTGGAGTTAAAAGGAATTATTTTCTGTAAAGTGGGCATCGTTTAAGCAAGTATTCTAATGGGCTACTGTAGTCTGCATCTATGCTGCTTAAAAATGCCTTATGGCTTTGGTTATAGATACTTGCATTTGTATCCATATAAATATGAAGGCTTACAGCAACATCATAACGTTGCGCAGCACTGCTATAACTAGAGCCGGAGGTCGACATTCCTTTTAGCTTGTCATCTCCAGTTTTTTTAATCTGCGTCTTAGATTGATCGCTGGTAGAACTGGTTTGATAACCTTTGGTTTGACTAACTGAGCCGTCGATTATGTATTCTACTGCAAGAATATCGCAGATTTCTTTCATGGTAAAGTTCATCATTTTATCTTTGCTTACCCCTGCTTTTCCTAATAGGGCATTGGTTGTTCTCGGGTCTAAAATCGTATAGCCGGCAGCATGTTTCGATAAAAAGCTATAGGTATCTTCTTGTGCTTTAAAACCAACTTCATCTGCACCTGTGCGATTATCCATTAAAAACGTAAAGGGCAATATGGCAATTTTATTGTGATGATCTGCAGGTGAGGCTGTCATGGTAACTACTTGTTGTTGGCGCTCTTGAGCTGGAAGTGCTGCCTGACCTAATGTTTCTACTCTACCACTGGAGTACGTAATTTTAACAATATCGGCCTTCTTAATTACATATTCTGCAGTTTCGCCTGAATAAATAAAGCTAATGTCGTTATCGGTAACTTTCGTTACTTTCCCCTTCATCTCTTCGCCATTGGCCTTTAAAATGATGTCAATTTTAGGTTTAGTGCCAGTTTGGGCGAAAATGTTGAGCGAAGCGAAGACGAAGAATAGGATGGCGTAAAATTTTTTCATGGCGGATCGGATTGATACATCAAATATAACCGATTAAAATTAATTGCCAAAAATGAGCTGCCTTTTTATTAATTTGTCAATAAATTTGCGATTATGAAAGCTATCTTATGCCAAACCTTGCTATTGCTGATCCCGTGTTTTCTTTTTGCGCAGAAAAAGCAGGTGGTTAAAGATTCAGTAAAGAAAGATAGTGTGCATGTAAGTTTCGTAGACAGAATGCAACTTTTTGCCAAAGAGTCTGCCATCAGTAGTGCTAAAGAATTTGATGCAGATAAGGCCGTTTTAGATCAAAATAAGATCTTTGAGGAAATCAAAAAAAACCTTCAGAAGGCTAAGATATATCTGAAGTTGTCGGCCGACACAGCGACCACCATAGCCATGCTTACAAGCATTAATAAAGATTTTATAACTGCCACGGATAGCGTATTAAGCTCCAACCACGGCATTCAGACTTTTCGAAATCTAACGGCTACGGCAAAAATTTTAACCGAATTGGACATCAAAGCCGCAAAGCTAAAAGTAATTTTAGATCTTCGCGAAAAGCAATTGAACACTTTTCGATATACCTTAGATTCGTTAATGAGTCTGCCAGCACTCTTTAAGTTCTCTCGTGATTCGACTACTTTAATTAAATACATTGGGCAAATTAAGGTTATTGCCTTCGAATCTAGTCCAGTAGATAGCTTACTCAAACAATCAACCCTCATTACGCAAGAGTTGCTCAATAGAACTAATCTTATCTTATTTAAACTGCAAGCCCATCAAGAAGAAATTGCCGTAGTTCAAAAACACTTGATTAAAAATACCTTAGGAAGAGAATTGAAAAATATCTGGGCAGAAACGAATTCTTCCAAACCCTTTAGCGAAATTCTGCGGCATGCGGCTACCAAGGGTTCATTAACGTTATTTTTCTATTTAGAAAATAATGCGGGTTTGTTGGTGGTGCTGGTCTTATTAATTTTAGGGTCGTTTATCTACCTGCGCTCATTGAAATCTATTTATAAAGAAAACAATTTATTAGCTAACGATCTGGGGGGACAATTGGTGCTCCGTTATCCGCTGCTTTCGGCAATGGTTTTGGTGATAACGATTGGACAGTTCATGTTTCTTTCTCCACCATTTATTTTTAATGCTATTCTTTGGATCATTACCTGCTTCAGTTTAACGCTTATTTTCAACAACTTCATTACGCGGTATTGGATGAAAGTTTGGCTGAGTATGGTGGTACTATTTAGCATTGCGGGACTAGATAATCTTATTTTGCAAGCCTCAACAATGGAGAGATGGCTTATGCTTTTAATTGCTATTCTAGGAGTTGCGATAGGGTTGCAAATTTTATTTAAAGGGAAGAAACAAGAACTGCGCGAAAAATGGATTATCGTTTCTATTGGTTTTATGGTGTTTTTAGAGCTGGGTTCCATGCTTGCCAACGTGTTTGGACGATATAACTTAGCGAAAACCTTGCTCATCAGCGGATATTTGAATGTGGTAGTCGCTATTCTATTCTTGTGGACCTTGCGGCTCATTAATGAGGGGCTATTCCTTGCTTTTAGTGTATACAAGAGACAAGATAAAAAACTATTTTATCTTAATTTTAACAAAGTAGGTAAGAAAGTGCCTTCTGGTTTTTATGTTTTATTAGTCACCGGATGGTTTATCCTCTTCGGCCGTAACTTTGCTGGTTTTGAATACATTGCAACCCCATTGCGAGATTTCTTCGTTACTGAAAGAACTTTGGGTAATTATACCTTCAGCATTAATTCCCTGTTGTTGTTTTTCTTGATTATGGGTGTTTCTGTGGTGGTATCAAAGATTGTTTCCTTTTTTGCTTCTGATGGTCATTTGATTCATAATCGAGAGGAGCAAAACTCGAGTAGGGGAATTGGGAGTTGGCTGTTGTTAATCCGTATCGGTATTTTAAGTATAGGTCTTTTCCTTGCGGTTGCCGCTGCCGGAATTCCGTTAGATCGAATCACTATTGTGATCGGAGCCCTAGGTGTGGGTATAGGATTTGGTCTTCAAAATATCGTAAATAATTTGGTGAGTGGACTGGTAATTGCATTTGAGAAGCCTGTAAACGTAGGCGATATTGTAGATGTAGACGGACAAGCAGGTACCATGAAATCGGTAGGTTTTAGAAGTAGTGTAATTACTACTTGGGACGGTGCCGATGTGGTAATGCCTAATGGCGACTTATTGAATTCTCATTTAACCAATTGGTCGCTCGGTGGTAATCGCAGACGAATCCACATCGAGTTGGGCATTGCTTATGATTCTAATTTACAGCGGGTAAAAGAATTATTAGTTCAGATTCTTGATCAAGATGAGCGCGCTCTGCAAAAGCCTTCTCCATTGGTGCAGTACGAACAATTTGGTGATAATTCTATTAATTTGAAAATCTTTTTTTGGGTACGGGATTTTAGAGAGGCCGCCATGGTGAAGAGCGATATGATTATGGCCATTGCCGATGGATTTAGGAAAAATGGTATCAAAATCCCCTTTCCTCAGCACGAAGTATACCTGCAATCTACTCCACAAACACAGAAAAATGAGAAATAGAGATGGCTAAAATTGTAACCATTTCGTATTGTTCTCAGGAGCTAAAATAACCTGATGCGCTTGGTCAACAAATTTAATCGCTGGCTGTATGCTCGGATTACTTGGATATTTGATGCCGTTAAATTTTAGGATGTGCGATTTTCCGTTACTACTCATTACCAAATCTACCCATCCGTTTGTAGTGGTTACTGCTGCTGCCACTGGATAACTTACCACCGTAAATGTATTTAAGAGTTTGCTTTCACTAGTTAGTAGAAGCACCGTACAGCCGCCTGAGCCGCAAAAATAACTTCCAGATAGGCCGATGAAAATTTCTTTATCGCCATCTGCATTTAGGTCATGTTCGGCCACAATAAATCTTCTACTAGCAGAATCTAACACCCCTGTAGACATATCATTTTTGTACTGTGCTCGTAAAAAAGCAATAGCCTTAGCTTCCAACTGCGCTTGGCTATCATCAATTGTAGCATTCGAGGTGATAAGGGTATCACCCACTGGGGTATCTGTGGTGTTAGTTCCTTTATGTTCTGCACTTTGACAGCCAAGGCCTAGTAACAGAAATGTGGTTGGTACAGCATAATTTAATAGAACCCGTTTGCAAAACACCATCCCCAATTAATTTTTATCTTTCGCAGTTAAGCACTGTTCAGTAACGAGTACTTTTTTTAATAACTCTAGACCAGAATTCTCCGCCAGTTCATCAAGACCTAAACCAGATTGATTTTTTACAGAAAGATAATTGCTTTTACCCGCTACAACTTTGATTTTAAATGGCCTCGATTTTTTATGATTGCCCAAACCTGTATTTTGTATCGAAACGGTATGCTCTCCAGGAGTAACCGCATGAAGGGAATAATGATTATTTTTAAGGTGGCAAACCAATGTATCATCTAGATAGACTTTGTAGGTAATAATGGTACCCTCCATGCCGGTTGACCGCATAAAATATACTTGACCAGTTGCTTGCGGCTTAAAAGAACTACATAAATAAATTACAGCAATGGCAAGGAAGAGACTAGCTAGAATCTTAAATTTCATAAGAATTGACTTTGATAAAAAATTAATTTATTAGTAAAAATAATAGTTTTTTGATAAATTCGCTAGAAAGAATTTAATCTTCTGTGAAATTTTTACTCTCTGTTTTATATACATTCTTGATAACGATGTGCGCCTATGCACAAGAGAATGTTACCGTGGTTATTGATTTGGTAAACGTAAAAAATGATAAAGTTCTGGTTAAAATTACCCCGCCGTTTCATAGCGATGAGCTTACCTACCACTTTGCTAAGATTATTCCCGGAACCTATGCCATAGCAGATTATGGTCGTTTTGTGGATGACATACAGGCTTTTGATGATAATGGCAATCTTATTGCAACAATGCGGAAGGATTCGAATACTGTTGTGATACGCAATGCAAAGAATGTAGCATATTTAACCTATTGGGTAAATGACACCTTCGATGTAGAAACGGGAGCGGATGTATTTGGTTCAAAAGATCAGGTTATATTTTCGCCTGCTGGCACTAATATACTTGCAAATGAACAGTTTTGGCTCAACCTCTGTGGTTTTGTAGGCTATTTTTCTGGCAAAGAAGAAACGCCCTATCAGATTTCTATTCAGCACCCTTCACATTTATTTGGATCTACTTCTGCTATTGATGAAGACTCTTCGGCGACCAACGATAGATTTTCGTATACGCGATTTGCAGAGGTGGTAGATCATCCCATTATGTATTCCAAGCCAGATACGGCATCGTTTAAGATGGGTGGAATGGATGTTCTATTGAGTATTTATGCGCCCCATTCAAAAACTACGGCTAAACTATTAAAACCAACCTTGGAAAAGATGATTGCCGCGCAAAAGAAATTTTTGGGCAATTTAAATACTACTAAAAAATATACCGTACTCGCTCATTTAAGTAGCGCTGGCGATGGGGAGCCCAAGGGAATAGGAGCCTTGGAGCATAATACCTCAACAACGGCAGTTTTTCGGTCGGCCATGACCAAAGATGATTTAATTGGGGTCATCAGTCATGAATTTTTTCATACGGTAACGCCACTCAAAGTGCATTCGGAGGAGATTCGTTATTTTAATTTCGAGCAACCAAAAATGAGCCAGCATTTGTGGTTTTATGAAGGGGTTACCGAATATTTTGCGAACTTTTTTCAAGTTAATCAAGGGTTAATTACCGAAAATCAATTCTATGATAAGATGTCGGCTAAGATTGAAGCGGCAAAAAAATACAACGACTCTTTATCGTTTACCATGATGAGTAAAAACATACTCGAACCAGATATGAAAACTGAGTACCCTAATGTCTATCAAAAAGGAGCATTGATTGCCATGTGTTTAGATGTTATTTTACGCGAAAGCAGCAAGGGGGCAAAGGGTCTACATTGGTTGATGGAAGAGTTGGTAAAAACCTATGGAGCAGATAAAGCCTTTAAAGATGAAGAGTTCTTGTCTATCCTTAAGAAAATGACCTATCCCGAAGTTGGCGCCTTTTTAGTAGCGCACGTAGCTGGAAATAGGCCAATCGACTACACCGCCTACCTTGCACGAGTTGGCTTAAAGAATGCTGTAGTTAAAATTCCTGAGCCTATTGTTTTTGTTTCTAATGATGCAATCTACATTAATATTGACCAAGACAAACATCAAGTAATCGTTGAGCAACCCGATCGCAAGAACAAATTTTTTACTGCTTTAGGTCTCCAAAATAAAGATGTGCTTTTATCGATGAATGGGGTTTCTTTTGATCCGGAGGATGGGTCAGCAAGTATAATGTTGGGCTACCAATTAACCGCGGGAGATCCTGTGGAAATGAAAATTTTAAGGAATGGTAAAAAAATGACCTTAAAAGGTAAGGTTGTACTCAATTATATAGATGGTCCGGGATTTAGGTTTTTGGACAGCTCTAAATTGATACTTAAAAATGCATGGCTTCACCGCTAATACTATAATTACATCTTAAAACTCAACGTTATGAAAAATTTCCTGTCCCTTTCTTTATTGATGCTGTCGTTTCTATCGACTTTCGCACAAAAATCCTCAGTTATTTCAGCTTTAACTAAGTACCATATTGATACCAATATACTGAATGCACAATCAAAGCCGAAACTTGCCAATTACTCGTATGATCTTAAATATACCTCTATAGGAGACAACAAAGAAACGGTTACTTTAGCAAACTTCGATCCTTCGAAGCCTGAGGCCGAAAGGTGGACAGTGATTTCTATCCAAGGTAAATCTCCTAGTAAGTCGGATATTGCGACTTTTCGTAAAAATCATATTAAACCATCAGCCGCTGCTGCATTACCGGACGAAAGTACGTATCAGGTAGAGAAAGAAACTCCTGAAAGTTTGGTGATCAGCTATAAACCCGACCCAAAGTCGATCCCAGCAGAGGCAGCATTTATGAAAGACTGTAGATTACATCTTACCGTTAACTTAAAGACTAAAAGATTGGAAAAAATAGAGTCATTAAATGAGAAACCCTTAAAAATTAAGATTTTCAATGCGCAGAAGATGGATTTAGTGGTTACGCTTGGTTATAATGAAACGGAAAAGCAGTACTATACGGTAAGCGAGGATCTAAACTTAATCATCAAGTTTTTGGGTCAACTTGTGCCCATGGAAACGCTATCGGAATATTCGAATTATAAAAAGATATAATGGTATGAAAAGAAAATTCCTCCTAGTTTTGGCAGTAGTAGCCTTAAATTCCAGCTTATTCGCACAAAGTGGGAAAAATTTCTTACAAGTGTCTGGGCAAGTGTCTCGACCTACTTCGGCTCTGCTAGAGGTAACTAACATTGGGTATGGTGGTGCCCTAAAGTGGATGCATGGATTTGGAGAGAACAAGCAGCAAGCTACACTCGAAGCAGGATATAATCGCTTCCCCGTTAAAAAACTACCAACGGGTGTATCTGCACATTATGGAGCAATACCAATTTATGTAGGATATCGGTATTTGGCCAATAAAATTTCGCTAGAAGCGCAAGGTGGCGTTTCCATTAATAGAATCGTAGGGAGAAATAGTTTATTATCGATTAGCGAAACTAAAACTAACCTAGGCTTTGGTTTAGGTATGGGCTATCTGCTTAACGACTTTGAAATTGCTGCTCGATTCCAAGTTACCGACGCTAGAGGAACAGCTGATGATCCAACTTTTTTGGGGATTAGAATAGCCTATAATTTCTTGTTGTAATTAGTAAAGTTTATTGAACGTTTTCGGCTAAATCTCGCTCTTTCGTTGTGCTTTGAATGTTGTGTTCCGGTTTGTATTTCCATCTACGATGGCTCCACAGCCAATAGGCAGGTTCTTCTTTAAGCATGTCTTCTAGAAATTGTGTATGAAGATTGGTAATTTCAAATGCGGCAGTATGCTGTGGCTCAAGGCTAATCGGAACACAATCTACTTCATAATATCCACGCTTAATATAACTGGTTTTTAAATAGAAGACAGGTCTATTGGTTTTCTTGGCAATTTTTTCTACTCCCAATTGGATAGCAGCTTCCTGATTTAAAAAGGTTGTCCAATACTGAGAATCTTCTTTTGATGGCGCTTGATCGCTTCCGAAAGTAAATAGGGTAGGATAGGTTTTAGTAGATTGGATTGCTCTAATGGTTTGGCGCATCGAAACCATTTGGTTGCCAAACTTGCTTCTCATTTTCAAGAACCAATTGTTGAAGATATCATCGCTCAAAGGTTTGTAAATAGGGTGATGTTTACCTGAAAAAGTCATTCCAATAGCTAGGCATACCCACTCGTAATTGCCATTATGCGAAGAGCAAAATAGCACACTCTCGTTATTTTCGAGATAGGCCTCCACCAAATCGACGTTTTTAAAC
>Ga0247813_10002638_pt1 | contig 12056 bp, 16 predicted proteins | sample UWRJL169409C1_FD_180719 | JGI IMG/M metagenome (GOLD analysis project Ga0247813, IMG submission 180719) | Plant litter microbial communities from Arlington Agricultural Research Station in Wisconsin, United States - UWRJ-L169-409C-1 | ecosystem: Environmental > Terrestrial > Plant litter >... | reverse complement strand
GAAAACCGACTGGCCCAGAATCTGCTCTTAAAAGTAGAACCTTACTATCAGGCATTGTACGATGTTCCGGTAGAAAGAAGAAGCTCCTCTTATTCGACGCTCAACACGGGCAGTACCTTTGCAACTGACGACGAAGACAGCCTTGTTAATGCAGGGACGGGCAGGAATCTTGGTATTGAACTGACATTGGAAAAATATTTTAGCCAGGGTTACTATTTTTTGGTAACTACCTCACTGTTCGACTCCAAATATAAGGGAAGTGACGGTGTCGAGCGAAATACAGCTTTCAACAGCCGGTATGTGGTTAATCTTCTTGCCGGGAAAGAGATCAAAGTCGGACGGAACCGGAATAGCGTATTGAGCGCAAGTATAAAGGCCTCGTTCGTGGGCGGGAGATATACATCGCCACTGAACCTTCAGGCTTCCCGCCAAAGAGGAGAAGCCGTTTACGATGAGAGCCAGGCATATTCCCAGAAACAGAATGCTTATTTTCGCACTGATTTGAGACTTGCTTACCGGAAAGAGATGCTTAAAAGCACACTCGAAATGGCGATTGACCTCCAAAATGTCAGTGCCAACAAGAATATTTTCCAGCAAACTTATAACGCAAGGACAAACAGCATTGCCACCGAATACCAACAAGGATTTTTCCCAATACCGATGGTAAGATTCACATTCTGAAACAATTTTAAGTAATGGGTGATTTGAATTGATTTTTTGCCAGATTTACATTTCCCGTAATCAAAAAATAATGTTCATAAAATGGTAGCTGAATCAAAATACCAACTGAATGACTTTAAACTGCGTCTGATAGGCATCCCGTTTTTTTCGTTTGTGATACCGATGATAGTCCATTTTGATGATTTCACAAAGATGAACTACGGATATGCAGTCGCTGTAATCATTTCATTTTGCACGACGGTGGCACTTTGGGAAGGCAACAGGTTCATCATATTGCGCATGCGCCAAAGGTTTCCAAATTATAGCCAAACAACCAAAAGGATAATTTTGGAGTCAGTATTTGCCATGCTATATACGTTAGTCGCTACTTTTTTGCTTGATGAGGTGTTATGCAAAGGCATTCTTCATAAAGACGGTAACTTATTGGGCTTCCGCATCAGTCTGGTTCCGACCGTTCTTGTATACCTGGTGTATGAGGCAACCTACTTTTTCGAAGCCTGGAAAACCAACGTCCGTAAAACGGAATCTTTGATGCGGGAAGGTGTGCAGTCTCAACTGGAAGTACTTAAAAACCAGCTTGACCCACACTTTCTTTTTAACAGCATGAACACGCTGGCGGCATTGATCGATGATACCAATACCGATGCCCAGCAATATCTCGAACGCCTTTCGGACGTATACCGCTATGTTTTGGTGAGCAGGAACAAAAACACAGTACTGGTCGAGGAAGAAATTGCTTTTCTTGACGCGTATGTTTATTTGAACAAAATCAGGTTTCGCGATAATTTGCTCGTAGAAAAAAATATATCACCGGAAACTTACAGGAAGCACGTAACACCGCTGAGCCTCCAGATGCTGATTGAAAATGCGATCAAACACAATGTGGTGTCCAAAGAGAATCCACTGAGGATATTGATCCAGCAGGAAGGTGATCAGTATCTGGTGGTAGAAAATAATATTCAGGAAAAGGCGATCATGGAAAAGTCAACGCGCGTCGGGTTGCAGAATATTATTAACAGATACGGCCTACTGACCGAACGACGTGTGCAGGTCATCGAGGATGGAGCGATTTTTACGGTAAAAATACCTCTGATCAGTCAACTGATTTAAATGTATCTAATATCTGAATCTGAAATAAATCTACTGCTACTATGAATGCCCTGATCATTGAAGACGAATACCCGGCCGCGGAAAGACTCGAAAAACTGATTAAAAAACTTGATCCGCACATAGAAATCGCCGGTGTTATTGATAGTGTGGAAAGCGCGAAGCGCTGGTTTGCATCCGAAGCGGCAGTTGATCTGATATTTTCAGATATACAGCTTTCTGATGGACTGAGTTTTCAGATTTTCGAAGCCTTTCCGGCACATAGCCCGATCATATTTACTACCTCCTACGACGAATATGCGATCAAGGCATTCAGGGTAAAAAGCATCGATTATTTATTAAAGCCAATAAAGTTGCATGAGCTTCAACGGGCCATTGATAAGTATAAAAACTTCAAAGGAGATTTTTCACCCCAGGTTTATTCGCAAAAAATAGATTCACTAATTAAAAGCCTGGAAATACGCAACAGAACGCATAAAATGAGATTTTTAGTTAAAAATGGGGAACAACTCATTCCAATACATCAGGAACAGATTGCGTATTTTTACACTGCCAACGAAATGGCTTGTCTGGTTGGATGTGATGGACGGCAATTTCTGATCGATCATACTTTGGAAGAACTGGAATCGATGATTGACCCGCTCTGTTTCTTTCGGCTGAACCGCCAGTTCATTGCCAGGGTGACAGCTATTCAAAGGATACACAGTTATTTCAACGGAAAACTGAAAATAGACCTGCGTCCAGAAACTGCTCAGGAGGTCTTGGTAAGCAGAGAAAAGGCGTCTGCTTTCAAAGCCTGGCTCGACGGATAGGATTCGAAGAAATTATTATCCAGCTACTGCTGATTTCTGATTGTAGTAAAAGATGCAATCTTATGCTTCTCGTTTTTTGTCAGAATATTGCTTTCTTTTATGCCAGGTTTTCTGATACACAACATACACTGATTCTAAGATGGTCAACAAACTTCGACAACACATAATCGATCGTCTCGGAAGCGCGCCGGACAATATTGATGAGGTTCTCTCAACTTTTCAGATGCTCAAATTAAAGCGTAACGAAGTCATTTTGACACAAGGTGACATCTGTAAATACGTATACTTTGTAGCGTCTGGCTGTCTTCAGGTTTTTGTTTATGATAAAGAGATGAATGAAACGACCCGTGACATTATTACAGAAAACAACTGGTGCTCTGAACTGATCAGTTTTGGCAGCCAGCAACCAGCTACTGAAAATATCAGGACGGTTGAACCTTCAGATCTTTTAGCCATTGACCGCCAGGGTTTCCAGCGGTTGATGGAAACGGTTCCGCAGTTTGACAAAGTATACAAACAGATCCTGGAAGCCTCCTATGCCAATTCGGTTTACAGGATCAATACCTTTGTTTCACTAACTGCGCTGGAACGGATAAAATGGCTCATGGAATATCGCCCCAAGCTTATGAGCAGGCTTTCCAGCAAACTCATTGCGTCTTATCTGGGCATATCACAGGAAACTTTCAGCCGGTTGAAAGGCAAGCTCTGAAACGTTGACATTTGTCAACACGAAACGGTTTTTAGTTGCAGAATTTTGATTCATCAATCACAATTTAAAATCGCGAACAATGAAAGAGTACTTGCTTTTATTCCGCAATATTAGCGGAGATAATAGTTACATACTGACGCCGCAGGACATGGCCGAAGATATGCCGTCCTGGCAGGGCTGGATCGGAAACATTGCCATGCAGGGCAAACTGGTGGCCACACAACCTATTGAATATCAGGGAATAATTATTAACAACAACGGCATTCATGAAGGACCCGACAAAGGCGAAAACAATGTCCTCGTAGCCGGATTTCTGATCTGTAAGGCAGATAGCCCTGAGGAAGTTCAGGCGTGGAGCAAAACCTGCCCGATTTTAAAATACCAGCATGGCAGTGTCGAAATACGGCCCGTTATTCCATTTCCCATCAGTTAAAATTTATCGGCCATGGACAAAATTTTAAATCTCGGGCGATGGCTGTTTCCGCTTTCCTTTCTGATGTATGTCGGGCTGCATTTTGGCAAACCTGACGTAGGCGCAGCTTTCGTTCCCGACTATCTTCCAATGCCTTATTTCTGGAATTATCTCACTGCATTTTGCATCATCGCATTTATTGGCAGCGCGGTCATTGGCAAATACGACAAGCTAGCCTATACGCTCATGGCGCTCTATGTAATCTTGATGGCTGTGCTGGTTCACCTTCCCAGGGCTATGGGTCACGAATTGGGGGCCGAAAACATGACCGCCGATCTGGCACGGGAGAAGGAACTTGAAATGGTTAACCTGTTTCGCAACATTATGGTTACCGGTGCTTTAATTGGATTTGCCCGGTATGTTGCACGGGACAAGCGAATTATCAGATAGCGGTTACTATTATATATTTACTTTTAAACAACAAACAAAATGGAAAAATTAGGCGCAAATACCAATGCTCTGAACTGGTTTGAGATTCCGGTTAATGATATAGACAGGGCTCAGAAATTCTATGAAACAATTTTTGAAATAAACATGCAGCTTGTGGAAATGATGGGCATGCAAATGGCCATGTTTCCGACCGAAAGCCCAAAATCAGGCGGCGCGCTTGTGAAGAGTCCAAATCACAAGCCAAGTACTGAAGGAGCCGTCATCTACCTGAATGCAAATCCCGATCTGCAACTTGTTTTGGACAGAATAGGAAATGCCGGAGGGCAGATTACCATGCCAAAAACGAACATTGATCCTGAAACAGGAAATATGGCGTTTTTTATCGATACAGAAGGTAATATGGTAGGCTTGCATTCAGGAGCATAGAATATTTGAGGTTATAATATGAAATTTTGTCAGTTTATTTTTAACACCATCGCATTCAAATCTGTCAAAATGAATAACTGAAAAAGTAAAATTGTCAGAATTATTGGAAGCACCTGCGGTTACTGGCACTTCGGGCATTTTTGGAACAAAGTTTGATAAAATGCCTTCAGATGTGCGATGCATCGGGAATTAAAATCATTGTTTAACTTTTAAAAAATAATAGTCATGTCAATTATCAAAAGGAACCGGAATTCATTTTCTGCAATCCCAGCGCTGGTCGACGATTTCCTTGGCCGTGAACTTTTTAACTGGGACAACAGTAATTTCTCTTCTACTCAAACTACCGTACCTGCGGTAAACATTAGGGAGACAGAAGACAGCTTTGGCGTGGAGGTGGCTGCTCCGGGACTGGAAAAGAAGGATTTCAAAATCCAGTTAGAAAATAATCTGCTGACGATTTCTTCACAAAAAGAAATTCGCGAAGAGAATCAGCATGAAGGTTACAGCCGCAGAGAGTTCAGCTACCAGTCCTTCCAAAGAAGCTTTGTATTGCCGAAAGATGTCGTTAATGACGAAGGAATCGTTGCGCGGTACGAAAATGGCTTACTTCAACTTGTGATTCCGAAAAAAGAAGAGGCCAAACAAAAAGCACCCAGATTAATCGAAATTGGCTAATTTTAGTACCGAAGGCCTGTCATTTGGCAGGTCTTTGGTATGTTTCATGATATCCATTTATATGTTAATCGATTGTTAAATCTTTGACGGCAATATGGAAACCAGTTATCACATTGTGGTCCAGATGAAAGCGTTAAATGGCACCGTTGAAATAGGGCGATTTCTGATCAGTACAAACAGGGAATTCGCATCAGAAACATTTAACAGTTTGAAAGGTAAAACTGCGCTTGCAGAATCCCAGGTTCTACGATTAAGCCTGCTTGAAACAACCGGACTTTCAGGTACTATCATCGGAATACTTGGCTGCAATCTGGACGAATTGTCTGAAAACTGCAAGATTATTACCCGCGATGCATTTAAATTTTTCAACCTGGAAAAGTAAATAACATATCAGTTATCGTTTTTAACTTATGTGCTTGTATAAAGGTCAATTCCAAGCTTTTGGGTTTGTTTCCATTTTTTAGTATTTGGGCAATAAAACACTAAATGATTTTCTCTGTTTCGCTTTCCTGATAGCGACGATAATTAGAGCGGATTTTTTGAATACCGGTCTCTTAGAAAGATATTAATCGTAATAAATCATTGCATTTATTAATCATATTTCAGACGAATTGTATTTATATAAGAACAGCAATTTCAATGCCTATTTAAGCATGTATTTGGTGACCTAAACTAATTCCTTCTTAAAATTTTCTTACATACATTTTGATACCTTAAATATTTCACGAATCAAAAATGTGCAGGTGATCACCCTAATCATAAAGCATCCGTTTATCTTTTTCTTTGCATTTTAGTGGGTGTATCATACTGCAAAACAGCACATTTGACTTCATCCGAAAAATCCTTCAAGTTCTCATATCCCCAATACGCGCCTTTAAGGTAGCTGTAGCTGGCGGAAATCTTCAATCCATAAATTATCACAATCGTAACCAGGAATTCGTTTTTTATAGTAAGGTTTAAGTTGCTCTTATATTTTCGCATAAAAATTTCCGGTGTGCGGGCTTATCGAATATTGCCAGCAATTGTATCTCTACATTAAAATATAATGAAATGCATCCCTGCTTTGTTACTTTGTGTGGGGGCAAGCAAAACGTAATTATACAAATGCAACAAAAATGCAAAAGATTTGCAGGAGATGAAAAGCAGTTTTCTCTCCGTAACTTTTGATGAGCCTACTAATATAGTGCAGCTCGGTACCGAACTGCAATGTGTTCTAGTACAACTTGCTACTATGAAAATTCCTACTGGTAAGTTGATTACAAAATCTCCTATCATCGCAATTTCAGCCAATAAGGGGCTACATTGGTCATTTTTATAATTGCAGGAAAGGACCTTCAAACGTTGCGTAAAACTTTTCCTACGGTAAATAAAGAGCTAATCATTCCTACAAATGAACAGGCTCGTTTTCAACCAGATTATTGTGACAACACAGTCTTAATTTCTTCTAGAAAACTGGGAAAAGTGCGTTCTGTTTGTACTATTCAAAGAACTTTACCCAAGCGCCTCTCCCCCCTTATTCTGTGAATAATCAGTTAACATAAAAAACGGTTATCAAGCATAGAGGATTTTACGAAAACCTGATTTTTTTGAACATTAATTCTTAATCTCAAATCTCTAAAAATCACTGTTCTTTTAATAAACTAATCTCCGGAGTTTTGATCGTTGAGCATTCAGTTCTTTGTATGAACGTCATTTTTCAGACTAGAAACGTTTGCAACTCGAATTATCTGAAGAACTTTTACAAATTGATAAATAAGGCTTCGTTCTGCATTTTATTAATTACCCTGGAATTGTAATTATACAAACTCGAGATTCCACTTCTAGGTTTTGTCATGATATTAAGCTTTGCACTTAGCGGTTGTTTTTCCTAATTTTAAAATAATTTAGATTATAACAGATTTAATATTCCCTTTCCTTTTTATTGCCTCAATCTATCAGCTGTATGCTCTTAAAGTTCCAATATTTAGCATTTATTATTGTTGTTTTTTCCTGTAAACATAGTGAAACCCCAAAACCGCAAAACTCTTCACAGAATTGCCAGGTAACTGAATTTCAGTTGTCTGGAATGAATACTTATGCAGAAACATATGTATATAATGAACAATCTAATTTAAAAGAGATTAGAAGTAGTAACGGTGGTATTATTGAAAGTAACAATGAAGGGCAAATAAAAAGCATAGACTGGCAAAGTAATACACCCGAATTCTTTTATGATATTCAGGGGCGCATAAAAAAAATGGTTGTTCCCAATACAGTACCATCAGGTTTCGGTTATACCTATGCTTTCTACGAATACGATTCAAAGGGGCATTTAAGTCAAAAAACATGGTTTCCCTGGGGATCTGACGAGTTGTCTGCACTGTACAATCCCGATTTTGAAATTTTTGTAGCAGCAGTTGTTTCAAAATATAGCTCATTGACTAATTCTTGGGAACGGGAGAAATTTATGGCGCAAATGGAGTTAACAATTTGTACCAAATATTTAGTTGATGAGAGAAATCTAACAGTCACTGAAATCCGCAGTATGTTAAATCGCTCACTAATTAATCGAGTTGAAGAGGTGTGGACAGTAACTAACTATGACGGAAAAAACAATCCTTATAGATCAGCAGAGTGGCGTCCTATAGCTATGTATTCAGGCGAGCTCTCTCTTAAGAGTGATCTTTTTCCTGAGTTAGGAAATGCCTTAGAAAAAACTAGCAAGTTCACAGATTTTTCATGGAACAACTATAAAAGATCTTATGTATATAATAGCGATGGCTATCCAGAATCCGGGACCTATGCTGATAGCTATTCAAAGATAAATCTGACCTGGAAATATAATTGTAAATAGACTTTCACCCTTCTTTGTGTAAGTGTCCACAAAACGCAGACAATTTAAAATTTGAGAAAGGCCCAATTTTCTAAATAAGTAATCTTGCATGGGCTATCTCAACAAACCACCGTTTATACCAACGTTATTTGGGAGGATTCTTTTCATTCAGAAAGTCGATTGCTATCCGGCATAGCATTTCCCCTTTTTCGTCTGGCATTTCGTGCCCTATGTTAGGGTAAATACATAGTTGTCCATATTGGAGCGCTTCAAAAATCGATAGAGTGTGATCCAGTTTGATCATGTCCCTGTCACCACGTATCAACAAGACAGGTACTTTAATGCTGGTAATTTTATCATTTGGGATTTTTATCTCCCTTTCCCATGTCCTTTGATTGTCTTCCCAAAACTTCATCCATTTTTCAGGTTCGGGATTCATCCGCTGATAATTTTCTAACCAATCTTTATCTTCTTTTACAGCTTCAACGGTATATTGCTTTAACATGTCGCGAGCTTCCTCAGTGAGTCCACTGGCTTTAGAATTCGACGCACCGCTAACCACTTTCTTAATTTTGTCAGGCCTTTTTGCTGCAAGTAGCAATGAAGTATTCCCACCAGTGCTCCAGCCCATCACATAAGCACTGTCCAGGTTAAGTTGATCGATAAGCTGCGAATTGTATTCGGCTAGCAATTCGCCACTTAAACTGTCAGCATGTTCTGATCGTCCATGCCCTGGAGCGTCAGGCGCTATAACCCTGAAATGTTTTGAAAGTTCGGGTATGATGCCAGCCAGGTTTTCTATTGACCCAAGCCCCTGATGCAAGAGTAGCAAAGGGACCCCTTGTCCATACTCCTCATAATAGATTTTCGTGTTGTGTATTGTTGCATACTTTCCATGATTTGATCCATATTTAATCGGTTTTTCTATCTGCTCTTTTGGTTTTTCTACCTGATTGCATGAAGCAACGAGGAAATTAAATACAATAAAATAAAGAAGTCGTTTCATATCAATGTGTCTAATTGACGTTGTTAGTCGCAATGTGTAGATTTCAAGATAGAATACGCATTTTTTATGAAAATTGTTGAGCTACTTGAATAATTTCAAACAGTAGTGAATGCGATGATGGTATTGGTCGGAAAAAATATCGTTACTTCATAACCCTGATTTCCTGATACACCATTCTCAATGGCAAGTCTTCCAAAAACAACCGTTTTCTGGCATCTATAAACGGACATTTCTCATATCAAAGCTATTTAATTAGATAAGATCCATTTTCTGACCTTGAAACGACTTTTCCATTTTGATAAATGTTTGAAATAGTTGCCCAACCGTTACATTTTGCATCATTGATATAAGTTTCCATCTTCATCTTAGCTAAGACTCTGTCGTTTAATTCAAAGGAAAATTCCGGATCTTTGGCCCCATGAGATTCTTCAATTAGTATGTTCGAGAAAAATACATCCCCCATTCTCTGTAAATCATTTACATATTTCTTTTTGTTGTTTTCTTGATAGGACACTTTTATCCGTGCAGCAGTATCCAAATCAGCAGGGTAAGTAAGTGTTCCATCCATGATTTGAATACTGATCTCCGAGGGGGGAGCCTGGCAATCCACATTATTACAACCTGCTAAAAAGCAAGCTGTTAGTATTAGGCACCAAAATAACAAGATACTCGGGGGTGCTGATAGCTTCATAATATTCATGTAAGTTATTTGCTATTAGACACATAATTCACTTGGTTGGTTGCAATCCTTTTGAAGCCGGGAATAAAAATTAATTATCTTATATAAGTGCATCTGCCAATCTAGAACGTTATGTAAAAGGTGACCAAACCTTGTACAAAACCAAGAAATTTCTCAAAACGCCAAAAACCCTCTTGTTCTGTGTTTTGTTGTTTAAAATAAAATGAGTTATCAAGCATAGAGGATTTTATGAACACCTGATTTCTTGGAATATTAATTCTTAATCTCAAATCTCAATAAATCACCGCTTTCTGGTACGCAGACAAACGAAAAATGGGAGAAAGACTCACTTACCCTCACTAGCTGTTCGTGATGCAAAATTTATATACATTGCTGTGGATACAAGAGGAATAGTTTAACCGATATTCTAACTACGAACGTCTTTTGGTGAGTAGCCGAATTGCTTTTTAAAAGCATAGGAGAAGTGGGAAAAACTCTCAAAACCTAGCTCTAAATAAATCGAAGAAGGCTTTTTGTTTTCCTTGGCAATCTGATAATGCGCCTCTGTAAGCCGTTTGTTTTGTAACCAATGCCTGGGTGGCATACCGAATATTTTAGTAAAGTCACGCTTGAAACCTGCCAGACTTCTTCCTGTCAGCTTAGCAAAATTATCGATCGGGACGTTGAATTTAAAGTTTGTCTGCATAAACTTTTCCAGATCAACCTTGTGAGGTTCAGAGAAGTCAAACAGAAAGTAGCGAAGATCGGGTTTTAGCAGCAGAAGCAGTTCGATGGCTTCTTTTACCTTCAATATACTCAACGGATGGTCAAGATTCTTTGCATTTTGTGTATAGGGGATCAATGAATTGAAAAAACCCCTTAAGTAAGCGCTTTCAGGCATAAGAATGTTTGACGGGCCGTGGTACCTTACCGTTGTATCCAACTGTTTTTCCAAAGCATATTCTCGCAAAGTATCTTCTTTTAGTATGAACATCAAAGCCTTATAATATTCATTGTTTTTTGGAGTTTTTGTAGTCTTGACAAACTGGTGCTTTTTTACAAGATATACCTCCCCGATTGTGGCGGTAATGCGGTCGCTGGAGGTCTCAAAGGTCATTTCACCTGAAAGTTGAAGCAATAATACGCTTTCTGCAAGCAGGTTATCGTACTCGGTTTGCTTTGCGGTATCAAGAGAATAGACGATTGAGTCCGAAAATAAGTTATCTGTTGGCTTTTTCATTTTTACTGATTATTCTATGCGGGCAACCCTACCATATTTGCACTCTCGTTCCATAACAAATCCCTGTTAAAATCGCTTTGTGCCAACTTCGAAGGGTCAGGAAAAGTAAGCTTACCACGTACCAGCGATGCGTAAATTTTGTCGGCGGGTGGAACGACCTTACCTATGGCAAGCTCCGCCAATACTTCTCCCGAACGTTTCGCCGTTCCCATAAAAAATGCTGGTTTGAAAAGGCTGATTAAGTAAAACAATGGGCGGATAGCAGGAATTAATAACTTTAATATTGCAGACTGTTTGCCCATCAATGATGTATCCCCGGTTAGTCCTGGATTGAATGCAATTACATCTAAATTTTTAAGTGCGCCAAACTCCTTTTCGAGGGAAAGGGCGGTAAGCATGTTGCAAAGTTTTGTAGCTGCATATAGTGCCATTCCTTTGGGACTGTGCGCGGTTGGGTGCCTTAACTCGTCAATATTCAACGTTTTCGGTCCAAAAGGAATTACATCCGGATCGTGTGCGTCACTTGTCGTAATAATAATCCGACCTCCTTCTGCAAGATTTGGCTCAAACAATCTAGCTAATAAATAATGAGCAAGGTGGTTTGTCGCAAATGTCAATTCAAACCCTTCTTCACTTCTTGCTTGATTATTAGCCGCTTGAATGCCTGCATTTAGCGCAAGAACATCTATCTTGGTATTGCCCAAACGATGCTTAACAGTGTCAGCAAAAGAACGTACACTTTTCAGTGAAGAAAGGTCAAGCGAAAAAGCTTCTGCTCCCTCAGGCAAAACACGCCCGCTTCCACGTGCACCCACATACACTTTTGTGTCCTTCAATTTTGTAAAATGATTCAATGCTTCTGCACCAATTCCTGCCGTTGCTCCGGTCATTACGATTATCATAATTAGTTTGCGTTTCGTTCAAATGCAAAGCTATGACGATTAAATGTAGTAATATTTGTTGTGTGGCTCAATATAATGTCTCCTAGAGCTCATTTAAAACAACTCCAAAGTATTACTCCAAGCGCCTCTCCTCCTGAAAGCTCCA
>Ga0247813_10002636_pt1 | contig 12063 bp, 12 predicted proteins | sample UWRJL169409C1_FD_180719 | JGI IMG/M metagenome (GOLD analysis project Ga0247813, IMG submission 180719) | Plant litter microbial communities from Arlington Agricultural Research Station in Wisconsin, United States - UWRJ-L169-409C-1 | ecosystem: Environmental > Terrestrial > Plant litter >... | reverse complement strand
CTGTTTGTTTCCTTGATTTTCAGCGTTTCTAATCCCGTGAAAGATAAGTTCAGTCCTTTTGCCGCTGCACATACAATAATTGTTTGTGCCAGATCCGGACAATCCTTCAGGTTTAATACTTCCTGAATATCTACCGCAGTACCGGTTTTCAGCTCAATACCATCAGGAACACGCGAAGTGCGAACACCCAGTGCAACCATAATTTCCTGAATCTTACTATCGCCCTGCAGACTTTCCTCCCGCATATTGGTCAGCGTCACATCGCCGTTATCTGCAAGCAAAACAATACTGTACCAATAAGATGCAGCACTCCAGTCCGGCTCAACTACCAAGGTAGCTTCCTCGTGTTTTTGAGGAGCAATATAAATGGTGTCGTCCGACCATTCATGCTGTATTCCTGCTGCAGCAAGCATATTCAGGGTCATTTCCAGGTATGGTCTCGACGTTAGGCCACCTTCAATTTTTAACCTTAAGCCTAAAGGTAAGGTTGGTGCAATGATCAGCAAGGCAGATAAATACTGGCTGCTTACATTACCCTTGATAGACACTTCGGCGGCATTACTATTCAATCCGCCGTTGATATTTAAAGGCGGATAGCCCTCATTTTTCTCATAAGAGATATCCGCGCCCAGTGTTTTCAGTGCATCCACAAGAATTGCAATAGGACGTTCCTGCATCCTGCCAGAACCTGTCAGCGTAAACTGCTGCGGTAAAGTAGAAAGGTAGGCAGTCAGAAAGCGCATTGCTGTGCCTGCATGACCAACGTCAACCGTCTGTTTCTCCGTAGCCGGGTTAATTTCAAGATCCTTTAAGATCCTGTTCAAAATCACCGTGTCGGCTGCATCAGATAAGTTTTCCACTTTCACCACACCCTTGCTCAGTGCAGAGATAATCAGTGCCCTGTTGCTCTCACTCTTAGAGCCAGTCAGGTTAATAGTGGCAGCGATATCCTTTTGCCCCTTGAAAGAAACAATTGCATTCTTCTTCATCCTTACAATTTTACAGATTCTGCTGCAGCTACATCAGCAGCAACTTTACCTTCGTTCATAATTTCAGTTTGTTTTCTGATCGATTCACCGTGAACCAGTTCTAAAAACTTCTCTGTAAAACCAAGGTCTAATTTCAATGCCCTTGCAAATGCACTTCCTTTTTTAAGGATCTCATCCCAACGGTTAACCTGTAAAATAGTAACGTTATTATCCCTTTTGTACAGACCAATTTTTTCTACGATAGCCATACGCTCACCCAATTTCTGAATGATGATGTCGTCGATTTTATCGATGCTGGTACGTAATTCTGCTAATTTATCTACAAAAGCTTCATTTGCTGATTCCGGCTCACGGATGCTTAATTTAGAAACCAATTCGTCTAAAGCTGCAGGAGTAACCTGTTGTTTAGCGTCAGTCCATGCTACAGAAGGGTCAATATGACTTTCGATCATTAATCCCTGCATGTCCATGTCCAATGCTTTCTGAGAAATATACGGGATCAGTTCGCGGTTTCCGCAGATATGTGAAGGATCATTGATGATCGGTAATTCAGGGCAAAGTGTTTTTAGCTGAATAGCCAGTTCCCACATTGGTTCATTACGGAAAGAGCTTTTTTCGTACGAAGAGAAACCACGGTGGATAGCACCTAATTTAGTGATACCAGCGTTATTGATACGCTCTAATGCACCAACCCATAGTGAAATATCTGGGTTAACCGGGTTTTTAACCAATACCGGGATATCATGACCTTTCAAAGCATCAGCAATTTCCTGAACTGTGAAAGGGTTAGCTGTAGAACGTGCACCAATCCAAAGAATGTCAACACCGGCAGCTAATGCTTCTTCCACATGTTTTGCCGTTGCCACTTCTACCGCTGTAGGTAATCCTGTTTCCGCTTTAGCTCTTTTTAACCATTCCAGACCGATACTTCCAATTCCTTCGAATTCTCCCGGACGGGTACGTGGTTTCCAGATACCCGCTCTCAAGACAGATACTTTACCAGTTGCAGCCAATAAATGTGCTGTAGATACCAATTGCTCTTCTGTTTCTGCACTACAAGGTCCAGAGATGATCAATGGTTCGTTTTTGATGTTTAACCAGCTCTCTAAAGGCTGGATGTTTAAATTTAATTTCATGATGAAGGTTATTTATGCGTTTGCTGTTGTTAAATTATATCGTTAATTGTTGTGTTTATACTTTATCGTTTTTCTGATACTCGCCCATAATGTTGAAGTTGACGGTATATTTCAGTGCCTTGCGAATGGCAAAATCGTACTTGTTCATGTCTTCCCATTCAGTATCGATATAGAAATAATATTCGTTCCTTTTACCCAATACAGGCATCGACTGGATTTTTGTGAGGTTAACCTCCTGTTCTGCGAACAGGTTTAGTACTTTAGACAATGCACCAACATAGTTACCCAGCTGGAAGCAGATCGATGCTTTATTTACCATGGCAGTTTCTTCGCTTTTGTCGCGTTTCAGGATCAGGAAACGGGTATAGTTTTTTTTATTCGATTCTATTCTTTTTTCAATAATATTCAGTCCGTAAAGCTCTGCTGCAAGGGAATTGGCAACAGCAAGTGTGTCTGTTAGTTGCTCATCTCTGATTTTCTTGGCGCAGGCTGCGGTATCACTGCTTTCTACCACTTTTAAATGCGGCAGTTCATCAAAGAAATCGATACACTGACGGATGGCAATAGGGTGGGAGGTCACAAATTTGGCGTCTTCCAGTTTTACACCAGGCAATGCCATCAGGTGCAGCTGGATAGGCAGATAAACCTCACCGGTGATCGCAAAATTATACTCACGGATCAGGGTGTAATTCGGTAATAGACTGCCTGCGATAGAGTTCTCAATGGCCATCACTACAAAGTCTGCTTCATTATTAGCCAGACTGTCGCAAGTTTGCTTAAACGAGTTACATTCAATGGTTTCAATGTCTCTGCCGAAAAATTTGAAAGCAGCTTCTTCGTGGAAGGAGGCTTTGATACCCTGGATGGCTACTCTTGTAACTGTTTTCATTTTAAATGGTGATTTATTTGCGCTAATTCCTTAAACAAAAAAAAGTCCCGGCGTTATGCCGGGACTTTTCATATACAATTAATCTTGTGTTTATTTTGATTGCATATCAGTCCCGGCTTTTACTAAAATAGTAGAAGTAGCTAAACCAATATGTAGTGATATTTCTCATTTTTCTTTTTTTGCTGACTTCAGAAGAACCGCTGCTTTATCTTTTTCAAATTGAAGGATAACGTTTTAGCAGGATTTAATCCTCTTTGTTGTCGAGCCAAATGTAACTAACAAAATTTAATTTGTCAATAGCTAAATAAAAAAAATTATTTTTTGTGACGTTTTTCTTTTTAAATCTTCCCTCTGGCAGCTTATTTGGCATACAATGAATTGTAATATTCCATACTGCTGATCACATCGCTTTCTGACACCCTGCAGTTATAAGTACATTTTCCAATCGATTCCAACAGTGAAAACAAGATATTGCCATGTTCATTCTTCTTATCGCTCTGCATTAAAACTGCCAGCTGGGGGAATGACTTCTCTTTAATCTTATACGCAGGATATACACTTTTAATATAAGCTGAAATCTCCTGCAGCTCTTCTGCGGTAAGGTCACTGTTTTTATGCGATAAATAAGCTTCACAGACCATGCCGATGGCAATTGCTTCACCATGGGTCAATGGCTTTTTATCCTTACTCAGAGAGTAACTCTCTACTGCATGACCAACAGTATGACCAAAATTCAGGATTTTACGCAATCCTTTTTCCAGCGGATCTTCCGTCACTACCTGGTCTTTAATTTCCACCGAACGGTGAATAGCAGCGGCAGAGATGTTTTTATAATCAGATTTTTTCAGTTCTTCATAATATGCAGCATCTGCAATCAGACCATGTTTTATCATTTCAGCGAAGCCCGAAAGCAACTCACGTGAAGGTAAGGTTTTAAGGAACTCTGTTTCGATAAATACAGCCTGTGGCAAACTAAAAGTACCCACCATATTTTTAACATTGTCTACATCTATCCCGGTTTTGCCACCTACAGAAGCATCTACCATAGAGAGCAGCGTAGTAGGTATATTGATGAAATCTATCCCGCGTTTATAGGTAGAAGCTACAAAGCCCCCCATATCAGTTACTACGCCACCGCCCAGATTAATCATCAGACTTTTGCGGTCGGCCTCAAAATCAAGTAAAGTTTTCCAGATCCCAATACAGAAATCAATATTCTTGTTTTCTTCTCCCGGATCAACTTCGATCATATCAAATTCGCTGTACTCATCCAGCATCTGTCTGAATACAGGCATGCACAATTCCGTTGTATTACGGTCGGCAAAAACAAATACATTACTGTAATTTCCTTTATTGATCAGCTCCATAAGGGGCTCAAGCTGTGTTTCAAAGTGGATCTGGTGACCAGCGCTTTCGATATTGTTCATTATACTACTTTAATTTGATTGCCCATGAAATCAATCACATCGCCCGTACGTACTTTTAAACGTTTACGATGATCAACTTCACCATTATATTTTACCAAACCATCTTCTACCACAGTCTGTGCTTCGCCACCACTTTGAACCAATCCTGTTGCTTTCAACAAAGCAATAAGGGGGATAAACTCGCCTTCTAATTTAAATTCTATCATTGTAGCGCAAATTTACAATTATTTACAAAGGGATTTACCTCTGATAGTGAGGGAATTTATATTTTTGCATCCGTTTGACTAACACATCAATCCAAATGCAGAAATCCTCAGGGAAAAAAATAAATTTTGATAACACCGAAATCGCCTTCCGGAATAAGTCAAAATCAGAACTAAACAGCGCTTATTGGTTATTTAAGGCCATGAGCAGCAATCTACTCATCAAAGTGGGGACTCCGGTAACCAATTTGATGCTGAATGTAGGACTGCCGATTCAGGGAATTATCAAGGCTACTATTTTTAAGCAATTTTGCGGTGGAGAGACTATTGCAGAATGTGAACATACTATCGCGCAGCTCGCTGACGGTAAAGTAGGTACCATTCTGGATTATTCTGTAGAAGGGGAGGAAGAGGAACATGTATTCGATTTTACCTGTGCAGAGATTATCAGAACGGTAGACCGTGCTGCGGGAGATAAACGTGTTCCCATTACTGTATTTAAAATTACCGGGATTGCACGGTTCGCCCTATTACAGAAAATTGATGCGAAACAGGAACTGACCGATGCTGAAAAAGCGGAGTTTGAAAAAGTGAAAAAACGTTGCGAAAGAATCTGCCGTACTGCATTTGAGAAAAATGTACCTATCATGATTGATGCAGAAGAAACCTGGATTCAGAAAACGATAGATGACCTGGCTTTGGATATGATGATGCTTTTCAATAAAGAGAAGCTAATTGTATACAATACCTATCAAATGTACCGCCATGATAAACTGGCCGATTTAAAAGCGGACCATTTAGTAGCTCAGAAAGCTGGTTTTATATTAGGTGCAAAAGTAGTTCGTGGTGCTTATATGGAAAAAGAGCGTAAAAGAGCACTCGAAATGGGTTATCCTTCGCCCATTCAGCCAGATAAAAAATCTACCGATCAGGATTATGATGCAGCAATTACTTATTGTGTAGAGAACATCGCAGGAATAGGAGTAGTTTGCGGTACCCATAATGAAAATAGCTGTGGTGTACTTGCAGCTTTGCTGGATCAGCATCAGATTAACCATAATCATCCCCATGTATATTTTTCACAATTGTTGGGTATGAGTGATAATCTAAGTTTTAATTTATCAGATTCAGGTTATAATGTGGCTAAATATGTTCCTTACGGGCCTGTTAAAGCAGTAATGCCATATCTTTTCAGAAGAGCCCAGGAAAATACTTCTATTGCCGGCCAGACCAGCAGAGAGCTTGATCTGATTGAGCGCGAGAAAAAACGCAGGAACGCTTAAGGTTAATGACAGCTTACCCTATGTAGCGATAACTCGCGCACAGAGGGTAAGCTGTCATGATCTTCATCATAATTGATCAGTGATATATTTCGCCCGTTCTGCCAAAACAGCCTTTTGCCAGTCCATCATCACCACCCTAACCGCTGCTCTGGCTTTCACTCCACCGTCATTTTTCATATTCTCCGTTAGCGTATCCGTAAAACGCTGGAGATAATGATCTTCAAGATCATACTCTGTATCACTATCCTGCTCCGCCATTTCTACATATTGTAGGAAGAACAAGGTTGCCCATTTCATTTGTTTACTTGTTCCAGTATAATAAGAGGGAAAAGAGACCTTATTGATAAACGACTGGATAAATTGTTGTGGTTGAATGTTGTAAATGGTGCAGAGGCTCATAAAGTCTTCTGGCAGCTGTACATTAACTGTTATTTCCATGATGTGCTGATTAATTTGATGTATTGATGTCCTGATAATGATTAAGGTAGAATTTTTTTAAAATGGTAATGCGCTGATCCAGGTTGCGCACGGTATGGATACGCAAGCGTATTTCATCCATTTCGCAGATAAAATCAACTTCCTTTTCGGTGAACTCGGCTACTTCATTATTTTCCCTGCCGAAACCTAATACAACTTTCATAAAAAAAGCCATAGTGAAGTTGTCATTCGGAATCTTCAGTCCGGTTCTCGCCTGCATCTCTGCAGTGGAAATTTTATTCATGAAATTCTCCAGGTATTCTGCCGGATAACAATTGTGCAGTTCGCAAAGCACGGTAAAGTCTTTAGTGAAGTTTAAGGAGCGGTTTTCATCCAAGTAGAAAGTGTCCGAACTGGTATATACCCGTTTCATATTTTTGTACAGTTCATCTACATACAGCAGGGATTTTTTCCTTTTGGCGACCGAACTGCTCAGTACTTTTTTGGCCAGCTCATTGATCCATCTGAAGCAATTTGCAGCATTGGCAAGGCAATGGCTGAAAGCATGGCTGCCATTTGGGGTTCTTCTTTTTTCAGCTACATAAATTCCGATAGTTTTTGAGGCTTCAGAGTAACCTAAACTGTAAGCGTCTGCCAGAGAATCGTAAACTGTAGCATGATTAATAAAAATTTGTAATACTTCCTGCTCTTTCAGTCTGTAGACAGTACAGGCGACACGGAATTCCAGCGGGATTGTAAGCCAGTGATTGTTGATTTCTGTTTTCATATTGATCTTATTTAATTTTTCAATTTAAATAAGCCTCTATGAGGGGTTACCACCCTAAAAGGTATAGGGCTGGTAACTCACTCAGTCGATGTAATAAGGCTCTGATAAAGCCACCTCCTCTTTCGAAAAGGCCCAGACAATGACATAAGGAGCACCAGCCCTATAACAAATATAGGGTTTAGGTTGCTCAACTTACGCTCGCCTGGTTAAATTTATCAGATTCTATTGCGAGGCTTGTAAAGCAATTCTTAATTATAAATTAGGATTGCGTGTTATCTATTTTTTTCTTAATTTTTCCATATGCTAATTTAGTTAGCTTTATTTGAAATAAAAAATATATTTAAAATTAAATTAACAACATTATTTGTGTAATCTGTAATAAAGTCATTCTGGTTTGAAATTTCAATGAAAATGGGTACAAAACCTTCTTTCAAGTTCTCTTGCTCCAATTTATTTTGCAGCCCTAAATCAGATATCATTTCTAAAAATCTTCTATGATGCAAAGGATTGTAGTCGTGTTGTGGTTTGGGACTACTTTATATTTGATCCTCCATTGCTCTCAAATTAGACGTAGTTTAGACCTGCCGGTTATACCCTAACCATACTGTAAAGCCACCCTGGCCATACCCCAGCTATACCCCCAGGGGTATAGCTGGGGTATGGCCAGGGTGCGGTCGGCGTAAGTCTGGGGTATGTTAGGGATGTACAATGTAGGATCGAACTAGCATTGATACAGGTGCAATTATACAGCAGTACACGAACTCTTATCAACTCCGTCTTAATTGCTACTAAATGGTAGGTGTAGTGTTAAATTCTTTGGAGACTATTAAAAAGCAAATAATTGAAATGTATTATTATTTTATAAAAAATTTTGTTTTGTTATGATTAATGCTTTACCTTTACATACATGATTACCAATAACTAATTTTCGCTCCAATTTCATCTGCTTTACTCAGGTAAAACCATTGTTTTGAAGGGCGTTTTTTAAGAAAGATATACCCGATAAATGTTTAATTATAAATCTTATAAAACAAAAGACAATGGCAATAGTAAATGGTTTTGGCGCAGGCTGGACCGGAAAAGTAGGCAATTTAATATTTTCAAAGCAACCGGATGGCAGAACCTCTGTGAGTCAGGCACCTCAATCAAGTGATATTCCACCAACAATCAAGCAGCTGGCAGTTCAGCAGGAGACAATAGTGATGGGGCCTTTCATGTCAGTAATGAAAGAGTTTGTAAAGATGGGCTGGGAACTTCAGGGCAAGATGGAGAAGATGAATCAGAACAATGCAATGGTAAAATATCTCCGGGAGCATTCATTCACTGGTGAAGGTACAGAGCGCCATTTTGATTTCAGTAAAGTTTTAGTAACCAGAGGAGCTAAGTCTGCTCCGTCAGAGGTGAGTTTAATCGTTAATGAGTTTGGGCTCCTTTTTAAATGGAATAAAGAAATCAATTCAAAACAAGCTCATTTCACTGATCAGTTCGTAATGCTGGCCTATTTTCCTGAACTGACAGAGGTAAGATATACAACTGCAGGTGCGCAACGCCATATTGGTAAAGATATGTTGATGCTTAGCGGAGTAGAAAAAGGTTATAGTGCAGAAGTATACGTAGCATTTGTTGCTGATGACAGGAAAAGCATATCTGACAGTGTTTACATGGGACAAGTTATCTGGGAATAATGGGGATAAGCAGGAATTTTTCAATCACAGGCGATATCCACGGGAAGGTTGGTCCGGTTGTTTTTCTTAAATGGAAAGGTATCAATGTAGTTCGTTCAGCACCAACACCTCCCAAAAAGTCAAAAACAACGGTTAAACAACGAAAATCGAGATCAGCGTTTAAACAAGTGCAAGAATTTGTGACAAGTATACCGCTGGAACTTATAAATCTCGGTTATCAACTGCCACGGAAGTCGAAATACACAGCATCTAATTTGGCATTTGCTTATCATAGGCACAATGCACTAGCTGGAGAGACTGCTCCATTTGAGATAGACTTGAGTAAGGTTAGATTTACGCAACCTATTAATTTGACAGCAGGTGCGTGGAATGTAAAATTGGATACTTCCATAGCCCAAACGGCGGTGGTGAGCTGGGAGCTTAATCCCTTTCCGCAAAAACATACTCATCCCGATGATCTGGCTGTAGTCATTTTTTATGAAGTAAATGAGCGGTATTTTTTTATGAATCAAGTGAGAAGGGATGAATTGTCTGTTGAATTTTCACGCGCTTTGAAAAAAACACCTGCACCTGACCGGGATATGCATGCCTGGATATTTTTTAGCTCTGCAGATTTAAAAAAGGTTTCGCATACCAAGTACCTTGGTAACTTTATGTTATAACATAAAAAAGCCGACTTACATCGCTGTAAGCCGGCTTTAAATATAATAGGTGTGTTTGTGTACTGATTAATGTTTTTGCTGTTGCATGGCTTGTGCCGCATCGATGCCTAAGCCGCTTGCAATAGCCATCCCAAGACCTATATCTGCCCTAAACCAATGGCATAACTGCAGGTTAATGATCTGGTCTTTTTTAGGTCCGCTGATTCCACCCATTGCACCGATAATGTTGTTGATCAGGTTTTTACGGTCAGCATCACTCATAACCTTGCGGTATAAGTCACCCGGCTGTGTATAATGGTCATTATCTCCGGGGCCTTCATTTCTATCATACCAATCGGCCGTACTTGAACCCAGTTCCTGTGCAGGTTCTTTATAACTTTGATCAGGAATTACATCACCAAAACTATTTGGGAAGTAGTTAGGCTCATCATTTCCATTGTCATCAAAACGCATAGCACCATCACGGTGATAGTTATTGGTCATGAACGGACATGCGTTTACTGCTAATTGCTCGTAATTTACACCCAAACGGTGACGTGCTGCATCTGGGTAAGATAAAATACGGCCTTGTAACATTCTGTCTGGTGAAAAGCCAATACCATCTACCTGATTAGTAGGGGCGAAGGCAGCTTGCTCCACATGTGCGAAATAGTTTTTAGGAATCTGGTTCAATTCAATTTCACCAACTTCGATCAGTGGAAATTCGCCATGTGGCCACACTTTAGATAAGTCAAAAGGATTAAATTTAAAGGTTTGCGCTTCTTCCTCTGTCATCACCTGAATTTTTACAGTCCATTTAGGGAACTCACCGTTGTCAATCGCATCAACTAAATCACGTTGTGAGTGGTCCATGTCCTGTGTGCGCATCGCATCAGCTTCTGGCCCTGTGAAATTTTTAATCCCCTGCTGAGTTTTGAAATGGAATTTAACCCATACCCGCTGGTTATCGGCATTGATCATGGAGAAAGTGTGACTGCCAAAACCATCCATATGACGGTAAGAGTAAGGTGTACCACGATCACTCATCAGGATCATTACCTGGTGCAGGCTTTCAGGGTTTAGAGACCAGAAATCCCACATCATCGTAGGGCTTTTCAGGTTTGTTCTTGGATCACGCTTCTGTGTGTGGATAAAATCGCTGAATTTTTTAGGGTCTTTGATGAAGAAAACGGGAGTGTTGTTACCTACAATATCCCAGTTGCCATCCTCAGTATATAGTCTTAAAGCAAAACCACGTGGATCACGCTCAGAATCTGCACTTCCTTTTTCGCCACCAACGGTAGAAAAACGCAGAAAGATTTTGCATTCTTTGCCAATCTCATTGAAGATTTTAGCTTTAGTATATTTGGATATATCGTGTGTTACCTTGAAAGTTCCATAAGCACCTGTTCCTTTCGCATGCACTACCCGTTCAGGAATACGCTCACGGTTAAAATGTGCCATTTTCTCATGCAGTACAAAGTCCTGCAGTAATAGTGGGCCTCTGCTGCCTACTGATTGCGTGTTCTCGTGTTCTGTATAAGGTCTGCCTGAGGCAGTTGTTAACTTGCGGCTTGTTTTGTTGGTTTCTTCCATTGTTTTGTGTGTTTTACTGCAATAAAAGTATACACTATTCAATGCGCGTCCAAACACCTATTTTCTATAACGATATAGATAGAAACTATTAGACTTGTTAAAGCTATAACTACCAGCTATTTTACTTTGAAAGATTGCCTGCCCATCATGAGGTCGCCGAAAAATATAAAGTCGCAGGCCAGCGTTAAAATCGGGTATTTAAACGTTGAGGGTTTGTTTTTCTCAAAAAACAGGTGACCTATCCAGGCGAACACAGAACCAAATACCAGCATCAGTGCGAAAAAGATAAACAGGTGAAAGAGCATCGCCGTGACGAAGCTCAGTCCCGTTAATCCTATTCCTATGAAGTGTAAAGTTCTGTTTACTGTATTTTGGTGCTCTGATAAATATACCGGATAAAATTCTGCAGGTGTAGCATATTTCTTATCCTGTATTTGATGATTGTTGTTCATTTATACAAATATACCGTTACTTTTTAAAAAGGCACCCAGGTTTTTAGGGTTTTCTGTCATTAACAAAGTATGCAATCCAGCTTTTTTAGCGCCAATCAGGTGCTGCGGACTATCATCAATAAACAACGTTTCTTCCGGTTTCAGGTTGTTTTCTTTGATGACCTGCTCAAAGATCTCCACGTTTGGTTTTCGCAGTTGCATCAGCTGCGAGTAATAAGCCTTTTCAAAGAGGTGATCGTTGTTTTCCACTTCGTACTCTTTTTTTAGATAATCCATGATATAATCATAATGGATTTGATTCGTATTACTCAGCAAAAAGGTGCGGTAATTCTTTTTAACGGCCAGCAATACTTCATGTACATTTTCGGGCACGCCAATCAGCAGGCTGTTCCATGCTGCATCAATTTCTTCGTCTTTTAGTGCTGGATTGTTAGCTGCTTCCCTGATGCCAGTCCGGAATTCTGCTTTTGTAATTGCACCTGTTTCCAATTGATCGAACAAGCTATGGTGTCCCTTATGGCCAAAAAACTCTTCAATACCAGGGATTCCCAGTTGGGC
>Ga0247813_10002635_pt1 | contig 12076 bp, 11 predicted proteins | sample UWRJL169409C1_FD_180719 | JGI IMG/M metagenome (GOLD analysis project Ga0247813, IMG submission 180719) | Plant litter microbial communities from Arlington Agricultural Research Station in Wisconsin, United States - UWRJ-L169-409C-1 | ecosystem: Environmental > Terrestrial > Plant litter >... | reverse complement strand
TTTCGATACAGCGCTACGTGGGATGGCCTACCCGCTTACGCAACATCACACGGTCCGTTACGACCAACTAGTTGTTATTGAACTCGCCCGTTGCCCGAGAGCCTCGGTGGCTTCAGCCCCCGCTGTCAACCAACTCGGCCTATCGTCCGGCGCGACATGATTTTAAATGTGGCGATTGTAGCATGGAAACCCTCTATTATGCGCTTCACCGTACGCGGCATTGTCGTCGAGCCAATGGCTTTAATCTCGGCAGTAGAACCTGCCCCGAACTTAAATGCTGGATACGTACACAGATGAAGCTAACAAATGAAAGCCCCTCGGTTGGAGAGCGGCTCCTCTAACTCAATTGAAAAGTGCAACACAAAATCCTCACTCTCTAAGCAGCTGCGTTGCAGCAATAGACTATTCTACTGAATCCGGCACACACAGTCGCTGTATCGCTGCCAATGGTTACATCCTCATGGATGTAGAGCCGTGGCGGTCCACCCTCTGAACGAAAAGGCGGCGTAGAAAAGCTCTACATCTCCGAATCCCGCTTGATGCAGCAGCATCACCTCCTCGGTTGCACTAAGCAGCGGCAAAGTTCTGGAGATTGTTTCGCCTGAAGCTGCCGCCCTTTCCCGAGAATGATCCACACTGTCGGCAAACATAGCAGAACGCGTCAGCCAACGAACCGCGTCGTCAGTTCCCACACTATGATGGGCGACCACAAGCCTTGCGCCGGGTTTTAATCTACGACGTATCTCCGTCAACGTGTGCAAGCGCTCTCCCTTATCAAGAAAGTGGAGCGTCAGCAGGCAAGTCGCACCGTCGAAAAAATGTGGCGGCACCACATCTACAGTTCCTTCAATCAGCTCTACCCTATCCTTGATTGACCCAAGGTTGCGGCGAGCTAAATCCAACATTACGGCAGAGGGATCGACGCCTACGAAAACCCAACTAGGTTGACTTTCGGCGATGGCCTTCAGCTCCATCCCACCGCCAGCACCGACAACGAGGATCTGGGCATCTCTCTTCGCGTACTCTTTTAGAAGGAGCGCTGCCATGCGATGAAGGTCGGCCAGTCCCGGCACCTTACGTGGCGTATCATCTACATAGGTAGCTACTATCTCTGCGTTTGCAAATAGGCTTTGCTTGTTCATAAAGCTTCTCCAGATCTTGTTCGGCTACACAAAGCTCAGTCGGCAAGTGAAGGCCTACAGGAGTAATAATTGAGTTGAGCTGTCGCCGAACGATGATCTATCACTTCTTGTGATTAAGGCATCCTACATCAGCAATTAGCATGGTTGCTGGCGAACCGATTGCGCCTGCGCCGCCAGAAATTGTTCGTCATGCGCGCGATGCTGCACTATTGCCAACTGACCAGAATAGCTCGCACCTAGAGTGGCTCATTCGTAACTGTTTTCGCCCATGCCTGCCCTCCAAGCTGTCGCGCCAACTTAAGTGTCGTTATACCGACATGTCAACACTCAAGAAACATTTGATGTGACGTGAAAAATGAGGGAGTGGCACGTTGTCAGGCATGTCTAGGCCTGATCCACATGGGCGGACAATCGTGTGCGGTAAGATTGCCGCCCTTTCGGTCCAAGGCTTTGACTATGGCGGTTGTCGGCTATTGCTTGAAGCTGTCACGTGGAACGCCGTTTAGGAGGAGAACGAAAATTGGACCTCGCCCTGTTACATCTTCGGGAGCTAATTCGCAGGTTTCTTTTGCTTTTGCCGCCTTCGCTTCAGCCTGGGTCGCGCCTCCGACCTAGGTCATCCTTTCCTGCATCGGATAGTGCGGTGTCTGACCAGCCATTTCGCTGGTCTTGGTAACCGCAGACCGCGGCGAGGCGTTCTGCACACCGTTCTAGAATTTATCTCTCATGGTCTAGGTTTACGAACCGCTACGACGACCTTTGCGCAAATGTCGCCTGCGTTGTGAGTACACCTGACGATCGTGTGTGGCGCATCGCACCAATTGTACAATCATTTCCTTGATTTTTCTTGCATGGAAAACTCTCGACACATATGTTGTGTCGTGATAGGTTTGTATCAAGGACTACAGTTGCGCCAACACAAGATTATGGAGTTAGAACGGATGAGGCTGCACGAGTTTTCTAATGGGCTATACCCCCGCCGTGTCACCATCTACCTTGTAGAGAAAGGTTTGACCACAATAGAGCGGGTTGACCACAACCCTATGAACGGCAACTGGCCCTCTGCGGAACTCAAGGCGCTCAACAGAGCTGGAACGGTTCCTGTGCTTGAAGCTGACGACGGTGCGGTTATATGCTCTTCAATTGCTATTCTGGAGTACTTGGAAGAGAAATTCCCGACACCCACTATGCTTGGTCCAACGGCGGAAGCGCGCGCCCGTGTGCGGGAGTTGGTAAGCATAGCGGACGAAATGACCACACATTTTTCGGTCTGGAACCACAAGGGTAGTGCGTTGTTTTCAGGGCACGAACCTCAAAATCAAGTAGCAGGCGGTTTCGCAGCTCAGGCTTATTATAAAAAACTTAACCTCCTTGAGCAGCGTGCCGCAGAAAAGAAAGGGGAGTTCTTAGCGGGTGATAAAGTAACCATCGCTGATTGTGTGGCCATGGCAGTGTTGCAGTTCGCTGAAGTTTTTCACGGCGTACCGGTACCATCAACGGCGCCGGTAGTCGGTGAGTGGTATTCTCGATTCTCGGCGCGACCAAGTGCGGTAGGGTGCGTATATCCACAGAACATTCTGGACGTGTCGCGGGGCCTACTACAGCAGTGCCCCCCTCTAGCTTGAAAGCCTGCACATCGCATCTCATGGAAGAGCAGCTTGGATTTGAGGTTTTTCTATGAAACTTTACAACTTCCGTTTCGGTCCGTATCCGCAGCGAGTATCAGTATATCTGGCCGAAAAAGGCATAAGCGATTTTGAACTGATAGAATATGAGGCGCCATCTAGCAGGATAACATGGCCACCATCAGATATAAAATTTATAAGTAAGGCCGGATCTCTACCAATTGTTGTCGATGATGACGGCACGACTGTCACACAGTCACTCGCGATATTGGAGTATCTTGAAGATACTCGCCCAGGTCCAGATATGCGTGGAGCAACAGCCGCAGCTCGCGCGCGTACGCGTGAATTCATAGTCGTTCTTGACGACGCACTCACTTTTTCCGGCTTGTGGGCCGTATATGGCAGCGATCTAGGCGGGAGAGATAAAGATGAATATCGAGCTGCCATCGAAATTGGAGCAACACGTTATTTTAAAAAACTACGACTCATAGATAGCATGATGAAGGATACCAAGTTCATTGCTAGCGATAGCGTGACGACAGCTGATTGCGTTGCTATTGCAACCCTTCAATACATGGTTAGCTTTTATGAGGTCCCGATACCGCCCGATTGCCACCGCATTAAAAATTGGTACGATCGGTTTTCTTTGAGGCCCAGTGCGGCGGGATGCAAATTTCCGCCAGAACAACACAATATTGCTCGCCAACTAATGGCGCAGACGAATATAGTTTTCTGAGAAGCCTGGCTTAACAAAATCGCCAATTTTTCTGCCAAATATCGTGAAATTATAATCTCACTCAATTTCACGGTACGTGCCAATTAGCTTTCATAACGCTTTTGCATATCAGCGGCAAGCTGCTCTAGCGTGACATCACCTAGTCGCTTCAGAAGTAGTGCTTGAGCGGCATCGAATGCTTCTACAAGAGCTGCATTCACTACTTGCTCCACCTTACACGCAGGACTGTCATTGGATAACCCGAGGGCGAATATCGAAGTCGAACCTAGCGCTTTGTGAATATCCAACAACGTTATCTCTGTCAGAGGCTTAGCCATTCTCCATCCTCCGTGGTGTCCTTTTTCCGACAAGACGTAGCCGTGATTTTTAAGTAGGGCCATAGTTCGGCGGACCACGACCGCGTTAGAACCAAGCATCTGAGCAATATCATGAGAGGTCGCACTTTGCTCGTTACGTGCCAGATGAATCAAGACATGCAGCATTCGGGATAAGCGGGTATCAGCTCTCATGTTAGTTATCCTGTTAAACCAGACCATATTCTCAATAACGCCACCGGCGACATTTCCGCTTGGTGCGGATGTCACTGGAACATCTTCTGACCTTATAAACATGTTCTGCCGACTTTGCGACGACGCTCATAAAGGCCGATCACGACGCCTAACGTCTTCGCAGACCGGCATCGCTGTCATCTATCACGACTTGATGATTGGTCGAAGCCAAAGTCCATACCCTTTCACCGTGGAACGGGCGCAAGGTCCCTCAGCACATCCACCAATAGCAGCCGGTCGAAGCGATATTGAGAACTTTATGCTGGATCCAATTCTGGATCGTGGCGTGCTGCAATTGAAGCTTTACACTAGTTCGCCGTCCGCTAAAGCTGACCCGTCTTATTTCGTAATCTCAACGGTAGGCAAAAGGCTTCAGTCTTTACAGCTTGAAAGCGATAATGAGCGGTCGTGGCGATGAATTGGTTGAACTCGCGACGACAAACGTATTCCGCTGAAATAATTCCGACGGTGTCCGGCTATGGGACTTTCCCGGCGGCACCACGATCCTGGCTTCTTGTCTCGCGTTATGCTTATTTTGTGTGCTTCTCTCGTTCATCGAAAATACTGATCCTACATATAAAAATTATGCGTATTGATTGGTATTCCAGAAAACAGCTACGAAAAAAGGACGCAAGTAGGACGCAAGTTTTTTCGCGGGCCAGCATTCCAGTATTAATCAGTATCCATGGTGAATTGGCCAACTCTGTTTCGTGCATCCTTGACATGGTTCCAATATAGAGCTCAAATTTACTTAATCTGGACGCAAGTATAGTAACACTGACCGCGTCATCGCTGTTAAGCATCGAGCGGTTGATGACGATGAAGATCGGTTAGAGACTGCATGGATCTTTCAGCTTTGGCCGATTTTAATTTGGTCGCAACGCATGGCAGTTTTGGCAAAGCGAGTCGTATAACTGGCCGCTCTAAGACGACACTTTCGCGTCGGGTTATGGCACTAGAGGAAAGTCTTGGACTTCGCCTTTTAGAACGCAACACGCGCGCACTGCGCCTCACCAACGAAGGCCAGAGCTTATTTCTACGTACGGATAGCCTTTTAAATGAAATTAAGGAGATCAGGCATTCGCTAACTTCATCCCACTCGGTATCAAGTGGCGCTCTGCGCGTCAGCGTCCCGGTATTGATCTCTCACTTGGCACTCGGGAGAATTGCAGCTTCCTTTTCCAAAACTTATCCCGATCTAAGACTCGAAATCAATGCAGAAGATCGATGCGTCAACCTCATAGAAGAGGGCTATGATATGGTCATTCGCTGCAACCCCAGCCCGAGAGATGACCTGGTAGGGCGTTGCATCTTGCGCGATCCGTTAATTGTAGTGGCACCTGCAAACTTCGTATGTCCAAACACGACAGACACCGAACTGCGGCACCCGCGCTTTCCGGCAGTTGTATTGACCTCTGCACCGGAAAACGAGACATGGGAAATTCGCGTTGGCCCGAGTGTGCGAGTATTGCATCCCGTACCAGTGTTGCGGTTCTCATCGCTTGTCATGATTAAGGATGCTGTCCGTGAGGGTGCCGGCGTTGCGCTTCTCCCGCTGACCATCGTCAAGCAGGCCTTAGAATCCGGCGAACTAGTTTCATGGGGCACGCATCCGTACAGAATGGTAGAACTTTGGGCATTGCATACATCGCGTCGGCTCGCCAATCGCAAGGTGACGGGATTCATTCAATTTCTGCATTCGCAATTCCAGGAAAACTCGTTGGATATGTATCTCTAACCCGCCCCAGTAAGTGGCTATGTTTCGAGGAGCTTGATACCGTAAAAGCGTAGTTCTCAATGAGTTTTGCGTGTTTTGTCCAAAAAACGGCAATGCGATGATACTAAGCGGGCTTGCCAAGGCAAGACCCCCTGTAGCTGGGACTTAAACGTTTTCGGGAGTCCGAAAAAAATGAGTATATAACAATGGCTAACGTCGTATTCGAGAGAAGCAAAAGTCCTACTTTTGATCAGCTGAACGTGTTTCTAACTGTTGTCGAAGAAGGCGGCTTCGCCGCTGCCGCTCGACGACTCAACCGGCAACAATCTGCGATTAGCTATACCATCGGCATGCTAGAATCGCAGATCGGGGGGGTGTTACTTTTCGATCGGCGAAACCGTAGTCTTACTTTAACTGAAATTGGAAAAGCGATTCTTGTCGATGCGAGACGAATCGCTAATGAGATTGACAGTTTGCAGGCTCACATACAGGACCTACTTCGTGGCATTGAAGCAGAGCTTGCCATCGTATTGGATGCGATGCTTCCAAGTCTGGTTCTAATAAAAGTTTTAAAGGAGTTTCGCGAGGAATTTCCTAACGTTGCATTACGTATCAAAACGGAGGTCCTCGGCGGAGTGCCGGAAAGTATATTGGACGGCTCGGCGCGCATCGGCGTCAGCGGCCCCCTATTCTACCGAGTATCTGGGATCGATAAAGAGCGAATTGGTGAAACCTCCCTCCTCCCGGTCGCTGCCGTCGATCACCCACTCTCAAAGAGACTTGGGGTAATCTCCAATCGTGAGATTAAACACCATATGCAAATAGTACTTACAGATCGTTCAAAGTTGTCAGATGGACAGGAGTTTGCTGTTGCCTCTACCGAAACGATGAGAGTGTCAGACCTCCAAACCAAATTTTCTTTAATTCGCGCTGGGATTGGATGGGGTAATCTTCCCGAAGCTCTTATCCTGGACGAACTGGCGGCCGGTCGCTTAACAGTTCTTGCCCTTGCAGAGTGGCAGCGGCGACCGTATCCCTTTCATGCTGTATATAGATCTGGCACTCCACCAGGATCGGCCGGACGTTGGTTCGTTGACCGGCTTGCCCAAAACTTGGCTTGAAATTAGGGCCGTGACGACGAGTTGGATATCCGCGTGTGTCAGCGGTTCGGCTGATCCTGAAGAACTGCAAACGCAGCCTTTCGAACCAAGTCGGTTGCGGAATTCACAGCTCACATCACAATTGATCAATCCACTTTGGAATGACTGGAACGTCCACGGTTGTTAACTTTTCGATTAGGATATTGGGGTCGCTCTCACAGAGCAAGATGCTCCGATGCACCGGTTTCACAAATTGCTCGGTCACAAGACAATCTAGGAAACCGTTCAACTGATCAAAGAAGCCCTCGACATTCAGTAGGCCGATCGGCTTGCTGTGAAAACCAAGCTGCGACCAAGTCCAGACCTCGAAAGCTTCTTCCAAGGTTCCGATCCCGCCAGGCAATACCGCAAACGAACTTGAGAGTTCAGTCATCTTGGCTTTTCTCTGGTGCATGGAATCAACGAGATACAAGCGACTCAAACCACCGTGGCCAACCTCCTGGTTTGCGAGCTTTCGTGGTAGGACGCCGATTACTTCGGCACCCTCATCGAGTGCCGCGTCCGCAACAATACCCATCAAGCCTACGGACGCGCCCCCGTAAACTAATCCCATTCCCTTCTTGGCGATCGTCCGGCCCAAACTCTCGGCGGCCGTCCGGTAAGCGCCGGATCGGCCAAAACTCGACCCGGTGAACACACAGATGCGCATTTAAAAATCCCTCCCGATTAGTTGAAAAATTGCGTCTGCAAACAGTCGAGTTGCGACTTCACGCCGATAGGTAGCGCTCGAGCGGTAGTCATCGATCGGCGCGATCTCTGAGCTAAGAATTTTTTTCGCTTCTCGCAAGTTCTCTGCACTGATCGTGCGATTCACCATAAAAGAGGTAGTCTCAGGGCATATTAGAGGTATTGGGCCGACGGCCCCAAAACACATACGCAAGTATTTTACAACCCCGTCTTCTACATTCGCGACCATGCCAAACGCGACCTTAGAAACCGCCTGGGCCCTTCTTGGTCCGACCTTCCGAAAGAATTGCCGGACGTCCTGACCAACAGGCGGCACCGGAATTGCGATTGCCGTTATCAGTTCTCCCGGTCGAAGTGTTGTAAGACCTGGCTTTCGTACAAAGTCGACCAACGGTACACGCAACTGATATTCATGGTGGGAGATCTCGAGTTCCGCACCGAGGGCATTGAGCGCGACAAGACCGTCACCTGCGGGAGAGGCAGTAGCGATATTTCCTGCAAGCGTACCCATATTGCGAACTTGCTGGCCAGCGACATTTCTTGCCGCATCCGCAAGCAGCGGTGCCACTCGAATCACATCGGAGTTGTTCAGGAGATCGCTCCATGTGACGAGGGGACCGATCGTCAGTCCCTCGTTAGAGCATTGGATGGAAGCCAAGCGGGGTTCATTCAGCCTGTTCAAATCGAGGAACCTACGGCCGGACAGATTGTGCTCGTAACGAACCATAAGATCGGTTCCACCGGCCATCGGTATAAGGGCGGGGTCTGCTGCCAACCGAATAAGCGCGTCGGCTAGCGGCATATCGCGCCAAATTGTCTCGCAGCCTAGCTCCCTCGGCGTGGTCACGATCCTCTCAAGCGCGCTACGAATCTTGGCGTAGCCGGTGCAGCGACAGAGATTGCCCTCGAGAGCCGCATCGAGACCTCCTGGCGAACCGAGCGTAAAATGGCTTGTCGCCGCGACCACAATACCGGGAGTACAAAATCCACACTGGACCGCGCCGGCCGCCACCAGAGCGTCCACCACCTGTCGGCCAATATCCGTTTCGGATACATATTCCACGGTCCTGATATCGCGGCATTCAGTGGACGACGCTAGCTGAAGGCAGGCGCAAATCGGGTTGGCATCCAGCAATACGGTACAAGCGCCACATTCGCCTTCGCCGCAGCCAAGTTTGGCGCCCTTGAGGCCAAGCTCATTTCGGAGCACATCCAGTAAGGTGCGATTGCCCTCATTCATTTGAAAAACCGCGTCATTGATCCGGACCGTTGTCACGCACAGTCTCCCTTCGAAAATGAGAGCACGGCTTCGGGACGGAGCGGAAACGCCGCGAATCGATGGCCGGTGAGAACAGCAACAGCATTAGCCGTGGCCGCAGCCACAGGCGTGAGGCCAACCTCAGCAATCCCCCGGGCACCAAGCGGATTAGTGTTACTCGGCGTGGTGAGTAGTACCGTGCGTAACTTGGTGGGTACATCTCTGATTGTCGGAATGATATAACTTGAAAGGCGGTCATTCAGCACTCGGCCTTCCGAAAGCTCCAGTTCTTCGAGTAATGCAAATCCCAAACCCTGAGCGAAGCCACCTTCGATTTGTCCCGTCACGCCGTCGGGATTAATCACCTGTCCAGGATCGAGGTATGTTTCCGCTTCCTCGACCGTCACGGCTCCAGTAATCTTGTCGAGTGCGACGCGGACTAACTGGATTCCATAGGCGTAATCAACGTGCGGCGCTCCCATAGCTAAAGTCTGGGGGAAATTTGGCGTGTAATGTGCCGTTTCTTCTATTTCTCCGTTTTGCCCGGCCTCGATCCTCGCTCGAACGCTACGCGCCGCTATCAGGACCGCACTTCCCGTCACCGCGATTGATCGAGAGGCATTTGTGGACGAGGCATTCATTTCGTCAGTGGAACCGTTTTTCAAGCGAACTGCGCTCAACGGGCATCTGAGTGTGCTGGCAGCAATCTGCATGAACGCGGCCAGATTTCCCTCGCCAAGATCGGGGGATGAGCAGTCAAGGACAAAGCTGCCGTCTTTATCCCGCCGGATGGATACCGTGGAACCGTGCTCGACGCCTGGTCCCAGCCCAAAGCCTTGCCAGACAAAAGCGATCCCGGTTGCTCGCCAAATGTTTCTGTCGGCTTCTGCCGGTATTCGAAGAACACTTTCGCGGGCTCTTTCCGCCAATGCGAGGAGGCTGATATCCGTATTCATTATGTGACCAGCGCCCGCCCGCTCGCCCTTCCTCAATAGGTTGTGGCATCGAAATTCCAGTGAATCCCAGCCCAGTTTTTCGGCCAACTCATCCATCGCCTGTTCAATGCCCAGGATGACCTGAGGGTTACCGAAGCCCCGAAAAGCGGAAGCATTTCCGTTATTGGTATGCACGACCTTTCCGCTTATCTCCGATGCAGCGAACCGATACGGTCCTGACGCATGTTCCGCCGCGAGTGTAAGTACGCTCGGACCAAGAGTGCGATACGCGCCGGTGTCAGCCAAAATATCGGCACGGAAAGCGGTTAGGTTTCCGTCGGCATCGGCACCGACCTGCACTTCGACGTCGAACCGGTGACGCTTCACCGAAAACGCTAAGCTTTCACTTCGGTCATAGACCATTCTAACCGGACGCCCAGTATGCTGCAGTACGATCGCGAGCGGTGCTTGGACGTTGAGGTCCTCCTTCCCTCCGAACGCGCCACCCATTGGCGGGTGATTCACCAATATGCGCTCCTCGGGCAAGTTCAGAATCCTTGCCAATTGCCTGCGGTCTTCGAAAGGGTTCTGGCCCCCACAAGTGATGCACATTCTGCCGGACTGGTCGTAAAATGCGATTCCGGCCTCTAGCTCTAAATATGCGTGCTCCTGGCGCCCAGTTACATAGGCAATCCTAACGACATGTTCCGAGGCCGCCAAAGCCGCAGACACGTCCCCAAACCCAAGGCGGATCTCATGACAGAGGTTTCCGCTATCATGGATACGGGGCGCATCTGGGTTCAGGGCTTTGCGAGGATCCAGCAAAGCCGGTAGATCCACATAAACGACATTGATCTTTGTAAGAGCCGAGCGGGCCTCAGCTTCCGTCTCGGCTGCAATGATAGCAACGGCGTCCCCGCAGAAGCGGACAATGTCTGAGCAGAGAACGGGTTGATCGGCGGTGACCAGACCGAATCTGTTGTATCCAGGCACGTCGCGCGCGGTTAAAACGCAAACCACGCCTGGCGAAGAAAGCGCATTATCGATCTCAATCGATTTCACTAAAGCGTATGGTCGATCACTCCGTAAAACTTTTACGTGGAGCATCCCAGGTAACGATAGGTCTGACGGATAGACAAAAGCGCCTCGTGCTTTGCTATCGGCATCCCATTTGACAACTGACTGTCCTATCATCCGCGAACTCCTAAACTTCACATTCGATACGCTACGATGCGTATCGAATCAAATTAAATCTGATACATCATTGCGGAAATGTGCTGTTGCTCTTTATAAGCCCGATCATATGTCTGGAGGTGTGTGTGGGAGAGGATGGACAATTTGGGCGACCGCGCAAAGCGGAACTCACCAAAAGAGCGCACTCCGTTGCGTTAGTCCTGGCACGGGAACTTGGCGCAGCAAAAGTCACGATGGAAGGTGTGGCCGCCCGTTCCGGGATTGCGAAAACTACACTTTACCGGCGCTGGCCCAGCGCGCCAAACCTCGTTATGGACGCATTCCTTGCTGATCTCCGTCCTCTGATCGCTTACCGAAAAGGTGAAACTCTTCATCAGGTCCTTGTCTACGCGATAACGGATCTTGCCGCCGCTCTCGACGGCGATCGTAGACAGCTTCTGTGTCACCTTGTTGCAGCTGCGCAGTCCGATCTCGTACTTCGCCAGGCTTTCTGGGACAATTGGATATACCCGCGCAGGAAGGAGGGTTTGAAGGCATTACAAGCCGCAGGACTGCGTCGTCGGCAGGGAGAAATCATCCTCGATTTGCTGTTCGGTGCATTTTACTACAGGATACTAATACCTTATGCGCCCATCGATGCAGTGTGGGTCAAGGACATCGTCGACCAAGTGATGCCGCAAGTGTCAATCGAAGTGAAGAGTTAACCTCGTCGGTAGCGTACGGTCCTTTGTTTTGAGCGCCATTCCGGCCCTCTTTAAAAGACCAAACTTGGTAAGGGCCACCGCAAGCCATCAGAGCCCAAGTGGTTGGCGAGCCATGAGCTTTGGCGGCCAATTCGAAAGCATTCTTGCCAACCATAATCACGCGTGCACTACCTATAGTGGTGCCTAACAAACGGCGGGCGGTTCCACCGAGGATAGGTATCCAACGAGGATCACGATGGTGCATCTTTGAGGTTGCCCGTGTTCCGAGCCCACATTGTGCGCCGTCGCCTGATCTGTGATAGACGTTCCGAACGGGACGTTATCATGGAGATTACATTCGATAATGTATCTCGACCTCATCGCCGACGTG
>Ga0247813_10002634_pt1 | contig 12079 bp, 10 predicted proteins | sample UWRJL169409C1_FD_180719 | JGI IMG/M metagenome (GOLD analysis project Ga0247813, IMG submission 180719) | Plant litter microbial communities from Arlington Agricultural Research Station in Wisconsin, United States - UWRJ-L169-409C-1 | ecosystem: Environmental > Terrestrial > Plant litter >... | reverse complement strand
ATTGCCAGTGATGGCGTGCTTACCAATCGTGGAACTGCACAAACTAACCGTAATCTGACAGCGACGTCAATAATTATCAGTGAGCTTTTAAACAGGATACTCACTATCAGAACTACGCTTGATCTGCATCATCAAAACCTGACGTCTTATCGGTTTCAGCTCGATTCACTTACAAATAATCCCGTTTTATTCAAATTTCCGAAGGATTCGGCGAATACAGTAAAATACCTGCAGCATCTTGTAGTTGTCGCATATCAGGTTAACCCTGTGGACAGCAATATGAAAGTTGCATCCAATAACGTACGGTCGTTGTTAAACCGTGTTGATATGACCGTCCTTAAACTTGAATCCGGCTTGGAAGAAGTACATCTCTATCAACGAAAAATGGCTCACGGTATTTTTGACCGTGAGTTCGGCGACATCTGGGACCCTGTTGGATTCGCAAGGCCTTTATCCGAGATCATAAAACAAGCACTTGCAAAAGGTCAGCTTACCTTATATTTTTACGCTGGAAATAACATTGGTAAATTGATAACTCTACTCTTACTCGTAGTTACTTCATTTGTTTACTTAAGATCCTTGAAAAATATTTATATCAGTAAGAAACTGTTAACTGAAGAATTCGAAGGTCAGTTGGTGTTAAAATATCCATTGCTATCCGCTCTTATTATTATCATCAACCTTTTCCAGTTTATCTTCTCTTCGCCACCCTTTATGCTGAACATCGTATTTTGGACCATTTCGTCGATCAGTTTATCCTTTGTTTTTTATCAATATATTAACAGGTACTGGATGATGGTCTGGCTGACAATACTGGTGTTGTTTTTGATTTCCGCCGCTGCCAATCTGATATTACAGGCTTCACGCCCTGAGCGATGGTTTATGCTGATTCTTTCTCTTCTCGGATTTATCTTAGGTCTACTGGTATCCTGGAAAGGACGTAGAGAAGAGCTTCGTGAAAAATGGATCATCTATTCTATAATGTTTATGGCGGTACTTGAACTTACCTCTTTATGCATGAATATATTTGGCCGGTATAATCTATCTAAAATGCTGCTCATCAGTGGGTATTTGAATGTTGTTATTGCCATTCTTTTTTTATGGACCGTAAGGCTTATCAACGAGGGATTATTTCTTGCCTTTGAAGTTTATACCCATCAGGATAAAAAACTGTTTTATCTTAATTTTGATAAAGTTGGAAGACGGGCGCCGGGGCTTTTCTATGTAGCTTTAGTGATCGGGTGGATCATTTTATTCGGACGTAATTTTGCCGGTTTTGAGTATATCGCTGCCCCGCTCCGGGACTTTTTTACGAGAGAGCGTTCAATAGGTGACTATACTTTCAGCATCAATAAACTATTATTATTTGTGTTTATCCTGTGTGTATCGGCGCTGGTTTCTAAAGTGGTGTCCTTTTTTGCGTCAGACGCTCACCTTTCTTCTGGCAGGGATAATTCCGCGAAACGCGGGGTGGGAAGCTGGCTGCTGCTGATCAGAATCGGTATTCTGACTATGGGTGTGTTCCTTGCGATTGCGGCGGCAGGAATACCGGTAGATCGCATTACGATAGTTTTAGGAGCATTGGGTGTAGGAATAGGGTTTGGTCTTCAGACGCTTGTTAACAATCTGGTAAGCGGACTAATCATCGCTTTTGAAAAACCTGTCAACGTCGGAGATATTGTAGAGATTGGTGGGCAGAGCGGTACAATGAAATCTATTGGTTTCCGCAGCAGTGTTATTTCTACCTGGGATGGCGCCGACCTGATTATGCCTAATGGAGATTTATTGAGCACGCATTTAACAAATTGGACGCTGGGAGGAAGTCGTAAGCGGGTATCCATTGTTATCGGTATCGCCTATAATGCACACCTGCAGAAGGCGAAAATGATACTCATGGAGTTATTGAAAAATGAAGAGAGGATCATACATAATCCGGCGCCGATAGTACAGTATGAGCAGTTCGGCAGCAGTTCTATCGATATCAGGATTTACTTTTGGACCAATCATATGAATGACGCTAATGCCACGAGAAGTGATCTGATTATTGCGATTAATACTGCTTTTTCAGCAAATAACCTGATTATTCCCTATCCACAGCAGGATGTGTACCTGCATAAGGCTGAAGAATGAGTACCGGGCGAATAGACAGATTAGTGAAACGTACTCGGGCTATTAAATGAGTCAATCAGGATCTAAATAAATCGGAAGCCACGGTACCCATAACATAGCAAATGGATTTATTCCCGGAATTATAAAATTGGAAGAATTAGACAATGTCATTCAGCGCCGGATGTCAATGTGATACCTTTTAGTCTTGCTTGTTTTTGTCAATCAGTTTTAACATCGTGCTGTTCAGTGCGGAAAGATCCAGGTCAGGGTCGGAGAAAAACTCCAGGTCTGCTGACTCAACGGCCGCAAGCGCTTTTTGTAATACCGATGCTCCCAGTTGGGTGAGACTGATTGTTTTCGCTCTCATATCCGTTTTATGTTCTTTTCGTGTTACGAATTTTTTCTCTTCTAAAGTACGCAACACTTTAGAAACCATCATCCTGTCAGCATTTCCCTGATTGGCAATATCAATTTGTGTAACATTGTTACTTTCTTTTGAAAGCCAGGCCAATGCTGCCAGCAAAACAAATTGTGTATGCGTTAAGTCTAAAGGATCCAGGACACGTTTTTGCTTCCGTTGCCATAACATGGTCAGTTGTCCGAGAAGATAACCAGGACTATCTTCAGGACTTTTAAAATGGAACTCAATGTTTTTGTTCATTATCGGTTTAGCATTTTATTAGAAATCAGATTAAAATCTTGTTGCTGGATCTCAAAGAATCCAAAGCGAAATGGATAACCCCAGCTTTTCTTATTTTGAATGAAATCCAGCTGATCAATTAAGGGTAAAATGGAAACATCCTCACTTGGCAGGAACTCTATATTCCGGCGTGACGGACAGAAATCTTCTGATACCTGAAATTGGTAAATTTCATCATCCGTTACCTTGCCAATAGCTGTAAATTCCTGGCAAAGTTGTGGTTTTCCTAATGTCTGCTTACCTGAGTAATAGAGGATAAAATCATCTTTTCTCATTCTCTTTAATGGTGATGCTTTACCGTGACATGCCTGGGCTATACCTTCCGCCTTTCCGTTTCTTACATGATCCTTCGAGGCTACAATTATCCAATATTTTGCTTGAATGGTATTCATATCTATATTGATTAGCTTGTTTGTAAAAAAGTTATGTTATACCCGTCAGGATCTTTTGCAATAATGGTTTTGCCAAAAGGAGTAACCTGGATAGGTCCCAATAACTGTACCTTCTTTTCCAGCAGTTCGGCCTGCAAGTCTTCGATGTTCCCATCAATAGCAAACCACAGTGATACGCCCACACCCAATTCCTTACCCTCTAAATCGCCAATAGGCTTTCTGATCGCAAAGCTGGCGTCACCATCATTGTATTTGAAAATACAGGCTGCGGGATTTGTGGCTTCTGATACTTCAAAACCCAATTTGGTGGTGTAAAATTCTTTTGAAACTTCAAGATCTCTTACTTGAAGAGATGCAAAATCTAATTTTCTCATAATTATCAGTCTGTTGTTGTCACAAATATAGTATTCACGACTACAATAAACAAATGTTTTTTAACTTATTTTATTTTACCTGGATAATCGACCTTATTTTGAATCTCTGACTTGTTTCCGCGGATAATTTTTTAGAGTTGAAAAATTCAATTGAGGTTGGTCAATAGGAGGTTTGAACAATTAACGGCGTAATGTGTTAAGTGATCATATGGAAGATCTTTTATTCAAAAACTGGGAGAGCGTCTGGCATGTCGCAGTATGCGCAGTCCTCGCATATTTAATTTTATTCTTATTTATCCGGATTTCCGGAAAGAGGACGCTGGCAAAACTCACAGCTTTTGATTTCGTAGTTACTGTGACTCTGGGTTCAACACTTTCATCGATGATATTGGGTAAAGTAACATTGGCCGAAGGTGCCGCCGCACTAGTAATCATTATCAGCTTGCAATATATCCTGGCATGGACCGCAAGGGAGTCAGAAATACTGGAGAAGGTAATTAATTCTTCGCCAACAATGGTTTTTTATGATGGTAAATTTATAGAGGATGCCATGAAAAAGGAAGTACTTACGCGTGAAGAGATCTATGCGGAGATCAGGAAGTACCGTATGCTTGATGTTGACCAGGTGGAGGCAGTAGTGATGGAACTGAATGGGGAACTCACTGTAATTAAAAAATCACCGGGTGCGCTTCACACTTCATTGGACGACCTTAAAAAAAGCTGACATAAAATCATCAGCTTGTCCAGAAAAACAAAATGTCTCAACTTTAATCCCTTTCTTTTGACTCTTCATCTGATGATGAAATGATTTATATATAAAACATTCATTTCAGATTTACCTTATATTTGAAAAAAAAATATGGCAAGAAACATTGGGTTTGATGAAGAGAGGGCTATCCAAAAGGCCATGGAAGTTTTTTGGAGAAAAGGGTATAGTGGTACTTCTATGCGGGATCTGACCGATGCGATGCAAATTAACAGCAGTAGCCTTTACAATACTATAGGTGACAAACACCAGCTTTTTGTACGATGTATCAGTAATTATATACATAGCAGGATGGACGAAGCGAGGGCTCATGCAGCAACAGTGAAATCGCCGCTAAAAGGTATTATCAGTTTAATCAATAATTGTGTCAATACAATTTTATATAGCGATAATCATTGTATGGCTATTAAAACCACTTTTGAGCTGGCAGCTACCGATCCGGAGATTAAAGCGCTTTTGAAGGAAGATAATGATTTTACTTACGGTTTTATACTGGATTTAATAGAAAGGGCGATAGAACGAAAAGAAATTGGAAGTGATAATGCTGACGCTGAAACCATGACCAACTTCATGATCAGCGCATTTACCGGATGGCATGAATCATACATCATACACCACGACCCAATACGGATAAAAAAAATGGCCCAATATCTCATCGCACAGATTTCCAGATAATTTATCTTATTGTTGAATCAGCTCCTCTATCTGAGTAAGATGACATTAATCTGAAACGTTTGTTTCAGTAATGACTTACGTTTGCTGCATATTAATTAAAATATGGAAGATTCAACAAATATCCCAAAGGGAAAAGTACTGATTTACGGAGCGACCGGGCACACCGGTACATTGATAGTCAGAGAAGCAGCCCGCAGGGGGGTCGACTTTGAAATTGCGGGCAGAAGTGAAGAAAGATTAGCTTTACTCGCAGCGGAGCTGAACGTGCCTTACCATGTGTTCTCTGTTGATGATAGTGAAGGATGGAAAAAAGGTCTGGAAGGTAAAACAGCTTTGCTGAATATAGCGGGACCATTCAGCGAAACTGCGGAGCAGGCGATGGAAGCAGCAATTAAGTTTAAGGTGCATTATATTGATATTACTGCCGAAGTAGACATTTATCGTCTTGCGGACTCTAAAGATTCTGCCGCCAAAACCGCGGGTATCATGCTGATGTCAGGAGCAGGATTATTTGCGACATATGATCCGCTTGTTTTACATACTGCTAAACGGGTTAACCATCCTGTGAAATTATGTGCGGCTTTTAGTTATTCGGGAGGGTTTACCCCCGGATCTATAGCCAGCAGCAGCAATATTATAAATGCCGGTATTTTAGTAAGGAAAAATGGTCAGCTCAAAAAATTAGAAGAATCCCATTCAGCAAATTTTGATCTTGGCAGCGGTCCGGAAGAATTTACGCTGATGCCACTCGGCGCTGTGGTACTGAGTTTTAAATCCACCGGTATTCCTGATATCGAGGAGTATTTTAAAATGGCACTTGCTGCTGATAGTAGCCAGCTTAAATTTGATGCGAGCCATCCGCAGGCAGAACCTGGAGCAGCACGTAGCAGGATTCTGGTAGAGGTAACTGGTCAGGACGGATCATCAGCCCGCTCGATGGTGGATACACCAGACGGTTATATGCCTACAGTGACGTCTGCGGTTGAAGTTGTACACCGTGTGCTGAGTGGCTCCTATAAAGTTGGATTCCAATCACCCGCTTCAGCTTATGGTGCAGAATTGCTCGATACGCTGCAAGATGTAAATATCACCGATTTTTAGTCGGCGTAAACCTTGATTTACACCCGAAACACAAACTACAAAAAAAGCTTGCCGGTATTTAAAACCGGCAAGCTTTTTTTTGAAGTTTAGCATATTAAAGCAATGTCGATCCTCCGTCAATGATATGATCTGAACCGGTAATAAAAGATGCTTCATCACTGGATAAGAAGGCTACAAGCTGACCAATTTCTTCGGGTTTTCCGATACGGCCGATTGGGGTTAGACTTACCAGATAATCGTTCATACCCGATAAAGTTTGCTCATCGAACCCCATCTTTGTAAACAATTCGGTATCAATAGCACCCGGACTAATCGCATTCACCCTGATTTTTCTTGGAGCGAGTTCCAGTGCGGCTGTTTTCACGAAAGAACTTACCGCAGCTTTGCTGGCGCTGTATACCGCTAATCCCGGACTTACTGTAGTCGCGAGAATAGATGAAAGTATGACTACAGACGCCCCGTCATTAAGATAGGGAATGAATTTACTCAGCGTAAAGAAAACACCTCTAAAATTAACATTCATCATCGTGTCAAAGTCTTCCGGTTTTTCCAGTTCAATAGCGTTAGACCTTGATATACCAGCATTGATATATAGGATATCTACCTTTCCATATTTATCACTTACTTCGCTAACCAGATTATCAATATCTTCCAGTTTTCCCTGGTCAGACAGAATTGCATTAACCCCCAGTTCCCGGGCGGCCTGATCCAGCGCTTCTTTCCTTCTTCCGGTGATAATAACTGTAGCACCTAAGTCTTTCAATACTTTTGCTGTTCCGTAGCCCATACCACTATTTCCGCCAGTGATGACCGCTATTTTGTTTTCGAATTTTTTCATTTTGTAAGTATTTGTTTTTAAATCGCTAATGAATTACCACTATAATTTTTTCGGCTATTCACGTTCGTTTCATCGATGGACCAAAGATGAGATTATTCATCATGTGATTTTTCTTTAACAAATGTATTTGATATATCCTTTACATTTGTTAGTAGTATAACAGTGTATACCATCCGGAGATATGTTAAATAATAGAGAGGAACCATCACCAGTAAAAGAATTTGATGCTTTACATGATACCATATATGTCATTGGCGGAAAATGGAAAATGCCTATTATAAAAGCCATCTGTTCCGGTCGTCAGCAACGTTTTACCGAGATAGAACGCAGCGTAACAGGTATTACCGCACGCATGCTTTCCCGGGAGCTGAAGGAAATGGAATTAAATAAACTGATCAGCAGGACTGTCTATAATGAAAACCCTGTACGTATTGAATACGGAATAACGGAATATGGTAAATCCATTGCGCCCTTAGTGGAGTCGATGATGAAGTGGGGAACCTCACACCGCCAGAAAATTAAAGAAGACTAAACTCCTTTTGAATTGAAGCTATAGCTGCAATTGTGTCGAAAAATGATCAGAAAGAAAAAATACATTATATTCCTATTCATTGCTGTTTTACTGTTTGCAGGAGGATACGTTTATTATAAAATTAAATTGCGGAGCAAAGAAATCTCCGGATTTATGGAAAGTAAAGCGCTGAACGAGACCTCGGGAATTGCTGCGTCAGGGATATTTGACGATACTTATTATATTCATAATGATAGCGGTGATACCAGCAGATTTTTTGCGATCACTCCGAAAGGTAAACTGCTCTCTACCTTTTATTTTCAAAAAGATAAGCAAATGAAATACCCTCAGCTGGACTGCGAAGATATCGCAGTGGGTAAAGGGCCGAAAGCTGGTAAAAGTTATGTCTACCTTGGGGATATAGGTGATAATTATAATGGACGCCCTTACGTTACAGTATATCGCTTTGAAGAAAAGTCATCCTGGATCAGCAAGCCGGTCAATCATGTTGTCCCGGCACAGTTACACCTGAACTATCCTGACGGGCCAAAAGACTCCGAAACACTGATGGTAGACCCGCTGCAAAATCTGTTATATATTGTTAATAAGAGAACGGATACCATACGGATATATACAACTCCTTTAATTTTTAAAAACAAAGAATCCAGAGTGCTTACCTTACAAGGAAAGATTTATATTCCCGGTTTTAAACCTTTTAAGTATATCACTGCCGGCGATATCTCAAAAGACGGAACCAGGATACTGTTGAAAAGTTATGGTAAAGTGTATTTCTGGAAACGGAATGGAACGGAACCTATATGGAAAACTATGCAGTCTAAACCAATGGAATTGCCTTATGAAATTCAGCAGCAGGGCGAAGCTATTGGTTTTACACCAGATGGCGAAGGTTATTACACCACCAGCGAAGCTTTTTTTGCGGCTATTTATTACTATAGGATACCATAAAATCACATCTTTCCAGAACATCAACATGATGCAGGTGCAGCAGAAATGTTAAATACTAATTCAATTCAGTGCTTTTTTTATAGCGCTCCATGAATCGATATATTATAAACCAGCGATGGAAACTGGCTTGATTTTAGATAGCCGACAGGTGAACACATGCTGTGTTAAATTCCTGTTAAATCGTAATCAATATATCAATCTATGGAAAAGATGAAAAGCGTTGTTTTGAAGACCCTGAAATGGGTCGGGATATTTATAGTATCTATATTATTCCTGATGTTTATTATTCCGCTGCTCTTCCCCGGAACAATTTCGGACCAGATAAAGATCTTTGCGAACAAACGGCTGGCGGGGAAACTCGATTATAAAAAAACACATCTAACGTTTTTCAGGCATTTTCCATCGCTGACGGTGTCGGTCGACGATCTGTTGCTAAAAGGTTCAAAACCATTTGAACAGGATACGTTACTTTCTGCTAAAGAAGTAGCTGCGGGTATTAATCTGAAGAACCTGATTTTTGATGGTGAAGTAAAGATCGATGAGATTTATGTTACGGATGCTTATGCCAATGTTTTCGTCAACAGTAAGGGACAGGCTAATTATAACGTATACGTGTCTACCCCCTCTAAAAGTCCTAAAGATACTACTGAAAAAGGTACATCGATTAAACTGGACCTGATCAAATTCAGAAATTGGCATATCAAGTATAACGACCGTACAGCTGCTATTTTAGTGGATGCGAAGGGCCTGAATTACACTGGAAAAGGTGGGTTAAGTGAGGATATATTTGATCTTAAAACTGACCTGGCTATAGATCAGCTGGATTTTAGCTTAAACAGGATATATTATGCCAGACAAAAATCGTTGCATGCCGACCTGATTACAAGAATCAATACCAATGCACTGACGCTGGTGTTAAGGAAAAACGAGTTGCGGATTAACGATCTGCCTTTAAAATTCAATGGTTTCGTGAGTATACTGAAAGATGGATATGATCTGGATATCAAAGCGGCTTCTGAAAAGACTACGATCCGTGATATGATTTCTGTGCTCCCTCCGCAATACCTGGATTGGGCAAAGGATACTAAACTTGAAGGTAACAGTGATCTCTTTTTTACGCTTAAGGGCAGGTTTAGCGAACCGAAAAATCTTAAGCCCAGATTTACAGCACGGCTGTTGGTTGATAATGGTATCATATCAAGCGACAAGGCACCGGTGCCTATGACAAACCTGAATGTAGACCTTAACATTGATTTTCCTTCACTAGATACCGAACAGATGGGGCTTGATCTGAAAAAACTGAGTTTTGATCTTGGTGAGAAAAATAATTTCAGAGCAGTAGTGAAAACGAAGGGATTGAGTGAAATGAGTGTAAATGCTGATATGAAAGGTGCGCTGAATTTGCAGACGCTGGATGAAGCATTGGGCTTGAAAGATCTCGAAATCAAGGGACTAATGAATGCGGATGTAAAGGCAAATGGAATATTCAGTATGGATAAAAAGCTTTTTCCGAAAACTAAAGGATATCTGGACCTGAAAAACGGCTGGTTAAAAACAGCTGCGTACCCAAACCCGATCACCAATATTAACATGACTGCCAATATTAATAATACTGACGGGACATTCAGCAGCCTTGGTGTAAAACTTGAGCCATTCAAATTTGATTTTGAAGGCAACCCGGTATTTGTTAATGCTGATCTGAGGAATTTCGAAGATCTCTTGTATAAGGTACGTGCGAAAGGAGTTTTAAATATCGGTAAGATCTATCAGGTTTTCTCAAGAAAAGGACTGGATGTGAGTGGATTAATCACAGCAGATTTGTCCCTGAACGGCCGACAAAGTTATGCGACGACAGGACAGTACAACAAACTGGATAACAAAGGAACACTGATCCTTAAAAACATAAAAGCAAATACTGAATACTTACCAAAACCATTTTACCTGAAGGAAGGCAGCTTTGAGTTTGAGAATGAAAAAATGTGGTTCAGGAAGTTCTACGCCACCTATGGTAAATCGGATTTCTCGTTGGGCGGACACCTGTTAAATACGATCAATTATTTTATTGAACGCAAAGGTACCCTTCACGGAAACTTTGTATTGAACTCGAACTACATCCTGATTGATGAATTTATGGCGCTGAAGAGTGGCGACAATGATGATAAAGCTTTAGCTGTCGAATATGCAAAGGAGGAAAATCCTAAAAGCAGCGGTGTGGTGATGGTTCCGAAAAACCTGGATGTGGCTTTACAGGCCAATGCGAAAAAGGTGGAGTTTAAGGGGCTTGACATCAATCAGCTTCATGGGACTGCGGCACTGAAGGGCGGCCAGATTTATCTGACAAATACTGCGTTTGATATCGCTGGAAGCAGGATGAATATTGATGCTCGTTATCAAAATGAATCGCCGATTACGGCAAATTTTGATGTTGCGTTGAAGGTGAAAGACTTCAATGTTCAAAGAGCCTATAAAGAAATTGATATGGTGCGCGAAATGGCCACCTCTGCAAAAGACGTCAGTGGTATCGTTTCATTGGATTACAAGCTGAAAGGAGATTTTGATGCGAACATGAACCCTATCTATCCATCGCTGGAAGGTGGGGGAGTAGTAAACCTTCGTGATGTGGCAGTTAAAAACTTAAAGATGCTGTCTGTTATCGGTGATAAGGTAGGTGCTGATGCTTTTAATAATCCCGATATGAAAGGGGTAAATATTGAAACACATATTAAAAATAACCTGATCCATATCGATGAATTTACTTTTAAAGTTTCTGTTCTCAGACCTTCAATAAGCGGAACGACCAGCTTTAACGGATTATTGGATATACTTGTAAAAGTAGGATTGCCCCCTGCCGGGTGGATCGGCGTTCCGGTAGTAGTAACAGGAACACATGATAAGCCGCAGATCAAGGTTTTCAGCAGGACCGGCCAGGGGATAGTCAACGCACTATATAATAGGAAAACCAATAATGTGATCCGCGAAGAGAGACGTGATAAAAAGAAATCAGGCAGAGAGCAGCGAAAAGAAAAAAGAGCGCAGGAAGAGAAAGCTAAAAAAGCAGAAGAACAAGTAGAGAAAAATTTGAAGAAAAGCTAATATTGGCGCTTAGCTGGTACCGCAATAAAAAACTGAGTACTAGCCCCAAAAGACCACTATTGTCAAGGTATTAACAGCATCCGGAACCAGGAGTGCAAACATCTCCGCTAACCGCAAGATTTATTAATTGCACTTTTGGTTTCTCTGGAGCACAGCATTCTTCACCGGTAACGGTTGTTCCGCAACTACCGCCCCTGTTGATTGCTTTACATTGTACCATATCAGGTCGCAAATCAATAATCAAATTACCTTCAGAAATAATAAAATCATTGGGAAATAACTGCCGGGTATCAAACTGTGTATTTCCAAATTCAATTTTTACTGTTCCCGCCGGATGTAAAAGCAGAGAATTTTCAACCAGTTTAATGATAGACAGCGCTTTATGTACATTCATGGCGCGCTCCTGATCTTTCTCCTGAGGTTCCCATAATTGCATGATAATCTCTGTCCAGCTATTCATAACGCCGCCACAATCTACAGATACAATAGCGGCCTGCTTTATCTCAGTAATGTGGTACGATGCATCAACCCAACTATTTCCGGAATACTGAAAC
>Ga0247813_10002631_pt1 | contig 12082 bp, 6 predicted proteins | sample UWRJL169409C1_FD_180719 | JGI IMG/M metagenome (GOLD analysis project Ga0247813, IMG submission 180719) | Plant litter microbial communities from Arlington Agricultural Research Station in Wisconsin, United States - UWRJ-L169-409C-1 | ecosystem: Environmental > Terrestrial > Plant litter >... | reverse complement strand
GATGGCTCTACTTCCTGGTCGGCGACCTGGCGGGCGCGCTGGTCTACCTCAGGTACGGGGTCGCTGCCGTGCTCGCCTTCCTCGGCGTCAAGCTCGTCTTCCACGCCCTGCGCAGCAACGACCTCCCCTTCGTCAACGGGGGAGAGAACGTCGGCTGGGCGCCCGAGATCGGCACCGTCACCTCGCTCCTGGTGATCGTCGCGGCGATGGCGGTGGCGACCATCGCCAGCGTCGTACCCCTGAGAAGACGCAGCCGCAGATCATCGAAAGGCCCCCGCCATCGCTAACGCCGACCTCTCCCTCGCCGAGCGCCTCTACCTGGTGCTGCACTACGACCCCGCCTCCGGCGCGCTGCTGCGCAACGGCAAGGTGAACGGGTCCGAGACCGCGGCGCTCGCCGCGGCGAAGCTCGTCGACCTCGTCGACGGCGCAGCGGCCCGCATCGAGCCGGTCAAGGGAGGCGAGACCGTCGTGGCGACGGAGTCTCCCAGCGCCAACCCGGTTCTCGACGAGGCGCGGATGCTGCTGCTCGCCCAGCGCAAGCCCCGCGGCATCACCTGGTGCCTGTCGAACCTCGGCGCGACGCCCGCGGTCGTGGAGCGCCTCGCCGGCCTCGGGCTGCTGGTGGACGAGCGCAAGCCGGCCGCCCCGCTGACCGCACCCGGGCTCGAGGAGCTGGGGCGCCTCAGGGCCGTCCTCGATCCGCTCATCGTCGACGGCGCGCAGGCGGGCTCCTCGTCGCTCGCGACGCTGCTCGACGCGGGCAAGCTCTGGCGCAACGTCTACCCCGGCCGCGACCGGGCCGAGCAGGCCGCGATCGCCGAGCGCTTCGCCGCGGTGAGCGCCGCGACCCGCAGCGGGGGCGACCGCGACCTCGTGCTGCACCGACTCCGGTCGGAGTCCCGCGCGGCGTAGCCGCGGCCGTTCGAGTTCTCGAACCGAGCATCCCTTGCTACCGTGTGTTCAAGCCGACGGCCCGCTTCAGAAGCGGATGCCGCGGCAGGGGTCGGGAAAGCTGGGTGTGGATGTCGATCGATGAGCGTCACGAGCTGCGCCTGCCGGACGTGAGCGTCCGCTTCCGTTTCGCCGCCCACTCCGACCGCGGCGCCGTGCGCACCCTCAACGAGGACAGCCTCCTCGCCCGCGTGCCGCTCTTCGTCGTCGCCGACGGGATGGGCGGCCACTCCTTCGGCGACCGCGCCAGCCAGGCCGCCGTCGGCGTCTTCGCGGCCGCGTTCGAAGCCGGCGCCCCGGCCACCGCTCAGCGCGTGCTCGACACGATCGGCCTGGCCAACGACGCGGTGCTCGCGCTCACCGAGGGCGAGGACCTGGCCGGCACCATCTCCGGCACCACGCTCACCGGGGTGGCCTTCGTCGACATCGGCGCGGACGGCAACTACCACTGGATGGCGTTCAACGTGGGCGACTCCCGCATCTACAACTGGGACGGGCGCACGCTCACCCAGCTGAGCGTCGACCACTCCGCCGTGCAGGAGCTCGTCGATCTCGGCCACATCACCCGGCGCGAGGCCGAGCGCCACCCCGACCGCAACATCGTCACCCGCGCGCTCGGCGCAGACTCCGAGGCCGATCCCGACGTGTGGCTGCAGCCGGCCACGGGCCACCAGCGCTTCCTGCTCTGCTCGGACGGCCTCACCAAGGAGCTCGACGACGACGAGATCGCGCGCATCCTCGTGTTCCACGACGGGGAGCAGCTGCGCGGGGACGGCGCTGCGCCGATGACCATCGCGGAGCGCCTCGTGAACGCCGCGGTCTCCGCCGGAGGATCCGACAACGTCACCGTGGTGATGGTCGAGTCCGAGGTCGTGGGCGCGCCGACCGGGTCGGCCGGCGACGACACCGTCGACCGCACCGTGCTCTCCCGACAGCTCGAAGAGACCAGCCCGAGAGGATGACCGCCGTGACGAGATTGCAGTTCGAGCCAGCCAGCACGGGGGGATGGGTCGCGATAGCGGCGGGCGACCGCACGCTCGTGGTCGCCACGCTGCCGGACGCCGGCTTCGCCGCATCCGCTCTCGCGGTGCTCGCCGAGACCGACGGACTCCAACGCGCCCTCGACCTGCTCACCGCGCGGGGCATCTCGGCGACACCGTCGTTCGCCCTGCTCGAGCTGCACAACGGATCGGGCTCGCTGCGGCTGGTGCTGCGCGGCGACGTCGGCGTCACCGTCGAGTCGCCCGCCGGCAGCGAGGTCTTCGGCGCGTCCGGCGTCTCCACCTGGACCGAGCGCGACATCGCGGGAGCCTCGCGGGTCGTCGTCTCGATCTCCGGCGCGGTCGCGGCCGCCGGGATCGGGGCCCTGCCGCTGGTCTCCGGGAGCGCGCTCGTCGCGGGCCTCGAGCTGCTGCGCGCCGACGCGGTTTCGGCGCCCACTTCGGCGCCCACTTCGGCGCCTGCGCCTGCGCCTGCGCCGGCCGCCGTCCCGACTCCGACTCCGGCCCCTGCCCCTGCCCCTGCCCCGACCCCTGCGCCCGTCCCGACTCCGGCGGCCCCCGCCCCGACTCCGGCGCCGCCCGTTCCGACGCCGGCCCCCGTCATCGCCCCGCCGCCGGTGCCCGCCCCGGCTCCGCCCGCGCCGCCGGCTCCGCCCTCCGCGCCGCAGCCCGCATCCGCGGAGTTCACCGAGATCACCCAGGTCGCCGACGACGACGGCGCGGCCGTCGAGCCCGAGCCGCTGCCCGAGCCGACCGCGGTCGACGAGCGCGAGAGCGCGGCGGGCGACGAGAACGCCGAGCGCGCCGACGAGACCCCGGCGGATGCGACGCCCGCACTCGCACCGGACGACGCCGTCGTCGTGGTCGACCCCGACGACAAGACCGTCGTCATCCCGTCGCGCCGGAAGCGGCCCCCGCTGGCCGGCGACCACGACGGGCAGACCGTGCTCACCTCCGACATCGCCGGGCTGCGCTCCCGGCGGGCGGCGGACGCCGCGCCCCCCGCGCCGCGGGCCCCCGCCGTGACCCTGGTGCTCGCCAACGGCACGCGCGAGCCGCTGACCCAGCCGATCCTCGTGGGGCGCGCACCGAGCGTGTCCCAGGTCTCCGGCGGGCAGTTGCCGCGCCTGGTCACCGTGGGCGGCACCGACCAGGACATCTCGCGCACCCACGTGCGCTTCGCCCTCGAGGGCGGCACCGTGGTTGTCACCGATCTGCACTCGCGCAACGGCACCACGGTGGCGATGCCCGGCAAGGACCCGCAGCAGCTGCGCGCGGGCGAGCCGACCGCCGTGATCGCCGGAACGGTCGTCGATCTGGGCAGCGGCGTCACCTTCACCGTCGACGAAACCGTCGACGAAAGCGCCGCCGAGGCCGCCGCAGAGTCCCTCGCCGGGGACGAGCCCCGATGAGGCGCGCCGCATCGCTGCCCCCCGAGCTTCCCGGGTACACATACGTCTCGCTGCTCGGCTCCGGCGGATTCTCCGACGTGTTCCTCTACGACCAGGAGCTGCCGCGCCGCCGGGTCGCGGTGAAGGTGCTCCTCAGCGAGGAGCTCGCGGGCTCCAACCGCGCGGCGTTCGTCGCGGAGGCGAACCTGATGGCGCAGCTCTCGGCGCATCCGTTCATCGTCACGATCTACCACGCGGGCGTCGCGAGCGACGACCGCGCGTACTTCGTGATGGAGTACTGCTCCGGCCCGAGCCTCGCCGAGCGCTACAAGCAGGAGACCTTCCAGGTCGCGGACGCGCTGCGCACGGCCGTGCGCCTGTCGAGCGCAGTCGCCACCGCCCACGCCGCCGGTATCCTGCACCGCGACATCAAGCCGGCGAACGTGCTCGGCAACGACTACGGCTGGCCCGCGCTGACCGACTTCGGCATCTCCTCCGCCGTCGACGAGGAGCCGCTGCCCGTGCACACCGGCACGCTGGCCGCGACCGCGGCCGACACCGGCACCGGGGCGACGGAGAGCGCGTCGATCGGCATGTCCGTTCCGTGGTCGCCGCCGGAGATGTTCGAGGACGACCCGCAGCCCGACGTGCGCAGCGACGTGTTCTCGCTCGCCGCCACGATCTACACCATCCTCGCCGGGCAGACGCCCTTCGAGGTGCGCGGGCGCTCGAACGGCACCCTCGACCTGATCGGCCGCATCGAGCGCGGCGCGATCACCCCGATGGCGCGCCAGGACCTCCCGCGGTCGCTCACCGCCGTGCTGCAGAAGGGCATGGCCAGCGACCGCGCCGACCGCTTCGCCAGCGCGGTCGACTTCGCCCGCGCCCTGCAGCGCGTCGAGCTCGAGCTCGGCTACAGCCCCACCGCCATCGACGTGCCGAACCTGCTGGTCGATGCGCCTCGCCGCGGGCACAGCGACGACGACGACGCCACCCGCGCCCGCTCCGTCTCCACCATCGAGGCGCAGCCCGCGGCGCCGGCCGCGCCGTCCTCCTTCATGCCGCCGCCCGGCGCACCCCGGCCGGGCGTCGACGACGCCACGGTGGTGCGGCCGCGCGCCGTCCCGGCCGCGGCGCCGACCACGCCTGCCGCGACGCCCGCACCCGCGCCGACCGCGCCTGCCGCGACGCCCGCACCCGCGCCGGCCGCCGCCGCGGCATCCGCCCCCGTCGTCCCGTCACTGCCCGAGCCGCAGCCGGTTCCCGCGGAGCAGCCGGCACCGCGCCAGTCCGCGGCCAACCGCTGGCTGCTCCGGGGCGGCATCGCCGCGGTGCTGCTCATCGGCAGCGCCGTCACCGCGGGCGTGCTGCTCGGCGGCGGCGGCACCGACCCGCAGCCCACCGACGTGCCGGCTGCCGGCGGCGGCGACGCGCTCGTGGTCGAGTCGGTGCCCACACCCACCGTGGGCTCCGTGGTGCCGGGCGACGGCGTCCTCACCTTCACGATCGTCAATCCAGACGCCCGCGACGGCGACGCCTTCGTCTGGAAGCGCTCCGACCGGCCGGACAGCGAGCCGCTCAAGGCCATCGACGGCGACCAGATCGTCGTCGACGCCTACACTCCCGGGTCCACCGTCTGCATCGAGGTGAGTGTGCGCCGCGGCACGAAGGTGTCGCCGCAGCCGCTCGAGGAGTGCTTCCCCGAATGAGCGCGGCAGCGAGCGGCACCGCTCCCATCGTCAGCCCGCTGCGGATCGAGTTCTGCGGCGAGTGGTACGACGTCGTGCACCCCGACGACTTCCACATCGGGCGCGAGAGCGACCTCGTCATCGACGACAACCCCTACCTGCACCGCCGCTTCCTGCGCATCTACGAGGACTTCGGCATGTGGTGGCTGGCCAACGTGGGCAACCTGCTCTCCGCGACGGTGACGGATGCCACGGGCCAGGTTCAGGCATGGCTCGCGCCCGGCGCGAAGCTGCCCATCGTCTTCTCGCAGATGCAGGTGCTCTTCAGCGCCGGCTCGACCACCTACGAGCTCACCGTGCACTCCGGCAACGACTACTTCAACACCTCCGCCGCGGTCGCCGGGTCGGGGGGATCGACCACGATCGAGCCCGTGCCGCTCACCAGCACCCAGCGGCTGCTCATCGTGGCACTCGCCGAGCACGTGCTCAGCCAGTCCTCGCCCGGCCGCGGCGAGATCCCCTCCTCGGCGGCCGCCGCGGACAGGCTGCACTGGACGATGACCACCTTCAACCGCAAGCTCGACAACGTCTGCGACAAGCTCGACAAGATCGGGGTGCAGGGCCTGCGCGGCGCGCGCGGCAACCTGGCCACCAACCGCCGGCTGCGGCTGGTGGAATACGCGGTCGCGACCCGGCTGGTGAGCCGCGACGACCTCTACCTGCTCACGCGCAACGACTCCGGGCACAGCGCACAGGCGTGACGGGCGCGGCGGCGAAGCGTGGACATGTTACGTTTATGACCCTGACCCCCGAGCGGGGGACTGGGTGGGTCGATTTGTTATGCCGGGGGAGGCAGTAGTGAATCGTCTGAGCGCGTGGTCGAGGCGCCACAAGACCACCGCGTCCGCGCTGGTGATCGCGCTCGTCGCGGGCATCCCGCTCACGGTCGCCGCCCTGCACCCCGGGTTCCCGATCTCCGACGTGCAGCTGAACGCGCGCGACGTCTGGGTCACCAACGGAGAGCAGCTGCTCGGCGGCCGCCTCAACCGGCAGATCGACGAGCTGAACGGCTCGGTCACCGCGTCGTCGGCGAGCTTCGACGTGCTGCAGGACGCCGACACCCTCTTTATGCACGACCCGCTGAGCTCCCGGGTGGAGTCGGTCAGCCCGGCGACGACCGAGGTGACCTCCGGCATCGACGTGCCCAAGGGCGCCGAGGTGAGCTACGGCGGCACCACCCTCGCGATCATGTCGCCGGCCGGCGACCTCTGGGCGATCCCCGCCGTGGGCGACCTGCAGTTCAACTTCGTCTCGACCCCGCCCCTGCTGGAGCTCGGCGAGAACGCGCACGCGGTCGTCACCCAGGCCGGCACCGTGATCGCCGTCTCCGCCACGAACAAGGCGCTCTACCGCGTGGCCACGCTCGCCGACGAGCCGGTGAAGAGCGACTTCCCCGCCGTGGGCGAGTTCCAGCTCTCCGCCGTGGGCGAGACGGCCGTGGTGCTCGACCAGTCCACCAACGAGTACGTCGCGGAGGACGGCTCGGTGCACGACCTCGGAGACGGCCAGGCGCTGCGGCTGCAGCAGGTGGGCGCGCAGAACGACGTGGCCGTGATCGCCACCGGCGACGCGCTGCTGCGGGTGGGACTCGGCGACGGCTCCGTCGAGACCGTGCCCACCGGCATCGGTACCGCGGTCGACGACCGCGAGCAGGTCTCGGCGCCGGTCTACCTCGACGGCTGCGCGCACGGCGCGTGGGCCGGGGCGCAGGTCTACCTCGAGTCGTGCGCGGATGAAGACCCGCAGCTTCTCGAGATCCCGCAGCCCACACAGGGCAACACTCTCGAGTTCCGCGTGAACCGCTCGGTGATCGCGCTCAACGACCTGCGCAACGGCAACGCCTGGCTCATGGACGAGAACATGCGCCTGGTCGACAACTGGGAGGACGTCGTCCCCCCGGAGGAGCAGGAGTCCGAGGAGGAGGGCGACGAGAAGTCCGCCATCCAGAGCTTCGAGGACACCCTCGCCGAGCGCACCGACACGAACCGCCCGCCGACCGCGATCGACGACGACTACGGCATCCGCCCCGGCCGCACCACGATCCTGCCGCTGCTCGACAACGACACCGACCCCGACGGCGACGTGCTGGTCATCTCGAACTACGACGAGATCGCCGAGACGACGGGCCGGCTCGACCCGATCGACGGCGGCCGTGCCCTGCAGTTCACCCCGCAGCCCGGCTATATCGGGACGATCCCCTTCGGCTACACGGTCGACGACGGTCGCGGGGGTCTCGCATCCGCCCGGGTGAATGCACGGGTCGTGCCCGACTCCAGCAATGAGGCGCCTGTCGCGATCCGCGACGCCGGGGTCAGCGTCGAGGCGAACCAGACGGTGAGCTACAACGTGCTCACCGACTGGCGCGACCCCGACGGCGACGACCTCTACCTCGTGGGCGCCGCGCCGAAGAGCGCCGACCTCGTGCGCTTCACCCCCGACGGCTTCATCACCTTCACCCACCTCACCTCCGAGCTCGGCGAGAAGGAGGTGTCGTTCCAGGTCAGCGACGGCCGCGGGGCGCCGACCACGGGCACGCTCACCGTCAAGGTCGAGCCGGGCGGCACCCTCAATCCGATCGGCACGCCCGACTTCGCCACCGCCTTCACCGGCGAGACGGTGGTGGTCGAGCCGCTGCTCAACGACCTGTCGCCGTCGGGCGCGCAGCTCGGGCTCGTCGCCATCGAGGACCCGGGTTCCGGCGCCGCCGCGAGCTTCAACGCCGACACCGGCACGATCACCTTCTCGTCGAACGACACCGGCATCTTCTACCTCGAGTACACGCTGTCCGCCGGAGCCAACAACAGCGTCGGCATCGTGCGCGTCGACGTGAAGGAGAAGCCCGCCGACAACCTCGTGCCGCCGATCGCGGTGAAGGACACCGCCTACCTGCGCGGCGACGAGCCGGTGACGGTCTCGGTGCTCTCCAACGACGTGAGCCCGAGCGGGCGCGTGCTCGCCGTGCAGTCCGTCGACGTGCCGGGGGAGCTCACGGCGAAGGGCCTCGTCGTCGAGCTGCTCGAGTCGACCCTCATCCGCATCACCTCGCCGGCCGCCCTCACCGAGCAGGTGAACTTCAGCTACACGATCAGCGACGGGCTCAGCTCGGCGACCGCGGGCGTCACCGTGGTGCCGGTGCCCGCCCTCACGAAGCACCAGCCGCCGGTGGCCGCGAACGACGCGGCCCGGGTGCGGGTCGGCGACATCACCACCCTCGACGTGCTCGACAACGACTTCCACCCCGACGACTCCACCATGACGGTCGACGAGGTGCTCGTGACGCCGCCGAGCGACGGCATCGCCTTCGTGAGCCGCAACGCGCTGCGCTTCCAGGCGCCGAACACGCCGGGGGAGTACCGGGTGGACTACCGCGTGCTCGACCCCTTCCAGGAGACCGCCACCGCCACGGCCGTCTTCACCGTGACCGGCCTCGACGACGACGCCAACCAGGAGCCGGTGCCGCAGCCCCTGGTGGGCCGGGTGCTCGCCGGGGGCTCCATCCGGGTCGACATCCCGCTCGACGGCATCGACCCCGACGGCGACTCCACGCAGCTGCTGGGCTTCCCGGCGAACCCGGCGTTCGGCACCATCGTCGAGACCGGGACCGACTACTTCGTCTACGAGTCCATCGAGAGCGCGGCGGGCACCGATGTCTTCAGTTACGAGGTCTACGACGCCTTCGGGTCTACCGGCATAGCCGACGTGAAGATCGCCGTGATCCCGGAGCCCGACGAGCTGCGCCAGCCCAACGCGGTGCCAGACGCCGTCTCCGTGCGCCCCGGCCGCATCGCGCAGGTGGACCTGCTCGCCAACGACTCCGACCCGCAGAGCGCGCCGATCAAGGTCTCCAAGACGCTCGTCGACGTGCCGGAGGGCATCGACGCCCGCGTGGTCGGCGGGCAGTACCTGGTGCTCACCGCGCCGGACACCGTGCAGTCGTTCTCGCTGCGCTACGAGCTCACGAACGACCGCGGCGGGCGCACCATGAGCTACGTGCTCGTGGAGGTGAACCCCGACGCGCCGCTGCTGCCGCCGACCGCCGACGACCTCCCTATCCAGCAGAAGGACATCGCCGGGGAGGGCTCGATCACCGTCGACATCTTCGACGGCTTCGCCTTCAACCCCTCCGGCCGCACCGAGGACCTCGTGCTCACGATCGAGGGACCCAACGCCGGGGCCGCCGCACTGCTCGAGAAGAACGGCTCGGTCGAGGTCACCCCGGGGGAGACCCGCCAGGCCATCGCCTACCGGGTCACCAACGAGGCCGACGACCTGAGCGCCATGGCCTTCATCCTCGTGCCCGCCGCGGTCGAGGAGGGCTTCGACGACCCGCCGATCATCGACCCCGCCCTGCCGACGCAGTACGTGAGCATGAACGAGACGAAGCAGTGGGACCTCTCCGACATCGTCATCGCCCCCTCGGGCCGCGACGTGTGGATCCCAGACGCCAACACGGTGAGCGCCGTGCAGAGCGACGGATCGAGCAACTACGTCGACGAGGACACGATCACCTTCACGCCGCCGAAGGACTACCGCGGCCCGGCGGCGGTCACCTTCACCGCCTTCGACGGCGCGACGAAGAAGGACCCGAAGGGCGCCTCGAACAGCCTGCGCCTCAACATCGTGGTCGGAGACCCCGAGTTCCGCGACACCCCGCCCGAGTTCACCAGCCCCGCCGCCCAGGTCGAGGTCGGCGAGTCGACGACGATCGACCTGCGCGCCTCGACCGACCACCCGAACCCGCAGATCCTGCAGGAGGTCACCTACTCCGCCCTCACCGGCGCCGCCGCCGGGCTGCAGGCCGGACTGTCCGGGTCGGAGCTCACACTGACCACCCCGCGCAACGCCAAGAAGGGCGCCACCTACACGCTGGGCGTCACCCTGCACTGGGACAGCTTCGAGGTGCCTGGCACCATCGCCGTCACCGTCGTCGGCTCCACGCGCCCGCTCGCGGTGGCCGTCACCGACACGCTCGAGATGAAGCGCGGCGAGAAGGGCGGCACGATCACCGTGCAGCCGCTCGCCAACGACTCGAACCCCTACCAGACCACCGGCGAGAAGCTGGTGATAACGGATGCCGCGGTGCAGAACACGGGAGAGCCCGCCACCGTGAGACAGACGGCCTCCGAGATCTCGATCAGCCCCAACCCGGAGCTCAAGAACGGCGTCATCGAGGTTGTCTACACGATCGAGGACGCGACGCAGGACCCCGACCGGCGCGTGAACGGGACCATCCGGCTCACCGTCACCGACAAGCCGGACATCACCGCCAAGCCCACGCGGGACAACAACAGCGCGATCGGCGACGACCGCCGGGCCACCTGGCGCTTCACCGCGCCGGCCGCGAACGGCAAGCCGATCACCTCCTACGAGGTGCAGACAAGCCCGGCCGCCGCGGCGCCGACCAGCTGCACGGCGGGCGCTGCGTGCACCGTGTCGGGGCTCGAGAACGGCACCCCGTACACCTTCGCCGCGCGTGCCATCAACGCCAACGGCGCCGGCGAGTGGTCGCCGTTCAGCGACCAGATCACGCCCTACGGTGTGCCGGCGGCGGTGGCGCCGAGCCTGGAGCCCACCACCCGCTGGGCAGCGACCACCCTCCGGGTCTCCTGGCCCGCGGTCGGCGGCACCGGCGGCACCACCACCTACACGGCCACGATCAACGGCGTCGCGAAGGAGACCACCGGTACCTCGGTGGAGTTCACCGGGATGGGGGCAGGCACCTACACGGCGACGGTCGTCGCCCGAAACTCGGGCGGCAAGTCGGGAGGCACCGGCACGAGCAACGCGGTGACGGTGCAGAACCAGCCTGCGCCCACGGCTCCGCAGAACGTGCGCGTCACCGACGGTGGAGGCGAGGCCCCGCAGACGGTGGCCTGGGCATGGGACGCCCCGGCCAACGCCGGCGCCGACCAGGCGGGCGAGGGACTCTCCTACAGCTGGACCGCCAGCAACGGGGCCCGCGGCACCGGCATGAGTGCCTCGCTCGCCGGCGTGGGCGAGGGCAGCTACACGATCACGGTCACCGCCACCAACAAGGGCGGCAGCGCCTCGGCCACCGGCCCCGCCATCGTCGTCACCCCGAAGCCGGTGCCGGTGGCGACGCCCAGCGTCACCATCTCCCCGGGTGCGGCCGCCGAGTACGGCAACTGGTTCACCGTGACACTGCGGGACTTCGCGCCCAACACGACCTACGAGTTCACCTGCCACGCGTCGCCGAGCGGCACGCGTTTCGGAACCACGAACGCCCACACCCTGACCACGGACGGCTCCGGCTACGTCTCCCGCCAGAACGGCGGGGGCAACGGCAACTACGGCTGCTACAGCTCCGACCCGTCCTACGTCCTCGTCAACGGGATCAAGTCCAATGTCGTCGACTACTAGCCGATCACGAACCGAAGGAATCGCCACATGCCAGTAACCCAGGAGCAGGCCACGTGGTTCGCCGATGCCTTCCAGCAGCTGATCGCGAACGTCGACAAGGCGATCGTGGGCAAGGACCACGTGATCCGTCTGGTGCTCACCGCGCTGATCTCCGACGGCCACGTGCTGCTCGAGGACTACCCGGGCACCGGCAAGACCGTGCTGGCCAAGGCCCTCGCCAACACGCTCGACGGCAGCACCTCGCGCATCCAGTTCACCCCCGACCTGCTGCCCTCCGACGTCACCGGCGTGCAGATCTTCGATCAGGGCAAGGGCCGCTTCGAGTTCCACAAGGGGCCGATCTTCGCCTCGATCGTGCTCGCCGACGAGATCAACCGCGCCAGCCCGAAGACGCAGAGCGCGCTGCTCGAGGTGATGGAGGAGGGCGTCGTCACCATCGACGGCGAGGGCCACCCGGTGGGAGCACCCTTCCTCGTGATCGCCACCCAGAACCCGGTGGAGCAGGCCGGAACCTACAAGCTCCCCGAGGCCCAGCTCGACCGCTTCCTCATCAAGACCTCGCTCGGCTACCCCGACAGCGACACCGCCGTGGCCCTGCTGATGGACT
>Ga0247813_10002628_pt1 | contig 12094 bp, 10 predicted proteins | sample UWRJL169409C1_FD_180719 | JGI IMG/M metagenome (GOLD analysis project Ga0247813, IMG submission 180719) | Plant litter microbial communities from Arlington Agricultural Research Station in Wisconsin, United States - UWRJ-L169-409C-1 | ecosystem: Environmental > Terrestrial > Plant litter >... | reverse complement strand
AATCCTGCGCGAGGAACTGGTCCAGGCCACCAAACTGGCCACCCTTGGCCAGATCGCGGCGGGCGTGGCGCATGAGATTAACCAACCGGTCGCCGCCATCCATACCCATGCCGACACGGCGACAGTCTATCTGGACCGGGCGGACGAGGCCGGCGCTCGCCGCAGTCTGGGCCGGATCGCCGACATGACCGCTCGCATCGGCGCCATAACCGACGAACTGCGCGCCTTCTCGCGCAAAAGCACGCTGAAGGCCTCGCCGGTCAGCCCCGACGCGGCTATCGACGGCGCCTTGCTGCTGATGGGCGGCCGACTGGGGGAAAGCAGCATCCGCATCGTCCGTCAGGATCTGGCCGAGGTCGCCGTCATCGCCGAGCGGGTCCGCCTGGAACAGGTCATCCTCAACCTGATCCAGAACGCAGTGGAGGCTATGGAAGAGGCCGAAACCCCGACGCCGACCCTGTCCATCCTCGTCGCCCGCCGCCGTCGCCGGATCGAGATCGCCGTCGCCGACAACGGCCCCGGTGTCTCGCCTGAAACCGCCGCCACCCTGTTCACCCCCTTCACCACGACCAAGGCGACCGGGCTGGGACTGGGGTTGGTCATCTGCCGCGACATCGTCGCGGGCTTTGGCGGCGATCTGGTGCTGAAGCCGTCCGGCGGCGGGGCGACCTTCGTCATTTCCCTGAAGGAGGCGTGATGGAATTCGCCCATCCTGCGTCCGTCGCCGTGATCGATGACGACGACGACTTCCGCGATGCCTTGGTCGAACGTCTGGGGCTGGAGCCGTTCCAGGTGCTGTCCTTCAATAGCGCCGCCGCCGCCCTGAAGGTCATCGGCGCAGACTTCCCCGGCGTGATCGTCAGTGACCTGCGCATGCCCGGCATCGACGGCCGCCAGTTGCTTGACCGGATCCAGACCCTCGACGCCGGCCTGCCCGTCATCATGATCACGGGTCACGGCGACATCGCCGAAGCGGTCGAGGCGATGCGTCAGGGCGCCTACGACTTCGTCGCCAAGCCCTTTCCGATCGAGCGGCTGCTGGACAGTCTGGGGCGAGCTCTGGAGAAGCGGGGTCTGGTGCTGGACAACCGGCGTCTGGCCGCCGCCGCCGCCGAGTCCGGTTTGGAGCTGCCGCTGCTGGGCGAGACCCCGGCCATGGTCCGCCTGCGCGCCGCCATCCTCCAGATCGCCGACGCCCGGATGGACGTCCTGATCGAGGGCGAGACCGGGGTCGGCAAGGAGGTCGTCGCTCGCGCCCTGCACAACAGCGGACGTCGCCGCATCCACCCCTTCGTGGCCGTCAACTGCGGCGCCCTGCCCGAGGCCCTGATCGAGAGCGAGATGTTCGGCCACGAACCTGGCGCCTTTCCGGGAGCCCTACGTCGTCGCGTGGGCCATATCGAACACAGCCACCGGGGCACCCTGTTCCTCGACGAGATCGAGAGCATGCCGATGACGGTCCAGGTCAAGCTGTTGCGTGTCGTCGAGGAACGCGAGGTCCAGCCGATCGGCCTTAACGAACCCAAGTCGCTGGATCTGCGCATCCTCGCTTCGTCCAAGGTCGATCTGGCCGAGGCCGTGCGACAGGGCCTGTTCCGCGAGGACCTGTACCACCGGCTGAATGTGCTGAAGCTGCGGGTCGCGCCTTTGCGGGAACGACGCGAGGACATCCCCCTGTTGTTCACCCACTTCCTGAAGCGGGCGGCGGCCGGGCAGCAACGGAATGCTCCACCGCTGACGCTGGACGTGCGGCGGCGGCTGCTGGAACATGAATGGCCGGGCAACGTCCGCGAACTGGCCCATTTCGCCGAACGGGTCGCGGTCGGCCTGCACGATGGCCCGGCCGGCGCGCCCGAGACCGGCAATCTGGCCAGCCGCATCGACCAGTACGAACGCGAACTGATTCGCGAGGCGCTGGAGAAGCACGGCGGCGACATCCCCGCCGTCGGCCAGTCTTTGGGCCTGCCGCGCAAGACCCTCTACGACAAGCTGCAGCGCCACGGCCTGCGCCCCGCCGACTTCCGCAGTCGACGTCAGGGCGCCTGAGACGGATCAAGCGTCGGAGACGGCGATCCGCATCGACATGGCCATGGTCTCGCAGGGTTGCAGCACGACCAGACCGCTGGCCTCGCCCTGAGGAGCGTGCAGGGCGTCCGGCCTGTGGGTCACAGGTTCGACGCAGCAGAAATCCTCGCCCGGCGCATAGACATGGGCCCAGCCGGCGTTGGCCGAGGCCGTGATCCTTATGACGCGTTCACCGTCCGTCAGCCGGGCGACGCCGCCCCAGCTGGCGTAGCAATGGTCCACGAATGGGGCGTCGACCACCCGCGGTCCGTCTGCCCAGCCGAACACCGACTCCGCCGGGAACAGGGCCGTCGGAATCTGCCCTTCGGCCAAGGCCCAGACCGAAGGCGCCTCGAGTGTCAGCCGCGTCCGGTCGCTCACCGGGAAATAGGGATGCAGGCCCAGTCCTGCGGGCATGGCCTCGTCGCCCGTATTGGTCAGGCTCAAATCGACCCGCAGCCCGTCGTCAGACAGGGCGAAGGTCTGGATCGCCTCATAGGCCCACGGCCAAGCGTCGGGGGCATGGCGATAGATCAAGGCGATTGTCCCGTCGTCGCGATCCAGCGCCTGCCACGGCTTCAACCAGCCGTCCCCGTGCAGGGCGTGGGGCGCGAAGTTCGGCAGAACCGACAGATGCACTTCCCGACCGCCGAAGGTGAAGCGTCCGTCGGCGATGCGGTTGGCATAGGGGACCAACGGAAAACACCCGGCCTGCAGAACATCGCTCGACCCGACAGGCATTGGCCGCAGCACGTCCCGGCCCCGCCATGTCAGCCGGGCGATGCTGGCGCCCAGATGCGGGGCGACATCCAGCCGCCACTCGCCGTGAACCAATTCGATCACAGGCGAACGAGCGCCTGAGGCAGGCCCTGAGTCTCGACTCGCACGCGATACAGGCCGCCCAGCGTCGGTTGCGCCTCGCGCTTGTCCGCGTTCCCCAGCCAGGCCGTGGTGCAATAGAGATCACGCAAGTCATCGCCGGCAAAGGCCGCCTTGGTCACCGTCTGCACCGGCAAACGGATGGTCCCGATCCGCTCGCCAGACGGCGAGAATTTCGCCACGCCCCAGCCGTTGAACAGGCCGACGTGCAGCACCCCGTCGGCGTCCACGCTGGGTCCGTCGGCGTACCCGTCCGTCGTCTCGGCGAACAGCCGCTTGTTGGTCAGATAGCCGTCCGCATGATCGAACGCGTAGATGCGCCGCTCGGTCGTGTCGTGGTGATACAGGGTCTTGCCGTCCGGGCTCAGCGCCGGGCCATTGGTCACCCGATAGTCATCGTCATGCCGGGTCACCACGCCGTCGCGGAAGCGGTAGAGCGCCCCCGAAACGGTGTCCTCGCTGTCGTCCATCGACCCGAACCACAATGCCCCGTCCGGCGAGACGAAGCCGTCGTTCAGCCGGTTCTGTGGCCGGTCTTCCTCGACCAGCACGATCAGGGTGAAGGTGCCCGTGTCCGGATCGAACCGGTACAAACCGCCCCGCACGCCGCAGACCATCGACCCGTCCATGGCCGGCAGGGCGAACCCCGTCTGGTCGGGCGTGTCCCACGACGCCTTGGCTCCATCGTCGACGCCATAGCGATGCAGCTTGCGCCCCTTGATGTCGACGAACCAGACGGCCCGACGGCGAGCGTCCCAGACGGGACCCTCGCCCAGTTCGGCCTTCACGTCCCAGATCAGTTCTGGCTCGCTCATCGATCAGCCCGCCGAGTAGGAGGTTTTGGTCTGGGTGTAGAACTCGATGGCCGCGAAACCCTGTTCGCGCGCGCCATAGCTGGACTTCTTCGAGCCGCCGAAGGGCACGTGATAGTCGACGCCGGCGGTTGCCAGATTGACCATGGTCATGCCCGCCTTAGCGCGACGCTGGAAGTCGCGCGCATGCTTCAGCGACTGGGTGACGATGCCGGCCGACAGGCCGAACTCGACGCCGTTGGCGACGGCCAGGGCCTCCTCGTAGTCCTTGACCCGGATGGTCGAGGCGACGGGGCCGAAGACCTCCTCGTTGTTGATGCGCGCGGCCGGATCGGTGTCGGCGATCAGGGTCGGCTGGACGTACCAGCCGGGGTTCTGAAGGCTCAGCCGGTCGCCGCCGGTGACAATCCGCGCGCCTTGGCCGCGTGCGATGTCGATGTATTTGTACGACGTCTCCATCTGATCCTCGCTGACCGCCGGCCCCATCTGGGTGTTGGGGTCCAACGCGTCGCCGACGCGCAGGGCGGCGACCTTCTCGGCCAGGGCGGCGACGAATTTGTCGTGAATGGCGTCTTGCACGATCAGGCGGCTGGAGGCGGTGCAGCGCTGGCCAGTGGCGAAGAACGAACCGTCGAGCGCGATCATCACGGCGCGCTCGATGTCGGCGTCATCCAGAACGATCAGCGGATTCTTGCCGCCCATCTCCAGCTGCACGCGCGCTTGGCGCTTGATCGCCCCCAAGGCCACGCCGGCTCCAACGCCCTGCGACCCGGTGAAGGACAGGCCGTCGATGTCCGGGTGGTCGACGATGGCCTGACCGACGCTGCCGCGCCCGACGACCATGTTGACGACACCCTTGGGCAGGCCCGCTTCATGCAGGATGGCGACCAGCGCTTCGGCCGTCGCCGGCGTATGACCGGCGGGCTTGATGACGACCGTATTCCCGAACGCCAGCGCCGGGGCCATCTTCCAGGCCGGAATGGCGATGGGGAAGTTCCACGGCGTGATCATGCCGTAGACGCCGACGGCCTGACGATAGGTCTGGATCTCTACGCCCGGTCGGGTCGAGGCCAGGTTCTGGCCATGCGCCCTCAGGGCCTCGCCGGCAAAATACTTCAGGATGCGGCCGGCGCGGACCGTCTCGCCGATGCCCTCGGGCAAGGTCTTGCCCTCTTCGCGCGACAGGAGGCGACCGATCTGTTCGCGGCGCTCCATGACCAGGGTCCCGGCGCGATCCAGCACGTCGAACCGGACCTCGGGGCTGGCGTCGGACCAGCCCGGGAAGGCGGCCTTGGCGGCGGCAACGGCGGCGTCGACCTCGGACTGACCGCCGTCGGGCGTATTGGCCACGACCTCGCCGGTGTTGGACGGGTTCAGGCTCTGCTTCGGACGGTCGGCGCCGACCTTCTCGCCATTGATCCAGTGCGAGAGTTCCAGGGTGTCGGTCATGGTGTGTCGTCCTCGAATGAAGTCCGGACCGCGGGGGAGCGCCGTCCGGTGGGTAGATAGGAATTGCGGACCGCCGGCGTCAGCCGGTCATGTCTTCAAGCTCACGACCGCGCGTCTCCTTGACCCACGCCTGGACCAGGAAGAACGAGATCAGGGCGCTGACCGCATAGAAGCCATAGGTCGCGACCAGGCTGAAGGCCGCCATGGTCGGGAAGGTGACCGAGATCGCGAAGTTGGCGATCCACTGGGCGAACCCCGCCACCGCCAGCGCCGAGCCGCGCATCTGGTTCGGGAACATCTCGCCCAGCATGACCCACATGACCGGCCCCCAGCTGAAGTTGAAGAAGACCACATAGGCGTTGGCCGCGATCAGGGCGATCAGACCGATGGGATCGGGCAGATGCAGCGATCCGTCGATGATCGCGCCTTGCGAGAAGCACCAGGCCACGACGCCCAGAGTCACCGCCATACCCGCCGAACCGATCAGCAACAGCGGCTTGCGGCCGATCTTATCGATCACCGCGATCGCCGCCAGACAGGCCGCGATCGACAGTACGCCCGACAGGATGTTGATCTGCAGCGCGTCGTTCTCGGAGAAGCCTACCGACTGCCACAGGGTCGCGCCGTAGTAGAAGACGATGTTGATGCCGACCAGTTGCTGGAACACGGCGAGGATCAGGCCGGCCCACAGGATTGGCTTGATCTTGCGGGTCGTCGGATCCAGCAGGTCCCTGAAACTGGGCTTGTGGTCCGCCGCCAGAGAGGCGCGAATCTCGGCCACCTTGCGCGCGCCGGCCTCGGGCCCGAACAGTTTGGACAAGACAGCCTGGGCCTCGGCGTCGCGGTTCTTGGCGACCAGGAAGCGAGGGCTTTCCGGAATGGCCAGCAGGGCCAGCAGATAGATGCCCGCAGGAACGACCTGCAGCCAGAACATCCACCGCCAAGCCGGGAAGCCCATCCAGAACTCGGCGGTCGAACCGCCCGCCGTCGCCGCCAGCGCATAGTTGGCCACAAAGGCGCCGGTCAGACCGGTGATGATCATGATCTGCTGCACGCTGGACAGACGCCCCCGGATCGAGGCCGGAGTGACTTCCGAGATATAGGCCGGCGTCAGCACGCTGGCCGCCCCGACGCCCAGACCACCGATGAAGCGGGCGATGATGAAGTGTGCCGAGCTGTCGGACGCACCGGCCCAGAAGGCGCTGACGATGAACAGGGCGGCGGCGATCAGCATTACCGTCTTGCGCCCGATCAGGTCGGCCAGCCGTCCCGCGATGAAGGCGCCGACCGCGCAGCCCAGCAGGATGGCCCCGACGTTGAAGCCTGTGCCCAGGGCCGAAAGGTTGAAAGCGCTTTCCAGCCCGTCCTGCGTCCCGTTGATGACCCCGGAATCATAGCCGAACATGAAGCCGCCGATGGTGGCGACCGCCACGATCAGGGCGATGAACGCCATGTTGACCTGGTCGTCGCCGGCGATGTCGGGGCCTGCGCCCCCTGTCGGTCCTGCCATTCTCGATCTTCCTTCCCAGTGGGCTCTGACGGCCCGTTTTGATGTCGTAGCGTCGCCTTAGCGCCAGCCCGCGTCCACGAAATACTCATGGCCTGTAATGAAACGTGCGTCGTCGGAGGCGAGGAACATCGCCAGGGCCGCCACGTCCTGCGGCTCGATCCGGCCCTTCAGGCACTGGGCGGCGACGATCTCGGCCTCGCCCTCTTGCGTGTACCATTTCATCTGTCGGGGCGTCTTGACGTTTCCCGGCACGATGCAGGCGACGCGGACGCCGTCGACGCCCAGTTCGCGGGCCAGCGCCCGGGTCATGCCCTCGATGCCGGCCTTGGCCGTCTCGTATAGCGACAGATCGGGCAGGCCCAGATGCCAGCTGATCGAGCCGAGATTCAGGATCACTCCCTGTCCCCGCTCGCGCATCGCCGGCGCCACGGCCTGGGCCGCGAAATACAGATGCCTCAGGTTCACCGCGATCCGGTCGTCCCAGTAGTCGGGCGTGACCTCGGCCAGCGAATGGCGGTCGTCATTGGCGGCGTTGTTGACCAGAACCTCGATCGGTCCAACCTCCTGGACCACCTTATCCAGACAGGCGCGCAGGGCCCCGACATCGGTCAGGTCGCAGCGGTGATAGATCGGCGCCGGATCCAGACCCGCCAGCGACACGGCCAAGGCCTGCGAATCCTCGTCCGCGACATCCAGAAACACGACGCGCGCACCCTGCCGGGCGAAGCCCTCGGTCAGGGCGGCACCGATGCCCGAGCCGCCGCCGGTGACGACCACGACACGCCCCTTCAGGGACGGATAGACGGCGCCGCTCATGCCGAAACTCCCAGCAGGCCGCGACCGGCCAGATTGCGCATCAGGGCCAAGACCCCCGTGGTCCACGGCGGTGCGTCCTCGCACCGGGCGACCTTGTTCTCGAGCGCGCCCAGACGGGGGGTCGAGACCCGCACCACGTCGCCCGGCTTGTGGGTGAAACCCTTGCCCGGCGCCTCGCGGTCATCGATCGGCGCGAACATCGTGCCCAGATAAAGCGCGAAGCCGTCCGGATACTGATGGGCGGGACCCGAGGCCTGACGGACCAGATCCTCCGGGTCGCGGCTGATCAGCCGCATCGAGCTTTCGCCGCGCATGACGAACTGGTCCTCGCCCCGGACCTCCAGCGCGATGACGGCGTCGCGGACATCGTCCATCGAGAAGCCGTCGTCGAACAGGCGGATGAAGGGACCGATCGCCGCCGAAGCGTTGTTGTCCTTGGCCTTGCCCAGCAGCAGGGCGCTGCGGCCCTCGATATCGCGCAGGTTGACGTCGTTGCCCAAGCTGGCGCCGACCGGCCGGCCCAACGGATCGCAGATGATCACGACCTCGGGCTCCGGGTTGTTCCAGGCCGAGTCCGACCGAACCCCGACCCAGTCGCCCCAGCCGACCGAGGACAGGACCGGCGCCTTGGTGAAGATCTCGGCGTCGGGGCCGATGGCGACCTCCAGATACTGAGACCACAGGCCGTCGGCGATCAGCACCGCCTTCAGGGTCGCGGCCTGTTCGGACCCCGGCTTGACCGAGGCCAGATCGCCGCCGATTCGGTCTCTCAGGCTATCGCGGATGGCGTTGGCCGCGTCCGCGTCGCCGCGCGCCCGCTCTTCAATGACGCGCTCCAGCGCCGAGACGGCGAAGGTCACGCCCGAGGCCTTGATGCATTGCAGATCGATCGGCGACAACAGGTCCAGGCCAGTCGATCCGGCGTCCCATTCGACCTTGAAGTCTGTTTCGTCGATCGCGCCGAGGTCGCGGCCCTGGGCCGTGGCGAGATTATCGCGCATCAGGGCCTCCGCGGTCGTGGCCGCGAAACCCGAGATGTTGATCATCCGCCCGTTGCGCACCAGCACGGGGGTCGGCCCCTCGGGCAGCAGCACGCGCCCGAGCAGCAGTGCGGAACGCCAGTCGTCAGGCAAGTCGTCGATAATCAGCGCCATTTCCCCCGCCGTCGTCTCACGCCTCGGCGTGGCCCGGTCATCATGTTAGCGCTAACATCAACAGGCGCGCCTGGGGTGTCAAGGTCTTTGCGAATGACGTTACGTTGCGGGCGCGGCCGACGAGTCCCGGATAACCAGGGTATGGGCGACCAGATGTTCGCGACGGTCGTTCTCGCCCCTCGGTTTTCCGCCGGCTCCCTCGGCCAACATCCGGATCGCGGCGCCGGCCATCTCGGCGATCGGCTGTCGAATGGTGGTCAGGGCGGGCCAGACGGCGGTGGCCAGAGGGGTATCGTCGAAGCCGACGACGGTCAGCTGGCCCGGCACGTCCAGACCCCGCCGATGCGCCGCCGCGATGGCCGCGACCGCCATGTCGTCGTTCGAGGCGAAGATGGCCGTCGGCGGTCGCCGCGCCGCCAGCAATCGCTCCGTCGCCTCGAAGCCCGAGCGATAGGTGAACTCGCCGGCCTCGACCAGGCATTCGACGGATTCGCCCGCCGCCTGCAGCTCGGTCTCGAACCCGATGAGACGCTCGGCGCTGGCGGTCTGGTTCGGTGCGCCCTTGATGAAGCCGATACGGCGATGACCGAGGCCCAGCAGGTAGCGCGTCATCTCGGCGGCGGCGGCCATGTCGTCGATTCGCACCGTGCCGGCATCTGACTTGAAACGGCCGGTGGCCACCGAAACCACCGCCAGCCCGTGCGCCTGAACCTCGGCCAGGGCGGCCCAGGATTCGCCGTGCGGCGGCGGCAGGACGACGCCCACGACGCCCCCCTCGACCAGCCGCGCGATCGCCGCCCGTTCGCTGTCCGGATCGGCGTCGTCGCATTTCTCGATCAGCAGTTGCGCCCCCGACCGCCGCACGCCCTCAAGGGCGCCGATCAGGAACTCGCTGAGATAACTGGCGCTGGGATTGGAATACAGCAGGCCCAGCCGCCCGGCCCCGGCCCCGGCCAAATTCCGGGCGGCAGCGTTGGGCGAATAGCCCAGCCTTTGCACCACGGCCATGACCGCGTCACGGGTGGACGGCTTGACCCCGGCGGCGTGGTTCATCACCCGCGACACGGTCATCGGCGAGACCCCGGCGGCCCGCGCCACGTCGCTGATCTTGACTACCGTCTTGGCGCCGTTCCCCGTCATACCGCCTTGTCGCCCCTCACGACGTTGCTGGCAATGCGAGGCAGACGGTCAGACGCCGGAGAACAGGTGCAGGCGCGTGGCGCCAAGCGGCGTGGCCAACTCCAGAACCCGCCCTTCGTCCAGCGGCACGTTCTTCAACGCGACGTAGTTGCAGTACTGGCTCTGGTCCATCCCGTTGGAGAAGAACCGGATCTGCTCAAGCCCGATGGGCAGCAGGCGATAGAAGTCGAACCCGCGCGCATCGAGGAAGTTGAAGCAATCGATCAACGACTCTCCGGATTCGAGCCAGGCGAACGAAAATTCGAACACCACGGCGACGCTTTCGGAGCCGGTCAGAACGGCCGTCGCCCCGCGCAGGATCGGAAACTCATAGCCTTCGGCGTCGATCTTCAGGACGACCGTGCCGGGGTGAGAGACGCCCAGATCCATGTCGTCCAGCCGTCGCACCGGCACCTCAACCTCCGTCATTCCCTCCCGGAACCGCGCGGTCATCCGGGGGCGGCCAGTCAGGCTGGCCGTAGCGTGGTGCTGGCTGTGAACATGCAGGGTCGCCACACCGGGCGTGTCACCCAGAGCGATCGCTTCCAGTCGTCCTGCAACCGGCGCCAGCAATCGCCGCAGCCCCTCGCCATGGGCGGGGTTGGGCTCGAAGGCGATGATGTCCATGCCCGGCTTGCTGCGCACGGCCCGCTCGACGAACAGTCCCTCGTTGGCGCCGATGTCCACCAGCCGGCCCGCGCCTTCCAGCAGCATGTCCAGACAGGCGAACTCTCCGTTGGTGACCGGATCACCGTTGTTGAATCCATTGGCGAAGGCCCAGTCGCGTTCAGCCTGTCGACGACTGAGGAAGTCCTGCAAATCCATGGCGCTCACTCGGCGATACGTTCGAGCGCGGCCACCGCCAGGCCCGTGGCATGTGGCGTCAGCCAGGCCGTCTGATGGGCCAGTTGGGCAGGAGACTTCGCCTCGCGCCAGCCGGCCTCGCCTAGTCCCGTGAAGAAACGCTGCTCCAGCAGGCGGAAGCCCGAGGCTTCGGAAATCTCGAGCCACGACTGAGCGTCGTACTCGAACTGACGGGTGAAATAGCCCAGCTTGTCCTGCACCGGCACAGCCCCGCCCTTGCCCATGGGTACGGTGATCAGGGCCAGACCACCCGGCCTCAAGGCCCGGGCGAAGGCGGCCATGACGTCGCGCGTCACCTCCGGGTCCCGGCTGTCGGGCGTCTCCTCGACGCTGGACCAGCGGGCGAAGGCGGACTTGTCCGTCGATCCCTTCGCGTCGAACCCGACATGCTCGATGGTCGAGATGCAGGTGACCACGTCGAACGCAGCTGGCGGAACCGGCGCGGTGCGGACATCACCGATGATCACCGGTGTCCGCAGGGCCTGCTGGCGCAAGGGCTCGGGATAGCGGGTGGCGACACGTTCGGGCGTGATGATGTCCACCGCCGTCACCGACGCGCCCTGATCCACCTTGCCTACCAGGGCCGCCAGCCAGTCCAGGTCTGACAAAGCGAAACCGATATCGAGGATACGCTGTCCCCGCCCCTCGCCCAGCCAGCCGGACGCCCACGGGACTTCGACACATCGCTCGGTGCGCCCTGCGCCGAAGGCTTCGTCCGATGGCGGCGACCACGGGGTTCGGTTCAAGATGTCCATGGACCTACAATGGCGATTCCAGGTCGCTTGTCAGCAGGAACCGGCGGAACGTCACTCGTTGGTGTGCGACAGAACCCGCCAGCCCCAGGGCGCCAGGATCATCGATGCGTCTCTTCCAACCGTCACCCTCGCGCCCCCGGCCATGTCGATATAGTCGCCCGTATGGTGCGATCCGCTGAAGGTCACCGTCTGGGGTTCGCCCGACAGATTGATGGCCACCAGGACCTTGTCCCCGTCCTTCTCGCGGAAGAAGCTCAGCACCTTCGTTGGCGTGGTGTTGATCACCGAATGCATCCGCCCGCCCCATTGACCGTTCCACAGGGCGCGGTTGGCGTGTTTCAGGGCGAACAGATCCCGATACAGCTCGCCCTGTTCATCCAGGACGTAATCCGCCGGCCAGGTGATCGGGTCCTTCTCGAAGAAGGCCAGCCGCCGCCGGTTGCCGACCTCCTGACCGTTGTAGATCAGGGGGATACCCTCCCCGACCACCGACAAGACGATCGCCGCCTCGCGCGCCGGGCCGTACTCTTCGTACTCGGTCCCCTCCCAGGCGTTCTGGTCGTGGTTGGACGTATAGGTCATCCGCATCGCTTTGCGCGGATAGGCGCTCTC
>Ga0247813_10002626_pt1 | contig 12096 bp, 9 predicted proteins | sample UWRJL169409C1_FD_180719 | JGI IMG/M metagenome (GOLD analysis project Ga0247813, IMG submission 180719) | Plant litter microbial communities from Arlington Agricultural Research Station in Wisconsin, United States - UWRJ-L169-409C-1 | ecosystem: Environmental > Terrestrial > Plant litter >... | reverse complement strand
CTGCTCATAGAGCGTGCGAATTTCAGCCGCCTTGGCCTGAACGTCCCGATCTTCCGACTTTGAAAGTGCGGTTATGAACCCGTCCAGCTGAACCTGGCGATCCTTCATCGACTTGACGAACTCGGCGATCTCCGCCGGGTTTTGGCTGAGGATCGAGTTCTTTTCAGCGCGCACCGTGCCGTTGAAGGCGCCGCTGAGGTCGGCGACGGTTTTCATGTCGACGATCGGTCCGTTGACCATATGCGTAACCGCCGAGTTCAGCGACGACAGGTTGAGAATGGACAAAGTGGCCATTCCGCCAGTCAACAGGATGATGACCGCAAAGACTATTGCGAGTTTCAGTTTGATAGTTATACGCACCGTGAAGGTCCTTACATTAGGGTCGGAAACACACGGGCATCCCGAATGGGTGCCCAATTTGAGGGGTGTCCGAGCCAGCAAGGCGATGCGGTGAATGATTCACGTCCGCGGAACCGGTAGTTTCGGAGAGTTCTTGCCCGCGCCTACACACGCGGACACTGCGGCGGCCCCTGAGGGCCGCCGGATGACGATCGGTTATGCGCTCTCGCGAAAGTTCTGGTCCTCGGCATCCGGGCCGCCCATCGAGAGATCGAGAGCAAAGCCCTTGGCGCGTGCCTGCTGGGAGGCCACAGAATTTCCGGCGGCCACCGGCCTGCGGTTGGTAACCGGCTTTGTCGTGGAAACCATGGTCATCGCCTTCGGCGCAACAACCTTCCGGACGCTGGCAGCATGGTTTGCGCCATCGACCTTGAAGAAGGCGATCGATGCCTGCAGTTCTTCGGCCTGCGCTGCCAGCTCTTCCGAGGTTGCCGACATCTGCTCGGATGCACTGGCATTCTGCTGGGTCACCTTGTCGAGCTGCTGGATCGCCTCGTTGATCTGGCTGGAACCGATATCCTGCTCGCGGCAGGCAGCGGAGATTTCAGAGACCAGTTCGGCGGTCTTGCGGATATCCGGCACCAGGCGGTTCAGCATGTCGCCAGCTTCAGCTGCTGCCTTGACGGTATCGCTCGACATCTGGCCGATTTCAGCGGCAGCCGACTGGCTGCGTTCAGCCAGCTTGCGGACTTCCGAGGCAACCACAGCGAAACCCTTGCCGTGCTCGCCGGCACGGGCTGCTTCCACAGCCGCATTCAGAGCGAGAAGGTCGGTCTGGCGGGCGATTTCCTGGACGATGCCGATCTTTTCGGCGATCGTGCGCATGGCGCTGACGGCACGGGAAACGGCTTCGCCGCTGGCTTCGGCGTCTTTCGACGATTGACGGGCGATCTTTTCCGTCTGGGCGGCGTTGTCGGCGTTCTGCTTGATATTGGCCGCCATCTCTTCCATCGAGGCAGACGCTTCTTCGGCAGAGGCTGCCTGCTCGGTCGCACCCTGGCTGACCTGCTCGGAGCTTGCCGACAGTTCCTGGCTACCGGCCGAGACATTGTCGGAGGCCGACAGAGCATCGGCAACGACACCGCGCAAACGTTCGATCATGACATTGACGTTGCCGAGAAGGACACCAATCTCGTCGCGGTTGGTAAATTCAGCAAGCTTGGTCAGATCGCCATCGGCGACATCGGCAACGGCAACCGTTGCCCGGCGCAGGCCCTTGCTGATGGTCAGCGAAATCCAGATGGCGGCAGCAATCGCAATCAGCACGGCAAGGCTTGCCGCTGCAGTCATCATCAACCGCGTGTCCTGATAAAGTGCCTCGGCTTCCGCCTGCGCTTCCGTCAGACGCGTTTCTTCAAGCTTGACGATCTCTTCGAGAATGGCATCCATATCATTGGCGCTCTGACGTGCCGTGGTGATGGAGATGTTCTGCGCCGCCGGCGCATTGCCGGCATCAAGGAATTTGCGGATCTGGCTTTCGGCCTCGTTGGCCTGAACCGAGAGGGCCTGGAGTTTCACCCAGCGCGGTTTGCCTTGCTCTGTCGCCTTGGCCGCAGCTTCGCTCAGCGTTTCATCGAAAAGCTTACGGTTGTGATCGCCTTTGGTGCGCGCATCCATCGATTCCTTTTCCGATGCCGCAGCCAGAAGGTTCTTCTGCTGGCGGATCGCCTGCAGCTGGTAGATATTGATCTGCTGGGCGAGCTTCAACCGCTCGGCGGGACCCTGCAGCACATCCCCGACCGTCTGGTTGAGGTTGCCGAGGCTCAGGATGCCGTAACCGGCCGTTCCGAGCAAAAGGGTTATGACGAACCCGAAGGCGATCGCCAATTTGAGCTTGATGGTAAATCGCATTATCAAATTCCTTGAATATGAACCCGCGCGCAGTCCGTAAGCAGCCTGCGCGGTGCTAGGTTTCTTTTCTGAATGAGAAAATCGCCTGCAGGTTGGGAAGGATGATGAATTGCCCTCCCCGCTTAACGAGGCAATTGATGTAGTCCGGCCGCCACCGCATCCCGACGCTGGGAGGCGCCTCACTGGATGTCTTGGCAAGCGTGGTGACTTCATTCACCTTGTCTGTGCGCAAGCCGACCAGCGTCGGCTCGCCTTGGAGATCGAGTTCGATCACGATGATGCGGCTGTCGATCGTCGTTTCCGCCGCTTCCATGCCAAAAGCGAGGCGAATATCCGCAAGCGGGATGACCTTTCCGCGGAAATTGATGACGCTGCCGACAAAGGGCATGGCGCCTGGAACCATTGTTTCGGGCAAGAGGTCGAGGATTTCCTGAACCATCGTCGCTTCGAGCGCAAACGTCTCGCCGTGAAGGTCGAATGTCAGCACCTCCAGTTCGCCGTCACTGTTCCAATGCGTGTCGGATTGCAGCTGTCTGTCGTTCATCTGAACTGCTTCAATCATCCTGCCGCGCGCACCTGCGCCTCCTGTTGCTGACCGGCCGCCACCAGATGGGCGACATCGAGAATGAGGGCGACGCTGCCGTCGCCGAGGATGGTCGCGCCCGAGAAGGTCGCGACGTCATGATGCAGCTTCGACATCGACTTGATGACCGTCTGGTGGTCGCCGATGATCTGGTCGACGACCATGCCGACGCGCTCGGTCCCGGTCGAAATGACCACCACCTTCTGATGCGCATCCGGTTTGGTGCCAGTGCGGAACAGATCCCGCAACCGCAGGAACGGCACCAGGCTGTCACGCAGCGAGATGAAGCTGCGGCCACGTGAACGCAGGTCTTCCTCGAGCGACAGTTCCAGGCACTCCTCCACCGCCGATAGTGGGATGACATAGCGCCCAGTTCCGACACGGACCAAAAGCCCGTCGATGATCGCCAGTGTCAGCGGAATGCGCAGCGATACGTCCGAGCCTTGGCCGGCATGGCTGGTGATATCGATCGCACCGCGCAGGGTCTCGACCGTCTTCTTGACCACGTCCATGCCGACGCCACGGCCGGACAGGTTGGTGACTTGTGCTGCCGTCGAGAAACCGGGAGCAAAGATCAATTGCAGCAGGTCCTGATCGGAAAGCACAGCGCCGGGCTGGATGAGACCGGAGGATTCCGCCTTGGCCCGCACCCGCTCGCGGTTGATGCCGCGGCCATCGTCCTTGATGGTGATGATCACTTCGCCACCGGCCTGACGGGCCGAAAGCATAATCTTGCCGGCTTCGTCCTTGCCGGCTGCACGGCGCTCTTCCGGGGTTTCAAGACCGTGGTCGATCGAATTGCGCACCAGGTGCACCAGCGGATCGGCCAGCCGTTCGATGACGGTCTTGTCGACTTCCGTGGTCTCGCCTTCGGTGACCAGCTCGATGACCTTGCCGGTTTCACGAGCCAGATCATGCACCAGGCGCCGGAACCGCCCGAACAGACTGCCGACCGGCACCATGCGCAGAACCATCATCGTGTCGCGCAATTCGCCAGAGAGACGCTCGATTTCTTCGGATACGGAGCGCAGCTGCAGATCCATGCTGGAGCTGGCAAGCTGCCGCAACCGCGATTGCGCGATCACCAGCTCGCCGACGCGGTCCATCAGCTCATCCAGACGTTCGGCGGGAACACGGACATTTTCGGCTGCCTTTGCCTGGCGCGTATCATTGGCGCTCGGCGTTTCGCGCTCGACGGCAGGCGCCGTCTGTGTGGGAACAGGTACAGGTAGAACCGCAGGAACGATGGCCGCCACCGGGACAGGCGGCTCGGCCTGAACGACGGCTTCAGGCTCTGCAACGGCACCATCCGTCAGCGTCTCGACATCAAGCTGCATATCGTCGAGCACGAAGATAAAGACATCATCGATCGCCGAACGCGGCTGATCGGTCGTCACCGTGACATCCCAGGACAGATGCAGATCCGTCGGGACCAGTACGTCGAGCGACGGAACGGCAGAAGTGTTCACAGTAATGCGGCATTCGCCGAGATCGCGCAGCTCATCCAGCAGCCCCAGCGGATTGGTACCGTTGACCATGGAGTTGACCGGCAGGCTGAAGCGAATTCGCCAGGTGTTGGCGCCACTTTTCGCAGCCACAGCCACGGGCTCGACTGGCACGACCTGCGCAGGTGCTGCCACCGGCGCATCGCCCTCGACCGCGCGCTGCAACTGGCTCAAAAGAACGTCGCCGATATTTCCATGGTCGTCCGTCGGCCGGTCGACCAGCGCCCGCATATGATCCTGTGCCGCCAGAACGGCGGCAATCAGCTCGCTTGTCGCCGGCTTTTCGCCCTTGCGGACCCGGTCGAAGGCAGTTTCGCAGTGATGGGTAAAGGCCGCGAGCGCGTCGAAGCCGAACATCGCACCCGATCCCTTGAGTGTGTGAAGGCCGCGAAAGACGGCGTCGATCTGGTCCTTGTCGTCGAGGCGATGTGTCAGATCGAGCAGGCCGGCCTCGATCTGCTCAAACAGTTCCGCCGCTTCCATTCGAAACACTGCAATGGGATCGGTCATGCTCATCTTCCGACGACCTTCCTGACAATCTTGACGAGGTTTTCCGGGTCAAACGGTTTTGTCAGCCAGCCGGTGGCACCGGCAGCCTTGGCCCGCGCCTTGAGGTCAGCATCGGATTCCGTTGTCAGGAAGATGATCGGCACGCCGGTGTGAGCAGGAAGCTTGCGCAGTTCCTCGATCATCGTCAGTCCGTCCATGACCGGCATGTTCAGGTCGGTGACGATCAGGTCGAATTGCCCCGATTTTGCCTTTTCCAGGCCTTCGGCGCCGTTGACGGCTTCGGTGATCTCGTAGCCCGCGTTGGACAGCGTAACCTTTGTCGTCAAACGGATGCTCGCCGAGTCATCGACGGTCAATATTCTCGCGGTCATTGTATTGCCTCTTCATGCAGCCAGAATTTCTTGTCTTCGGGAGAGAAAGTTTCGCTGAATCCACCCCTCTTCAGGACGGACAGAACAGATCCCTCTGCCGGTTTAGACATGAGTACATGTGTACCGGACGATTTTGCCTGTATACGCGCGGATTCGATAAGCTGTATGAAGCTTAAATCGGCCTCTGCACCATCAGGTATGGAAATCAATATAGATTTTCCAGATTTTATATTTTGGTGAAGCATCTCGTAAACATTAATTATATTTCTAATGTTCAATTTATCCGGCAAAGTAACCGGTTGATATTCATTAAAGAGTGCGGTCATTTCAGTCCTCTGAAACGATGAATACTGTTGTCTCCTTCAATGGAATCTCATGCCAGCCTTAACATGGTGTAAAGACAGGTTGTAGGAACCTGCACTTATTACGAGTCTGTTCACTATGAATTTTTACCCTGAAGATTTCATAGGAGAACCCAAATAATCGCTAAAATAACTTTTAAATCATATGGTTATGGATAAATGTGCCGCGTTGAAAAATGCTTGCAAAGAGTGACTCGCGCCAAAAGTGTGCCACCGAGCAACGGCAACGGTACAACGCAGGCGAGTCCCGCGTTTAACCAGACATTTCCATCCTTGCCCTAAGGCTGTCGCCAAGACCGTAGATGTTTTGAGTTGAGGGCTATTTTGACATACAGCACAGCATTGGCCCACCAGACCGGCGCCCACCCAACCGGCGTTGCCACCGTCACCGATATCGGCCGCAAGCTGGAAGCGGCGCGAACCCAGGTCGAGAAGCGCTTTCTCGAGGGCGGCAGCGTTCTGCTTTCCGTCATGGATGTTCTCAACAGCCTGCTTGCGTCGCTGGATAATGTCACAAGGACACTCGACGCCGGCGCTGCCACAGACACGACGGCCGACCTGCTCGCAACGGTCAAGAACCTTTCTGAACTGCCGCAGCTGGAAAGCATGCGCCAGAAGAACCTCGACATTCTGTCCAGTTCCGGCGCCGGCCTGCGCACGCATGTCTCAGATATGCAGGAGACCATGCGCTATCTGCAGACCTTTGCCGTGACGGTTAAAATTACCGGCGCAGGCATTGCCGAATTCGCCGGATTTGCCGAGGAAATCCTCGATCGCATCCGTTCTGGAACGAGCGAAGTCAACAATTTCGCCGGTCAGCTCAATTCACTGGAGAAAGAACTGAAGGTCGCCCAGACCTTCGGGTCCGGCATCGCGCAACGCTATGAGCAGACGGTACCGGCCGTGGTCGGCGCCCTGCAGCGTGACGCCCAGACAATCAGCGAGCACCGCAAGAAGCTCGGCGAGATTGCCAAACAGGTCGGCGGCCTCGCCCGCGGGGTTCAGGGCAAGGTGGCAACTACGCTTTCGGCGCTCCAGATCGGCGACATCACTCGCCAGCGCATCGAGCATGTGCAATCGACACTGACGATCCTCGACGAATTCCTGGGCAGTGACGAAGGCCGCACTCTTGATCGCGACGCACAGGCGCGACTGGAAAACCTCGTCCATCATCTCGCCGCCGCCCAGATGGTCGATATGGTGCACAACTTCCAGCGGGATTCCCGCAGCGTCGTCGAAACCATCGCCAGCTTCAGCCACGATACGCAGGACATTCTCAACCTGCGGGCCGAGATGCAGAACGAGGACGATGCCAAGGGCGGAAATTTCATGCGGGCACTGGAGGAAAGCGTTTCAGCAGCGCACGCCATCGTCAAACAGGTCGAGACCGCCAGCCTGCAGGCCAACCATGTCAGCCAATCGACGACGGCCACCGCCGCCAACCTGCTGACGGGCATCGAGAATATCCGCGCCGTCAAGATGGACATCCACTATATGGCGCTCAACACCAACCTGCGCTGCAGCCGCATGGGCGAGGAAGGCCGGTCGATCAACGTGGTCACCGGCGAACTGCGCATTTTTGCCGCCAAGCTCGACGAATCCGCCGATGCGATCGTCAACGGGCTGACGGGTTTCGAACAGGCAGCATCCGCGATTGCCGCCACAGACAGCACCGGCGAACCGGGTCTTGCCGAACGCCTGAGCGCTGCCGTCGGCAATATCCGCTCGGCGGCCAACGCCATGGAAACGGAACTCGGCATTCTCTCCGAACATGGCCGGGAAGTGGCCAGCAAGATCAGCCTGTCGATCGGCAAGCTGGATTTCCAGAACGACCTCGGCGAGGTTCTCGCCACCTGCGCCGACGATCTCTGCGATCTCGCCGGCGATACAATGCCTGATATCGACGATCTCGGCGACGTTTTGGGCGGCCTTGGCCCGCGCATCTTCAAGCTTTACACGATGGCGCAGGAACGCACCGTCCACCAGGCCATCATTCCAGCCGGTACCGTGATCGCAGCGCCGGTCGCCGCCGCTGCCAATGACGACGAACTTTTTGCCGACGCGCTGTTTTGAGCAGGCGCTCACGCGGCGTCAACGCGACGAGCGTTCACCCTCCGACCAGATGAATGTCGGCAGGATGAAATCAGGCGTGGCGCGGTGCGCGGCAAACAGCGCCTGCCGTTCCACCTCTGTCGCCGTTTCCAGAATACCGGTCGTCACGAGGATCGATTTCAGCCCGGCACCCGCAGCACCGGCGATATCGTGCTCGATACTGTCGCCGATGCAGCAGATTTTCTCTGGCGCGATAGGCCCGAGAAATTCGCGCGCCGTCGCATAAATGTCCGGAAAAGGCTTGCCTATCCAGCGCACCTGCCCGCCGAGTTCCTCGTAAAGCTCCGCAATCCGCCCTGCCCCGAAGGCGGTGCCATCCTTCGTCAGCATGATCTTGTCCGGGTTGGTGCAAAGGCATGGCACACCGCGCGCGGCTGCAGGCGCCAGCAGCGTTTCGTAGAACGACAGCGGATGCACATCACCTTCGCTTGCCGCCAGCAGGATGACTTCGGCGTCCTCACCACGTTCGGTCCGCGTCAGATCAAGCCCATCCAACGGCGATGTATCGCCATCGCGGCTGATCAGCAGGCATTTGCGGGTGGCTTTGCTGCTCCCGTCCCGGCTTTCGGACTGAAGGATACGCCAGGCCACCTCGCCGGAGGTCAAGAACCAATCCCAACTCTGAGGGTCGAAACCAAGCGCTGCAAGACGGCGATCATTCTCTACCGAACGTTTTCCGGAGTTGGACAAGATGATGATTGTCTTGCCAGACGTCTTCAGCCGAAGAAGTGTCTCTACAGCGCCTGGATACGGCCCCTTGCCATCCCGCAGCACGCCAAATTGATCGATCAGGAAGGCGTCGAAACGCTCTGCGATCTCATCCATGCCGGAAATTGTCAGTGGCGTACCGTTCATAAAACACCCGCCGATTTCGCGCCGATCAACGCAAGCCGCGCCGTCCCGGCCGCCGCCTCTTCCGAAGCCACCGGCAGAAAGGGAACTGCATTCTTCCGATTGCGGATTACAGTCCAGACTGCGTTCCTTGCCCCGCCGCCAACCGTGCGGATGGAGCGCAACGCCGGGCTGCCGAGCGACATAAGACGCTGATAGGCCAACGCTTCGACGCCCGCAATCCCCTCGAAGATTGCTTTCAGGAACTCCGCATCGCTCTGCGGCCGCGGTGTCATGCGCGGCTTCATCGCCGGATCGTTGATCGGAAACCGCTCGCCGTCCTTGAGCAGCGGATAATAGTCGAGCCCCGTATTTGTGGCTGGATCGATCTTAGCCGAGAGCGTGGCGATCCGCTCATTGTCGAAATGCGCCGACAGCACCACGCCGCCAGTGTTTGAAGCACCACCCGCCAGCCACATGTCACCGATCCGGTGGCTGTAGAGACCATAATCCGGCGCGAACAACGGCCGGTCGGACAGCATCTTCACCGTCAGCGTCGTCCCGAGCGCCGAGACGGCATCGCCAGGCTGATCCGCACCTGTTGCCAGAAACGAGGCACAGCCATCCGTCGTGCCAGCGACAATGACGACATCATCCGCAAGGCCGAAGGCATCCGCTGCATCCTCGGAAATACCGGCGACCGGCGATCCCGCAGGCAGGACGTCCGGCAGCAGATCGAGCCGCATGCCAGTTGCGGCAATCCAGTCCGGCCAGGCGCGCGACACCGGATCATAGCCGGTCTTCAAGGCATTGTTCTCATCGGACACATCGTAGAACCCGGTGAAGTGCCCGGTAAGCCAGTCAGCCTGGTGAATGATCCGGAAGACATCCGGCAAGGATTGAAACGCCAGCGCCTTCGCCAGACCGGATGTTGCCCCATGGGCCGCACTTTCCTTCGGCGCATGGGCCTTGATGCGGGTGAGGATATCCGCATCCTCGACCGGATCGTTGTACATCATCGGCACCGCCAGCGGCGCGCCATCGGCACTGACCGGCAGCATGGTGCCGGAGGTGCCGTCGATCGCGATCGCCCGGACCTGCCTGCGGTCGATCGCTTCCAGCACCTGCCCCAAGGCCGTCTGCACCGCCTGCCACCAGATGACCGGATCACGGTGATCGGCGGAAAAATCCGCAAGCTTCGACGAGCCGGAGGCGACAACGTTGAAGGCAGCATCCACCGCCACCGCGCGGGCGCCGGATGTGCCGATATCGATGCCGATCACCAGTGATCTTTTTGCCTCATCGGTCATTGCAGCGTCTTCCCGGCCCGGTTCAGTTCCTGCCGGTATTTTTCCGCATCCCAGCCGAGAAGCTCGCCATTTTCCGCGTCCGTCAGATAGCGAAGCCGCGCACCCTCGCCGATCCGGCCGAGCACGTCCGAGAGACAGCGCGCCATGGCCAGCGCACCGGCCGTGATGTCCTTGGCGACCAAAACGCCCTTGCCCGGAAACAGCAGCGCCGGTGGAACGGATGCTCCCTCGGCGCGATGCCGCTCCTCGATCGAGGCCGCCGTATCGCCGGGTGCTGCAACAAACGAGCCGCGCCCGAGAAAGATGACATGATCCGGATAAAGGCTGCCCCCGGCGGCAATGCGGCAGCTTGCCAGGTCGGTGGCGGCATCATGAATGAGGCTTTCTTCCGGCAAAGCGAACTGACTGCCGACCACAAGCCGCGACAGGGCAGCAAGATCCGCATCCGGCGCCTTGCGGCGTGGCAAAGCGAGCCTTTTGGAGACCTCGGCTAGAAGAAGCTCCGCCTGCGCCACCGTTTCGGCTGCCACCGCAAGACCGTGATTGCCAAGGATCAGCACGCTGGTATCCGGCCGGATCCGCGCAGCGATCGCCTTTGCCAGCGGCAGGCCGGGCCGCGCGTAGGGTACAAACACATGCGGGATATCCGCCAGTTTTGAGGCCGCGATGGTTTCGCCGTTGACCTGGACCGCGGTTGCGATGGTCTCGACGCAATGAACGTGGATCACCACCTTCTGCGGCATCAGCGCATGCACGGTCGTTTCGATCGATGGCCGCAAGCCGGATGGGTTACGATCCTTGATGACAAAATCCTGCGCCTTCTCCGTGGAGGGATCGTCACGCTCCAGCGCATCGAGCAAAGCGTCGAGCGCCACCGGCACCATCACGTCGCGCTGCCTAGCCTGCATCAGCCAGAGGCCCGACGCCTTGATCCAGAGCGTGCCGCCTTCCTTGATCGAGGTATTGCCGCCAGCCGCCTGCACCAGCGCCGGATCGGCACCGACGCGTGCAGAAAGGTCCAGTAGAGCTTCGAATTCTGAACTTCTCACCATTGTCTCCGATATGTCTCAAGCCGCCTGCGGCTGCTGCAGACACCAGGACGCGAAAGCCTCGCGCTCGCCCGGTGTCATGTGCAATCCGTGTTTGGTGCGGCGCTCCAGAATGTCCTGCGGCGCCTGCGCCCATTCGGTCTCGATCAGGAACCGCGCTTCGCGCGCGCGCAGCAGCGGGCCGAAGGAGGCGCCGAGATCGTCCAACGACGCAGCGCTTGCGAGCAGATCATGCGCGCGCGTGCCGTAAAGCCTTGCATAATGCTTTGCGAGATCGACTGGCAGCCAGCGGTATCTGGCGTGCAGATCAGCGAAAAACTGCTCGAAATCCGCCTTTGGCATATCACCACCGGGCAAAACTCCATTGGAAGTCCAGCCCGGCTTCATCGCCGGAAAGAACGGCCTGATCTTTTCCAGCGCATGTTCCGAAAGCTTGCGGAATGTGGTGATCTTGCCGCCGAACACGGAAAGCAGCGGCGCCTTGCCGCCGGCAGCATCGACCTCGAAAATATAGTCGCGCGTCACCGCGGACGGGTTTTCGGCGTTGTCGTCATAGAGCGGCCGCACGCCGGAGAAGCTGTGGACGATATCGCTCTCGACAAGCTGCTGCTTGAAATAGCGGTTTACCGATTTGATCAGGTAATCGATCTCGTTCGCATCCGCCTTCACGTCTTCCGGGCGCCCTTCATAGGGAATATCGGTCGTCCCGATCAGCGCCAGGTCGTTTTCATAGGGGTTGATGAAGATCACCCGCTTGTCCGGGTTCTGCACCAGATAGGCCTGCCGCCCCTCCCAGAATTTCGGCACGATGATATGGCTGCCCTTGACAAGCCGGACATTGCGGCGGGAATTCAGCCCGGCAACGCGGCCGATGACATCGTTGACCCAGGGACCCGCCGTGTTGACGACGCAGCGCGCCTTCAGCGCGCTCTTGCGGCCCGTACCGGCCTCGGTCATTTCGATATCCCAGAGATCGCCATTACGGCGCACTGAAGTGCAGGCTGTTCTCGTATGGATCTTTGCACCGCGTTGCTTTGCATCGAGCACGTTCAGCAGCACCAGACGGGCGTCATCCACCCAGCAATCAGAATATTCGAATGCCTTGCGATACTCCCTCTTGATCGGCGCGCCTTCCGGCGCCGTGCGCAGATCAAGCGTGCGCGTTCCCGGCAAACGCTTGCGGCCGCCGAGATGGTCGTAGAGAAACAGGCCG
>Ga0247813_10002623_pt1 | contig 12104 bp, 13 predicted proteins | sample UWRJL169409C1_FD_180719 | JGI IMG/M metagenome (GOLD analysis project Ga0247813, IMG submission 180719) | Plant litter microbial communities from Arlington Agricultural Research Station in Wisconsin, United States - UWRJ-L169-409C-1 | ecosystem: Environmental > Terrestrial > Plant litter >... | reverse complement strand
GTTGAGTAGGCCGTCCACGGCCGTATCGAAACCGAGTTGCGCGTATTTGGGGTTTCGATACGCTCGCTGGCGCTCGCTACTCAACCAACGACTTCTCGCTACTCAACCACCAAGAGCAAGCGCTACTTAGCCACCGTTGGCCACGCGGTGCGCGTGGCTCAGCTCGGCGTAGTGGCGCGCGTTCTCGATGAGGCCGAGGCGCTCGTCTTCTGAGAGCTGGCGCACTACCTTCGCCGGTACGCCGGTGACGAGCGAGTTCGGGGGGATCGCCGTGTACTCGAGCACAACGGCTCCGGCAGCGATAAGGGTTCCTGCGCCGATGACTGCGCCGTTGAGCACTGTCGCGCCCATGCCGATGAGGCAGTCGTCTTCGATGGTGCAGCCGTGAAGAACGGCACCGTGGCCGACGCTCACGCGTGAGCCGACGGTGAGCACAAGACCCTGGTCGGTGTGCATCGAGACGTTGTCTTGAATGTTGCTGCCCGCACCGATGCGAATGATGTCGGTGTCGGCGCGCAGCACCGAGCCGTAGAAGACGCTCGCGTGCGGGTCGAGCGTGACGTTTCCGATGAGGGTCGCATTAGGCGCAACCCACGCGGTGGAGTCGATCTTCGGGGAGTTCCCCCCGAAGGGGACGATGAGGGGCATTGGACAAGATTAGGTCACTCCGGGGCCACATAACAGCCGGTCAGCGACGATTCGTCACAGACTGGGTGAAAACACCGGCAAGCACACCGGCTCCGGCTCGGTTAAACTGCTGGAATCATGGCCACCTTTGGAAACCTCACCGATCGCCTCGCCGATACCTTTAAGAACCTCCGCGGCAAGGGCAAGCTCAGCCCCGCCGATGTCGATGGAACCGTACGCGAGATTCGCCGCGCCCTGCTCGACGCTGACGTCGCGCTCGAGGTCGTCAAGGAGTTCACCGGAAAGGTGCGCGAGCGCGCCCTCGGCGACGAGGTATCGAAGGCGCTCAACCCCGCCCAGCAGGTCGTTCAGATCGTCAACGACGAACTCGTCGCGATTCTTGGAGGCGAAGCCCGTCGCATCCAATTCGCGAAGACCGCACCGACCGTCATCATGCTTGCCGGCCTGCAGGGTGCCGGTAAGACGACCCTCGCGGGCAAGCTCGCGAAGTGGCTCGCCGCCGACAACCACACGCCGCTGCTCGTCGCGGCCGACCTTCAGCGCCCCAACGCCGTCACGCAGCTTCAGGTTGTCGCCGAGCAGGCCGGTGTGGCGATCTTCGCGCCCGAGCCGGGCAACGGCAAGGGTGACCCGGTCAAGGTCGCCAAGCTCGCGCTCAAGCACGCGAAAGACAAGCAGTACGACGTTGTCATCATCGACACCGCCGGACGCCTCGGTGTCGACGCCGAGCTGATGAAGCAGGCGTCGGACATTCGCAAGGCCACCAACCCCGACGAGGTGCTCTTCGTCATCGACGCGATGATCGGTCAAGACGCCGTTCAGACCGCCCGCGCCTTTCAGGATGGCGTCGACTTCACGGGGGTCGTTCTCTCGAAGCTCGACGGTGACGCTCGCGGTGGTGCAGCCCTCTCGGTCGCATCCATCACCGGGCGCCCCATCCTCTTCGCCTCGACCGGCGAAGGTCTCGACGACTTCGAGCCCTTTCACCCCGACCGTATGGCGAGCCGCATCCTCGACCTCGGTGACATCCTCACCCTCATCGAGCAGGCGCAGAAGAACTTCGACGAAGAAGAGTCGCGCAAGGTCGCTGAGAAGTTCGCGACCGACAGCTTCACGCTCGAAGACTTTCTCAGCCAGATGCAGCAGCTCAAGAACATGGGCTCGATCAAGAACATGCTTGGCATGCTGCCCGGAGCGCAGGGAATGCGCCAGCAGCTCGACAACTTCGACGAGTCAGAGATCACGCGTACCGAGGCGATCATCCAGTCGATGACCCTCACAGAGCGCCGCCAGCCCAAGCTGCTCAACGGTTCGCGCCGCGTGCGCATCGCCAAGGGTTCGGGCACGACGGTCACCGAGGTCAACGCCCTCGTCAACCGCTTCGACCAGGCCGCGAAGATGATGAAGACCGTTGCCAAGGGCGGCATGCCGAACATCCCCGGCATGGGTCCGATCCCCGGACAGAAGTTCGGCGGAGCGAAGCAACAGGCATCGTCGAAGAAGAAAAAGGGCTCGAAGTCGGGCAACCCCGCCAAGCGCGCGGCCGAAAACGCTGCGCTCGCCGCTGGGGTCAAGCCCGGTTCGCCAGAGGCTCCCTCCGGCTCGGGCTTCGGTCTCAAGCAACAGCAGGGCGGACCTTCAGAAGAAGAGCTCGCGACACTGCAGAAGTTTCTCGGCCGGTAGTTTTTAGCGGTTGGATGTCGCGGCCGCCGTTGCGCGTTCGCGGAACCCTTCCCGGCGGGCTCTGCCCGTCGTATCAGTGTCCGCGCTAGGGTTCGAGCATGAAACTCGAGCGCGCACGGCCCGTTTTCCGCGGCATCAGGCGCGCGCTGGCGGTCGCACTTGTGGCGCTCGGTCTCGCGGGGTGCGCGGCTACGCCCGCGACATCCAATGATCCTTCAAAGCTCGTGGGTCTCTGGCGTGTAAGCGGCGTGGTGGGGGAGAGCCCCGACACGTGGTTGTTGCTTGGCGACGACCTCGTGCTGTGGGCTCAGTGCGGAGTCTTCCAGGGCATGTGGAATGCCAGGGGCGAGAGCTTTCTTGCCGACGTCCAGGGCGGGATTGGTGAGAGGTGCTTGTTCGGACAACTCTTTGACTCCAATAGTTGGCTAACCCGGGCGAGCGGGTACACCGAGACGGGCGAGGGCATGGCGCTCGTCGATGCCAATGGTGATGTTGTTGCCACATTGACGATAGATGGCAATCCGCCCGCCTCCGAAAACTACGGCGACGAATACACCGAGCAGCCAACAACCGAGGTCTCGTTTAGTGATCCGGTGAAATTGCCAAGCGGATTTGAACCCTCGAAAGACATCGTCGGCCACTGGGTGAACCCTGAGCACTCTGATGACGGCACATACATCGAGTTCCGTGGCGACAGCACCTGGGCGGGCTCTGACGGTTGCAATGTCTTTGGGGGTCGCTACGCGTATGGTGCAGACGGTTCGCTTCTCACGACCGTGGGGCCGATGACACTTATGCTCTGCGAGGGCTCGGCAACAGCCGAACTTGCGAGCCACGCGTCTTTGGTGGATGCCACGAAAGACGGCCTTGCGTTCTATGCGGCCGATGGCTCGCTCGAGATCGAAGTTGTGCCGGGCTGAGCATCGCTGGCCGCCCGCGAGGTTGTTTCTCAATTTGCAGCCACGACCATTCCCGACGATATTTCTGGTGCCCGGTACTTGTCAGCAGCGATGATGAGGCAGGCGACCTTCGAGCCCGGTGGCCGGTTGAGAGGATTCGACGGCTGTAACCATCGAGGAGGCGAGAGCTGGACGGGCCCGGGCGCGACATCCATCGAATTGTGCGTTGCGCATGTTCGTAAGGTTGCCGGCGGTGCGAAAGTGCCAATTGCGCAGTGATCGTTACCCGACTCGCAGTTTCGCGCCTTGTCTCTGAGCTATCTTCATCCCATGAGACGCATGCTTGCAGTTCTCGCCGTCGCGGCAGTAGCGCTGACGGGGTGCACCACCAGCACCGCGGTCTCTGACGATCGCACTGCCGCGATCACAGGTGAAACTGCTCCTTCGACGGCGCGCGATCTCGTGAACACCTGGGTAGTCGACGGCCGGCCCGGCTCCACGCAATTGCTGATCTCCGATGACAAATACGTTCTGTGGGACGACTGCGGCGTCTGGACCGGCTCGTGGGCCGCTTACGCGGGCACCGCACTCTTCGGTGCCGAGTTTGGGTATGACGAATGCACGGGGCTCACGGAGAGCGGCGAGTTCTCTTGGCTGGCCAGCGTGACAAGTTTCGACGGCGATAGTGGTTCGATGGCCTTCAGCGACTCGTCTGGAGCCACCATTGCGACGCTCACGCCGAGCCCGACGGTGGCAGATCTCTCTGACTACGCGGACCAGTTCATCGTCAGCCCAGTGACCGACGAGGATCTCGATCGGACTTTTGTCGAGCGCGCTCCGCTGCCGCAGGAAGCGGCCGTCGCCGACGATATCTCGGGTGCTTGGCATCTCGTCGGAGCCGAGTCGAAGACTCTGGTGACTTTCACCGAAAACGGGGAACTCGGCGGCTACGACGGCTGCAACTGGTTCGGGGCCGACAAGTGGTTGTATGACCGTCGGGGCAACTTCATCACGACGGGGATAGTGATGACGGGCAGGGCATGTGCGGATGTTGACGAATTCGAGGTTTACCAAATGACCACAGCAGGAATCATCGACGACGAGCTCGTTCTCTACGACTTCGAGGGCAATGAGATCGCGCGCGCTGAGCGGGTCGCGTCGTGATGCGCCGACTCGCGGCAGTGCTCGCGATTGCCGCTCTGGCTCTCACCGGCTGCACGTCCGCAACGCCCGCGCCATCTCCGACACCGTTGGCCATCACTGATGCTGCGAACCTCATCGGCTTCTGGACCGTTGACGACTCCTTTAGTGACGAGGAGTCGATCCTGCGCATCGACAACGACGAGATCGCAGAGTGGAGCGAATGTGGAGTTCGTACGGGGCAGTGGAACGCTCGCGGCAACCTCATCGCTCTGCTCTTTACTGACAGCCAGGCCGGTTGCGAAGAAACCGTCGTCGCGAGTTATTCGACAGTGTTGTCGATGATAGCGCCGTCGTGGCGAACCGGTTCCAACACGTTCAACCCGATCGATCGCGACACCTACGAGCTTGTTGATGTGCATGGCGAGATGCTTGCCACGCTGACGCGTGGAGCCAATCCTCCGAAAGTCGAAGACGTCGATTCCAGCCTGTACGCGCAACCAGTTGCCGATTCGGATGCGACGGCTCGATTCGCGAAACTACCGGCAGTCGCTGCCAATGGTGCGGACTACAAAATCCGACCGGGCACGTATACGTCCGAGGGCGGTGATGCCATCGCCGAGTTCGCACAGCTCGAGTCAGAGCCGCACATTAGTTTCTTTGAGAATTCGTTCTCCGGCCGCGACGAGTGCGGAAATGAAGTCGGCGGCGTGTGGTCTTCCGAGGCAGCATCCATCCTCATCCTGCTGAGCGACGAGAGCCGTTCGAGCTGCGAGTCGATGCCGCTCTACGAGTGGCTCTCGAACGCGGCGCGCGTCGGCGAGCCGGATCCGGGGCTCACCCTGCTGAACGGAAAAGGCGAGCTGGTCGTGAAGCTTGATCTGGACCTCGAACCTGAATATCTGACCGGCTACAGGAGCTGATCAGGAACGGCGCACGCGCGGGGCCATAGGCTTGTGGAATGACCTCAGTGAGCAAACGTCCCGTCCGCATCGGCGTGCAGATTGCACCGCAGCACGCCCTGTACCCGAAGATTCGCGAGACCGCCGCGGCCCTCGAAGAGATGGGTGTCGACATCCTCTTCAACTGGGATCACTTCTACCCGCTGAGCGGTGAGCCCGACGGCCTGCACTTCGAGTCGTGGACGATGCTCGCTGCGCTCGCCGAGCAGACGAGCCGCGTCGAGCTCGGTGCGCTCGTGAACTGCAACAGCTACCGCAACGCGAACCTGCAGGCCGACATGGCCCGCACGATTGACCACATCTCAGACGGCCGCTTCATCTTCGGCACCGGCTCTGGTTGGTTCGAGCGCGACTACGACGAGTACGGCTACGACTTCGGCACCGTCGGCACGCGCCTCGATGCCCTCGCGAGGGATCTGCCGATCATCGAAGAGCGATGGGGCAAGCTCAACCCGGCGCCGACGCGCAAGATCCCGGTGCTCATCGGCGGTGGCGGAGAGAAGAAGACCCTGCGCATAGTGGCTAAGCACGCCGACATCTGGCACTCGTTCAGTGACGCGGCAACACTTGAGCGCAAGCTCGGCATCCTCGCAGAACACGGTGCCGCTGTTGGTCGCGACGTGAGCGAGATCGAGATCTCGACCGAGATCGGCAAGCGCTCGATCGACGAGGTCGAGGCGCAGTATGCACTCGGTGCGACGCTCTTCACCGTCGGTATAAGCGGCCCCGACTATGACATCTCCGCGATCCCCGACTGGCTGGCCTGGCGCGACGCGAAGAACGCGTAGTGCTTCTTGCTGGTTGAGTAGGCCGTTCACGGCCGTATCGAAACCCGGGGTTTCGATACGGCGCTGGCGCGCCTACTCAACCAGCGAGGGCGGCGAGAGTCAGCGCAGCTCGTCGACGAGCGACGCCACAACCGCCCGCAGGTCGCCATCGTTGTGCGCCCCGACAGCGAGCTGCCTCTCGTAGGGAGCTCCGTCGGTCAAAGTTGTCTCGATGCCCATCAATTCGTCGCGACATCCAAGCCGCTCTGCAACAGGCTCGAGACGCGTGAGTAGCGCCCGCAGATCGTCTTTCACGAGACCTTCGTTGCCGTGCGAGTCCTGGATGACTATGGCTTCCATGCCGTAGCGGGCCGCTCGCCACTTGTTCTCGCGCACGAACCAGGGCTGCATTTGATCTATCTCGAGACCGTTGTCGAGCTTTGTCGAGATGTCTTCGACGAGGCACTGGGCGAGGGCGGTGAGCGACGCGACCTCGCGCACCGTCGGAAGGCCGTCGCAGAAGCGCAGCTCGACGGTTCCCCACTTGGGGGAGGGGCGCACGTCCCACCGCAGCTCGGAGTGGTCGTCGATAACTCCTACGTGGGTGAGGTCGGAGACGATCTCTTCGTAGTTGGCCCATGCTCCGAGCTGGGGCGGCAGGCCCGCGGTCGGCAGCTGCTGAAAGAGCAACGCGCGGTTTGAGGCATATCCGGTTGCAACGCCGGCCCAGTAGGGGCTCGATGCGGAAAGCGCCTGAAAGTGCGGGTAGTAGGTGAGCAGCGAGTTGAGAATGGGCAGCGCCTTGTCGCGCTCCTCGATGCCGACGTGCATGTGTACGCCCCAGATGAGCATCTGGCGTCCCCACCAGCGCGTGCGGTCGATGAGTGTCGCGTAGCGCTCATGGTCGGGCGTGACAGCCTGCTCGTGCCACTGGCTGTAGGGGTGGGTTCCGGCGCACATGAGGTCGATGCCGATCGGGTCGGTGGCTTCGCGCACCCGATCGATCATGGTCTCGAGGTCAGTGACGGCGTCGGCGACGCGCGCGTGCGGTCCGCTGACGAGTTCGACCGTGTTCGTGAGTAGCTCGGCGGTGACCTGCGGAAAGCCCTCGTCTTCCGCGGCGCCGATTGCGGCGAGAATCTCCGGGGCGGCCGGCGACAGTTCGCCGGTGTCGCGGTCGACGAGCGCGAGCTCCCACTCGATGCCGACGTTCGAGCGAGCTGACTTGCCGAATTCGATCTCCATGGGGCGATTCTGGCAACTTTTTCTGGTCTGCGCGCGCGACCCGACGAAGGCTCGCGAAAGAAAGCAGAAGCACGCGGGGCCACGATTCGGGTCAGGGCGTTCCGCGTGCTTCTGAGGCGACTCCCCAGTCGCGGCACTAGATGATCTATCGGGTTCGGGTAAACAGTATTGTCAGCAGAGAGACTCCGATTAGGGGGAATCACCTAGCCCCCGAAAGAAGTAATCGTGAGTACACCCGTTCGCGTTGCCGTCGTCGAAGATCAACCCCTGTACCGCGACATGCTGGTCGGATTATTGAAGGCAGAGCCGGGTGTTGAGGTGGTCGCTGTCGCGGCCGGTGCGCGTGAAGCGCGCGAGCTGATAATTCCAGGCGTGGTGGATGTCGCGTTGCTCGATGTCGAGCTGGGCGACGGCAATGGCGTGGGACTGGGAGTCTCGCTTCGAGGCCGCGACCCGAAGCTGGGCATCGTTCTGTTATCGAGCCACGACGTGATGACCCTGCTGCTCGACCTGCCGGTCGGAATGTCTGCGGGCTGGAGCTACCTGTCGAAGACAAGCTCGACGACCATGGCAACGCTGATGCACGCGCTGCGTGAATCTGCCGCGGGCGGAACCGTGCTCGACCCCGGTCTCGTCGACCGCGCGCGCCCACGTGCCGGGTCTGCCATCGCGGGGCTGAGTGCGCGCCAGTACCAGGTCGTGCAGCTTGTGGCCAAGGGTCTCACCAACGCCGCGATTGCCGAGCGGCTCGAGATCTCTCCGCGTTCGGTCGAGAACCACCTCAACAGTGTTTACGGGGCGCTCGACCTCGAGCCCAACGGCGAGCGCAACCCTCGCGTCGCGACTGTCTTGCAGTTCATCGAAGAGAGCTCGCGTGTTTGATACCCACGTCGCAGCGCAGGATCGCCGCAGCGACCGAAAGGTTATGCTCACGACGATGATCGTTGTGTTCTCGGTCTACGGCGTTGGAGTGGTTCCGCAGGTCGCGGCCCAGACCGCGCACACCGATGGTCGCGATGGCGACTTGCCGGCGTTGTTTGCCGACATCGGTATGCGCGTTCTCGTCAACCTCGTGCTTCTCGGCGTTGCGCTGGCGATAGTTTTCGCGACAAGCTCGCTCGAACATCGCGGCAGGCGGCTCATCTTCGACCTCGCAATCGTCTGCGTGGGAACGGCGGCGGTGCGGGCTCCGCTGCAGGTGCTGCTCGGGCACTACACGTTCGACGACACAACGAAGGTGCTCGTCGAGACGTACACGGTCATACTGTCGGTGCTCGCCATGGTCGGCGCCGGGTTCTTTCACGTTTCGGTTCGCCGTCGCGTGCGGGAGCACGAGCGTGCCTCTGCTCAGCAGGCACTGCGCGCGGCGGCAGCCCTTGACGCTCTCGCAACCGAAGAACTGCGCGTTCGCCGCGATGTTGCCGAGGGGCTTCACGGCACGGTTCAGCAGAGCCTTATGCTGCTCGGAATGCGTATCGACTTTCGCGCTGCAGACGTTCTCGCGCGCAACAAGGCGCACATCACAGAAGAAGACCTGCAAGACCTCGTCGAGATTCGTGCCGACCTCGACAGAATTCGTGAGATCGACGTGCGAACGATGAGCCAGATGCTGTACCCGGTTGGCCTCGAGCTGGGAGCGGTAGCCGCCCTTCGCATGCTGATGCAACGCCTACCCGCGACAATCGCGAGCTCGGCGACCTTTGACGACGCGGTCATCGCGCTCGAGGGCAACGGCAGTACAACGCTCACCCTCGACCGACGGCTGCTCATTGTTCGCATCGTCGAAGAAGCGCTCACCAATGCACTGCGGCACGGTCGGGCGAGCTCGGTCGCGCTCGGTCTCACGATCGATCGCGGCATCCTGACCGTCGTTTTTGACGACGATGGATTCGGCATCGGCGCCGTCGTCACAACGAGCGGAATCGCCCGCCTCGACGAGCGCCTCCGCGAGTTTGGCGGCTCGATTGCGCTGAGCGCAGAGAGCGCGCTCGGGGGCACGCGCGTGCTCGCGAGCATCCCCGTCGGTGATGTTGCGCCATAGCTTCGACGTGAAGCTGCCACACCTCTCACGGCGTCGGTGGATGTCGCTAGCCTGACGTTATGTCCACCGAAGCTTTGCCTCCCACCGCCGCGCCCGTTCGCGCGCTCAGCCCGCTCGTTCTCGCGGCGATCATCGTGACGGTGCTCGCCTGGGCAAGCGCGTTTATTGTGATCCGCGGCGTTGGCCAGCACTTCGGCGGCGGCTCCCTTGCCCTCGGTCGCCTGCTCGTGGGCACCGTCTTACTCTCTCTTGTGCTCATCGGTCACACCTGGGTGCGGCCGACCCGCCGCGAGTGGGTGCAGATCATCAGCTACGGAATCGTCTGGTTCGGCTTCTACAACGTCGCGCTCAACATCGCCGAGCAGACCCTCGATGCGGGAACGACGGCGATGATCGTCAACATCGGCCCCATTCTTATTGCGCTCGGCGCGGGTGTCTTCTTGCGCGAGGGCATTCCGAAGTGGCTCGCGATTGGCGCCGCTGTCGCCTTCGGGGGAGTGGTGCTCATCGGAATCGGCACGGGCGGCGCGAGCATCGACAGCGCGGGCATCGCGTGGGCACTCGCCGCGGCGGTCGGCTACGCCGCGGGCGTGCTGCTCCAGAAGCCCACGCTGCGACGGCTGCCCAACCGGCAGGTCACGTTTCTCGGGTGTGCCATCGGCATGCTCGCGTGTTTGCCCTTCGCCGGATCATTGCTCAGCGACATCCAATCGGCTCCGCTGCAGAGCCTGCTCGGGGTTGTCTATCTCGGGGCGATTCCGACCGCGCTCGCCTTCAGCACGTGGGCCTACGCGCTCTCGCGGATGCCCGCCGGCCAGCTCGGAGTCTCGACCTACCTTGTGCCGCCACTCGCGATTGTTTTCGGCGTCATCGTGTTCGCCGAGGTGCCCGTGCCGCTCGCGATTGTCGGCGGCGTTCTCTGTCTCGTCGGCGTCGCCCTGTCGCGTCGAAAGTCGCGCGTTATCGTTCCGGCCAAAAGTCTGGCAGAATAGCCAGTTGAGTCTGCCGCAGCCCGACCCTCTAATCAGGCGCGAGCGGATTCCATCAGAGCTTTTGTTTGCCGAGTGTGCCCCCACGCTCACGGCTAGCGGTTCGCCACCAAAACATGTCTGTCAAAAGACACATACCAATTCAGGAGAATTGTGGCTGTAAAGATTCGTCTCAAGCGTTTCGGCAAGATCCGTGCGCCCTACTACCGCATCGTCGTGGCTGACTCGCGCACCAAGCGCGACGGCCGCTCGATCGAAGAGATCGGCAAGTACCACCCGACAGAGGAGCCCTCGTTCATCGAGGTCGATTCCGAGCGTGCACAGTACTGGCTGAGCGTCGGCGCACAGCCGTCCCCGCAGGTTGAAGCCATCCTCAAGCTCACGGGCGACTGGGGCAAGTTCAAGGGTGACGCTAGCGCTGTCAGCACCGTCAAGACCAAGGAAGCCAAGGTTGCTTTCGAGGCTGACGAGAAGAAGAAGCCTGTTCTCAAGCCCAAGGCAGAGAAGCCCGTTGCAGCTCCCGTTGAGGAAGCACCCGCAGCTGAGGCTCCCGCCGAAGACGCCGCAGTCGAGACCGAGGCTCCCGCAGCCGAGGCCGCTGAAGCGGACAAGGCCTAACACATGCTCGCTCCCGCTCTCGAGCACCTCGTCAAGGGGATCGTTGATCACCCGGAAGACGTGCAAGTAGCAGCAAAGAGTTCGCCGCGTGGCGAGGTTCTCGAGGTGCGTGTGCACCCCGAGGACCTCGGTCGCGTCATCGGTCGCGCTGGGCGCACCGCGAAGGCTCTCCGCACCCTGGTCTCGGCTCTTGCCGATGGCCGCAAGGTGCGCGTCGACGTGGTCGACACCGACTACTAAAAGTGGCGCAGTCAGAACAGCCCCCTCGCACACAGTTGCGAGTTGGGCGCCTCACGAAGGCGCATGGCCTCAAGGGCGCCCTCAAGGTTGAGCTTTACACAGACGATCCCGCCGGGCGTTTTACGCCCGGCGCGATCTTCTCCCTGCAGGTGCCGGCGGAATCTCCGTGGCACGGCAAGACTCTCGAGCTCACAGAGCTCAAGTTCTACAACCTGCAGCCCGTCGCGTTCTTCAAGGACGTTCCCGACCGCACGGCGGCCGAGAGCCTCGTCAAGGCGATCCTCTGGGTCGATCAAGACATGGATGCCTCGCCCGACGAAGACGACGCCTGGTTCGATCACCAGCTCATCGGTCTTCGCGTTTTGCGCGATGGTGTCGAGGTCGGAAAGATCTCGGCGATCGATCACTTCCCGGCTCAGGATCTGCTGACGGTCGACACCCCGAACGGCGATGTGCTCGTGCCATTCGTGAAGGCCATCGTCGAGTCCGTCGACGTCTCGGCTGGCACCATGACGGTGACGCCTCCGATCGGACTCTTCGAAGAGATCCCCGAAGACGACGATGAAACTCCCGCTCCGACCGATTCCTAAGGACTGATCGTGCGCATCGACATCGTCACGATCTTTCCCGACTTCTTCGGGGTTCTCGATATCTCCCTGCTCGGCAAGGCGCGCGAGCGCGGCATCATCGACCTCGGCGTTCACGACCTGCGCGACTTCACGCACGATCGTCACCGCACTGTCGATGACACTCCCTACGGCGGTGGCGCAGGCATGGTGATGAAGCCGGAGCCCTGGGGCGAGGCGCTCGACTCTGTTGTAAGCGACGAATCTGTTGTCATCTTTCCGTCGCCCGCCGGTGAACGGTTTACG
>Ga0247813_10002622_pt1 | contig 12107 bp, 12 predicted proteins | sample UWRJL169409C1_FD_180719 | JGI IMG/M metagenome (GOLD analysis project Ga0247813, IMG submission 180719) | Plant litter microbial communities from Arlington Agricultural Research Station in Wisconsin, United States - UWRJ-L169-409C-1 | ecosystem: Environmental > Terrestrial > Plant litter >... | reverse complement strand
CATGAGTCGCACGATGGCATCTATGGTCACGGCTATGGTCTCGATCGCCGCAATCGTCGCGGGCGTGCTCACGAGCACGACGGTGAGCAGCGCGGCATGGAACGACACGGAGTTCGACCACGGTGACATCACGGCGCTCAACTGCGCGACGAACACCGATCTCGCCTCGCGGGCCCGCGGACGTTTTCTCACCGGCACGGTGCTCACTTCGAACCTCGACACGATCGCCGGACTTCAGGGCGTAACGGTGACCAACGACGGAACCACTGTCACTCACACGCCGGGAGCAACTGCGGGCTCCGCCCCCGACTCGTGGGGACAGGGGATCGCAGCAACGGCTCTCGCGGGCATCGTCAACGTGGGAATCACCCCTCTGACGCTCCCGCTCAACCAGGGCACCGGAACTCTCAACCAGTACGGCGAGGCGCACGACACGGGCAAGTCCCGCGGCGCCTCAGGAGCTGTCACGAGCGAGGGCGCGATCGACACGAGTGCGGTCACGGCCGGCACTGCGGGAACTGTCGGAACTCTCTCCCTCTCCACACTCCCCGGCATCGGCTCGACGCTCGCGGGGCTCGCCGATGTCGGGGTCGAGGTCGGCGCTGTGGCAGCGGTCGCGAGTCTCGACGGCTGCGCTCAGGCGTGGTCAGGCGCTGCAACACCGAGCGCGACCCAGCTGCAGCGCTCGTACCTGGTCAGCGCGCTCAAGGCGAAGGCGACGAGCCCGGTCGTGGGCACGGTGTTCGGATCGACGGTTCCGATGGCAGTCAGCGGAATCTCGTCGACCCTCAACACACTCATCGGTGCCTCTGGGGCGGACAACGGCACGGCGGAGACGAGCGTTGCATCCGCCGCCCTCTCCGCTCTCGACAGCGCCGTCGCCGGAATTCTGGCAAACATTGACCTCGGTGTCATTGCGCTCGGGGTGGGCACAGGCGCGAAGTCGACGAGCATCACTGTCAATCTCGCACCGGTCACGGCAGCACTCACCGGGTCGGTCAGTGACGGAGTCGTGACAACTGACCTCGCGACGGGCGCCATCACCGTCGATATTAACGCCCTCACCGGCGGCCTCAACGTGCAGGATCCGAACACGCGGGTGCTCACCGCGGCCCAGCTCGATGACGTGACGCTCAGGGTCAAGGCCCTCCTCGTCGCTCGCACCACATACGTAAACACACTCCTCGAGACAGCACTCGCGAACGCGACGATCGTCGTCAAACTCGACTCGTTCGTGACAACGCGGCTTCTCACCACAACGGTTGTCGGGCTCAAGGTGCACGTCGAATACTCGGGCACCCTCGCCGAGTTCCGAGCGGGCACTGCGACCTACTCAGGACCCACGATCACCAACGAAGACACCAGCATTCTCGGCGGCGTGCTCGGCTTGGTCACCGGTCCGCTCAACCTGCTCCTCCCACCGCTTGTGAGCGGAACAGTGCGAACCGCCGTGCAGACGGCGCTCAACACCAACTTGTTCACACCGGTCAACGGACTAATCGTCTCGACGCTCAACACAGCGACGACAGCGGTCAACACCGCGACGGCGGCCCTCGATCCGCTGCTCGACGTGCTCGGCGGCATCCTCGACCTGCGTCTCAACGTGCGACCGGATGTCACGCCCTTTCCCAACCGGCCGTATTCAGGCCTCACGGGGGAGTACTACCAGTCAGCGCTCGTTATCACCGTGCTGGGAAGTGTCGGAGGGCCATCCATTCTCCAACTGCACCTCGCCAATGCGAGTGTCGGGCCAAACGCACACTGAGTGCCGGGTAATTCCTCAGGTCTACCCCCGTTAAGCTTGCAGGCGTGTCCACTCGTCTTTCCCAGCTCTTCGTCCGCACTCTCCGTGATGACCCGGTAGACGCCGAGGTCGCGAGCCATCGCCTCCTCGTGCGCGCCGGATACATCCGTCGCCAGGCTCCGGGGGTGTTCGCATGGCTGCCACTCGGGCTCAAGGTGCGGCGCAAGATCGAGGCCATCATCCGTGAGGAGATGGGTGCCTTCGGCGCGCAGGAAGTTCATTTTCCGGCCCTCCTGCCGCGCGAGCCCTACGAGGTCACCAACCGCTGGACCGAGTACGGCGACGGTATCTTCCGTCTCAAGGACCGTAAGGGTGCCGACTACCTTCTCGCCCCGACGCACGAGGAGGTCTTCACACTGCTCGTGAAGGACCTCTACTCCTCCTATAAGGACCTGCCCCTGTCGATCTACCAGATCCAGGACAAGTACCGCGATGAGGCACGGCCGCGAGCCGGCCTCCTACGCGGGCGCGAGTTCACGATGAAGGACTCCTACAGCTTCGACTACACGGATGCCGGACTCGACGAGAGCTACCAGCAGCACCGTGACGCCTACGAGCGCATCTTCACGCGCCTCGGTCTTGAGTACGCCATCGTCAAGGCGGACGCGGGAGCAATGGGTGGATCGCGCAGCGAGGAATTCCTCCACCCGACACCGGTCGGCGAGGACACCTTCGTGCGCAGCGCTGGCGGCTATGCGGCCAACGTCGAGGCGTTCACGACTGCTGTTCCCGAGCCGGTTCCCTTCGGAGACGCCGCTGTCGTGCACGACACCCCTGACACCCCGACGATCGACACGCTCGTGGCGGTCGCCAAAGAGGTGTACCCCGAGCGTGGCTACACCGCGGCAGACACCCTTAAGAACGTCGTGCTCGCGCTCACCGACCTCGAGGGCAACCGTTCACTCGTCGTCGTCGGGCTCCCCGGCGACCGAGGTGTAGACCTTAAGCGCGCAGAAGTGGCTTTCGCCCCGGCAGAGGTTGAGGCAGCGAACGAGGGCGACTTCGCCAAGAATCCCGGCCTCGTCAAGGGTTACATCGGTCCGTGGTCCGCTGCGGGCGCAGTGCTCGGCGAAGAGTCGACCACGAAGATCCGCTACCTCGTCGACCCCCGCGTCTCCGAGGGCACCTCGTGGATCACGGGCGCCAACGAGCAGGGCAAGCACGTCTTCGGCCTTACGGCCGGTCGCGATTTCGCACCTGACGGCATCGTGCAGGTAGCAGACGTCGTCGCGGGCGATCCGGCTCCGGATGGCTCCGGCCCCGTCGAGCTCGCTCGTGGCATGGAGATCGGTCACGTCTTCCAGCTCGGCCGCAAGTACGCGGAGGCGCTCGGACTCAAGGTGCTCGACGAGAACGGCAAGCTCGTCACGGTGACCATGGGTTCGTACGGCATCGGTGTCACACGCATCATGGCCGTCATTGCGGAGAGCAACAACGACGAGAAGGGCCTCATCTGGCCCGCGAACGTCGCGCCTTTCGACATCCACGTCATCGCGGCCGGCCGCGAAGAGGTCGTCTACGAGGTCGCAGAGTCGCTCGTCGAGGGCCTCGAGGCCGCTCGCTACGACGTGCTGTTCGACGACCGTCCCAAGGTCTCGCCCGGCGTGAAGTTCGGCGATGCCGAGCTCCTGGGTGTTCCGCAGATCGTCATCGTCGGCCGCAGTGCTGTCGACGGGATCGTCGAATTGTGGGATCGCCGCACCGGCGAACGCACTCAGGTCGCAGTGGCCGACGTAATCGCGAAGCTCGGGGAGAAGAACTGATGTCAGAGCGCCTCACCGCAGACGAACTCGAGCGCGCGAAGGGCATTCTCGCCTCCGTGACGACCGCGTACGAGTCCAAGGTCGTCGGGCAGCAGGGTCTCCGTCGCAGCCTGCTCATCGCCCTCATGACCGGCGGGCACATCCTGCTTGAGAGTGTTCCAGGGCTCGCAAAGACCACCGCTGCCAAGAGCCTCGCGGATGCCGTGAGCGCGAGCTTCACGCGCGTGCAGTGCACACCCGACCTGCTGCCGAGCGACATCATCGGTTCGCAGATCTTCGACGCTGCGACATCCACATTTCAGACCCAGCTCGGGCCGGTGCACTCGAATTTTGTGCTGCTCGACGAGATCAACCGCTCGAGCGCGAAGACCCAGAGCGCGATGCTCGAGGCGATGCAGGAGAAGCAGACCACGATCGGCGGCACAATCTACCCGGTGCCGACGCCGTTCCTCGTTCTCGCCACCCAGAACCCGATCGAGCAGGAGGGCACCTACCACCTGCCCGAGGCACAGCTCGACCGCTTTCTGCTCAAGGAAGTGCTCGACTACCCAGAGTTCGACGAAGAGATCGAGATCATCGCTCGCATCGACTCCGGTGTCTACGAGGACCACGACGCTCACCCCGCAGCGTCCATTGCCGACGTGGAGTTTCTGCAGGAGGCATCCCGTCGCGTCTTCGTCGACGAGTCGATCACCAACTACATCGTGTCGACCGTCTACGTGACGCGTCACGCCGAGCAGTACATCTCTCCTGAGCTCGCTGGATGCATCGAGTACGGCGCTTCGCCGCGTGCGAGCATTGCGTTCTCCCGTGCGGCCCGCGCGCTGGCACTCCTCAACGGACGCGACCACGTGATCCCCGAAGACGTCAAGACTCTGCGCCATGTCGTGCTGCGGCACCGCATCATTCTCAACTTCGAGGCGATCGCCGACGACATCGCTCCCGAGACCGTCATCGACGCGATCTTCGACGCAGTCCAGGCGCCGTAGCTTCATGACTTCCCTGCTTCGTCGCGTCAAGACGACGATCTCGATCCACGCGCACCGCAGGGTGCGCGGGTTGCTCGAGGGGGAGTACTTTTCGACGTTCCACGGCCGGAGCCTCGAGTTCGACGACATCCGCCCCTACGTTCCGGGCGATGAGGTGCGCGACATCGACTGGCGTGCGACGGCTCGCCTCGGCTCGCCGATGATCAAGCGGTTCATCGCGGCGCGCAAGCACACGCTCCTGCTCATCGTCGACACGGGCCGCGCGATGGCCGCCCTCGCGGAGCACGGGGAGTCGAAGCGCGACATCGGTGTGCTCGCCGCGGGAACTCTCGCCTACATCGCGTCGCGTCACGGCGACCGCGTCGCGCTCGTCGCGGGCAATGCCGACCACACCGACTTCGTCGGCCCCGGATCCACCGAGGCGCACCTCGAACGAATCCTGCAGCGCATCCACTCTGCGACCACGGCGCAATCGCCGCCGAGCAATCTCGCGAGACAGCTGCTCTACGCGTCGACGACTTTTCGCCGCCGGATGATCGTGCTCGTCATCTCCGACGACCGCGAGCTCGGCGACACCGAGGTGCGTCTCCTGCGCAGGCTCGGTGTGCAGCACGAGGTGCTCTGGCTCACCATCGCAGACGCCGACCTCATGCGTGGGGACTGGGCCGACAAGCACATGCACGACGTCGAGCACTTCGCGGCGCTCCCCGGCATCCTGCGCTCCGACAAGAAGCTGCGCGCCGAGTTCGAGGGCAGCGTCAGGGAACGCGTAGAAAAAAGCACCGACCTCTTCGACAAGCTCGCCATCTCGAGCGGTCGAGTGAGTCGCGCAGACCAGGTCGTGACCGGGTTGTTCCGCCTGTTGGAGGTGCACCGTCATGCCCGGCGATGAAACCTTCTACCCTCCCGTGCAGTACTCGCCGCTGTGGTTTCTCCTCGGCTTGCTCATCATCGTCATCGTCGTCACCTGGTACATCGTGATCGCGATCATCACCCGAAAGCGCGCTCGGCCCGCCCCCGAGCCCCAGTACGGGCCGCCGATCCTCACCCAGTCAGCGCGCGACCGCTACACCGGATTCATCGACCAGGTCGGCTCGCGCTATCGCAATGGTGAGGTCGCCTACAACGATGCCCACCATGAGCTCAGCGTCATCGTGCGCACCTTCGCGGCGGAGGCCCGAGGCGTGCGCGCGCCCTACATGACTCTCGAAGATCTCAGGGCAGCGGAGCAGCAGCCCCTCGCCGACACGGTCGAGACGCTCTACCCCGGTGCCTTCTCCGGCCAGGACGCCGGCCCGGTCGACATCGCCGTCGAGCGCGCGCGAAGGCTGGTGCGCGAATGGAACTAATTTTCTGGTGGATGCCGCTGCTCTGGCTGATCCCCGTCGCACTCGTCGCGTGGTGGGTGATTCGCCGTCAGCGCCGGGCGGGAGCAGCCTCAGCCGCCTCCCTGCCGGTCGCGAACAGCGAGCGTTTGACCAGCCTGCCCGGCTACGTGCGGGCGCTGCGCAGGTATCGTGCGCTGCTCGCGGGGCTCGCTGCATCCATTCTGATTCTCGTTCTTCTCGCGATCGGACTCTCGACGCGGCCCGCAACCCTCAGCGTGACGCAGCCCGACCTCAAGAACCGTGACATCGTGCTGTGCCTCGACGTCTCAGGATCGATGGTCGACTACGACAGTGAGGTCGTCGATGTCTTCAGCGATCTCGCCGACCAGTTCGAGGGTGAGCGCATCAGCCTCGTCGTGTTCAACGCCTCGGCCGTCACATACTTTCCGCTGACGAGTGACTACGCGTACATACAGAAGCAGTTCGCCGAGATCAAGGAGAGCTTCAAGGATCGCGAGAACGGGTCGTACTACCGCGGCACGCTCATCGGCGACGGCTCGAGCCTCGTCGGCGATGGGCTCGCCTCGTGCGCCGTGCGGTTCGATGCGACCGACACCCCGCGCTCACGTTCGGTCATCCTGGTGACCGACAACCTCATCGCGGGTGACCCGATCTTCACGCTGCCCGAGGCTGGCGACCTCGCAACCGAGCGCGACGTGCGCGTCTACGGCATCAACCCTGGCGATACGACGGCAAAGGAGTACCTCGACGACCTCGCCGTGGAGTTCAAGTCGGTCGTCGAAGGCACCGGCGGCAGCTACTACGCCCTCGACGACCCGGCGGGCATCCCGTCAATCGTCGACCAGATCACCGCGGAGCAGGCCGCGCTCATGAAGGGGCCCATCCAGCTCGTGCGGCACGACGAGCCCGCGCTCCTCGTGACCCTCGCCTTCATCGGCGTCACCGGCCTTCTCGTCTTCGCCTGGAGGCTCAAGCGATGATCCTTCAGCCCGTCATTCCCGTCGCGCTCCTCGTGCTCCTCGGGATCACGCTGCTCGGGTTCGCCGTCTGGCAACTCGTCGTCGCCAAGACCCCGACTCTCAAGCGTGCCTGGGTGCTGCGCGTCATCATGGTCGTTCTGCTTCTTCTCGTCGCAGTGCGCCCGGTGATACCGGCCAACTCGAGTGGACCGAGCGCCTCGGGTGGTCTCGAGGTCTACTTCGTCGTCGACACGACGAGCAGCATCTCTGCAGAGGACTGGGGGTCAGGAGAGCCCCGACTCGTCGGGGTCAAGGGCGACATCGCTGCGATAGCCGATCGTCTCGAGGGTGCACAGTTCTCTCTCGTGACCTTCGATGCCGCGACCGTGCAGCGTGTGCCTCTGACGACGGATGCAACGGCCATAGCGTCGGCCGCATCGATTCTCACCCCCGAGGTGACCTACTACTCGAGGGGCAGCAGCATCGATGCCCCGCTCGACTTCATGAAGGAGCTCCTCACTGACGCCGCGGAGGAGAATCCCGGCCAGCGCCGCGTGCTCTACTACCTCGGCGATGGCGAGCAGACCTCCGCGACAGCTCCCCGATCGTTCGAGGAGCTCGCCCCGCTCGTCACCGGGGGAGCCGTGCTCGGCTACGGGACGACCTCGGGCGGACGCATGCAGCAGTTCGACGGCTACGTTGATCCTTCGGTGACCGAGCCGGTGTACATCCAGGACTACACAACCGGCAGCGATGCGATCTCACGCATCGACGAGGCTCGGCTGCAGACAATAGCGGGCGACGTGGGTGTCAACTACTACCACCGAGCCTCGGGGGAGAGCATCGGTGCAGCCCTCGCGGGTATCGACGTGGGGGAACTCACTGTCGCCGACGGAACGCCCGGGAGCCCAGTTGAGCTCTACTGGATTCCCGCCATCCCGCTCGGCCTTCTCGCCCTCCTCGAAGCCGCGGGCATCGTCGGGGCTATCCTCGAACTTCGACAGTCCCGCCGGAGGGAGTCCTGATGACCTCGTACGAACTCGACCAGGCTGACGCCCGCGCACGCAGGCGCAAGCGCGTGAAACTCGTGCTGTTCTCGCTCCCCGTCATCATCTTCGCGATGTTCGTCGCGGTGAAGCTCATGGGACTCTCGATCACGACCCAGTCGGCGATCCTCTCGTACAACGTGGGCGATTACCCCTCGAGCATCGACAAATCAACCTCCCTCCTCGAGCTCAACATCGTCGAGCCGTGGATCCCGTACTTCAACCGCGCCGATGCCCAGGCGGCCAACGAGTACTACGTCGACTCGGTTGACGACTTCGAGAAGGCGCTTGAACTGGCTCCCGAGGAAAAGAAGTGCGACGTGCGCGTCAACCTCGCCCTCAGCTGGGAGAAGCTCGGCGACATCTACGCCGACGGCGGGTACTTTCAGGGCGCAGTTCTCCTCTACGAGACAGCCGAGGCCGTGATCGACGGTGGTGGCGAGGACTGCAAGCCGCCCCAGGAGTCGGAGGAGCAGCTCCAGGAGGCGGGGGAGCGCGTCGAGGGCAAGAAGGACAGCGCCCAGTCGCAGAAGGATGCCCAGGACGCACAGGAGGGCGGTGAGGGAACCCTCGACGAGAAGCTCCAGGACCTCAAGGACCAGGGCGAACAGGGTGAGGGTGAGAAAGCCAACGGCGAATCGCTCGACCGTGGCGAGAACGAGGGCGACGGCACCTTCGCCGACAAGCCCTGGTAGCAAGCGGTCGCGCGCTCCGGTACCGTAGACAAGGCGAAAGTCAGCGGGCACCCCTGCTGAGCCATCGAATTGAATAGTGGAGGCCCTCAGTGGACATCGACCTGAGTGTGCTGCGCCTGATGGAACGCGAGCGGGAGATCCCGTTCGAAGAACTCGTGCAGATCATCGAACAAGCCATTCTGACCGCCTACCTCAAGCACACGGGCGAGGGCGAGTCGAAGGATGCAGAAGCACTGCCTTCGCAGGCACGCGTGCACCTCGACCGCAAGACCGGCCACGTGTCGGTCTTCGTCGCAGAGCGTGACGACGACGACAACGTGATCGGCGAAGCCGAGGAAGACCCTCGCGACTTCGGGCGCATCGCCGCCTTCGCCGCGAAACAGGTCATCAACCAGCGCCTCCGCGACATCGCGGATGACCACGTCATGGGTGAGTTCAAGGCGCGCGAGGGCGACATCATCGCCGGCGTCATCCAGCAGGGTCCGAACCCGCGGATGATCCACGTCGATCTCGGCTCGGTCGAAGCCATCCTGCCTCCCGAGGAGCAGGTTCCGAGCGAGGACTACGCGCACGGAACCCGTATTCGGGTCTACGTGACAAGCGTCTCAAAGGGACTCAAGGGTCCGCAGATCACTGTGAGCCGCACCCACCCCGCCCTCGTGCGCAAGCTGTTCGCACTCGAGGTGCCGGAGATCGCCTCCGGCCTCGTCGAGATCACCTCGCTTGCGCGTGAAGCCGGTCACCGCACCAAGATGTCGGTTCGAGCGATGGAGCCGGGCATCAACGCCAAGGGTGCCTGCATCGGCGAGCTTGGCCAACGCGTGCGCGCGGTGACGTCGGAGCTCAACAACGAGAAGATCGACATCGTCGACTACTCGGAGGACCTCGCCACCTTCGTCGCCAACGCCCTCTCGCCCGCCAAGGTCACGAGTGCCTTCGTCATCGACGAGGCAACTAAGGCCGTTCGCGCGCTCGTGCCCGACTACCAGCTCTCCCTCGCGATCGGCAAGGAAGGGCAGAACGCCCGCCTGGCCGCGAAGCTGACGGGCGCGAGGATTGATATTCAGCCTGACTCGATACTCGAGGGCGACGCGTAACCCGCTGAATGGCGCTGCGTGCGCTGGCCCCGAGGCGCGCCAGTGTTGCAGCGGCTGGACGGCGCTGGCAGCTATTCAGCCTGACTCGATACTCGAGGGCGACGCGTAACCCGCTGAATGGCGCTGCGTGCGCTGGCCCCGAGGCGCCCCAGCGTTGCAGCGGCTGGACGGCGCTGGCAGCTATTCAGCCTGACTCGATACTCGAGGGCGACGCCTAATCCGCTGCCGCCGTGTCGCGGAGCCCCGTCGGTCGCGCGGAGCCCGACCGTCGAGGCTCCGGGAGCCGGGCCGGATTCCGCGAGCGGCGCCCCGCGAGCGGCCCGCGAGCGAGCCACGACGGGATAGGCGTCGAAAGTACTTTCCAACTTGGAAACTTAATGCGAGGATGGAATCATCCCCGATCCGGGGTGTCCCTCTCGTGAAAGAGCACGCCATGACTGACACCACCAACGCCCGCGAACTCCTTGAGGCTGCGACAGCCGCCAGCGACTCCGCCGACGATGTCAGTCGCAAGGGAAGCAGGTCGATCGCAGCCGTAGAGATCTCGATCGGAGTGCTTGTCGCGCTCTTTCTGCTTGCCGCGGTCTACATCTTCCCGAGCGACAACATCGTCGCGATCATCCTCTCGATCGTCGGCTACACGGTCGGCATCGTCGTAACGGTCTTCGCCTACAACCGTTTTCGCGTCGCGGCGGGCTACGGAGCAACGCGTCGATACATGATCGGCCTCTCACTCTCGATGGGGCTCTTCGCACTTGGCGTCGCATCCACGTTCCTCGTCACTATCACGACGCCGCTCGTCTGGGCACCGTTCGCGATCATCGTTGCCGCGCCGCTCGTCGTCACGGGCATCCTCGAGGCACGTCGATGAGTGCCGAAACCGCGCAGCACCCGCGGCACGGCGTCGATGAGCACCTGACCGCGCCCATTCGCCTGAGCATCATCGCGGCGCTCGTGCGCGTGGATGACGTCGAGTTCCAGACGTTGCGTGACGCGATCGAGGTCAGCGACTCCGCCCTGAGCAAGCAGGCGGCCGTGCTCGAGGCCGCTGGCTACCTGGAGCTGCGCAAGGGGTATGTCGGCAAGCGACCGCGCACCTGGCTCTCGGTCACTGCGGCGGGCCGCACCGCCCTCGCCGCGCACCTCGCGGCCCTGCGCGCGATTGTCGACGAGCTCTAGCGCAAGCCCTGTTGTCGTCGGTGGCGGAGTGCGAGTCTGTACTCCACCACCGTCGCGTAAGGAGGGCCCATGCCGATCGCCAGCGCCGCTCTCATCGCGCTCCTGTATGTCGTCGTGGCCACCGGGGAGCCGGATGACACGGGCATCGCCTCCCTCGTCGCGATAGTCCTCACGACGCTGGTGATCGTGGGGTCGGCGATGACCTACAGTCGATTGGAGAGAGGTGCATCCACCCGGTTTCTCGGTGCGCTCGCCGTCACGTCGGTGCTGTTCGTGATCGCCACGATGCTCGACGTCGTGGCCCCGGCGCTCGCTCTCGTGATCGTCGCGCCACTCGTCGCGATAACAGTGATCGACGCGCTTTCACGGCGAACGTCCGGCCAGTAGTCCCCGAGGAGGGGTAGTATGGACTCCGTAAGAACTTGCCTTGGCTGCCGTATGCGCACCGACCCCTCCGCTTTGCTGCGGGTGGTCGCGCGTGACGGTGTCGTCATCCCGGATCCGTCCGCGACGATGACCGGACGTGGCGCGTGGGTTCATCCCACCGCTGAGTGCGTAGAAGCCTCGATCAAGCGCAGGGCCTTTGGTCGGGCGCTTCGTTCGAGCGTCGCGCTCGATACCGGCAAGCTCCTCGCACACCTTGGTGCTCCAACCGGAGTCACCACTAACGAACAGGCTGATTGACCTATGGACAACTAATGAGCGGCTCGAAATGAGTTCCGTCCACTAATCGCCTGCGCCCTGATCTGGGCTGCAGGCCCAGACAGGAGAATTTGTGGCAAACCCACGCGTGCACGAGATCGCAGCTGAACTCGGCATTGAAAGCAAAGTAGTACTCGAACACCTCAAGACAATGGGGGAGTTCGTAAAGGGACCGTCGTCGTCCATCGCACCGCCCGTCGCCCGCAAGGTCAAGGCTGCGCTCGAGGCAGAGGGCATCAAGCCCCCGGCCGAGCCCGTCGCCAAAGCTCCGGCGAAGGCACCTGCGCGCCCGGCAGCTCCCGCTCCCGCGGCTCCCGCTGCACCCGTCGTCGAGGCAGTCGAGAGTGACGCTCCCGTAGCCGTCGCCCCGCTGTCCGTCGCCGAGCGCCAGGCGCAGGCCGAGGCCGCAGCAGCGGCTCCCGCCGTCCCGGCAACCGCTGACGCCCCCGAGGCAGACGCTGCGACTCCCGGAGCTCCTCGCCCCGGAGCCCCGCGCCCCGGAAACAACCCCTTCGCGTCCAACC
>Ga0247813_10002621_pt1 | contig 12107 bp, 10 predicted proteins | sample UWRJL169409C1_FD_180719 | JGI IMG/M metagenome (GOLD analysis project Ga0247813, IMG submission 180719) | Plant litter microbial communities from Arlington Agricultural Research Station in Wisconsin, United States - UWRJ-L169-409C-1 | ecosystem: Environmental > Terrestrial > Plant litter >... | reverse complement strand
CGTCGCTTCTGGTCTTCTTCGAGGTTCTTCATCTGCACCCGCAGCGCCGGCGGGATCGTGCCGCCCGGCTCGATGCCGAGCGAGCGCAGAGCGCTCTCGCGTTCTTCGGCGTCGCGTTCCTGGGTGAGCGCCGTCGCGTCGGCACCGGCCAACGCGAGCAGGCGGGTGGCGGCGAGCATCGCGCCGGAGACCGAGTGGATGCCGAGCGCGATCTCGAGCGTCTCCGCCCGGCGCGAGCGCGCCTCGTGGTTCGTGGCGAGGCGGTGGGCCATGCCGATGTGGCTCTGCGCCTCTCGCGCGGCACGCGTGGCGGTGGCGATGTCGACGTCGTCGCGGCGGGCGATGAGTTCGGCGACGTCGGCGACGGCGGGCACCCGCAGGCGCACCGAGCGCACGCGCGAGCGGATCGTCGGAAGCAGGTCGGCCTCGCTGGGTGCGCAGAGGATCCACACGGTGCGTGGCGGCGGCTCTTCGAGCGCTTTGAGAAGAACGTTGGATGTTCGCTCGGCCATGCGGTCGGCGTCTTCGATCACCATCACCCGGTAGCGGCCGACCGACGGGGAGTAGTTGCTGGCCGCGACCAGTTTGCGCACCTCGTCGACCGTGATGATGACGCGGTCGGTGGCGAGGGAGCCGAGGTCGGGGTGCGAGCGCGCGTCGACCTGGCGGCGCACCGCCTCGTCGCCGTCGGGGTCGCCGGTGCTGAGCAGGGCGGCCGCGAAGGCGTAGGCGAGGTTCGAGCGGCCGGAACCGGGCGGACCGGTGATGAGCCAGGAGTGGGTCATCGACGAGTCGTCGCTGCCTCCCGCGGCGCTCGACTCTGCGGCCGCCTTGAAGATCGCGATGGCCTCGGATTGGCCGGTGAGCTCGTCCCAGACTGACATGCTCTCAGCCTAGGCGAGCAGTCTGACAACGCGGGCCTGGATGGCGGCCGCGATGGTCTCGACGGGTTCGGTGGCGTCGAGCACGAGAAAGCGCCCGGGTTCGGCCTCGGCGAGGGCGAGGAACGACTCCTGCACGCGCAGGTGGAAGTCGTGCTTCTCGTCTTCGAGCCGGTCGTAGACGTCGCGCGTCGACGCGATGCGCTCGCGCGCGGTCTCGGGCGACAGGTCGAGCAGGACGGTGAGGTCGGGCAGCAGGCCCTCGGCCGCCCAGAGCGAGATGTCGCGGATCTCGGTGCCGTCGAGCACTCTCCCGGCACCCTGGTAGGCGACGGACGAGTCGAGGTAGCGGTCCTGGATCACGATCTCGCCGCGCTCGATCGCCGGGCGAACCTTGGTCGCGATGTTGTGCGCGCGGTCGGCCGCATAGAGCAGCGCTTCGGCGCGCGGGGCGATGTACCCGCGGCGGTGCAGGATGATCTCGCGAAGCTCGCCACCGAGGTCGGTTCCGCCGGGCTCGCGCGAGTGCACGACCGAGTGCCCCGCGTTCGTGAGCCACTCGGTGAGCAGCGCCGACTGGGTCGACTTGCCCGACCCGTCGCCGCCCTCGAACGTGATGAAGAGACCGGGTGTCGTTTTCTCGGCCACTACTGCGCCGCGGCCTCGGCTGCCGCCTTCTTCGCCGCCGCGGTTCTGGCGCGCGTCGCCGCGGCCTTCGCCTTGGTCGCTTCGGCCTTCGCCAGGGCTTCGGGGGTCGGCGCCGCCGTGGTCTTCACAGCGGTGCTCGTCGCGGGCACGGCCTTCTTCGCGGGGGCCTTCTTCGCCGCCGGCTTCTTGGCTGCCGGCTTCTTCGCGGCGGGCTTCTTGGCCGCGGGCTTCTTCTTGACGACCGGGCCCTTCGCACGCTTGTCGGCGAGCAGCTGCACGGCCCGGTCGTAGTCGACGTCTTCCACGGTCTCGCCCCGCGGGATCGTGGCGTTGGTCGTGCCATCCGTCACATAGGCGCCGAAGCGACCGTCTTTGATGCGGATCGGCTTTTCGCTTTCGGGGTCGGGCTTTTCGAACTCTTTGAGCGCGCTCGACGCGGCACGTCCGCCGTACTTGGGCTGGGCGTAGAGCTCGATCGCACCGGGGAGGTCGATCTCGAAGATCTGGTCTTCGCTGGTGAGCGAGCGGGTGTCGGCGCCCTTCTTCAGGTACGGGCCGAATTTGCCGTTCTGCGCGGTGATCTCGGCGCCGGACTCGGGGTCGAGGCCGACGACGCGGGGCAGGTCGAGCAGGCGCAGCGCGGTCTCGAGGTCGACGGTCGCGAGGTCCATGTTCTTGAAGATGGATGCGGTGCGCGCCTTCACGGCGACGGCCTTCTTCGCCGCCGGCTTGCGCTTGGGCTTCGCCGCGACGACCTCGCCGGTGGCGGGATCGACGACCTCGGCCGCGGCGACGAGGGCAGCGGCCGCTTCGGCCTCGGCCTTCGCGAGCGCCTCTGCGGCCTCGTCGACCGGGTCGACCTCGGTCACGTACGGGCCGAAACGCCCGTCTTTCGCGACGACGTTCTTGCCGTTGTCGGGGTTCACGCCGATGATGCGGTCGCCCACGACGGGCGCCTCGATGAGCTCGCGCGCCTTCTCGGCGGTGAGTTCGTCGGGGGCGAGTTCGGCCGGGATGTTCACGCGACGCGGGGTCTCGGGATCGACTCCCGGCGCCTCGAGGTAGGGGCCGTACTTTCCGATGCGCAGGGTGACGTCGTCGGCGATCTTGATCGAGTTGATCTCGCGGGCGTCGATCTCGCCGAGGTTGTCGATGACGGTGCGGAGACCGCGGTGTTTGTCGTTGCCGAAGTAGAAACCGGTGAGCCACTCGACGCGGTCGGCCTCTCCCCCGGCGATGAGGTCGAGGTCGCTCTCCATGCCCGCGGTGAAGTCGTATTCGACGAGATCGGAGAAGAACTCCTCGAGCAGACGCACCACCGAGAACGCGATCCAGTTGGGAACGAGTGCCTGGCCGCGCGGGGTGACGTAGCCGCGGTCGATGATCGTCGAGATGATGGCGGCGTACGTCGACGGCCGGCCGATGCCGAGCTCTTCGAGCGCCTTGACCAGGCTGGCCTCGGTGTAGCGCGGGGGCGCCGAGGTCTCGTGGCCCTTGGCCTCGATGTCGACGAGGTTCAGCGACTGGCCCTCGGTGAGCTGCGGCAGCTTCGCCTCGGTGGGCTCGGCCGTGGCATTGCGGTCTTCGTCGCGGCTCTCCTCGTAGGCATGCAGGAAGCCGCGGAAGGTGATGACGGTACCGCTCGCGGCGAACTCGGCGATCGAGTCGTCGGCGGTGGGGCCGGCCTTGATCGTGACGGTGGCGGTCGAGCCCTTGGCGTCGGCCATCTGCGAGGCGACGGTGCGCTTCCAGATCAGGTCGTAGAGCTTGAAGTCGTTGCCGCGGAGAACGGATGCCAGTTCTGCAGGAGTGCGGAACGTCTCGCCCGAGGGGCGGATCGCCTCGTGGGCCTCCTGCGCGCTCTTGTTCTTGCCCGCGTATACGCGCGGCTTCTCGGGGATCGTGTCGGCGCCGTAGAGGGCCGCGGCCTGGGTGCGGGCCGCGTTGATGGCCTGTCCCGACAGCGTCGCCGAGTCGGTACGCATGTAGGTGATGTAGCCGTTCTCATACAGGCCCTGCGCGACGCTCATGGTCTGGCGTGCGGAGAAGCGCAGCTTGCGGCCGGCCTCCTGCTGCAGCGTCGAGGTGGTGAACGGGGCCGCGGGGCGGCGCGTGTACGGCTTCGACTCGACCGAGGAGACGACGAGCGAGACGTCCGGCTCGCGCAATTGGGCGGCGAGCGATGTGGCACGGTTCTCGTCGAGCGCGATGGCGTCGGACTTGAGCACACCCTTGTCGTCGAAGTCACGGCCGACAGCGATGCGGGCGCCGTCGACGCGCACCAGGCGCGACTCGAAGTCCTGTCCGGCGGTCTCGGGGGCGAACTGGGCGATGAGGTCCCAGTAGCTCGCGGCGGTGAAGGCGAGGCGTTCGCGCTCGCGGTCGACGACGAGGCGGGTCGCGGCCGACTGCACGCGGCCGGCGGAGAGCCCGGGACCGACCTTGCGCCAGAGCACGGGCGAGATCTCGTAGCCGTACAGGCGGTCGAGGATGCGGCGGGTTTCCTGCGCGTCGACGAGGGCGGTGTCGAGTTCGCGGGTGTTCGCCTTCGCGCGCTCGATCGCCTCCTTGGTGATCTCGTGGAAGACCATGCGCTTCACGGGCACCTTGGGCTTGAGCACCTGCAGGAGGTGCCACGCGATGGCCTCGCCCTCGCGGTCCTCATCAGTCGCGAGGTAGACCTCGTCGGCGGATGCGAGCGCTTTCTTCAGATCGGCGACGGTCTTCTTCTTCGCGTCGGACACGACGTAGTACGGCTCGAAACCGTTCTCGACGTCGACGGAGAACTTGCCGAGCGAGCCCTTCTTGAGCTCGGGCGGGAGGTTTTTGGGCTCGATAAGGTCGCGGATGTGACCGACCGAGGCCTGGACGATGTATCCGTCTCCCAGGTACTGGGCAATGGTCTTCGCCTTTGCGGGCGACTCGACGATAACGAGCTTCTTCGTGCCAGGCACGTGACTCCTATATATAAGGGGATGGAACACGGGGCGCATTGAGGCCCTATCAGCGACACGATACACAGGTGAAGCCGATTCCCACCTATTCAACTCCTGTGCGACCTCCGATAGCGGGCGGCCCGGCGGTCGCCGATACGCCGACGGCGAACCCCGCCACCGAACCGGCGACGCGCACGGTGACGACGAGACCGTCGACCGTGCACGACGCCAACGAGCCGCCGTTCGCCGCGGCGACGCGCGCGGCGACGGCGCACGGTTCGCCGGGCGCGAACCCCACGCGCACGTCGGCCGCGGCGAGCGCGGCCGCGTCGGCGGCACCCGCCAATGCCTGCTTGCCGGCGAGCACGAGGTACAGCGGAACGGCCATCGCCGTGACGCTGAGCACCCCCGCCATGATCGCGATGGCGAGCACGGAACCGGAGCCGCGGTCGGAAACGCTTCGGCGGCTCATCTGCCACCGGCCAGGGCGCAGCTCGAAGCGGTGAGGGTGAGCCCGAACAGGGTGCCCGCGGGCGAGCGCGACCGGGCGCTCAGCCGGGCGCAGACGAGGTCGCCGGAATGGGACACGGCGACCGACGCACCGACCCGGGCCGCGGCGGCGCTGTCGCCGCCGCGCGCGATCGAGCGCGATGCGTCGGCCGCGGCATCCTGCAATCGCAATTGCTGGCCCGCGATCTGCAGCCCGGCGAGGCTGAGGGCGAGAACCAGCACGACCGCGGGCACGGCGGCGGCGAACTCTGCGGTGATGCTGCCGCGGTCGCCGCGGTCAGATCGAGAGTGCATTGCGGATGATGTCGAGCAGCATCGCCCGCACCTCGTTGCTGCGCAGGATGACGACGAGCAGCCCGGCGAATCCGACCGCGGCCATGGTGGCGATGGCGTATTCGGCGGTGGCCGAACCCTCGTCGTCGGCCAGACGGGTGCGGGCCAGACGGGAGCGGGTCAGACCGGAGCGGGCCAGCCGAGAGCGCCAGGGGGCAAGACGGGTTCTCCAGCGGGTGGGGTGTTCCATTGTTGTGTCTCCGTTCGGGTGTTCGGTGGCGACGAGCACGATCAGTGTCCCTCCGCCCGGACGGCGCCGACCGGCCGCGGACGACTCTGTGCACACCCGGGCGTCCGGGGCGGGTGGGGAGGGCTCAGAATCCCGACACCGTCGACGTGACGACTGCGATCAGCAAGGGGGCGACGGCCAGCACCATAAACGCGGGCAGCACGCACAGGCCGAGCGGCAGCATGAGCTTGACGCCGAGCACGGCCGCACCGGCGGCTGCGTCAGCCCGGGCGGCTCGACGTGCCTCTTCCGCTTCGCTGCGCAACAACTCGCCCGCCGGGACTCCGGCCCTTCGCGACAGGTCGAGCACGGCCTCGACGGCGGCCTCCGCGGCCTCGTCGTCGGCCACCTCGGTCGCGGCCAGAGCCCGGCGCACCGACGAGGAGGCACGGTCGAGCGAGGTGCCGCCCGAGACCGCTATCGCCGTGAGCTCGAATCGGAGCCCGGGCGCCACGTCGCGTGGCCGCGCCGCCGACACGAGCCGTCTGTTCCACGCGAACGCGAGCGCGAGGAGCGCGCAGCCGATCAGCAGGCAGCACGCCCCCGGAAGTGTCGTGAACAGGATCCCGAGCATGTCGAACCCGAGGACGAGCCCGAACAGCACTCCGACCGCCGGCAGCACCATCACCAGCCGGGCCGTCGCCACGGGTGCGGAGAGCGCGACGGCGATCTCGCGCTGGGCGTCGGCGAGCGACCGCAACGACACGGCGAACGCCCGCAACGAGGGGGCCATGGGCGCTCCCGCCTCGGCGGCTACCCACCAGGCCGCGGCGAGCGCCCGCCACGCGGGACATTCCCGTTCGGGCACGTCGGGCAACGCCGTCGTGATCGCTGTGGCGATCGGTACCCCGCGGGACGAATCGGCCGCGATGCGTGCGACCACCGTCGTCGCGTCGAGGTAGCCCCAGGCCGTGGCGGGTGCGACCCCGGCGGCGAGCAACACGGCGAGGCGTTGCACCATCGACGCGATGCCGCCGAGCGCCGGCCCGTCGCGTCGGTGTCCGGTCGAACGGCGCCCATCGGTGCGCCCCGCGGACCGCAGGCTCACGTGACCACCTGGAGGCGTCCGCGTTTGTCGAGCGCGAACCGGCCCGTCTGCGCGAGCACCCGCGTCGAATCGCGGCGTTCGACGTGCAGCACGGTTCCGATGGCACTCACGGTCTGGCGGGCGATCGCGGTCGGCGACATGCCGGCGAGCGCTCCGAGGGCCTCGAGCCTCGCGGGCACGTCGGCGAGCGAGTTGGCGTGCAGGGTGCCCGCTCCCCCGTCGTGACCGGTGTTGAGCGCCGCGAGCAGGTCGCGCACCTCGGCTCCGCGGCACTCGCCGAGCACGAGGCGGTCGGGGCGCATCCGCAACGCCTCGCGCACCAGGCGGTCGAGCGCGATCTCGCCGGCCCCTTCGAGGTTGGCCTGTCGTGATTCGAGGCCGACGAAGTGCGGGTGGTCGACGCGCAGCTCCGCGACGTCTTCGATGGCGACGATGCGTTCGCTCGGATCGGCCGCGCTCAGGACGGCCGAGAGCAGCGTCGTTTTTCCGCTGCCGCCCGCGCCCGTGATCAGCAGGTTCTCGCGGCGGTCGATGAGCGCCCGCAGCCGGTCGAGGTCGCCCTCGGCGAAGAAGCCGGCGGCGGCGAGATCGTCGAGCGAGATGCGGCGGATGCGCGGGAGGCGGATCGACAGCAGGGTTCCGCGCGTCGACACAGGGGCGAGCACGGCGTGCACCCGGATTCCGTCGTGCAGTCGCGCGTCGACGCACGGCGTCGTCTCGTCGATGTGGCGCCCGCCGAGGGCCATCAGCCGCACGGCGAGATCGCGCACCGCCTGGTCGTCGAGGTCGATGGACCCCTGGCGCACGGCGCCCGCACCACGGTCGGCCCAGACGGAGTGGGCGCCGTTGACGAACACGTCGGTGACGCCCGGGTCGGCGACGAGGGGCGCGAGCACCCCGAACTCGGAAGGGAAGCCGCCGTCGGCCCCGAGGCGCAGCGTGGGCGGCGGGGGTGCGCCCGGCCGCACGGCGACGAAGGGTTCATCGACGGATGGTTCCATGCGCTGAAAGTACCCACGCCGCGGGTGGCGTGAGCCGCGTCATCCGCATCGGTGGAAAGCATCGAGAACGGCCCGCTGTGAGGGAGGCAGACGCCGACGTGGCGAGCCAACCCGCAAAACTTTCGCGAAGCGCCGACCCGGCAAGACGACCCGCAAACTTTAGCGAGGCGCCGGCCCCTTGAGAACGACGTACGTTCTCAAAACGGGGTCATTAAGCAGAGAGGGGCGGCGCCTATTGGGGGGAACAGGCGCCGCCACAGCGACGCCGATTGGGGGAAATCGATTGCGCCGCCATAACCAGACTCTCACCGAAGGGCGTCGGTCTGGATGAAAATCAGTGTACATCCGCGCGACCCCTATGCAAGGGCCATTTATCGGGCTTGACAGTCCACTCTCAGCGAGCAGTCTAGGATCGTTGGCAACACTCGCACCGATGGCGGAGCCCCGTGTTACCGCATGAATGACAGGATAACGATGTCCCAAAATTCGATCGACAGCCTCCTCTCCGAAACCCGACGTTTCGCACCGAGCGACGAGTTCGCGGCGCAGTCGGTGGCCTCCCCCGACGTCTACGACAGGGCGAAGGACGACCGCCTCGGATTCTGGGCAGACCGGGCCCGCGAGCTGCACTGGCACTCGCCCTTCACAGAGACCCTCGACTGGTCGAATCCCCCATTTGCGAAATGGTTCGCCGACGGCCGTATCAACGTGGCGTACAACTGTCTCGACCGTCACGTGCTCGCCGGCGACGGCGACCGCGTCGCACTGCACTGGGAGGGAGAACCGGGTGACAGCCGTTCGTACACTTACGCAGAACTGACCGCCGAGGTGAAGCGCGCGGCCAACGTGCTGCTCGGTCTCGGCATCGGGCAGGGCGACCGCGTGGCGATCTACCTGCCGCTCGTTCCCGAAGCCGTGATCGCGATGCTCGCCGTGGCGCGCATCGGCGCCGTGCATTCGGTCATTTTCGGCGGCTTCAGCGCCGACAGCATCCGATCGAGAGTCGCGGATGCCAGTGCTCGCCTCGTCATCACCGCCGACGGTGGGTGGAGAAAGGGCAAGGTGTTCCCGCTCAAGGCCGCGGTCGACGCCGCCTTGGCACCCGCCGACGGTGCAGAGCCCACGACCGTGACCGACGTTCTCGTGGTGCGCCGGGGCGAGAACGAGGTCGACTGGACCGAAGGCCGCGACCACTGGTGGCACGAGGCGATCGCGGCCGCCGAGCCGGAGCACGAGGCCGAGGGATTCGAGGCCGAGAACCCGCTGTTCATCCTCTACACGAGCGGCACGACCGGCAAACCGAAGGGCATCCTGCACACGAGCGGCGGCTACCTCACCCAGGCGGCGTTCACCCACAAGAACGTCTTCGACCTGCACCCCGAAACCGACGTCTACTGGTGCACGGCCGACGTCGGCTGGGTGACAGGGCACTCCTACGTGGTCTACGGCCCGCTCGCGAACGGTGCGACGCAGGTGCTCTACGAGGGCACACCCGACACCCCGCACTCCGGGCGGTGGTGGGAGATCATCGAGAAGTACGGCGTCAGCATCTTCTACACCGCTCCCACCGCGATCCGGTCGTTTATGAAGATCGGACGCCAGGTTCCGAACCGGTTCGACCTGAGCTCGCTGCGCGTGCTCGGCTCGGTGGGCGAGCCGATCAACCCCGAGGCGTGGATCTGGTACCGCGACGTCATCGGAGCCGGCACCACCCCGATCGTCGACACCTGGTGGCAGACCGAGACCGGCGCGATCATGATCTCGGCGCTGCCCGGCATCACCGAGGCGAAACCCGGGTCGGCGCAGACTCCCATACCGGGCATCGTCATCGACGTGCTCGGCGACGACGGCACCAGGGTCGATCCCCCGCACGGCGGACTCCTCGTGGTCTCCGAACCCTGGCCGTCGATGCTGCGCGGCATCTGGGGCGATCCCGACAGGTTCATCGAGACCTACTGGTCGAAGTTCTCGAAAGACGGCGTGTGGAAGTACTTCGCCGGCGACGGCGCCCATGTCGACGCCGACGGCGACATCACCCTGCTCGGGCGGGTCGACGACGTGATGAACATCTCGGGCCACCGGCTGTCGACGACCGAGATCGAGTCGGCCCTGGTCTCGCACACCATCGTGGCCGAGGCCGCGGTCGTCGGCGCCGCAGACGACGACACCGGCCAGGCCGTCGTGGCGTTCGTCATTCTGAAGAGCAACCAGGCCGACGCGCAGACCGCCGACGAGGCGAGTGCGTTGCTGCGCTCCCACGTCGCCGACCGTATCGGCGCGATCGCGCGCCCGAAGCGCGTCTTCATCGTCGCCGAACTGCCGAAGACCCGTTCGGGCAAGATCATGCGGCGCCTGCTGCAAGACGTGGCGGAGGGCAGGGCCGTCGGCGACACCACCACCCTCGCCGACACGAGCGTGATGCAGATCATCACCGACAAGGTGCGCTGAGCAAAAAAGAGCCGGTCGAGTGGGGCGCAGAGCGACCTACTCGACCGGCAGAACGCGTCAGGCGAACTCGACGACCAGTTCGACCTCGACGGGCGAGTCGAGCGGCAGCACCGCGACGCCGACGGCGCTGCGGGCATGCACGCCCGCGTCGCCGAAGATCTCGCCGAGGATCTCGGATGCACCGTTGATGACTCCGGGCTGGCCGGTGTACCCCGGGTCGGAGGCCACGAAGCCGACGACCTTCACGATGCGGGTGATGCGGTCGAGCGAGCCGATGACGCTCGCGACGGCGGCGAGGCCGTTGAGCGCGCACTGGCGGGCGAGCTGCTTGCCCTGTTCGTCGGAGACTCCGGCTCCGAGCTTGCCGGTCGCGGGAAGCACACCGTCGACCATCGGCAGCTGGCCCGAGGTGTAGACGAGGTTTCCCGTCACGACGGCGGGGATGTAGGCGGCCACCGGCGGCACGACGGTGGGGAGGGTGATACCGAGTTCGGTGAGGCGTTCGTCGATGGTGCTCATCAGTTGTCGTCCTTCTTCTCGCGCTTCAGGTAGGCCACGAGGCCGCCCTCGGGGCCGTTCACGACCTGCACGAGTTCCCAGCCCTCCGATCCCCAGTTATTGAGAATCGCGGCGGTGTTGTGGATCATCAGAGGGGTTGTGAGGTACTCCCACGTCGTCATTTGTCGGCTTCCGCTCAGGTAGGTACGCGTGTACGTCGCGTAGCATGCATTCTATGTCTGCCCAAAACTCCCGACCTAAAGGCGTGCTCAGCGGCGTCTTTGGAATGTTCGGCTTCAGCGTGATCGCCGGCGTCCTGGTGACCGTCATGGTCACCCCCGCTCTCGCTGTCACCGGCGTCACCGCGTCCAACGGCATCGGAATTTTCGACAGCCTCCCCGAATTCATCGAGATCGGCGACCAGCCGCAGCGCAACGAGATCTTCGCGGTCAACGGAACCAACCCCGACGGTTCGCTGATCTACACGCCGGTGGCGCAGGTCTACAGCCAGAACCGTCAAGAGGTCAAGTGGGACGGCGTCTCGCAGTTTTTGAAGGATGCCACGGTCGCCGGTGAAGACCGTCGGTTCTACGAGCACGGCGGAGTCGACCTCCAGGGCGTCATCCGCGCCGCGATAGGCAACGTCTCGGGCGGAGACACCAGCGGCGCATCGACGCTGTCGATGCAGCTGGTGAAGAACATCTACATCCAGGAAGCACTGCAGCTCCCCGACGTGGAAGACCAGAAGGCCGGCGTCAAGGCGGCCCAGGCCGGCAGCTTCGACCGCAAGATCAAAGAGATGAAACTCGCGATCGGTCTCGAGAAGAAGTACACGAAAGACGAGATCCTTCTCGCCTACCTGAACATCGCCGGCTTCGGCGGCAACAACTACGGCATCGAGTCGGCCGCCCAGCGCTACTACGGCGTCTCCGCCGCCGACGTGAACCTCGCCCAGGCCGCCAGCCTCATCGCCATCGTGCAGGAGCCGGGCGCCCGCGGTCTCGACAGCGTCGACAACTACGAGAACAACAAAGAGCGCCGCGACGTGATCCTGCGCAACATGCTGGTCGAGGGCATGATCGACCAGGCGCAGCTCGACGAGGCCCTCGCCTACCCGATCGACCCGACCACCGTCGTGCTCACCCCGTACACGAACGGCTGCATCGCGGCCTACCCGTACGCGACCTACTTCTGCGACTACGTCACGAAGCTCATCCCCGAGCTCGAATCGCTCGGCACCACCGTCGAGGCGCGTGAGGCGGCATGGAAGACCGGCGGCTACCAGATCTTCACCAGCCTCGACCTGCGTCTGCAGACCACCGTGCAGGACACCTTGGCGGCGAAAGCACCGGCCGGCGAGACCCGCCTGTCGCTCGGTGCCGCTTCGACCTCCGTGCAGGTCGGAACGGGGCGCATCGTCACGATGGCCCAGAACAAGACCTACGACAACTCCGAGGCGGCAGCGGCCGACCCGACGAAGACGTCGATCAACTACAGCACCGACCGTGAGTACGGCGGATCGAGCGGATTCCAGGTCGGCTCGACCTACAAGCTGTTCACCCTGCTCAACTGGCT
>Ga0247813_10002620_pt1 | contig 12109 bp, 11 predicted proteins | sample UWRJL169409C1_FD_180719 | JGI IMG/M metagenome (GOLD analysis project Ga0247813, IMG submission 180719) | Plant litter microbial communities from Arlington Agricultural Research Station in Wisconsin, United States - UWRJ-L169-409C-1 | ecosystem: Environmental > Terrestrial > Plant litter >... | reverse complement strand
TCGGCAGGATGCCGTCATGTGCGCTGCAGGCGGCCAGCAGCACCTCGCGCGCCCGGTTGGCGTCGGTGGTCAGCGGCATCGGCAGGCGGATCAGCACGCGGCCCTCGGCGTTGGCCAGCGTCATGTTGCGCACGGTCTTCGTGATGAATTCCGAGTTCGGCACGATCAGCGTCGAGCGGTCGCCCAGCTGGATCTCGGTGGCGCGCACATTGATGCGGCGCACGTCGCCCTCGGCCGTGCCCAGCACCACCCAGTCGCCTACCTTCACCGGGCGCTCGGCCAGGAGGATCAGCCCCGAGATGAAGTTCTGCACGATGGCCTGCAGGCCGAAACCGATGCCTACCGACAGCGCACTGGCCACCCATGCGATGCGGTTGATGCCGATGCCCAGCGCCGACAACGCGAAGGCCACCACCAGCACGCCGCCCACGTAGCCCAGCAGCGTGCTGAGCGAGCTCTGCATGCCCGGCTCCAGCGTGGTGTTCGGCAGGTAGCGGTCCTCGAGCCAGCGCTTGAGCACGCGCAGCGCGATGAAGCCGCCCAGCGCCACGCCAATGGCGCTGAAGATCGCGCCGGGCACCAGCTCGAACTCGCCGATCTTGAAACCCGCGCCCAGGGTGCCGCTGCGCTGGAACACCTCGCCGGGGCCGGTGCCCAGGGGCAGCACCAGCGCCACCACCATGTAGAAGAAGAGCGCGATGCGGCTGATGCCCGACAGCACCACGGCCGCCTGGTCGAGCGTCTGCGGCGCCAGGCCGAAGCTCTTCTGCATGCGCGCACCGAAGCTGCTGCGCGACGACACCAGCGCTGTGAATACGTCGTCGGCAAACTTGAAAAGCACGTAGAACGCGGGCACCACGATGGCGGTCCAGGTCAGCTGGCTCGCCAGGAAGCTGGCCATGGCCACGTAACCGATCACCACCAGCACCCAGATCACCACCACCGCCACCAGCACGGCGCTCAGCAGCAGGCCGACCCAGACCGGGCGCTCGGTCGCTGCTGCCGCGTCCGCTGCGGCGTCGCCGGTCGGCGGCGGCGGCGCTGCGTTCGAGATGCCCAGGCGCAGCACGATGGCCGTGATCAGTGCGGTCAGGCACAGGGCCGTGAGCACGTGGGTGGCGACGATCGCGGCAAAGCTCGCGTCGACGATGGCGTTGACCTGGCTCGGCGTCCAGACCAGCGTGGCGACGGCGGCGATCAGCCAGGGGTAGGGCGCCAGCTGCGCTGCGCGGTCGTTCTGGATCGGCGGCAGGCGCCACGAAGGCCGGGGGATGGCCAGCAACGCACGCCCCAGGCCCACGACGAAGGCGATGAAGATGCTCGACTGCACCGCGCCGGTGGCCAGCTTGCGCGTCTGCTCGCCCAGCACGCCGTGGGCGTCGAGCGTGGCGTGCAGCCACTGCGCGGCCAGGCCCACCAGCGTGACGTTGGTGGCGACGATGGCGATGACCAGCAAGGAACGCCGCAACCGTCCGGACGGCAGCACGCGCACGGCCAGCTTCACCAGACCGCGCTCGGCCAGCCAGTTGCCCAGCAGCGCGACCAGCAGGGCGCCCAGCACGCTCAGAGACACGGCGGTGCGGTGTGTCGGGTCGCGCGCGATCGCCACGCCGCTGCGCACTTCGGCCGCCAGCGCCTTCAGGCGCGCCGTGTCGTCGGGCCAGGCTTCGGCGATGTCCTTCCAGAACTCGCTGCCCAGCGGCGACGGCGCGCGCTCGGTGAGCTGCGCCTCGAACAGCTTGCGCCGCTGGTTCACCAGGTCCGAACTGCGCTGCTGTGCGTCGATGGCCAGCAGCTTGGCCAGGCGCACGTCGGCATCGAGCGAATTGCGCTGCTTGGTCAGCGCGTTGCGCTGGCGCGTGATGTCGGGGTCTTCGGTGCTGCCGGGTGCAGTCGGCGCATTGCCGAGCTCGCCCAGGCGTGCGTTCAGGTCGGCCAGTTGCGCGCTGTGCGACGCAATGAACGAATCGGTCTGCGCGGCGATGACACCGATGTCGTTCAGCAGCCCGCGCAGCTCGCTGTTGTTGTCGACCTTGGTGGGCAGGCGGTCGAAGCGTGCACGCAGCTCGGCCACGCCTGGTTCCTGCGCCTGGGGGTCGGTATTGGCATTGGTATTGGCCGGCGCGGACGCGGAACCGCCCTGCGCAAAGACAGGGGCATTCAGCGCCAGGAAGAAAAGCAGCAGCAGCGCGCCGCAGCGTTGGATCAGAGTCATCGGCGCATCATAGAAGCGTGTCGGCTGCCGCTGCGAACCGCGCGAGAAAACTCAGCGTGTCGGCGCGAACAGGTCGACGCGGTCGGTGATGATGCCGTCCGTGCCCAGCGCCACCAGCCTCTCGGCGGCCACGGGGTCGTTGACCGTGTAGCTCAGCGTGCGCAAGCCGGCGGCCTGCACCTGTGCCACGGTGTCCGCCGTCCACAGCACGTGGTTGCAGACGATGGCGACGCAACCCAGTTGCAGGGCGGCGTCGAGCCAGCCGGCCCACAGCGTGTCGAGCAGCAGCGCTCGGGGCAGATCGGGAGCGCATGCGCGCGCGCCGTCGAGTGATTCGGGCTTGAAGGAACTGAGCAGTGGCGGCACGCCAGCGCCGGCCCACAGCCGGGCGGCTTCGGTGGCCACCGCCTCGCCGGTCCGGCGTTCGACGCCTGGCGTCGGCTTGATCTCGATGTTCAGGAAGTGGCCGCTGGCCAGGCAGAAGGCCGCCACGTGGGCCAGCGTGGGCAAAGGCTCGCCGGCGAAGGCGCGCGAATGCCAGCCGCCCGCATCGAGCTGCGACAGGGCCGACCAGGGCTGGTCGCCCCCCGTGCCCCGGCCGCTCGTGGTGCGTTCGAGCTCGGCGTCGTGCATCAGGAAGACCACGCCGTCGGCGCTGAGCTTGGCGTCGCATTCGAACATGCGGTAGCCGTGGGCAGCGCCCGCGCGGAACGCGGCCAGCGTGTTCTCGGGCGCGAGCTTGCCGGCGCCGCGGTGTGCGATCCAGCGCGGATAGGGCCAGGTCGCCTTGCTCACACGCGCTTGCCGGAACCGGCGTCGAACCAGTGGAGCTTGTCCTGCTGCGCGGCGATGGTCACCGTGTCGCCGGCCGCCGGTGGCACCACGGCCGCGTCGGTGCGCATGATGACCTGTTCGTCGCCGATGCGCGCGTAGACCAGGCGCTCGGCGCCGAGCAGCTCGACGTGCTCGATCTGCGCGCTCCAGCCTTCGGCGGCCAGTGACAGATGTTCGGGCCGGATGCCCAGGATCTGGCCGGCGCGCACGCCGGGCGCCTGCTTGAGCAGGTTCATCGGTGGCGAGCCCATGAAGCTGGCGACGAAGGTGGTCGCGGGGCGCGAATAGACCTCTTCGGGCGTGCCGAACTGGTCCATCATGCCGCCGTTCATCACGATGATGCGCTGTGCCAGCGTCATCGCCTCGACCTGGTCGTGCGTGACGAAGAGCGAGGTGATGCCCAGTTCCCGATGCAGCTTCTGGATCTCGATGCGGGTCTGCGCGCGCAGCTTGGCGTCCAGGTTGGACAGCGGCTCGTCGAACAGGAAGACCTGCGGCTGGCGCACGATGGCGCGGCCCATGGCCACGCGTTGGCGCTGGCCACCGGAGAGCTCGCGTGGCTTGCGCTCGAGCAGGTGGCCGAGTTCGAGGATCTTGGCCGCCTTGTCGACGCGCGTCTTGATCTCGGGCACCGGCACCTTGGCGATCTTCAGGCCGTAGGCCATGTTGTCGAACACGCTCATGTGCGGGTACAGCGCATAGTTCTGGAACACCATGGCGATGTCGCGCTCGGACGGCTCGAGGTCATTGACCACGCGACCCTTGATGGCGATCTCGCCGGCAGAGATTTCCTCCAGGCCCGCGACCATGCGCAGCAGGGTCGACTTGCCGCAGCCGGAGGGGCCGACGATGACCACGAATTCTCCGGCGTTGATCTCGGCGCTGACGCCGTGGATCACCTGGTTGGCCTTGGGGCCGTGGCCGTAGCGTTTGATGACGTTGCGAAGCGAAAGAGCTGCCATTTTATTTTTCAGTGTCCACGAGGCCCTTGACGAACCATTTTTGCATCAGGACCACCACCAGCGCGGGTGGCAGCATGGCGAGGATGGCGGTGGCCATCACCACGTTCCATTCATTCTGGCCGTCGCCGCCGGCGATCATTCGCTTGATGCCGACGACCACCGGGTACATGTCTTCGCTCGTGGTCGCCAGCAGCGGCCAGAGGTACTGGTTCCAGCCATAGATGAACTGGATCACGAACAGCGCGGCGATCGAGGTCTTCGACAGCGGCAGCAGCACGTCGAAGAAAAAGCGCATGGGGCTCGCGCCGTCCATGCGCGAAGCCTCGGTCAGCTCTTCGGGCACCGTCAGGAAGAACTGGCGGAACAGGAAGGTGGCCGTGGCAGAGGCGATCAGCGGCACCGTCAGGCCGGCGTAGGAATTGAGCATGCTCAGGTCCGACAGCACCTGGTAGGTGGGCAGGATGCGCACTTCCACCGGCAGCATCAGCGTCACGAAGATGGCCCAGAAGCACAGCTTCTGGAACGGAAAGCGGAAGTACACGATGGCAAAGGCCGACAGCAGCGAAATCGCAATCTTGCCGATCGAGATGACCAGCGCGGTCACCAGGCTGACCCACATCATGTGCAGCACCGGCGCGTTGGAGCCCGCTGCGTTCTCGCGGCCGAAGAGCGCCGCCTTGTAGGTTTCCCACATGTGGGTGCCCGGCAGCAGCGGCATCGGCGCCTGCACGATCTCCTGCGCGGTGTGGGTGGATGCCACGAACGCCAGGTACAGCGGGAAGGCGACCACGATCACGCCCAGCACCATCACGACGTGGGCCAGGATGCCCAGGGTTCCGCGACGCTCAACCATGGCGTGCTCCTCGCCAGCGGCGGCAATGCACTTGTTGTTCTTGCGGTTGCATCAGTAGTTGACTTTCTTTTCGACGTAGCGGAATTGCACCACCGTGAGCGCGACGACGATGAGCATCAGCACCACCGACTGCGCGGCCGAACCGCCCAGGTCCATGGCCTTGAAGCCGTCGTAGTAGACCTTGTAGACCAGGATCGCCGTGTCCTTGCCTGGGCCGCCCTGGGTGGCGGCATCGACGATGGCGAAGGTGTCGAAGAAGGCATAGACCACGTTGATCACGAGCAGGAAGAACGTGGTGGGCGACAGCAGCGGGAACTGCACCGTCCAGAAGCGCCGCCACGGCCGCGCGCCATCGATGGACGCAGCCTCGATCAGCGACTTGGGGATCGACTGCAGGCCCGCCAGGAAGAACAGGAAGTTGTAGGAGATCTGCTTCCACACCGAGGCCATGACGATCAGCGTCATGGCGTGGCCCGAGTCGAGCAGATGGTTCCAGTTGATCCCGATCTTGCCCAGCGCGTACGCCACCACGCCCAGCGAGGGCGAGAACATGAAGACCCACAGCACGGCGGCCACGGCGGGCGCCACCGCATAGGGCAGGATCAGCATGGTCTTGTAGAACATGGCGCCGCGCACGATGCGGTCGGCAAAAACGGCCAGCATCAGCGACAGCGTGATGCCGATGCCTGCGACCAGCACTGAAAACAGCGCCGTGGTCTTGAACGACTCGACATAGCTCGGGTCGGCGATGATCTGACGGAAGTTGTCGAGCCCCACGAAGGTCACCGACGTGCCGAAGGGATCCTGCTGCTGCAGCGACTGCAGCACGGCCTGCGCGGCCGGCCAGAAGAAGAACACCAGGATGACGATCATCTGAGGTGCCAGCAGCAGCCACGGCAGCCAGCCGGAGCGAAAGAAAACGCGTTTTTCCATGGAGCCTCGTACGTAAAAATCCCGCCCGCTCCGCAATGCAGAGGGGGCGGGCGATGTTAGCCGGACTCTGGGGTCCGGTCAGGTCACGCTCAGGACTTGTTTGCCTTCTGGAAACGCTCGAGCTGCTCGTCGCCGCGCTTCACGATGGCGTCGAGGGCTTCCTTGGGCGTCTTCTTGCCGCCCCAGACCTGTTCGAGCTCTTCGTCCTCGATGGCGCGAATCTGCACGTAGTTGCCCAGGCGGATGCCGCGGCTCTTGTCGGTGACCTTGCGGATCATCTGCGTCACGGCGACGTCGGTGCCCGGATTCTGCTTGTAGAAGCCTGAGTCTTCGGTCAGCTTGTACGAAGCCAGCGTCACGGGCAGGTAGCCCGTACGCTTGTGGCTGGCCGACTGCACTTCGGGCTGCGAGATGAAGGTGAAGAACTTGGCCACACCCTTGTATTCAGCCGATTTCTTGCCCGACATCACCCAGAGGCTCGCGCCACCGATGACGGTATTCTGTGGCGCGCCGGCCACGTCCTGGTAGTAAGGCAGTGGCGCGACGGCGTAGGCGAACTTGGCGTTCTTGGCCACGTTGCCGTAGAAGCCCGACGACGTGTTGATCATCGCGCATTCGCCCGAGACGAAGGAGGCTTCAGGCACGTTGCCGCGGCCCTTGTAGATGAAAAGGCCCTGCTTGGCCATGTTCGAGAGGTTCTCGATGTGGCGCTCGTGCAGCGGCGAGTTGACCTTCAGGCGCGCGTCCAAGCCGGCCAGGCCGTTGCTCTTGGTCGCGTACTCGACGTTGTGCCAGGCCGAGAAGCTCTCGAGCTGGGTCCAGCCCTGCCAGGCAGTCGTGAACGGGCACTTGTGTCCGCTGGCCTTGAGCTTGGCCGCGGCAGCGGTGACTTCGGGCCAGGTCGACGGCAGCTTGTCGGTGGAGATGCCTGCAGCCTTGAACGCGTCCTTGTTGACGTAGAACACCGTCGTCGAGCTGTTGAACGGGAAGCTCAGCATCTGGCCGCTGGGCGCGGTGTAGTAGCCCGCGACTGCCGGAATGTAGGCGGCGGGATCGAACTTCTCGCCCGCATCCTTCATGACCTGGCCGACCGGAATGACGGCGCCCTTGCTGGCCATCATGGTGGCCGTGCCCACTTCGAACACCTGCAGGATGTGCGGTGCATTGCCGGCGCGGAAGGCGGCGATCGATGCTGTCATCGATTCGTCATACGTGCCCTTGAAGGTCGGGACGATCTTGTAGTCCTTCTGGCTTTCGTTGAACTGCTTGGCCAGGTCGTTGACCCATTCGTTGTTGACGGCCGTCATCGAGTGCCACCACTGGATCTCGGTCTGGGCGTGCGCCGGGGCAAACATCGTGGCGGCCAGCGCCGATGCCAGGGCGAGCGTGTTGAATCGCATGAAAACTCCTGAAGGGAATGAGAGACGCAAAGCGTGAATGCTAGGGCGGGTGTGTGACACCGCCGCGTCACAGTTGTCGCACAACTGTCATGTGACAACCAAGCGGGGAAACCCTTTTGGTGCAATGGCACTGGTGTGCGACGCGCTGGTGCTGCAGTGCACCATGCTAGCATTTCCGTCCAACTTTTCAGGCCCGCCGCCGGGGCATCCATGCGCAAGACCTCTCTCGACAAAAGCAAGATCAAGTTCCTTCTGCTGGAGGGTGTGCATCCTTCGGCGATCGAGGTGCTCAAGGGCGCCGGCTACACCCAGATCGAAACGCTGCCCAAGGCGCTGCAGGGTGAAGAGCTCAAGGCCAAGCTCGCCGACGTTCATTTTCTGGGCATCCGCTCGCAGAGCAAGCTGACGGCCGACGTGCTGGCCGCGGCGCCCAAGCTGGTGGCCGTCGGGTGCTTCTGCATCGGCACCAACCAAGTCGACCTGAATGCGGCACGCGAGCGTGGCGTGGCGGTGTTCAACGCGCCTTATTCCAATACGCGCTCCGTGGCCGAACTGGTGCTGGCCGAAGCCATCCTGCTGTTGCGTGGCATCCCGGCCAAGAACGCGCTGGTGCATCGCGGTGGCTGGATGAAGTCGGCCGCCAACTCGCACGAGATCCGCGGCAAGACGCTGGGCATCGTGGGTTATGGCTCGATCGGCACGCAGCTGTCGGTCCTGGCCGAATCCATGGGCATGCACGTGGCTTTCTATGACGTGGTGAGCAAGCTGCCACTGGGCAATGCGCGCCAGGTGCCGCAACTGCACGCGCTGCTCGCCCAGAGCGACATCGTGAGCCTGCACGTGCCCGAATTGCCATCGACGAAATGGATGATCGGCCCGGCGGAGATCGCCGCCATGAAGCCGGGCGGCATCCTGATCAATGCCGCGCGTGGCACCGTGGTCGACATCGACGCGCTGGCCGAAGGCATCAAGAGCCAGAAGCTGTGGGGCGCGGCCATCGACGTGTTCCCGGTCGAGCCGGGCAGCAACAACGAAGAGTTCCAGTCGCCGTTGCGTGGCCTGGACAACGTGATCCTGACGCCGCACATCGGCGGCTCGACCATGGAGGCGCAGGCCAACATCGGTGGCGAAGTGGCCGAAAAGCTGGTCAAGTACAGCGACAACGGCACCTCGATCTCGTCGGTGAACTTTCCGGAGGTCGCGCTGCCCGCGCATCCGGGCAAGCATCGCGTGCTGCACATCCACGAAAACGTGCCGGGTGTGCTGACGGCGATCAACAAGATCTTCTCGGAGCACCAGATCAACATCGCGTCGCAGTACCTGCAGACCAACGAAAAGGTCGGCTACGTGGTGACGGACATCGATGCTGCGTCGTCTGATTTGGCGCTGGAGAAGCTCGCGCAGGTGCCAGGCACGATCCGCAGCCGCGTGCTGTTCTGAGCGCAGGGGAGAAGAGAGGGGAGATGTCCCCTGATCATGGCGAAAGCCATGGTGCCCGGGGCCGGAATCGAACCGGCACGCCTTGCGGCGGGGGATTTTGAGTCCCCTGCGTCTACCAATTTCACCACCCGGGCAGGGAAGAGTGCAGCCCGAAATTATGGCACAGTGCACGACATGACTTCCAGCGGCAAAGACCCCATGACCTATCCCACCATCGAGGACGCGATCGGCAAGACGCCGCTGGTCGCCCTTCAACGCATCGAAGCCGCAGAAAACGCACGACGCGGCAACGTCATCCTGGGCAAGCTGGAGGGCAACAACCCGGCCGGTTCGGTCAAGGACCGCCCCGCGTTGTCGATGATCCGGCGCGCCGAGGAGCGCGGCGAGATCAAGCCTGGCGACACGCTGATCGAGGCGACATCGGGCAACACCGGCATCGCGCTCGCCATGGCAGCGGCGATCAAGGGCTACCGCATGGTGCTGATCATGCCGGAGGACCTGTCGATCGAACGCGCCCAGACCATGAAGGCCTTCGGCGCCGAACTCATGCTGACGCCCAAGAGCGGCGGCATGGAATACGCGCGTGACCTGGCCGAGCAGATGGTGGCGCAGGGCAAGGGCCGGGTGCTCGACCAGTTCGCCAATCCGGACAACCCGCGCATCCACTACGAGACCACCGGCCCCGAAATCTGGGCCGACACCCAGGGCCGCGTCACGCATTTCGTGAGCGCCATGGGCACCACCGGCACCATCACCGGCGTGTCGCGCTTTTTGAAGGAAAAGAGTCCGGCGATCCAGATCGTCGGTGCGCAGCCGGACGACGGTTCGCGCATCCCGGGCATCCGCAAGTGGCCCGAGGCGTACATGCCCAAGATCTACGACGCGTCCCGCATCGACCGCGTGGTGAACGTTAGCCAGGACAATGCCGAGGAACTGTGCCGTCGGCTGGCGCGCGAAGAAGGCATCTTCGGCGGCATCTCGGCCGCGGGTGCACTTTGGGTGGCACTCGAAGTCGCCAAGACGGTCGAGAATGCGACCATCGTCTTCATCGTTTGCGACCGGGGCGACCGCTACCTGTCGACCGGCGTGTTCCCGGCCTGACACAACCACTGGCTCCGAGCCCATCGCCATGCCCCATCCCAAGTTTTGCCAGGTTTGCGCCACACCGCTCGAATGGATCGAGCAACTGGAAGACGGCGGCCCCAAGGCGCGCCTGCGTTGCCCGGCTTGCGGTCACACGCACTGGAACAATCCAACGCCGGTCCTTGCCGCCATCGTCGAGTACCGTGGGCAGGTGCTGCTGGCGCGCAATGCGGCCTGGCCCGCCAAGATGTACGCGCTGATCACCGGCTTCATGGAAGCCGGCGAAACGCCCGAGGAAGGCATCGCGCGCGAAGTCAAGGAAGAGACCAACCTGGACGTGAGCGCGACCCGACTGGTGGGAGCCTACGACTTCCAGCGCATGAACCAGATCATCATCGCCTACCACGTCGTCGCCGACGGCGAGGTGCGGCTGTCGCCCGAACTGGTCGACTACCGGCTCTACGACCTCCCCGATCTGAAGTGCTGGCCGGCGGGCACCGGCTATGCGCTGGCCGACTGGCTGCGCACCCGTGGGCACGAACCGGTGTTCTTCACGCCGGCCGAAAACGAGGCGCGTCGGCGCGGTCTGGACCTGCCGCCCGAGGAGCCGCGTCATGGAGATTGACCGCGAAATCGACACGCGCGGATTGAATTGCCCCCTGCCGATCCTGAAGGCGAAGAAGTCGCTCAACGACATGGTGAGCGGTCAGCTGCTCAAGGTGGTGTCGACCGATCCGGGTTCTATCCGCGACTTCCAGGCCTTTGCGCGCCAGACGGGCAACGACCTGGTGGATCAGCAGACCGTCGGCAGCGACTTCATCCACGTGCTGCGCCGGCGCTGACCGACGCTCAGAGCGCGAGCGTCTTCAGGTATTCGCGGAACTGGGCGCCGACTTCCGGGTGCGCCAGCGCCAGTTCCACCGATGCCTGCAAGAAGCCTTCCTTGCTGCCGCAGTCGTAACGCGTGCCCTTGTACGCGTAGGCGTACACGGCTTCCTTCTTCATCAGCGCCGCAATGCCGTCGGTCAGCTGGATCTCGCCGCCCGCGCCCTTGGGCTGGTTGCGGATTTCGGCGAACACGCCCGGCGTGAGCACGTAGCGGCCGGCCACGCCCAGGCGCGAGGGCGCGTTTTCGGGCGAGGGCTTTTCCACCATCTGGTTGACCTTGACCAGGCCGTCGGCAATGGTGTCGCCCGCCACGATGCCGTAGCGCTTGACCTGGTCGAGCGGCACTTCCTGCACGGCCAGCAACGAGCGGCCGAGCTGGCTGAAGGCCGCCGTCATCTGTGCCAGCACCGGCTCGCCACCCACCGGGCCGACCATCAGGTCGTCGGCCAGCAGCACGGCGAAGGGCTCGTTGCCCACCATGTGCTCGGCGCACAGCACCGCGTGGCCCAGGCCCAGCATGCGCGGCTGGCGTACATAAGACACGGTCATGTCGTCGGGCATGACCGAGCGGGCGATGTTCAGGAGGGCGGTCTTGCCGCTGGCCTCGAGCTGGCTTTCGAGCTCGAAGGCGGTGTCGTAGTGGTCTTCGATGGCGCGCTTGTTGCGGCCGGTGACGAAGATCATGTCGCGGATGCCCGCGGCGTAGGCCTCTTCGACGGCGTACTGGATGAGCGGCTTGTCGACCACCGGCAGCATTTCCTTGGGTTGCGCCTTGGTGGCGGGGAGGAAACGGGTGCCGAAACCTGCAACGGGGAATACGGCCTTGCGGATGGGGGAGTGCGATTTGCTCATGTATTGACGATTGTTAACGTGAATTTATGCACACATTACGTCGTTTCCTTCTGTATCTTGTCGATACATTGTGTTTCAATGTCAACCGCCATTGACTTTCCATTCACACGGGGAGGCGCCGGGCATTTAAGACAACCTATTTCCTGAGGTGGAAAAAAGCATGAATGCTTCGGACGGACAGCAAAGATTCGCCAACTGGCGTGAGGATCCACGGATCAACAGTTTCGCCAGTCGGCTGCTGGTGCGCTGGTTGCAGTGGCGGTGCAGCTGCACACAAAAGGTCGCGATTACAGCGGTTCGCAATTTGCCCGAAGACGGCACGCTGGAAGACCTCATGGTCTCAGTTGCGTCGCTGATGGGTGCGCGCGACCCCGAGCAACACCTGGCCAGAAACTGAATATCCGGCCCTACGCCTTTCAGCTCTTCCTGCGTTCGAGCGGAAGAACGGGCCCCATGAATTCGGCGGCTCGAAGCCTCACGTGAGCGGCGTTGCCGGCCTCCCACGCATCCATCCAGGACGCAAAATTGGTGCGTGCCGCGCGCACGACCGAGTCGGGTGATGCGCCTTCGAGCCCCTCGATCAATTCCCAGCGAAAGCCTTGCCCCCGGTCAAGTTCGATGACCTTGACGATGCGATACCGCTGCCCGG
>Ga0247813_10002618_pt1 | contig 12118 bp, 8 predicted proteins | sample UWRJL169409C1_FD_180719 | JGI IMG/M metagenome (GOLD analysis project Ga0247813, IMG submission 180719) | Plant litter microbial communities from Arlington Agricultural Research Station in Wisconsin, United States - UWRJ-L169-409C-1 | ecosystem: Environmental > Terrestrial > Plant litter >... | reverse complement strand
GCACAACAACTGTGGCATTGGATTTAGCCGCCCCCGTAAGGTCGGGAGAGATTTCACCATTTGAATTGGTACCAGCCAGTACCCAGAAACTCTGGCTCAAATCGCCGTAGATCATCGGGATTTTATGCAGGCCCGGTACCCCTATCGCACTCGATATTCCAGGAATAATTTCTGTTTGTATGCTGTAGGACTCCGCAAAGTCCACTTCTTCAAAGCCTCTGGCAAAAACAAAAGGGTCACCGCTTTTTAACCTAACTACATGACCAAAATTCAGTGCGTAATCAATCATGAGTTTGTTGACCGCCTGCTGTGAAAATGAAGCGTCATCAGACCTGCCCACAAATATTTTAATTGCGTTTTCAGGTGCATGATTAAGCAGAGCGCCATTAACCAGAGCGTCATATAAAACAACATCCGCAGTATTCAGCGCTTTTACTCCTTTTAAACTAATCAGATCAGGATCACCGGGGCCAGCCCCGACTAATGTGATTTTTGGTTCCTGAATGCCGCCTTTTATTTTATTTAAAATCATAACCTACTATTTAAACGTCCTTATCCCATTGTTCAATAAACAAATATAACAAAGTCTACAGAAATAGTAGTTTTTATTTTAAAATAGTAGTTAATTCAATAATTCATCGCTGTGCTCACGTGCAATCACATCCGCAATTGTAGTTTTGGAGAGTACTTCCAGCGTAGCATCCCTTACATCAATAAATGTTTTTCTGATCCCACAGGTTTTCTCATCGTGGCACTCATCGCATTTGCGATAGAATTTTATACTTGCGCAGGGAACCATTGCAATTGGTCCGTCTGTTATCCTTAAGATATCAGCCAGATAAATGTCGCCCGCATTTTTATTGAGGCTGTAACCACCACCTGCCCCCTTTTTGCTGTACAGGTAACCTGCATTACGCAGGTCAAGTAAAATCTGCTCCAGAAATTTCCTGGGTATCATTTCCTGTTCTGCCAATCTAACGATCTGCATCGGGGGATTTTCCACATTCTTGCCTAAAGCCACCAGTGCTTTAATAGCATATTTTGTTTTCTTAGACAACATATTGATACAAAGCTAAGAAAAGATTTATGTATTGGTAAATGCTAATCATTAAGTTACCATCAGGCTATTTGATAAAGTCTTCATAAAAACCTTCAGGTACTTCTTTATCTATCGACTCATCATTTTTGACTGTGGCCAGCATGGCAGATAATTTCTTTTCGAGACGCTCATATTCAGACCTGTGCAATTCAATCTGATCAGCAAGTGAGCCGTCGTTTTCTACTAAGGCTGCTATTTTTGATTGAAGATAAAGGCTGTAAGTTTCCGCAGCCTGATTAGCCAGTGTATTTAAAACTTCTTTATAGGTCATGTTCGTATGGATTATGTTTATAGCTATATAACGTAAACTCACGAATTTTGTTCTGCCACTTTCAGGGGGACAGAGACAAAGCATTCATAAAAACGAAGGCATTTAGGACAACCTGTGGAGAATGTCGGCAAATCCTGAATTACCTTTTAAATGTAAACAACTCATTTAAAGTGAAATGTACCTTTACTGGCACGATGGCACCATTTTAAAACTATTGATATAGAATTACGAAGTACAAAATTAAATTATATCACTATGAAAAGTTTCATTTTATCAGCAGCCATATTAGCATTCGCAGGAATATCTACCGTTACAGCAAATGAAATCAAATCACCGGTTACTATTACTATTGCAAAGGACAGCACAGCCAAAGTAGCTGTAAAATTAGAAGATCTGCCAGAACCTGTTAAAACCACTTTAAAGGCGGATGCTTATAGGGAATGGACACCAACAACAGCCTTTTTAATTACTGAGGCAGATAAGACTTCATACTACCAGATTGATGTCACGAAGGGAACAGAAGGTGCGTTTCTGAAAATCGGTAAAGATGGATCGATCATCCAATAGACCAACGAAATAAACAGTTTATTTGTCTCAATAAACTATATTGAATTAAAATATAATGATATAAAAGCCGGAAATCCTCCGGCTTTTGTATTTTTGCCCTGATATCAAAGCGGATACTTATGGCGAAAATACTTATTATTGAAGATGACCTAACTTTCTCACAGCTGTTAGAAGGCTTTCTTAAAAAGCACGGTCATGAGCCAGTGATTATCCATGATGTTAAAAATTCACAGAAAATATTAGCCCAGCAATCATTTGACCTGCTTTTGGTAGACTATCGTTTACCTGATGGTACCGGACTGGATGTGCTGTCTTATGTCCGCGACAGTGGTTTCAATTACCCTCTGGTCATCATGACCAGTTTCAACGATGTGCGTACTGCGGTTAAGGCGATACAGCTGGGTGCAATAGATTACATCACTAAACCGGTAAACCCGGATGAATTATTAATGATTATCGGCGGTTCTCTTGAAAAAAAGGAAGAGAAAAGTAAGGCGGATTCCATTGAACATGAGGATTTCATCAAAGGCAAAAGCGCGACAGCAGATAAATTGTACGCCCATATAGATCTGGTGGCACCCACGGATATGTCTGTCATTATCCAGGGAGAAAGCGGCACAGGAAAAGAATATGCCGCAAGGACATTACACACCCAAAGTAAACGGAATGCGAAACCATTTGTCGCGATAGACTGTGGCGCACTATCCAAAGACCTCGCAGCCAGTGAATTATTTGGCCATGTCAAGGGCGCATTTACAGGCGCTACAGCTGATAAAAAGGGTCAGTTTGAGGCAGCCGATGGTGGGACATTGTTCCTGGATGAGGTGGGTAACCTGACATATGAAGTACAGGTAAAACTACTTCGTGCCTTGCAGGAAAGGGTAGTTCAGCCATTGGGAAGCACAAAAAAGATCCCGGTAAATGTCAGGATTATCACCGCTACCAATGACGATCTGTTAAATAGTATCCAAAATGGTGAGTTCAGGGAAGATCTTTATCACCGTTTAAATGAATTCAAGATTCTGCTGCCGGCTTTAAGGGACAGGGGAAAGGATCTGGAATTATTTATTGATCATTTTATCAGGCTTTCAAATGAAGAGCTGGACAGAAATGTACAGCACCTGTCTGCACCTGTAAAAGACCTCCTTCTGCAGTACGACTGGCCGGGGAACCTGCGTGAACTTAAGAACGTAATCAAAAGAATGGTGTTGTTAACGCCAACGGATACTGCGGGAATCGAATCATTGCCCGATGAGATGATTCTGGCTATCCGGCAGACACCTAAACCGGGCGGATCCGACTTGAAGGCTATTAATGAAAGTAATGAAAAAACCCTGATCATTGAAACACTGATCAGGGTAAAATATAATAAATCTAAAGCGGCAAAACTTCTCAATATCGACAGAAAGACGTTATATAGTAAAATGGAGCGGTACGAAATTGAATAGGTTAAGTGATCCTTGAATCTACCAACACCATCAGGGAGCGTAGTTTCAGGATCAACAGGTCTAAATCCTCTCTTAACTCTCCGGTGATATCCGTAGCACGGGAGAGGATAATTTCCATTTCCCGGTATTCCGCAGCCATCTGTCCGGATCCCATTTGGGCCGTTCTGCCGGCTATACGGTGGACAATCAAGCGCGCCAGGGAAATGTCTTCCGCAATTATACTCTTTTGCAATTCATCCATATCATTATTGCAGTCTTCCTTAAACCTCTTCAGGATATTTTGCAGCAATTCAGTGTCTCCGAAAGTCATTTTCTCAACAACTGAAGTATCCAGTGAGATACATGATCCATAACCACTGGTTTGTTCTTTTGCCTGAAGACCGTTTTCCTGATTAGTTTCTTCTGTTAAGTATCCCGGGTTACTTTCTCTGGTTAGATTTTCTTTGTTATCATTTACCAGTGCCTTTTCATAGTTCTCTTCTTCCGCCGGATTTTCTCTGTCAGCTTCTTTTGCAGTATTTTGCTGGTCATCCTCTTTCTCCGCATTTTCCTGATTATCTTCTTTTGGGACTATGTCCGCCCGATTAGCCGGTACGGTATTTAAGATATCCAGCAAATCATCCTCTCTGAAAGGTTTCATAATCACACCGTCAAATCCTTGTTCAATAACAGCTTCCAGTTCTTCAGGTAATACCTGTGCGGTCATCGCGTATATTTTAACATCCGCAGGGATGATCCCCCGCATCAGTTCGCAGAGTTTGGAACCTGAATATTCAGGCATCCGCATATCCATCAATATATATTTTACCGCCGGATCCCATTTGGCGGCAAGCAGTTTTGCCGGTGCGTTAAAACAAACATGCGGGATGTTATTTTTCGTAAAGATAATCTCGCAAAGGTCAACAATCAGCTGGTCGTCATCTACTACCCACACCTTATCCTGTGTATAAATCTTCTCCGCTACCACATCCGCAATGCTTTCCTCCAGTTGCAGCGCCGCTGGTTTATAAGTCAGGTACACAGTAAATGTACTGCCCTTTCCTGGTTTACTTTTCACATAGATCCGTCCGTCCTGGTTTTCTACGATCGACTTGATAATGGTTAATCCTAATCCGGCACCTGATTTATTGATCACCTCTTTGTCGGGAGAATTAATCTGCTCAAACTCATTGAAAATCTTACTACTATCTTCTTCTGTCAGACCGATACCGGTATCCTTTACCCTGAAAGTAAAATGGAGCTTGTCATCCTGTTGCTTACAGGAAGCAGTGAGCACTACTTCGCCTTGCTGGGTAAACTTAATCGCATTACTGAGCAGGTTATATAACACCTGTTTTAGCCTGAAAGGATCACCTTCGATAAACTCCACTCCTTCCAGTTCAACATTCGTTTTCATTTCCAGCTGCTTCTGTGCAGCCTGCGGTTTCATTACGAAAGCTACTTCCTCTAATAAATCAATGATGCTGAAAACTTTCTGCTGGAAGGTAAATTTCCCCGATATGATCCTGTTATAATCCAGGATTTCATTTACAATCTGCAGCAGATGTTCTGAAGAATGATGAATCGCATTGATATCTTTCAGCTTTGGATGTTCCTGGTTCCTGATCAGTTCCGCATAACCTATGATAGACTGCAGCGGTGTCCGTATCTCATGGCTCATATTGGAAAGAAAACGCTGTTTGGCCATTCCATGATATTCTGCTTCATCCCTCGCCAGTTCCACTTCCTTCCGGTAAAGGTTACTTTTGGTGATATCTGTCAGGATTAAATATAAAAGGATCACTGTAAGGAGAAAGAAGCCGATCATAATGAAGCTGATACGTGTGATTCCTGTATTCACCACTTCTTTTGCAGCGACTCCATTCTGTTCGATCTGGGTAACCACTTCACTTTCTACTTTTCTGAGGATATCCAGCATCTGGTTAATCAGCACATTATTGGCATTAGCCAGCAACGCTTCCCGGTCGAGAAACCTTGCGCTTTTTATGCGTTGCTCCTTTGCGATGGTACGTAATGATTGCTCGAGGCCTTTAGCAATTACAGTTTCACCTGATAATGCGATCGTATCCCGTTTAATCTTCTCCTCATTAGTGACCTGATAAGATTTTTTGCTTTGATCGTCCTGACTGTTTTTTCCGAACAGCCGGCTAAAAAAGCCTTTTCTTTTGGATTCATCAACTGGTAGAATGGTAACGGTGGAAGTCTTTTTCTCTGTTGTAACAATCGTGCTGTCCTGCTTTTGAGGACCTTTATTTGCCAGCTGATTTAAACGCTGAACCTCATTATTAAATGATTTATTATTCACCAGGCGTTCACGGACCTTCAGATATTTAATAAATTGTTTATCCCGTTCTACGAGTAATTTTTCTATAGACGCAATCCTGCTGAGCTGTAATGAATCATCATTATACATCCCGCCAAGGGAATCAAGAAGCACACTGAGCTGCCTGGATTCTTTGAAAAAATCCGCATAATTGCCGGGAGAATTAAAGGCAACATTCTTTTGCTGCTGGTCCAGACTGGCCACTTTTCTTGAAACCTGGTTCACCAGACGAAGCTTTGCATTCGGCATAGAGATAGTATCCACCGTATCCAGCATCTCATTAAATGCAATTTTACTCACACCCCACGCTAAGAATAACGCAAATAAAGCCAGTGTAAAACCGATTATTATCTTGCCTTTGGCAGCACTGAGAAAACTCTTCTGGGAAACATCTATCATCTTTGGAATTACCTAATATCCTGTAAAGATAACAATGATAAAAAGAGTTTGTGTTTTTAACCTTTGCTATCGTTTAAATCATTGTACGGAATGTAAGGTTGATCCGGGGCCGGGTAACTTTTGTTGTTTTTGGTAAACTGTGCAGCCAATTGGTCTGTGTAGTGCCTTTCATCACCAATAAACTCCCGCTATCCAGGACGATGGTAACTCTTTGTTTGGTCACCTTGTGTTTAAAAGCGAATTTACGCTCCGCGCCAAAGCTTAAAGAGGCAATAGTTGTGTTTCTGCCCAGCGATTTTTCATCATCACTATGCCACGACATCCCCTCATCACCATCATGGTATAAGTTAAGCAGGCAGGAATTGAATTTTGTCCCTGTTATTCCTTCCACCAATTGTTTAAGTTTCATCAATTCATCAGTCCACAATAAAGCTTGTTTAGTCGTATTTGAATAGGTATAGGCATATTCCGCATCTCCATACCAGGCAATTTTTCTTTTGGTCACGATATGTTTGCCAAAGATCACGGCCTCATCATTCTTCCAGGGAATATGGTTAAGTAACTCCTGTAAAAGACGCTGTTCCTCCTGCGGTTTAATTACCGCCCCGTAATAAACCACTTCCCCATCGTAAGGTAACAGGTTAACCTGTTCATCAGTATTAAAAAGATCCATGTTCAGTTAGATTAAATTCTTTTTGCCTGTGCCGCAAATGTTTCTCATCAAACATTTACGCTTTAAAACAGCCATATTACCTTAAAGGGCCTCAATTGCTTTCATATCAGCAAGGTAAGCCTCTTTAGAGTGGTTTACAAAATAGGGTTCCTGACCAATCACTTTACTGCAACCGCTGTCGGTTTGTGCGAATGAACATGTTTTTAATCAGGTAAGCATCAGCATTAAAATATAGGTATTGTCTTTAATCAAATAACGTAACTACGTATACCCGCAAAGGTAAGAAAAAGGTATTTCAACGTTTAAACTATGCGCTTTTAACTGAAAATCTGTATTTTCCGGCCTCAATTCAATTTTCATGACTATTAAGCACTTCCAGTTTAAAATTGCAGCAGCAATTGTCTTTTTATTTTTCAGCAGTTCCGTAGCAGTGCAGGCGCAGGTAGATGGCGCAATCCGATGGACCAAAGATGGCAACCATTTTTACCAGATTGAAGAAGGTGAAATCTTTGAAATTGATGCCACCAGCAAAACCCGGCCGGTATTGGTAATCAGTAAAAGCATGCTTACACCATCGGGTAAAGCAGCGATCGGCGTAAGACGTTTTACTTTCTCCGAGGATGGTAATAGTGTTTTAATCATGAATAACACGAAGAAAGTATGGCGGTCGGACACAAGAGGTGATTACTGGGTTTATAACAGGACAACAAAAACGCTGAACCAGATTGGTAAAAACCTGCCTGTCTCATCGCTGATGTTCGCTAAATTTTCTCCGGATGGCAAGAAAGTCGGTTTTGTAAGTGAACACAATATTTTCGTGGAAGACCTGGCTACCAAAACCGTTAAAAAGCTGACGTCTGACGGGACTAAAAAACTGATCAACGGAACGTTCGACTGGGCTTATGAGGAAGAGTTCTTTTGCAGGGACGGCTTCAGATGGAGCCCGGACAGTAAACAGATTGCCTACTGGCAGATCGATGCACGCAAAACAAAGAACTACCTGATGCTGAATACAACAGACTCCATTTATCCTTTTGTTATTCCTGTAGAATATCCTGTTGCGGGTGAGGCTCCTTCGCCTTTTAAGATCGGTGTAATTAATGTTGCGGTAGGTAGTACGAAATGGATGGATATCCCGACCGATCCTGTTCTGCAGTCTTACGTACCCCGGATGGAATGGGCGGCAAATAGTTCTGAACTAATCATTCAGCACCTTAACAGGGCACAAAACAAAAGTAATCTGATGCTCTGTAATACAGTTTCAGGTAAATCAAAATCAATATATGAAGAAAAAGATGAGGCCTGGATTGATATTTTACCGCTATGGGATGATACCTATGCAATGGGCGGATGGAACTGGCTTAACAAAGGCGCTGAGTTTTTATGGGTTAGTGAAAAAGATGGCTGGAGACATTTGTACCGTGTTGGCCGTGATGGAAAAAATGAAAAACTGATCACGAATGGTAAGTATGACATCATGGATATCAGTGCTATAGATGAACAATCTGGTTATGTTTATTTCCTGGCTTCGCCTGATAATGCGACGCAGAAATATTTATACCGTACCAAACTTGACGGAAGTGGTACAGCAGAACGCCTTTCACCCGCCAGTCAGCAAGGCACGCATGAGTACGATGTCTCTCCAAACGGCTCTGTGGCACTACATTCGTTTTCCAACACTTATACTCAGCCTGCATATGAAACGGTAACCCTACCGGATCATAAAGGGATAAATGGGGCCGAAAATGTAAACAAAGCCGTTGCGGCGGCCGACAAATCGAAGTCGAACATAGAATTTATAAAGGTAAAAACTGAAGATGGGGTAGAAATTGATACCTGGATGCAAAAACCGGTTAATTTTGATCCGGCTAAAAAGTATCCGGTACTTTTTTATGTATACGGGGAGCCATGGGGACAAAATGTAAAAGATGAATATGGCATCACAAATACTAGGAATGTATATAATGGAGATATCGCTAAAGACGGTTATGTGTATGTAGCGATGGATAACCGGGGTACACCAGTTCCGAAAGGCAGGGCATGGCGGAAGGCGATCTACCGTAATATCGGTTTGCTGAATATACGTGACCAGGCTATGACTGCAAAAGAATTACTGAAATTGCCTTACCTGGATACGAGCAGGGTTGCGGTATGGGGATGGAGCGGAGGTGGATCGTCGACTTTAAACCTGATGTTCCAGTATCCTGATATCTTTAAAACAGGGATAGCTATAGCAGCTGTAGGTTATCAGTTATCTTACGATAACATTTACCAGGAGCGTTATATGGGAGTCCCAACCACTCCTGAAGGACGTTCTTATTTACTTAAAGGCTCACCGATCACCTATGCAAAAAACCTGCGTGGCAACCTGCTTTACATCCATGGTACAGGAGATGATAATGTACATTATCAAAATGCAGAGATGCTGATTGATGAACTGGTGAAATACAATAAACAGTTTCAACTGATGTCGTACCCTAACCGCACACATTCGATCTCTGAAGGAGAAGGAACAAGTTTGCATTTATCAACGTTGTTCACTAATTATTTAAAAGAACATTGTCCTCCGGGCGCCAGATAGTACCAATGGTCCGGTTAGCTTAATCAGCATTCCGATCATATTTGTTAGTTATAAAAAAAGCAGGCGAAACGCCTGCTTTTTTTATAATGAAAGTAATTTTACTTTCAACTCTTCATACTCTTCTGTTGTAATTTTTCCGGCATTACGTAAGTCTATCAGCTTCTCCAGTTCTTCCATCCTGTCCGGCACAGCGGGTGCGGTTCTTATAGCTTCATCGGATGGATATTTTGGAGATGTAGCGTTGATAACACTACCCTGCATAGTTTTTACGGTGCTTTTAAGGTTGGCAATATCACTTGCCAGACTTTCTGCAGGATCTTTAATGATAAAGGGAATAGCGATGATAGCCAAAGCTGAGAGAAAAGAAAGAATAAAGCCATAACCGATACCAGCTTCAACCATTCCCATTCCATTACTGCTGGTATCTATGATGTTGCCGTAGCCAATAAGCATGCAGATCACAGCCAGCACACCAGCACCAATAACAGCGAGACGCATATTCTTTTGAAGTTTTTCCTTCTGTTCTCCAAGCGCAGCAATTGCGGCAACAGCAATGAGTAATAAAAAATATAATATTCCGATACCATGAAAGCCATTTTGGCTTTGATTAATGTTTAATCCGAATGCATCAGCCGAGATGCTGATCCATGGCAGAAATGTGGAGATAATACCTATAGCGGCGGCTACCAATATCAGTTTGCGTTGTTTATTCATTTTAGAGAGTCATTTAATTTGATAAAATCTGTTTCTTAAAGTTAAGATAAATCACAGATTTATAACATAATTGTCTAAATATAAAAAAGTTGGGACAAATGGCAGATAGCATGAGTTGCAGGGGCCAACCTCTTTATAATTTTACTGTAATACTTGCTCTATTTTTAATACCACACTTGTTCTGCTGGAATTCACATCCGGATTATATCCCACCTTCATCAAAAAGTCTCCTGAATATACTGTAGCCGAATCAATTGTAGATGTTGTACCAGGGTACAGATTAAGCTCATTAATCCGGTACTTCTTCGCAGCATCAAGTCCTTTTAACAAAATAGGGAATTTACTTCCTTCCCCATACCGGTTATTCACCAGGTAATTAAAAATGACACCCGCAGACTGCTCCGCATTCAGATATAATACAGACGCCACACTTTTCTCTCTCGGATTCGATAACCTGTACTGGTTACCCTGCCAGATTATTGGTTTTACTTCATTGTAATTTTTGATAGCTCCCTGGCAAAACTGCAGATCGTTGCCATTGAGCTTACTTACTACAATATCAAATCCCAGTTTGCCCATCATAGCCACATCTGTACGGAATTTAATCGGCTGCTTTCCCCAGTCAGTCACATGGTTGGAACTGCTGATGGCAGGATAGAAATAGGAATATTCCCATTGCATAAAGATCCGTTCAAGAGGATCAGTATTATCACTGGGCCAGAATTCAGTGAAATACTGCAGTGCCGCATAATCGACCCGCCCGCCGCCACCAGAGCATAACATCATTGGTACTTTCGGATATTTTGTCCGTATTCTTTCCAGAACTTTATACAGGCCACGGACATACTCAATATAAAAATGTGACTGGTTTTCAAGATGTGCTGAATACGCATTGTAAATTACCGCATTACAATCCCATTTGATATAGGCCAGGGTTGGGTTCTTTGTAAACAAATCATCTACAATTCCATAGACAAAATCCTGCACCTTCGGATTGGTCAAATCCAGTACCAGCTGATTGCGGAAATAATATTCATCCCGTTTAGGCTGTTTGATCACCCAGTCCGGATGTCTTTCATACAGCTCACTCTTTGGATTTACCATCTCCGGTTCGATCCAGATACCAAATCTCGTTCCCGCTTTTTCAGCTTCCTTTACTAAGGAAGAGATACCGTTTGGCAGTTTGGTCTTATTTTCCTGCCAATCGCCCAGTCCTGCGTGATCATCATTACGGGGATATTTATTACCAAACCAGCCATCATCAAGCAAAAAGAAGTCTACACCGAGTTTTTTTGTATCCTTCAGCAATTCTGCCAGTTTATTTTCATTAAAATCAAAATAGGTGGCTTCCCAGTTATTCAGTAAGGTCAATCGGCTACCTTTGCCGTCCAGCAGCTTGTAGTCACGTGCCCAGCGCTGGAGCTTCCTGCTTGCATCTCCTTTTCCCAGATCAGAGAAGGTATACAAAAACGCTGGTGTAGTAAATGTTTCCCCTGCTTTCAGTGTATAAGGTGATGCGTAGTTATTCATCCCCGCAATAATCTTGAGATTGTCCTGGTAGTCCATCTCCAGATCTATCCGGAAATTACCGCTCCATTCCATTGCGCCATATAATACACTCCCTTCATCTTCTGTTGCTGGTTTACCTAGAGAAATCATAAATACAGATGGCTGAAACAGGTTGGCACGGGTTCCCAGTTTAGTGTCCAATGTTTTAATGCCATGTGTTAGCCTCGATTCTTCAGGCTGCATCTCCTTTGCCCAGTCGCCATGATACTGGTTTAACCAATAACTATCGGCCTTGAGGTATAAATTAGCCGAAGCAAACTTATGCAGGATTACATTTCCCTTTTCCCGGTGCCTGATTTCTGTCCATTGTTCAATCACATCCGTATCGTAAAAAGATTTATAACAAAGGGTAAGCTCAAAAGGATAAGCCGGGTCTTTCAATAAAATTTTTAACAGGTTTACCCCATCGCCGATCTTAGTCTGCTGATGGCTCACATAAGTAAGATCCAGTGAATTATTGCCATCGGCATGGGT
>Ga0247813_10002615_pt1 | contig 12127 bp, 10 predicted proteins | sample UWRJL169409C1_FD_180719 | JGI IMG/M metagenome (GOLD analysis project Ga0247813, IMG submission 180719) | Plant litter microbial communities from Arlington Agricultural Research Station in Wisconsin, United States - UWRJ-L169-409C-1 | ecosystem: Environmental > Terrestrial > Plant litter >... | reverse complement strand
CGACGCGATCGTCAGACGCATGCCCTGCATATCTTTCACTCCGACTCACGCCGAACATATCTGAGTTGAAACTGCCGTGCAACGATTGCTCTCAGGTGATGCCTATCGTTATCGTCTCACTTTGTAAACAATGTGAAAACAGAGTCATTGAGAATGTTGGCTGCCATTGATTTCCAGCCAATGCGAACTTTTCAACTACCAAAGTTTGCAGGTAACTTGTCCGGCGCGCGTGGCTAAGCTTTGATTCCTTTCTCAAGCAAGGCCGCTTCGGACTGCCCGACGAGCCGCAATATCGATTCGCTCACACGACAACGTTCCAAGCCAATGGGCTTGTTTGAACGTCCGTCAGCAGCATCTCCGGCATATACGACGCACTACGCCCTGATGGGTGTGCGGTTCAGCGATTCGATTTCAGACTTCGGGGGAGCGGTGCCGTTGCTGCACTGGAGTGAAAATTCATCGAAGGAGTCTGCATGGCTCCCGGCGCGGCGCAGGCGGCTATCAGCGCGCGGAGCACGATCGGCTGATCGCGCTGCTCGAATCGCACGGCATCGAATGGCGGGCGCAGCAGCAGACGCCCCCACCGCCCATCGAGCCATCGAGACTGTCCACCCACGAGAAGGTTGCCATCTTCCGACGGCTCTTCCGCGGCCGTACCGATGTGTTCCCCGTTCGATGGGAAAACAAGACCACGGGCAAGTCGGGCTACGCGCCGGCCTGCGCGAATGAGTGGCGTCCCGGCGTGTGCGAGAAGCCGCGCATCAAGTGCGGAGACTGCGGCAATCGTCTGCTCGTCCCGCTGTCGGACACGGTGAGCTACAACCACTTGGCCGGCGGGCACACGGTGGAGGTGTATCCGCTGTTGGAGGACGATAGCTGCCATTTCCTGGCCGTCGACTTCGACGAGGCCGAATGGCGGGACGATGCGCAGGCGTTCATGTTGTCTTGCTCGGAGCTGGGCGTATCAGCAGCGCTGGAGGTGTCGCGATCCGGTCAGGGCGCCCATGCCTGGGTGCTTTTTGTCGGCCGCGTGTCGGCGCGTGATGCCCGCCGCCTGGGCACGGCCATCATCAGCCACACCTGCGCGCGCACGCGGCAGCTCCGGCTCACGTCCTACGACCGGCTGTTCCCGAACCAGGACACGATGCCCAAGGGCGGGTTTGGTAACCTGATCGCGCTGCCGCTGCAGAAGGGCCCGAGGGACAAAGGCTTCATCGTCTTCGTTGACGCCGAGCTGCGCCCCTACCCGGACCAGTGGGCGTTCCTGGCCGCGATCCAGTCCATGGACGCGCACGATATCGAGCCGACCATCCTGCGTGCCACGGGTGGCGTCCATCCGCTGGACGTCACCTTCATTGATGACGAGGACTTGGCTACGCCGTGGACACGCCAGAGCACCGCGTCGAAGAAGCTGACGGGGTCAATGCCCCGCTCGCTGACGCTGACCCTGGCCAACCTGATCTACTTCGAGAAGGTGCAGCTTTCTCAGCCCCTGGCCAATCGCCTGATCCGCTTGGCGGCGTTCCAGAACCCTGAGTTCTACAAGGCGCAGGCGATGCGGATGTCGGTGTGGGACAAGCCGCGTGTCATCGGCTGCGCCGAGAACTTCCCGCAGCACATCGCGTTGCCCCGCGGGTGTTTGGATGCCGCCCTGTCGCTGCTGCGCGAGAACGGCATTGCCTGCGACCTGCGAGACGAGCGCTTCAGTGGCCAGCCGTTGGATGTGTCGTTTGTCGGCAATCTGCGCCCAGATCAGGAGGCCGCCGTCGCCGCGATGCTGGCCTTCGAGGCCGGGATACTGTGCGCCCCAACAGCCTTTGGCAAGACGGTCACCGCCGCCGCGATGATCGCGCGCCGGGGTGTCAACACCCTGGTGCTGGTGCATCGCACCGAGCTGGCAAAGCAGTGGCAGGAGCGGTTACAGGCCTTTCTCGGCATCGGCAAGGGCGTGGTCGGCACCATCGGCGGCGGCAAGGCCAAGCCGAGCGGCGGGATCGACATTGCTGTGATGCAGTCCCTGTCCCGCCAGGGGAAGGTGGTGCCGCTGGTCGAGGACTATGGCCAGGTGATCGTCGACGAGTGCCACCATGTCGGCGCAGCCTCCTTCGACGCCATCCTCAAGCGGACCAAGGCCAAATATGTGCTGGGCCTGACGGCGACCCCGATCCGACGCGACGGCCAGCAGCCGATCATCTTCATGCAATGCGGGCCGATCCGCCATACGGCGACCACGCCGGCCGGAGCGTCGCACGAACCTGGAGGTTATGCCGCGGTTCCGCCATGTCCGGATCGATCTGCTGCGGGACGCCTGCATCCAGGAAGTCTTCCGGCATCTTGCCAACGATCAGGCCAGGACCGAGGCCATTGCCGCCGAGGTGCGCGACGCCTTCTCGCAGGGTCGCAAGATGCTGGTCCTGACAGAGCGCACGGAACACCTCGACGCAATCGAGGCAGCCCTCGGCGGCCTTGGGTCGGCACTTTTCGTATTGCATGGCCGGATGTCCAGAAAGCAGCGTGCGGCGCTGGTGGCAGGCCTTGAGGCACTGGCGCCCGACGCGCCGCGCGTCCTCCTGGCGACTGGCAAGTTGGTTGGGGAGGGCTTCGACCACCCGCCGCTGGACACGCTGGTTCTCGCCATGCCGGTGTCCTGGAAAGGCACGCTGCAGCAGTACGCCGGTCGCCTGCACCGGGCGCACGCCAGCAAGACCGACGTGAAGATCATCGACTTTGTGGACGCCGGCCACCCGGCGTTGCTGCGTATGTGGGACAAGCGTCAGCGCGGCTACCGAGCGATGGAATATCGGATTGAGGCCGGCACCGTGCCGAACGAAAGCTTGCTTTGATGCGCTCATGCAGATTCAGGTCCGTTTGAATGGGGGCGAGTGGGCAGACCACTATCGGCGACGCTGCGTGGCAGGAAGTATTGACGTTGTATATACTTCGTTGATATCAACGTTTCCGGAGCCGGTCATGTCCAAAGAAGCCATGTTCACCATGAAGCTGGAGCCGGAGCTGCGCGACGCCTTCATGGCCGAGGCCGAAGCCAGCCACCGCCCTGCGTCGCAGGTGGTGCGTGAACTGATGCGCGAGTTCATCGAGCGCCAGCGGCAGACCCGTGAGTACGATGCCTTCCTGCGCGCCAAGGTCGACTCGGCGCGCGCGCAGATCGCGTCCGGTCAGTACGCCAGTGACGCCGATGTCGAGGCACGCTTTGCGGCCCGCCGCGCTGCACTGCGGGCCAAAGTGGGTGGCGCTGACGCATGAAGGTCCTGTGGACCCTGTCCGCCGAGCAGGACCGCGCCGACATCGTTGACTTCATCGCGAATGACAACCCGCTCGCCGCCATCCGCATGGATGAGCTTTTCTCGGCCGCAGTCGGGCGACTGGCCGAGCATCCCCTGCTGGGACGGTCCGGACAGATCCCGGGCACCCGCGAGTTGATCCCACACGAGAGCTATCGACTGGTCTATGAAGTGCGGGCCGATACTGTCTGGATTTTGACCTTGGTGCATACCGCTCGCCTGTGGCCACCGACCCGGTCGTGATCGGAGCCCAGCAAAGCGCTCAGCTTCGACGGTAGAAGTGACGGTAAAGTACGATGCACCGACCTTGCAAAGCAAGCATTCATGCGGGTTTCCGGTCGTTGAAAACCATCGAGTGGGAGTGAGGGGCACTACGGCGTCTTCCAGCGTGCTCAGGCGTATTCGGATAAGCCGCCGAGATTTCGATTGCGTGATCAGCCGCGTCGATTGCGATTCGTCTTTGGAAGAGCACATGCCACCGCGCAACGGCTGAAGCTCTGTATCGTTCGTTGTACCTGAATAGAGCTGCTGGGTGGCATTGCCAATCGTTCTTTTTGCGACCGGGCGTCGCCTAAAGGTATGCATCCGTTCATCGAACAGGTTGTCGGCCACGAAGTCCATTCTCCAGATCTGATTGATCTGTTGCGCCAGTGTCTTGGGCTGGCGCAGTTGCGCGGCCTTGCTCCGCTTCGGTCGCTTGTGGCGCACAGACAGGCCCTGGTCGCTGTACTACAAGCGATAGATTCGTTTGTGATTGTCCGTAAAGCCCCTCGCGCTTGAGCATCACGTGCACACGTCTGTAACCGTAGTGCACGCGTGTCCTCAACTCCGAAGGACCCAACCCTCCATTCTTCTGGAGCCACTTGTAAAACGTGGCATCGCTGATGCCTATCTGAGCGCAAACACAATCTGCTCTTCGGTAAACCTGGGCCGCGATGGTGCGCGAGGTTACGGTGCTGGACGGAGCCGACCAGCGCCGCATGTTCGGCAAAACGCTGCCGCCGGGGCTGGTACTACTGCCGCAGTGATCCAGCGGGCGCGCTGCCGCGCCTGCGTTCAGCCCGCTGCGCCGCGGCCCCGGCGCAGCGCAGTGGGCGGCGCCGGCAACTGCGCGCAGAGCTCCTCCAAGAACGCTTGCACGCCCACGGGCAAGGTGCGCCCGGACAAGGTTTGCACCTCGATGGCGCGGCCGTTCATGTCCTTCTCGCGGATGCGCGCCGCATGCAGTTCGCCGCGCCGCACGCGGTCGCGCACCGTCACCTCACCGGAGATCGACAAACCGCCGCCGTGCAGTACGAAGTGCGTCAGCGTGTCGAACTGGCTGCTGACCAGGACCGGGTCGAACACCATCTGCCGGTGACTGCAGCCAATGTCGAACAGCTGGCGCACCGTACTGTCGCGCTCAGGCAGCGCGATCGGATAGGGATGCATCTGTGCCAGCGTCACTTCAGCGAACTGCGCCAGCGCGTGGTCGGGTCGCATGATCACGAACACGGCTGCGACCTGCCGGTGCCGGACCTCGATGTCGCGCTCGGCCGCGCGGCTGTAGGTCAGACCGATGTCGGCATCGCCGTTGCGTACGGCCGTCGCCACGTTCGCAGGGGTGAACACCCGCAGATGGAACTGGATGCCCGGATAGCGGTCGCGGAACCGCGCCATCACGCTGGGCAGGAACTCGATCGCGAACCCCGCGGTGCAGGCAATCCGCACCAGACCTCGCCGCAGTCCTCGCAGTGCCTGGATGTCGGCCACCACACGGTCGGCCTCCAGTGCCCCGCGGCGGGCATGCGCCGCCAGCATCTCACCGGCGGAACTGGGCACCATACCGCGTGGCCGCCGCTCGAACAAGGGCACGCCCAGCACCTCTTCCAGCCCTGCCACCTGGCGGCTGACAGCCGAGGGTGACACATTCAGGCGCGCGGCCGCCTCGCTGACGGAGCCGCTGCGCACGACCTCGAGAAAATAACGCAGGGCGGTGTCCTGCAAACGGTTGGACAGCATGGGCGGCAAAGCCTCTCGGTTTGCGTAAAACGCAAACCACATTGGATAAAACGGCGATTGTCGGAGAACCGGCTGCTGCTTATTCTGCGACTGTCATCGACTCCCTCATTACCATGGCCACCTTATCCCCAACCGCTGGACTCTCGGACATCGTGGCGCTCACGGCCACCGCGCTGTCGCAAGCCATCCACCGCCGCGCGCTGTCCTGCGTCGATGTGCTCGATGCCTATCTGGCTCAGATCGACCGTCTGAACCCAGTCGTCAATGCCATCGTGGCGCCGGCCGACCGCGACATGCTGCGCCGCCAGGCGACCGAGCGCGATGCGCAACTGGCGCGCGGTCTGAGCCTGGGCCCACTGCACGGTTTCCCGCAGGCGCCCAAGGACATCATGCCCGTGGCCGGCATGGTCACGACCCGGGGCTCGCCAATCTTCCGCGGCCAGGTCAGCGCGACCGATGCGGTCGTGTTCGAGCGCATGCGCGCCAGCGGTGCGCTGTTCGTGGGTCGCAGCAACACGCCCGAGTTCGGCCTGGGTGGCCACACCTACAACCCGGTCTACGGCACGACACGCAACGCCTTCGACCCGGGGCGTTCGGCCGGCGGCAGCAGCGGCGGCGCCGCGGTGGCCGTGGCCCTGCACCTGCTGCCGCTGGCCGATGGTTCGGACATGATGGGGTCGCTGCGTACGCCAGCCGCATTCAACAACGTTTATGGCTTGCGCACCTCCATCGGCTGCGTGCCGCACGGGCCGACCGAGGACGTGTTCTTTCAGCAGTTCAGCGTGGCCGGCCCGATGGCGCGCAACATCCCCGACCTCGCACTGCTGCTGCAGGTGCAGGCCGGCTTCGACGCCCGGCTGCCCCTCACGCACCGGCATGGCGATGGCGTGGCAGGGCTGCAGGTGCTGGAGCGAGATTTCAAAGGTGCCCGCATCGGCTGGCTGGCGGACCTGGGCGGCCAACTGCCGACCGAGCCCGGTGTGATGGACACCTGCGCACAGGCGCTGCAGCACTTCGAGACCGTGGGCTGCGTGGTCGAGCACGTGCTGCCCGACTTCGACCTGGAGCGCCTGTGGCGCGCCTGGATCGACTTGCGCAGCTTCGCCGTGGCCGGGGCCAACGCCCCGCTGTACCACGACCCTGCGCGACGGCCGCTGCTCAAGTCCGAAGCCGTGTGGGAGATCGAACGCGGCCTGCAACTCAGTGGCATGCAGGTGTACGACGCGGCGCGCACCCGCTCGGCCTGGTACGAGACGCTGCGCAACTTGTTCACGCGTTTCGACTTCCTGGTGATGCCGGCCGCCCAGGTTTTCCCCTTCGACGTGGAACTGGACTGGCCGCACACGGTCGGTGGCCACGCCATGGACACCTACCACCGCTGGATGCAGGCCGTGGTGCCTGCCACCATGGCAGGCCTGCCGGCACTGGCTGCGCCCGCGGGCTTCGGCCCCGGCGGCCTGCCGGCAGGTCTGCAGATCATCGGGCCGGCGCAGGCGGACCTGGATGTCCTGCGCATCGGCCATGCATACGACCAGGCCAGCGGCCATGCGCGCGTCCGCAGTCCGCTGCTGGGCTGACCTCTTTTTCATTGACTACCGAGCCCTCACCATGCCATCGATGCACCGCTCCCGCTTCCTTTTCTGCCTGCTGGCCGCTGCCGGCGCTCTTGCGATGCCGGCCGCCGCCTGGGCGCAGGCCTACCCCGAACGACCGATCAAGCTGGTCGTCCCGTTCGCGCCGGGTGGTGCGACCGACATCCTGGGCCGCCTGCTGGCCACCTCGCTCGGCGAGCGGCTCGGCCAGTCGGTGGTCGTGGAGAACCGCCCCGGCGCCGGCACGGTGCTGGCAGCCGCGCAGGTGGCCAAGGCGCAGCCCGACGGCTACACACTGCTGCTGGGCGCTAGCTCCACACTGACGCTGAACCCCGTGATCCGTAAGAGCCTGGCGTACGATTCAATCCGCAGCTTCACGCCGCTGGGCCTGGTTGCCGACATGGGACTGGTGCTCGTCGCCAACAACGACACACCCGGCACCACGCTCAAGGACATCGTGGCACTGGCCAAGGCCGATCCGGACAAGCTGTCCTATGGCTCCTTCGGCCAGGGCTCCTCCGTGCATTTCGGTGCCGAGATGCTGAAGACCGCCACAGGCATTTCCATGGTGCACGTGCCCTACGGCGGCAGCGCGCCCAGCCTCACGGCTCTGATGGGTGGCCAGATCCAGGTGGCTGTGGACACGGTGGTCGCGACCACGCCGTTCATCCAGGGTGGCAAGATCAAGGCCATCGCCGTGCTGGGCGCCAAGCGCCTGCCGTTGCTGCCTCAGGTGCCGACGATGGCCGAGAGCGGCTACCCCGGTTTCGACATGGGCACCTGGTTTGCCTTCCTGGCGCCGGCCGGACTGCCGCCTGCGGTGCAGCGCAAGCTGGAGCAGGCCTTGGAGGACAGCATGGCGGTGCCCGCGTTCCGCCAGAAGCTGGTGGACATTGGACTCACTCCGGCCTGGGGCAACGGCCACGCGCTGCGCGAACGCGTCGAGCGCGAGTTGCCGCAGATGCGCGCGGTGGCGGCGCGGGCGGACATCCGGCCGGACTGACGCGCTGTGAGCGGGCGCCGCCCGTGCGTCATCACGTCGCGATGCGTGCCAGCGCGGCTCACTTCGGGAGCAGATGGAACAGCAGCGTGGTGATCGCGACTAAGGCTGCTATTGACCCAACTCGGGCAGGCTTTCCGGCAATCCTTGAGCTTTATCGATGATGGTGTGGAAAACGTCGACGCCCCGCAAATCGCTCCATCTCCCGCACCAGCAAAAGATCTGCGCTTCTGACGGTAAAAGCGACGGTAAAGACTCATGTCGATCACAGCCAAGTCCTTCAACCACGCGGGTTTGGGTGGCCTGTTGAGGATCGAGTGGGGCGGCAGGACACCGCAGCGTAGCCGGGCGCACTCCGTAGTACATGAGAGGTTCACATGCGATGCACGCAGTGTCTTGCAATGCGGACTGTCGGGCTTGAAGCGAGAGATGTTGATTCAACAGTATGCGGGAGCTGACAGTCCCAAAGTGTTCCGTAACGTCGTGCCTGGGTATGCGGTAGGAAACGCTCCCCGTGCCTGCAGTTCCGGCACAACCCGGGTCACGAAATCATCGGCCGCGCCAGGCATGTAAGGCGGAAGCACCACGAAGCCATCGCAGACCTGCTCGCGGCACTAGGCGACGAGTTGATCTGGAACCTGGGAGGGCGTGCCGACGGGGGAGAAGAAGGCATGTTTTTCGGCGTACCATTTTCCCAACTGCCCAAAGGGCATGCCTTCTTGTACAGCCTTTGCCACCACTTACATGAACCGTCCTTTGCTGCCGGTGATCTTGTCAGTGAAGTCATGCACAGGCGTATCGATGCCGTAGACGGACAGGTCGTGATTCATGCTGGCCGACATGAAAGTCAGGCCTGCCTGAGGTAGCACCAAGGCCCTTAACTCGCGCTCGAGTTCCTTGGCTTTTGCCAAAGTGTTGGCGATGATGGGGACGCTGCCGGGCAATACCTCCACGTTCCCCCGGCTCACGCCCGGCCTCCTGCACCTGGTGCTTTGCGCATCCACAGCCCAGTTGCTCCCGGATCTCGGGCATCTCCAGTGCAGACCAGACCACACCGTCCACGGCCAGCACCCGCGGTGCGGGGGCGATCGGCTGAGGTCGGCACTGCTCGCGGCGGGACAGCACGCCCAAGGAATGACTTGAGCGCATCCACTTCATGGAATAATCGAGAGTAATTCTCATTCCATAAACCGTGGCTCTGATGTCCGCGCCGGCCCGTTGCCGCGCGGTTGGTGACTTCCGTGAGCGCTCCCGCCTACTCTGTGCCTCCCTCGATGGAGACCCTCTATTGCGATCATCACGGATGGTTGCAGGGGTGGCTTCGCCGACGCTTGGGCAACGCGGCAGACGCTGCCGATCTGGCTCAGGACACCTTTGTCCGCCTGATCACGAGCCGCACCGAGCGGCACTTTGACAGCATAGGCGAGGCCCGGGCCTACCTGCGTACCACTGCTCAGAACCTTTGCATCAATATGTGGCGTCGGCAGGAGATCGAGCGGGCGTGGCTCGACACCCTGGCGATGACGCCTGAGGCGTCTTACCCGTCTGCCGAGCGGCAGGCCATGGTCCTTCAGGCGCTGCACGAGATCGGCGGGATGCTCAAGACGCTCTCGCCCAAGGCGGCCCGGGCTTTTGTGCTGGCCGTGGTTTGCGAGATGACAGATGCCGAAGTCGCTGGCGAGTTGGGCGTGTCCGACCGCATGGTGCGTAAGTACGTCGCGCAGGCCATGCTGGGTTGCCTGTCCCTTCGTGCACGCGACACGATGGTAGGGTTGCGCGGGGAGTGACCATGGTGATCAGCCCCCCATGACGCCATCTGCCCCGGGCGCCGCTGCACAGCCTCTGTCGCAAGCTGTGCTTGAACAGGCGGCCAACTGGTATGCCGTGTTGCGCGATGGCAAGGCCGACCCGCACGAGCGCGCAGACTGGCAGGCTTGGCTGCGGGAGGACGAGGCGCACCGAGCGGCCTGGCGTTACGTGGAAGGCATTAGCAGCAATTTCGAATCCTTGCGTGGCCAGCCCGAGGCCCGTCTGGCAGCCGACACGTTGAATACCGCCGCCCGGCGACTGGCACGGCGCCGTCTGATGGCGGGCGCGGCCGTGGTCTTCACGGGTGGCCTGTTGGGTGCAATGGCCTGGCGCGAGGAGTCGTTGCCCGCCAGCGTCATGGCCTTGGGCGCAGGCCACCACACCGCCACTGGGGAGCAGCGCGAAATCACCCTGGCCGACGGCACCCGGCTGTGGCTCAACACAGGCAGCGCCATCAACGTCCACTTCGACGAACACCATCGCGTCGTCGAGCTGCTGCAGGGCGAGGTCTTCATCGACACCGCCAGCGACGCCACCCGACCGTTCCTGGTGACGACGAGGCACGGTCGCATGCAGGCCCTGGGCACGCGGTTCAACGTGCGCCGGGATGCCACGCAGACCCGACTGTCCGTCTATGAGGGGGCCGTGAGCGTCCAGGCCGCTGCCAGCGGCGCCACCCGCATCGTTCCAGCGGGCCAGCAGACGGGTTTCGCCGCCGGCCGGATCGACGCCACCACGGCTGCCGATCAGGCCCGCGAGGCCTGGACGCGAGGTGCGCTGGTGGCCGACAACATCTCCTTGTCCGAGGTGGTCGAGGAGTTGCGCCGCTACCACCCGGGCCATCTCGGCGTCGCCGACGAGGTGGCCCAGATCAAGGTCTATGGCAGCTTCCCCATCGAGGACACCGACCGGGTCCTGCACATGCTGGCCGCTGCATTGCCGATCCGCATCGAGCAACCTATGCCGTGGTGGACTCGCATCGAAGCCGGACGCTGAAGCGCGGGCTCGGCCCGCTCATGGGCGTCGTCGGTCGGGCCCGTTGAGTTTTTCTGACGTGCGCGTTCCGGATTCGGTCGTCTCGCTGGTTTTACCTGTTGAGAAGAAGACACCGGGCACCGTCAGACCCGCCGTTCAGCGGCCGACCTTGCCCATACGAACGCGTGGAGGGCCTTCGTCCTGACGTGTGTTGAAAGTCTTCGTCCGTCGAACCCTGATTCAACCTCGAGAGGAATGCCGTCCATGATTTTTCGCCGCCATCATCGCGACGCGTGCCAAGCCGCTGCCCGCCATTTTCCACCCCTGCGCCCCATGGCGTCGCTACTCCATCTGACGTTCGCGGGCGGGGCGGCCGGTTTGCTGGGCTGGGCCCCAGTCGCCATGGCCCAGAGCACCGTCACGGCGCCGGCGGCGCGCAGCTACGACATTCCGGCCGGCCCGCTGACCAGCGTGCTCACCCGCTTTTCACGTGAGGCAGGTGTGTTTCTCGTCGGCGCGAGCAGCAACGCCGAAGGCAAGACGAGCCCGGGGCTCAAGGGCAGCTACACAGTAGACGGCGCATTCGCCGCGCTGCTGGGCGGCACGAGCCTGGAAGCTTCCCGCCAGGGCGATGGCAGCTATGTGCTGAAGCTCTTGGGCGCATCAGCCGAGGTCACGCTGCCCGCCGTGATCGTGACCAGTGAGAAAATCGACCGCACCTTCCTGGAGACGACCAGCAGCGTCGGCTACCTGGACGGCGACCAGCTCGAAGAGGCCGGGATCCGGAACTTCTCCGAGGCTTTCCGCCTGCTGGGCAACGTGCGGGATGCGGACGGGGTGGACCGTGGCTTCATGATCCGTGGCATCAACTCCGAAGGCATGGGCGCCCAGCTCTCGCCTCTCACCACCGTCAACATCGACGGTGTGGCCCAGACCCAACAGGGAGCGCGCCGGGGCGCTACAGGCCTTTGGGATGTGGAGAAGGTCGAAGTGCTGCGCGGGCCGCAGTCCACCATAGCGGGCAAGAACGCATTGGCCGGCACCGTCAACATCAAGACCTTCGACCCTTCCTTCGTCCTGGAGGGAGCGGCCAGGCTGCTGGCCGGCAGCGACAATCAGCGGGGTGTGGCCGCCATGGTCTCCGGCCCCTTGACCGACCAGTTGGCTTATCGCCTCACGGCCGAAAGCAACAAGGCCGATGGCGTCATCGACTATCCCGGCCTCACCGGACCGCGCGTGGGCGAGCACAAGACCGACGAGCAGCGCACCGTCCGCGGCAAGCTGCTATGGCAGTCGCGCCCGGTCGATGGGACGCGCATCCTGCTGTCGCACTCGGACAGCAAGGACTCGCCCACCGACAACGCGGTCAGCGGTCCGAACTATTTCAACCGTGTATGGATTGACGCCAGTTCGCCGGAGGCGCGCGAGACGAAGGCCCGGCAGACCTC
>Ga0247813_10002613_pt1 | contig 12143 bp, 11 predicted proteins | sample UWRJL169409C1_FD_180719 | JGI IMG/M metagenome (GOLD analysis project Ga0247813, IMG submission 180719) | Plant litter microbial communities from Arlington Agricultural Research Station in Wisconsin, United States - UWRJ-L169-409C-1 | ecosystem: Environmental > Terrestrial > Plant litter >... | reverse complement strand
GCTGTCGACCGAGACGACCAGCACGCCCGCCACCGCGATAGCCGTTCCCAGCCATTGCCGAGGGCTCAATCGTTCCCCCAGAACCGGTTGAGACAAGGCGGCGATGGCCAGCGGCACCAGATCGGAGATGAGTGCGACAAGCCCCGTCGGCACCCGCTGTTCGATCGCCAGTGCAAAACCTCCCAGATACAGGAACACCGACATCACGCCGAACAGCATCTGTTCTCCTATCCCGCGCAACCGCATCCGTGGCCCGATGGCCAAAGCGAAAGGCAGCAGGATCAGGCCCGACAGAAGCGTGCGCCAAAACAAAACCAGAGTGACGCTCGCCTGCTCGGTGGCATAACGAATGCCGACGAAGCCGGAGCTCCAGCTGATGACGAGGAGCGTCGCCATCAGCGGCCAAAGGAAACGGTTCTGGCTTCGCGCAGGCTGATGTAGGGTTTGGTCGGTCATTGGCGTCTCGCGGTCATATCGTTATGCCGTTCAGCCAATAGGGCTGGCGCGAGCAAGTTGCACATGACAAATCTGAATGGAAGCATGACATTCCATGCCGACAAGTCATTTTTGATTGCCAAGAATGGCCGGAATATGCATGCTTGCTACAAGGATCATGAAACTTGGGCGGGTTCGTTGACTGATTTCACCACCCGGCGTCTGGAAATCGATGCACTGCGCGCGCTTTGGGCGATCCGCCATCATGGCGGCATCACCCGGGCGGCCGATGCCCTTGGCCTGTCGCAATCCGCCGTCAGCCACAAGATCAAGAGGCTCGAGACCAGCCTCGATTGTCATCTCCTCAGCCGCAAGCCGGGCGCGCCGATGTTTACGAGTGCGGGAGAGGATTTGCTCGACTATGCCGGCCGCATCATCGGCTTGCATGACGAGGCGCTTTTGAGCCTGTCGAAAACGTCCATTGCCGGCCGCATTGCGCTTGGCTTGACCGAGGATACGACCTGCACCGACCTTGCGCGCATCCTAGGCCGATTTCGCCGCCTGCATCCGCATGTGTCCGTCCGTACCAAGGTCCGGATGAGCCTTGTCCTGCGGGCCATGCTGGAGCGCGGCGAATTGGACGCTGCGCTCGTGCAGGTGTTCGCCCATGAAGTGCGCCCCACCGATCTGGTTCTTTTCCGCGAAGATCTTCATTGGGTCAAGCACGCCGATTTTTCGATTCCACAGAACGGTCCTATTTCTTTCCTGTCCTTTGACGACGAATGTTTCTATCGCAAGTGGGCGCTCGATATCGGACAGGATGGGGGAGTGGCCCTTGAAACTGTCTTTGAATGTTCGAGCGCTGCCGGAATTGTCGCGGCAGTCACCTCCGCCATGGGGATAGCGCTTCTCAATGCGCGCCATCTGCGCCCCGATATGCAGATCATCACAGACCGTCTTCCTGCGCCTCCTTCTCTGGCCTATGTGGTGCGCCGCGCTCGCAAGGCGAGGAATGCTGCGCTCGATGCACTCGTCACCGAAATCGATAATGAAATCAGACGCTACGGTGGATTGACGATCGCCAGCTGAGCTGAGCGGATTGTTTGAGAAAAAGCCGATCAGCTGGGTCGCAACCGTCGCTGCAAGTTGGTGCACGCGGCGTGGGCACGCGCCGCCCTTGGTGCTTTTCCGGCACAAAATTATCCCCGCAAATCCCCGCCCCCCTTCCCCGTGCCATACTTCTTCCCGTCCCACCACGGATACACCGGTTTGCGTTGCCGGCGAGGTGGGGCCGGTGCCCGGACGGTTTGGCGAAACGCGCGCAAAATCCCCGGGGCTGCGTGAAAGGCGGTTCTCCTCCGGTTCGTGAAAGCGGACCGGGCGTGCCGGGTGGTCACGCCGTCTTTCGACGGTCCAGGGCCAAACCCCGCCGCATTGAAAGGCCTGGCGGATAAGCGGTCGGGCCGGGGCATTGGAGGCCTTCCTGTCAGAGAGGAAGGCGCAGAAGAACCTGAGAAGCGCGGCAAAAGACACCGAAACGGGGCACATCGTGTGTCACCTATTCTATCTCTCTGAGGCACCCGATGTGCCCCGGCCGATCCCGCCGCGCATTTAGAGCCGGCGCACAGCAACGACGTTCAAACCACGGGCGAAAAAGCCGCCGCGTGACGGGAAATCCGTGTTTATCGTTTTGATCCCACCACCTTAAAAAAGGAGAACACCATGCCTGCGATCTGCGAACCTGAAAAACTGCCGCTCCATCCCGTTCTGTTCGAAGCGCTGTGCCGCGCCACCGCAAAGAGGATGGGGATTCCATCCTTCTGCCGGGTCCGCCGTTGCGGCCGGCAAGAGGAATGCACGGGCAAGCTGAAGCCGCGCGAAATCCCGCGCTGCTTTCGCGGCCTTGTGGATGTCGATGCGCTACTGCCGATGTGCATCGCCAACGCCGATGACGTCTGGTTCTGTGATTTCGTCCTTGAATGGATCCTGTGCCGGGAAGACTATTTCGGCCGCGTCCGTCCGCCCGAAGCGATTCGCAGCCTGCTTGCCCTTGACGAGCAGTGGCCGGTTTCCATCTATGTCGATGAGCAAGACGAAACACCGGCGGGTGCACACCCGGGCATCACCGTGTCGCGCGATTTGCTCGATACGCTGCAGGCCTCCGTGGAGGGGAAGCCTGCAGTCACCGATGAAAAAGGCGCATCTCGAGGAGGAGACTGACATGCCCTATGTCGATGGATTTATCGTTGCCGTGCCGAAGGACAGTCTCGAAGCCTACAAGGACTTGGCGCGCACCGCAGGCAAGGTCTGGAAGGAATATGGCGCGCTCTCCTATGTCGAGTGCATCGGCGACGATGTGCCCTATGGCGAGCTCACCTCCTTTCCCCGCGCGGTTCAGGCCACGGATGATGAGGTGGTGATCTTTTCCTGGATCACCTATCCCTCGCGCGAGGAGCGCGATGACATCAACAAGAAGGTGATGGCCGATCCGCGCCTCAGCATGGATAACTGGACGATGCCGTTCGACGGCAAGCGGATGATCTATGGCGGCTTCAAAAGTTTTCTGGAATTGTAGCACGGAGCCCGCCAAGCCGGCAGGCCAAAGCGGTCTGAAAGGATTTTATGCCCCAGACGATCATCAGCCTGCCGACACGTGGCGCCGGTCTTTACGAGTTTACCGGCGAGGCGCAGGCTTTCGTGCGCGCGGCCGGCGTGAAGGAGGGGCTTTTGACCGTGTTCGTGCGCCACACCTCCTGCTCGTTGCTGATCCAGGAAAATGCCGATCCCGACGTCAGGCGCGATCTCGACCAGTTCTTCAAACGCCTTGTGCCACCGTCCAGCGATCCGTCGATGGGCTGGGTCATCCACACAGCCGAAGGCCCGGACGACATGCCCGCCCATATCAAGGCAGCGCTGACACAGGTCTCGATCGGCATTCCCGTCGGAGCGCGCCGCCTCATGCTCGGCACCTGGCAAGGCCTCTACCTGTTCGAACACCGCGACCGCCCGCACCGCCGCGAGGTGGTGTTGCACCTGGGTGGATGAGGTGGTGATGGTGTTGGAATTACAGGAACAAAAACAGTTGTTTGGGCGTTCTCGAGTTTCGATTGGGTTGGTTGGGATCGAACGGTTTCGATTTCCCCCCGTCATCCTCGTCCTTGTGGCGGGGATCCAGCACGCTCACGTCCGTGAGCGAAAGACTCTTCCACGCGACGGACGTCGCGTGACTGGATTCCTGTGACAGGCACAGGAATGACGGGAGAACGCGGAACCGGTCCAATCACACGACAAAATAACGCCGGTGCCAACCGCACCACTTTGACAGACAAGGAAAGAAACAGTGACCGACGCGCAGACCATTGCCAGCCGTTTCATGCAGGCCCTCAACGAGCGGGATTTCGACACGATCGGCACGTTCCTCGATGAGGACGTGGCGCTCGATACCCTGACCGGCCAGCGCACCATTGGTTCAGGTCCATTGCGCATGGGGGTGATGAGCTATTTCCGCCATTTCGACGAAAGTTTCAGCGACATGGTGCTGATGCACGATGCCTTCGGCCAGCGTGTTGCCGTCGATACCACCGCGCGCGGCCATTACCGCGAAACCATGCCCGGGTTCGCCGAGGCCAGCGGCCAGTCCTATTCGATCCCGAGCGTCTTTGTCTTCGAGTTTGAAAACGGCGCAGTCACCCGCCTCAGCCACTATCGCAATATCCGCGTTTTTGAACAGATGCTTGCCCGCTGAGCACGCTCTCCGCCTTCTTCCTGCCATTCCAGCACGTTCTTGCTTCGGCTGAACCCCGGATGAACGGCAGATTCGGGTTCCGTTCAGCCACGCCGGATTAGGGTCTCGTCAATGCCCCGGAACAACAGGCGGGCGGACGTCTCACAGTTTTGGACCCATAAGGAGAAACAGTCATGAAACAGATTTTTGCAAAGCTCGCTCTTGCCGGCATGATCGGTCTGACCGGCTTTGGTGCCACGCTCGCACCGGCAGCCGCCGATACGCTGACCCTCGGCATACATTCCGGCGGTGTCGTCGATGTCCAGTACCGCGATCGTGACCGTGACCGCGATGGCTACGGCGATGAACGCGACTGGGATCGTGACCGCCGCCATCGCCCGGGCTGGGGCGAGAATCGCCGCGGCCGCTGCGATCCTTGGCTCGCCCAGGAAAAGGCCCGCGATTTCGGCATCCGCCGTGCCCGTGTGGTTGATGTCTCGCCCCGCCGGGTCGTCGTCGAAGGCGTGCGCCGTGGCGACTATCGCAGCATCGTATTTGCCAATGCCCGCGGTTGCCCGGTGATTGGCCGTTAATCAAGGCTGATCATTCCAATTCTTTCCGCCTTGTCTCCCCCGGCCGGCGGAAGGTCTCACCCCTCGCGGTTATCCGCGGGGGGTGCTTCTATTTGGGGGAGAGACGTTTGCGGGCATGTCCGGCACGCGACTGTTCTCCCCCGGAGATCGCCCCCTCAAAGCCGGTGATTCGCTGTCTGCGGGATGCCGTATTTGTCATCTTCCAAAACCGCTTGCATGAAAAAACCCCGCCGGAGCGGGGTTCGATTGTCCACGGTGCTTGGCGCTGCGTTATTATTGCTTGATCGCGAAGGTGACGTTGACGGTGACGTTGTAGCTGTTTTCTCCCGTGGCGATCGGTACGGCATCACCGGCATATTCTTTTGCCATGGTGCGCATCATCGGTATCGGTTCGGGCCGGGATGAGTTCTCTGAAATTTCAACGATACGGCCAATCGAAACGCCGGCAGCCTCCGACAGCACCTTGGCCTTGGCAACGGCATCCGTCACCGCCGACTTGCGGGCTTCGGTGACCGTTGCTTCCGGCTTGTCGTTGGAAAACTGGATCGAGCCGCCCTGGTTGACGCCGAGCGTCACCGACTGATCGATGATCTCGCCCAGCTTGGCCAGGTCGCGCACCTTGATGGTCAAGGAGTTGGCCACCTGGTAACCGGTGAGCACCGGCTGGCGATTGCCGCCGTCGCTGTTGTCCGGATACTGGTACTGCGGATTGACGGCAAAACCGGAGGTCTGCAGATCACGATCAGCAATGCCGGCGGCCTTCAGTGCGTTGAGCACGTCGGCCATCGCCTTGTTGTTGGCGTCGAGCGCTTCTTTCGCAGTCTTGGCATCCTTGACGACGCTGAACGACAGGATCGCCATGTCCGGTGCAACGCTTGCACGGCCTTCGCCGGAAACAGTGATCACGGCTTCACGCGGCGCGGTGTCCTGCGCAAAGGCCGACGTGCCGGCAATACCCGCAAAAGCAGCCGCCAGAACGACGGTCTTGAGGCGGCGGGGGAAATAGGTGGATGTCATGGATGGGTTCTCTCCAGTTGTGTTTCGTCCCTGCAACCTTATTGATGATTGATTGTGTAGGGATTGCGGCAACGTCTTGTGGGAAAACCAGTTTTCCGCTAGAGCCAGTCCCACCCGCGGTCTGCCATTGACCCGCGGTGCACCGGATACGTCCGGCAGGGCCTGTAGCTCAATGGTTAGAGCCGGCGGCTCATAACCGCTTGGTTGGGGGTTCGAGTCCCTCCGGGCCCACCAAAAACCATATAAAACAATTGCTTGTGCGATTTTTAATCGGCGGGGTCAGCCAACCGGTTAGCCTCGCTGCATTTCGTCTGGTGCCGGCGGTGGGTGTGACGGCCCCAGAGAGTCTTTCTTGCCCCGAACTACCAGTTTTGATGGGCAGGTAAGGGGAAATGGGAGATCGTTCTGTTGTATATCCAATTGTTTATTTTAAGTTGTATCGGCTGTGCTTTATCGTATCTATGATTGTGCATTTGTCGTTGCGTGTATTGTTGCGTGTTTCCGGCTTGCTCTTGAGGAAACGGCTAAGTTGAAGCGATGTGGCTTTGTTTGTTTGGCTTTATCAGATGCTCAGTGTTGTTTCCTAAGATAAATATTATCGCATTAGTTTCGGATTAACTGTTGCGCTTTACCGGCATTTAGAGTTTCGCCCCTATTGTCTTTATCCAAAGGTCATTTGTGCTGCCAGCTTCTATGGCGCGAAATAACGGGGTGGGGACAGTGCGGATATTGAAGCGGCTGCTGACGGACAGGGCTGGCAATTTTGGCATCTTGGCGGCAATCGCCATTGTTCCCGTTCTTGGTTGTGCCGGCATGGCGATCGATTTCAGCCGTGCGATGGAACTCAAGAGCCGGCTGCAGGACGCGGCCGATGCCGCGGTGCTCGGGTCTATCGCCGAGAAATCGGCCGGCGTCGCGCAGGCCGTTGGCATGACGCAGGATGGGCCTGTGCCGCTGAGCGAGAAGGAGGCGGAAGCGCTGTTCAGCGCCCAGACCAACTCCAGCACTTTGGGCGAGAAAAGCAAGGATCCGGACCTGAAGTTTGACCGCGTCAAAGCAAAGGTCACCAAGAACGGCAAGGACATCAAAGCGCAGCTGACCTATGAGGCGACGTTGCAGACATCCTTTTTGCGCATCCTCGGAAAAAACAGCATTACCGTTTCGGGAAGTGCCAACGCCGTCTACCAAACGCAGTCCTTCATGGATTTCTACATGCTGCTCGACAATACCCCATCCATGGGGGTGGCTGCGACCCCGGCCGACGTCGACAAGATGATTGTTGCGACGCAGAATGTTTCGGATTCCGGCTCCAGAAACTGCGCTTTTGCCTGTCATATCGTTGCCGAAAACGGCGCGATCAACACCAACAGCAACTATTTCGTCGCCAAGACGAATGGTATTGCCATTCGAATCGATGTCGTTGCAAAGGCGGTCAAGGCTCTGACCGACGAAGCCGAGCGGCAGCAAAGTTATGCCAATCAGTTTCGTATGGCTGCCTACACCTTTGGCGAGACGGCCCAAGATGTGAAGCTCCTCAAGGTGGCCGAACTCACCGCCGACCTGTCGAAGGTGAAGACCGGTACGCAGGACATCAAGCTGATGAGCATTCCCTATCAGGGATACAACAACGACCAGCAGACGAGCTTCGACAGTGCGTTGACCAAGATCAATGCGGAAATCAGTGCGCCCGGTACCGGCACGACCTCTGCCAATCCGGAAAAGGTGGTATTTTTCGTGTCCGATGGGGTTGGCGATAGCAACAAGCCGAAAGGCTGCACGAAAAAGCTCACGGGCACACGCTGTCAGGAACCGATCGACACGACCTATTGCCAAGCCTTGAAGGATCGCGGCATCAAGATCGCTGTCCTCTACACGACCTACCTGCCGCTGCCGAACAACGGCTGGTACAACAGCTGGATCAAACCGTTCCAATCTGAAATCGGCACGCGCATGGAAGCCTGCGCATCCCCGGGCTTCTATTTCGAGGTCAGTCCAACCCAAGGTATCGAAACCGCCATGAAGGCGCTGTTCAACAAGGTGATCAGGACGCCGCGCCTGACGAGCTGAGCCGCGTCTGCGCGGAGATATCCTTGAAACTGAACGGCCAAGCGTCCAACGTGGAGGTATGGCCGTTTTTTATGTCTCTTGCGCCGTCTGTTTGGTGGTATTCTGTCGCGTTTTTGCAGCGCAGCATCGTGACGCTCTGTACAATTGCCCTCAAGCGCAGTAAGAGGGCGCGCATGTATTGGCTGGCGACGTGCCGGCTGCGGGGACTGCGCTTACCCTCATCGACCGAGGAGCGCATGACATCCGAATTCCGAAAGATAAGCATATGGTAGAGTTAGACGGCATCGCTCCGGCGATCGCTCAGGCATTGAGCAAGCGCGGTTATTCAGAGTTGACGCCGGTTCAGAAGGCTGTTTTGGGCCCTGAACTCGAAGGCAGGGACGCGCTGGTTTCGGCGCAGACCGGGTCGGGAAAGACCGTGGCCTTCGGTCTGGCGCTTGCCTCGACGCTGCTCGAAGGCAAGGACCGGTTCGGCCAGGCCGGCGCGCCGCTGGCGCTCGCCGTCGCACCGACCCGCGAACTGGCTTTGCAGGTCAAGCGCGAACTGGAATGGCTCTATGAACTGACCGGCGCAACCGTCGTCTCCTGCGTCGGCGGCATGGACATGCGCAGCGAACGGCGCGCGCTCGATCGCGGCGCCCATATCGTTGTCGGCACGCCGGGCCGTCTCTGTGACCATATCCGCCGCAACGGCCTCGACATGTCGAGCCTGAAGGCCGTCGTTCTCGATGAAGCCGACGAGATGCTTGACCTGGGCTTCCGTGAAGACCTCGAATTCATCCTCGAGGCCGCACCGGCCGACCGCCGCACGTTGATGTTTTCGGCGACCGTGCCGCGCTCGATCGCCAATCTGGCGAAGAGCTACCAGAAAGATGCCATTCGTATCTCGACCCAGGCCGAGCAGAAGCAGCATCTCGATATCGAATACCGGGCGCTGACTGTCGCGCCGTCCGATCGCGAAAATGCAATCATCAACGTGCTGCGCTTCTATGAGGCGAAGAACGCGCTGGTATTCTGCTCGACCCGTGCTGCCGTCAACCATCTGACTGCGCGCTTCAACAATCGCGGTTTCGCTGTTGTTGCCATGTCCGGCGAACTCAGCCAGAACGAGCGCACCCATGCGCTGCAGGCGATGCGCGATGGGCGCGCCCGCGTCTGCATCGCCACCGACGTCGCTGCCCGCGGTATCGATCTGCCGGGTCTCGAGCTGGTCGTTCATGCCGATCTGCCGACCAATCCCGATACGCTGCTGCACCGGAGTGGCCGCACAGGCCGCGCCGGACGCAAGGGCGTCAGCGCGCTGATCGTGCCGAACAGCGCCCGCCGCAAGGCTGAACGCCTGCTTCGCGATGCCAATATCAATGCAGAATGGGGCCGTCCGCCATCGGCTGACGAAGTCAGCCGCCGCGATGACGAGCGGGTTCTGGCCGATCCGGCGCTCACCGAAGCGATCACGCCCGACGAGGCCGATTTCATCCGCGAATTGCTCGAAAAGCATGGTGCAGATCAGGTGGCTGCGGCTTTCCTCAGACAGGCGCGTGCGGGCCGTTCGGCACCGGAAGATCTGATGGATACGCCGTCCTACACCCCATCCGGCGATCGTCCGGACCGTGGCGACCGCCCGGAACGCAGCGAGCCGCGTGCTCCGCGCGGCGATTTTGGCGATAGCGTCTGGTTCTCGCTGTCGGCTGGCCGCAAGCAGAATGTCGAGCCGCGCTGGCTGATCCCGATGCTCTGCCGCATCGGCAAGATCACCAAGCAGGAAATCGGCGCCATCAAGATGCAGACCGAAGAAACCTATATCGAGATCGCCCGTGAATGGGTGGATCGTTTCGTCGAGGCGATCGGGCCGAAGCGGGCGCTCGAAAAGGGTATCACCGTGACGCAGCTCGACGGCATGCCGGATCTGTCCGGCGGTTCGCGTGGTGCGCCGTTTGCGGGCAAGAAGCCGTATCCGGCCAAGCAGGCCGACTGGAACGGCGAGAAGCCCAAGCGCAAGTTCGAGGGCAAGCCCGATTTTGCGAAGGCCGATAACCGCCCGGCTGAAAAGACCGACAGCAAGCCTTGGACGAAGAAGGCCGGTAAGCCGGCTTTCGACAAGCCGAAATTCGATAAACCAAAATTCGACAAGCCCAAGTTTGACAAGCCTGCGACCGAGGGCGTCAAGCGCAAGCCGTTCAAAAACAAGACGAACTGATTGCTTTTCCGAGCGAGTGGGCATGGCCTGCTCACCAGAGATTGAAAAACCCGCGTATCGAAAGATGCGCGGGTTTTTCGATGGAAGAGAATGCGTGGTTTAGGCGCCGGCTGCACCAAGCTGCCTGATCTGGCCGACAAGCGTGGAAGCGAGCCGCAAACTCGCGCCACAGGCGATGACCATCTGCGGCAGGATCATCCATTCCAGTGTCCAGGCCGCCCCCGACCGCTCCTGTTCATGCACCATCGACTGATGAATGGCGGAAAGCTGGACGGCGTTGAAGCGGGCGAGCGAGACTAGCGTTTCGGCAGTCACCGGATTCTGCTTGTGCGGCATGACTGAGGAGCCGCCGCCGCCCGAAAGTGTGATTTCGTCACCGGCCTGGGCCAACAGGGCGATATCCTGGCCGAATTTGCCAAGGCTGCCTGAGATTAGCGACAGGAGATGGGCGAGATCGGCGATGGTTGCGCGTTGGCTCTGCCATTGCGGGCGGTCGGAAAGGCCGAGGTTTCTGGCAACTGTTGAGCGTACCGCCGAGGCTTTATCACCCAGTTTCTCCAGTGTCCCTGCCGCGCCGCCAAATTGGAGTGGGAACGCCGTTGTGTTCAACCTGCCGCGATAATCGGTCAACGGCGATGACCAGGCGGAGAGGCGGTCGGCGACGGTGATCGGGATGGCAGCCTGCATCCGGGTGTGGCCCATCAGCCGGTTCGTGCCCTGCGTCCGGGTCAGGTGATCAAACGAACCGCTGAGCTTCGTCAGGCGCTTGGAAAGCACATCCGAAACCGCCTTCAGCCGCAGCATCAGGCTGGTGTCGATGACATCCTGGCTGGTGGCACCGTAATGGACTTTTTCTGCGGCTTCACCGCCGATTGCCTTGCGCAGTTGCCGGACAAGCTCGGGGATGACCACGCCATCCGTCGCGACGGCGTGGCGGAGAGCAAGGACGTCGGGCTGAAACGTGGCGCAGATTTCGGCGATGCGAACAGCGGTTTCCTTTGAAATGACACCGTGTTCCGCTTGCGCCTGCGCCAAGGCCGCTTCGAAGGACAGCATGGCGCGGATATCCGCTTCCGCCGAAAAGAAGGCGGAGATTTCCTCATCGCCGAGAAGGCCTGAGAGATAGGGATGGTCGAAGGGCGAAGCGGTCATGTCTGTCCTTGGTCCCGGGGCTCTAGCAGGCTGCTGAAAAGCCCTGAAGATGATGATTTGACGAAAGCGGCAGCCCACTCTCCTTCATCCTCGCCCTTGTGGCGGGGATCCAGCGACCCGACGTCTGTCGGGTCAAAAGACTCTTTCAGCTCAAGGACTTGAGCTGGTTGGATTCCTGTGACGAGCACAGCAATGACGGAGGATTTGGCAATCGCATAATTTCCCAAATGATCTACCAGATGCCGAGAGAATGACTTTATCAGCAGCCTGCTAGATGTCGAGGAACACGGTTTCCTTGTCGCCCTGCAAATGGATGTCGAACGTATAGACCGATCCCTCGCGTGGCGCGATCAGCGTCGCGACCCGGTGTCGATGTTCGATGCGGGCGAGCAGCGGGTCCTCGGCGTTGGCTTCCGCCTCGTCGGCGAAATACATGCGGGTGTGCAGGCCGATATTGATGCCGCGGGCGACGATCCAGACGGTTATGTGCGGCGCCATCTTGCGCCCGTCCTTGTAGGGCGCACGGCCGGGCTTGATGGTTTCGAACGTGAAGATGCCATCGTCGGCGCCGGTCGGGCAGCGGCCCCAGCCGGTAAAATTGGGGTCGGCGGTGCCGCGCAGCTCCGAGGGACTGTTGTAGAAACCGGCGGCATCAGCCTGCCAGATTTCGACAAGCGCATCTTTCAGTGGCACACCGGCACCGTCGATCACCCGTCCGCGCACGGTGATGCGTTCGCCGAGCGCCCGGTCGTTGACCATGGTGGCGCCGAGATCGGCCTCGTAGACGCCGGTTATCCCGGCGAAATTCGGGGTGCAGCCGATATGGACGTAAGGGCCGGCGGTCTGCGACGGCGATTCTTTCAGGTAGCCGAGATCCTGGACCATCAGTTGCCCTCCATCCGGTTTTCAAACAGCGTCGAACGGCGGCCGCGCAGAACGATGTCGAACTTGTAGGCGC
>Ga0247813_10002612_pt1 | contig 12145 bp, 9 predicted proteins | sample UWRJL169409C1_FD_180719 | JGI IMG/M metagenome (GOLD analysis project Ga0247813, IMG submission 180719) | Plant litter microbial communities from Arlington Agricultural Research Station in Wisconsin, United States - UWRJ-L169-409C-1 | ecosystem: Environmental > Terrestrial > Plant litter >... | reverse complement strand
GGCAAAAAGTAAGGTAAAAGCCGACAGTACTGCGCTGGCAGCTACCCAAAAAATTAAAACAGACACTACGAAAACTGCGGCAAAAGCGGCAGATAAAAAGAATGATGCTGAAAAACCTGATGTATCTATCTGGAACTGGCAAGATAAACGCCTGCAATCAGCACAATTAACACAGGAGAGCCGCGACAAAACTTTTAGTTTCCTGAGTGCTTACTTGGTTAATGATAAAAAATTATTACAGCTGGCAGATAGTACCCGCAGAAATGTAGTCGCTCCGCTCAAAGGTGCTTATGCAATTGGCTATGATAATTCCAATTATGAACTGATGGGTAACCTTGATGGCCAAAGCTATACCGACATCTACCGGATTGACCTGAAAACCGGGGTTAAAAAACTGATCTTTGAAAAGTTTTACAGCTCAGGCAGAGGGGGACTATCTTTATCACCTGATGGCAAAATGGCTAGCTATTATTTTGATGGCGATTATTATACGATCAACCTGGCTACGCTGCAGAAAAACAACCTGACTGGTAAAATTAAATCCTCATTTATTGATGCGCTGGATGATCATAATGTGGCGAAGCCTGCCACACCAAGCTTTGGCTGGTCTGCCGATTCCAAATATGTATTGATTAAAGATAACTATGATTTATGGCGGATCAGTGCTGACGGAAAAAATGTAACTGCACTTTCTGATAACTGGAAAAGCAAAAAACAGGAGGTACAGCGAAGATTTGGTATTTATGATAATGAGAAAGGTACAGACTTATCGAAGGACCAGTACTTCAGTGTATTTAATACCAATGATAAAAAAGCTGGTTTAGGAATCCTGAAAGCGGGGTCTGACAAGATAAAAGTGCTGTTTATGGATGACAATGCTTACAGCAATTTCACCAAAGCTAGCAGTGCTCCCGTATTTTCCTACTCTAAGGAAAACAACCAGCAGTCACCTGAGTTTTTTGTAGCAACAACACCTACCCTGTCGGGTGCCAAAAAGGTTACTATGAATACGCCCGACCAGCAAAAATATGCCTGGTCATCAGGTGTAAAACTAATCAGCTATGTAAGTGCAAACGGAGATTCTTTACAGGCGGCATTATACCTGCCTGCTAATTACGTGGAAGGCAAAAGCTATCCTACCATTACGTATATCTATGAAAGGTTAACTGATAACCTCAATAGCTATACGATGCCTGCGTTTCCGGGCGGCGGATTTAATAAAGCGATGTATACCAGTAATGGATATGCAGTGCTGATGCCAGATATCAAATACAAGCTGAATGACCCGGGTATGTCTTCTGTAGCCTGTGTTGTACCTGCAGTGAAAGCAGCTGTTGCCACTGGCATTGTAGATGAAAAACGTGTCGCAATCCACGGACACTCCTGGGGAGGGTACCAGACTTCATTTTTAATTACGCAAACAAATATCTTTAAGGCTGCAGCAGCCGGCGCACCATTAACAAATATGATCAGTATGTACAGCCTGATTTACTGGAACAGCGGCGGCACAAACCAGGCGATTTTTGAAGCGAGCCAGGGAAGATTAACACCAGGTTACTGGGATAACTGGGATGCGTTTACACGCAACTCCCCTATTTACCATATTAAAAAAGTGCAGACACCATTATTACTGCTGCATAATGATAAAGATGGTGCAGTAGATTATACACAAGGGATAGAGTATTACAATGGTTTGAGAAGATTAAACAAACCTGTTGTAATGATTACCTATAAGGGAGAAAACCACGGTATTGCAAAATTGCCTAACCGTAAGGATTATGCAGTTCGCATGATGGAATACTTTGATTATATGCTGAAAGACAAACCTGCGCCCGACTGGTGGGCTAAGGGTGTTAGCCGTCTGGATATGGAAAAACACCTGGAAACAAGGGCATTTGAACTGAATTAACCTGCGGTTTATTATACCAAAAAAGCACCAGATCGTTGAACTATCCGGTGCTTTTTTGGTTGACAGGCATCCCGTTTTATGAATCCGTTATGATGCCAGCAAAATATTTATCAGCTGATGGATGCTCATCCTGATGTAAATGGTACCAGTCTATCTTCCGTTGATCACTGGTTTAATCATACTGATATATAATTCAATTCCTTCTGCGATCTCGTTTACAAAAACGTACTCATCTGCCATGTGTGAACGTGCGGAATCACCCGGACCAACTTTTACTGACGGAATACTCAATAATGCCTGATCTGAGGTAGTCGGCGATCCGTAAGTTGTTCTTCCCAATGCAATGCCCGACTGTACCAGAGGATGTCCTTTATCAATTGACGAAGGCTTTAACCTTACAGAACGCGGCTGTACATCGCAATCCACATTAGTCCGGATAATTTTTAAAACCTCTTCATTGGTGTATGCATCAGTAACCCGTACATCTACTGTAAACGTACAGGTAGCGGGCACTACGTTATGCTGGGAACCTGCATTAATAATCGTCACCGTCATTTTTAACGGGCCAAATACTTCTGAAACTTTTGAAAACCGGTAATTTCTGAACCAGTCGATATCCTTTAAAGCTTTATAAATCGCATTGTCGCCTTCTTCCCTGGCAGCGTGACCGGCTTTTCCTGTTACTGTACAATCCAGTACCAGCAAGCCACGTTCGGCAATAGCCAGATTCATCTGTGTTGGTTCCCCAACAATCGCAAATTCCAGCTCTCCAAGATCAGGGATAACGCATTCCAGTCCGTTATTTCCAGAAATCTCTTCCTCTGCAGTGGTAGCCAGGCAGATGTTGTAAGAAAGGCCTTCCTGTTCATAAAAATAAAGAAAAGTACCAATCAGGGAAACTAAGCAACCGCCCGCATCATTACTTCCGAGGCCATATAATTTGCCATCTTCAATATCCGGAGCATATGGGTCTCTTGTATATCCTGAATTTGGTTTTACCGTATCATGATGCGAATTTAAGAGCATTGTGGGCTTTGCTGTATCAAAATGCTTGTTGTACGCCCATATATTATTTAATTTCCTATGTGTTTCAATTTGTCTGTCCTGCAAAAATTGCTCAATCAAATCAGCAGTTTTGTCCTCTTCTTTACTGAAGGACTGGATACTGATCAGCTTCTTTAGCAATTCTAAACTATCCTTTTGCAGTTTTTCTATCATAATTTATTCCTTTGTATATAATGCTCCGGCTTTGACGGCCGACAGCTTAATGCCTTTAATCAGGGATGAGCTGAAGCCATTATGCTCCATTTCGTTCAGTCCTGCAATGGTACATCCTTTTGGGGAAGTTACCTTATCTATTTCCTGTTCGGGATGTGACTGCATCTGCAGGAGCAGGTCGGCCGCCCCTTTTGCCGTCTGAACAGCCATTTTAAGCGCTTCATCTGCATGGAAGCCAATCTCCACTCCACCTTGTGAAGCCGCACGGATGGCACGTAAAAAGAAGGCAATCCCACACGCACATAAAGCTGTTGCCGAAGTCATAAGATCTTCATTAATCTTTACCACTGCACCAACGGTCTCGAACATTCTGATTACCTCTGTTACATGTTCTGCCGAAGCATTATCTGTAGCAACACAGGTCATGGATTGCCCGATGGCAATTGCCGTATTCGGCATCGCACGGATCACTTCCAGTTCTTCTTTCAATTTACTGCGGATATCTGCGCAGCTTACGCCCGACGCTACAGAAATTACCACATGTTTATTTATATCGATCACATCTGCAATCTGCTCCATCAGCTGATTCAGTTGCTGTGGTAAAACAGCCAGAACAATCACATCAGCAGCAGCAACAGTTGCACTATTATCCGCGCTTACAACATAACCGAGATCTGCATATGAAGTAAGCCCGCTTATATTTCTCCTGGTCAGCATAACCTGCCCGGATGTTACATAGTCTGCTTTAACTAATCCCTTGGCCAGTGAAAGCCCAATGTTTCCGCTACCTAGTATCGCTATTTTTCCTGAAAAATGTGCCATGATTAATCGATTAAACGCGTTCCGAAACCAGCTATATCAATCTGTGGGAGTTCATCTGCCTTACCAATATAAACCTCTTTTACCCCTTTGCCTATAGCCTCGAACGCATTATGCAATTTAGGGATCATTCCACCTGAAACAATGCCCTGTTGCTTTAAAGTTTCAAAATCTTTTCTCCTGATTTCTGTTACCAGTGACAGGTCATCATCCACATCCCGCAATACTCCTTTTTTCTCAAAGCAGTAAACCAGGCGTGTATCATAAGCAGCAGACATCGCCACAGCCACTGCTGAAGCAATTGTATCCGCATTGGTATTGAGCAATTGTGTATCTCCGTCGTGCGTAATTGCACATAAAACAGGGACCAAACCACTTTTTAACAAGCTATCCAAAGTTGCAACAGAAACCGATGTTTCGTCAAGGTCACCCACAAAACCATAATCAATATCCTTAACAGGACGTTTTACAGCCTTGATTACATTTCCATCTGCACCACTTAAGCCAATTGCATTACAGCCTTTAGCCTGCAGTTGTGCTACCATATTTTTATTGATCAGTCCGGCGTAAACCATCGTTACCACCCTGAGTGTTGCAATATCAGTAATCCGCCGGCCGTCTACCATTTTTGGTTCTATCCCTAAAGAAACTCCCAGTTCAGTAGCAATTTTACCACCGCCGTGGATCAGGATCTTATCACCAGGAAGCGCAGTAAAGTCAAGGAGAAACTGGTGGAGTTTCTCAGAGTTATCAATTATATTTCCACCTATTTTTATGATCGTGAGCTGCTTCATGGTTAGTATTTGGAGATAATTAAAAATTGGTTACTGGGATTGCAGGCAAAGCCTATCCGCTAAGATAGGTTTTGCAGCAAGTCTTTTAAAACAGCCTGCGCTGCCCATAAACGGTTTCCCGCTTCGTGGATAACCAGCGAATTGGGGCCATCCAGGATTTCAGAAGATAATTCCAGGTCGCGGCGTACAGGTAAACAATGCATTACTTTTGCATCATTTGTATCCTTCAGCTTCTCATTGGTCATCATCCAGCCTTCAGGAAAAGGCAATACTTTACCATATTCTTTGAAACTCGACCAGTTTTTCACATAGATATAATCTGCACCTTTGAGCGCCTCATCGATGTCGTACATAATTGTAGCACCCGGCGTAAAGTCTTCCGACAGTTCATATCCTTCCGGCTGAACGATCGTAAAATCAAGCATATCTTCCTGCTGTGCCCTGCACATCCATTCAGAGAATGAATTGGGAACAGCCTGCGGCAATGCTTTTACATGTGGTGCCCATGCCAGTACTACTTTTGGTTTAGCAGTACCTTTCCATGTTTCCCTGATCGTAACCAGGTCGGCAAGGCTTTGCAAAGGGTGTCGTGTAGCACTTTCCAGACTCACTACGGGTACACCGCAAAAGCTGATAAATTTATTAAAGAAATCCTCGTTGTAATCTTCGTCACGGTTAGTCAGCTTTGGAAAAGAACGTAATCCGAGAATATCACAATACTGACCCATTACAGCCGCAGCTTCGCGGATATGTTCTACAGTAGTACCGTTCATCACGATCCCGTCTTCTGTTTCCAGTGCCCAGCCCTCTTTATCCATATTCATGACCATTACACTCATTCCTAAGTTAATGGCAGCTTTCTGGGTACTGAGGCGGGTACGCAGGCTTGGATTAAGAAATACCAGGCCCAATGTTTTATTTTTACCCAGTTGCTGATGTGCATACGGGCTTTCTTTTAATGCAAGTGCATCTTTTACCAGTTGACTGATGTCTTCAACATCATTTACAGAAGTGAATTGGTTCATCCTTTTAAAGCAATTTTAAAGTTTTCCAGAAAATGATCAGCTTGTTCTTTGGTCAGGTTTAAAGCAGGCAATAACCTGATTACGTTAGGCTTGGCCTCACCGGTAAAAATATGCTGTTTAAATAATAAGTTCTTTTTTACCTGAGATAATTCTTCAGGCAGATCAATACCAATCATCAGTCCACGTCCCCTCACTTCTTTGATCTCATCAATTTTTTTCAGTTCTGCGATCAGGTAATTACCGATTTCTGAAGCATTTTCCATCAGGTTATCCTGCTCCATAACTTCAAGTACTGCTAATGCTGCCGCACAGGCAAGGTGGTTTCCACCAAAAGTAGTTCCCAGCATATAATGCCAAGGCTTAAACTTTGGTGCTATAGAGATTCCCGCTACAGGGAACCCATTTCCCATTCCTTTTGCCATCGTATAAACATCTGCGTTTACACCAGCATAATCATGTGAATAAAAATGGCCGGTTCTGCCATAGCCGCATTGTACACTGTCAGCAATATAAACTGCATTATACTCATCACACAATGCGCGGATCAGTTGCAGAAAACTTACGGAAGCTTCTTTGATCCCGCCAACACCCTGGATGCCTTCAATAATTACGGAGCTGATTTCATTTCCGAAATCAGCAAAGGCCTGTTTAAGGGCAGCTTCGTCATTAAAAGGAAGAAAAACAATATGATCTGTTTCGTTTACAGGAGCAATGATTTTAGGGTTATCCGTTGCAGAAACAGCAAGGGAAGTCCTGCCGTGAAATGCCCCTTTAAAAGCAATCACCTTTTTTCTGCCATTATAGAAAGAGGCCATTTTCAGCGCATTCTCATTCGCTTCCGCGCCAGAATTACATAAAAATAACTGATAATCTGTTTTCCCGGAAACTTTTCCCAGTTTTTCAGCCAGTTCCACCTGCAAAGGTATTTTTACAGAATTTGAATAGAAACCAACTTTAGCCAGCTGATCTGTTAAGCGCTTTACATAGTGCGGGTGGGTATGACCAATAGAAATTACGGCATGTCCGCCATAAAGGTCAAGGTATTCCTGCCCATCGGCATCCCATACGGTACTGCCGGCAGCTTTCACTATTTCTATATCATTTAAAGGGTATACATCGAATAAGTTCATCTTTTTAAAGCTTTAACCTGTTTTTTCAGGCTGTTAAAATATAAAACAAAAGTTGGTTTTTAAGAGGCATGCGCAACACGCTTAAAAAGCGGTTGCTTTAAGCCGCAGCCCTTGTCTCTCTTCTAACCCAAACATGATGTTCATGTTTTGAACCGCTTGTCCGCTGGCCCCTTTTAATAAGTTATCGATGATACTGATCACTAAAAGTTTACTCCCATGTTTTTCTACGTGAACTATTCCTTTGTTCGTATTAACGACCTGTTTAAGGTCTATATTTTTACGGCTGACATGCGTAAACGGGTGTTCAGCATAAAAATCTTCATACAGCAGCTGTGCTTCTTCTTCAGTCATTTCGGTCTCCACATACATTGCTGCCAGGATACCTCTTGTGAAATCTCCGCGTTGCGGGATAAAGTTCATCACCGCGTCGAACTGAGGATCCAGTTGTTGCAGGCTTTCCCCGATTTCATTCAAATGCTGATGTTCAAAAGCTTTATATACAGAAAGGTTATTATTGCGCCAGGTAAAGTGAGAAGTGGCAGCAAGGCTTTGCCCTGCACCAGTAGAACCTGTTGTCGCATTAATATGGACTTCGTCTTTTAGCAATCCTTTTGCAGCCAATGGCAGTAAGCCTAACTGGATACAGGTAGCAAAACAGCCTGGATTAGCAATATATGAAGCATCTTTAATACGTTCCCTGTTGAGTTCCGGTAAACCGTAAACCCATTCTGTGCCAGCAGCCTGGGCCAGACGGAAATCCTGGCTCAGATCAATGACCTTTATGCCTTCAGCTACCGGATTCGCATCCAGAAACTTCTTGGCATCGCCATGTCCCACACATAAGAACAAAACATCGATTTCCGATGAAAGTTCTCCGGTAAACCTGAGTTGAGTATCCCCGATCAGATCCGTATGTACATCAGAAATGAGATTGCCCCCATTACTGTTGCTATGTACAAATGCGATTTCTACATCAGGGTGATTGATCAGCAGGCGCAGCATTTCACCACCGGTATATCCTGCACCGCCAACAATACCTGCTTTAATTTTCATTTTCGTTCACTTTATGCCAGATCATTACCTGGTTACCAAATATTTTTGAGAAACCTTTTACATCTTCACCACTCCATGAATTATTCATTTCGCCGTAACTGCCAAATTTATTGCTCATCAGGTCGTGCTCAGATTCAATTCCGATAATATGGAAACGGTATGGCAATAACTCTACGAACACTTTACCGCTGACAGTTTTTTGTGTATCTGCAAGGAAAGCTTCCATGTTACGCATAATCGGATCGTGAAACTGACCTTCATGCAACCAGTTTCCGTAGAAAGAACCTAACTGCTCTTTCCATGACAGCTGCCATTTAGTTAATGTATGTTTTTCTAAAGCATGGTGTGCTTTGATAATTACCATTGGTGCGGCAGCTTCAAATCCTACACGGCCTTTAATACCAATAATTGTATCTCCAACATGGATATCACGTCCAATTCCGTAAGGCTGTGCGATAGCCTGTAATTTCTGGATCGCTGTTACAGGATCTAATGTTTCTCCGTCCAGACCAACAAGCTCTCCTTTTTCAAAAGTCAGTTCAATCTTGCGGCTTTCTGTTTCAGAAACCTGAGTAGGCCATGCTTCTTCAGGTAAAGTCTCATTAGAAGTCAGCGTTTCTTTACCGCCTACTGATGTTCCCCATAACCCTTTATTGATCGAGTACCTTGCCTTTTCTGCACTGTATTCTACACCATGGTTATTTAAATATTCTATTTCCGCTTCGCGGGATAATTTTAAGTCTCTGATTGGTGTAATGATTTCAACGTTAGGGATGATGATATTAAAAATCATATCAAAACGAACCTGATCGTTTCCAGCACCTGTACTACCATGGGCAACATAATCAGCACCGATTTTTTTTACATAATTTGCAATTGCTGTGGCCTGACTTACACGCTCAGCACTTACAGAAAGTGGGTAGGTAGCATTTTTTAATACATTCCCGAATACCAGGTATTTAATACAGCCTGCATAATAATTTGCAGTTTCATCTACTACAGCATGTGAAGCCACACCTAAAGCATATGCGCGTTTTTCAATTTCCTGCAGCTCTTCTTCAGAAAAACCACCTGTGTTAACAATTACGGAGTGAACTTCCAAACCACGGTCTTGTGCTAAATGTATGCAGCAAAATGATGTATCCAAACCCCCGCTAAAAGCTAAAACTACTTTCTTTTTCATGTATGTATTGTTATTTAAAGGTGATGAAGCTATCCTGATCTTTTCATTACTATTAGAGAACGGCAGATCACGATGGTTTCATGTATATCTATTGATTATTTAAAGGTGATAAAGCTATCCTGATCTTTTTATTACTATTTGTGAATGATAAGATCAGGATAGTTTCATGTATATATTATTATAATTTGATTATTTAAAAAACAGGCTGGACAAATACATGATTGACTTTAAACCACTTTTGTCATCTGATTTTGGTTTAAGCACCAATCTTTGTTTGATGCGCATAAAACGCTCATATAACTTTGGCTTACGCTGTAATTCCTCAGCAAATTTCTTCGCAACATCATGTTTCTGTGTAGCCGGATCATATAACATCGCGGTACACATACAATTTTTACGGTCTTTGCTTTTAAGGATCTCAAAGTTCACACAGCTCTGGCACCCTTTCCAGAATTCTTCATCCTGCGTCAGTTCAGAATAAGTTACAGGCTCATATCCGAGGTCAGAATTGATCTTCATTACCGCAAGCCCTGTAGTTAAGCCAAAAATCTTAGCCTTAGGATATTTGATACGTGATAATTCAAATATTTTTTCCTTAATTGTATGCGCCAGTCCTACTTTTCTGAATTTCGGACTAACTACAAGGCCTGAATTGGCCACAAACTGACCATGACTCCATGTTTCGATATAACAGAAGCCTGCCCATGACCCATCCTTATGAAAAGCGATAACAGATTTTCCTTCAGACATCTTTCCTGCGACATACTCAGGAGAGCGTTTAGCGATACCAGTACCTCGTGCTTTAGCAGATTCTGCCATTTCCTCACAGATTTCTTCTGCAAAAACACGATGTTCAGGAAGTGCGACCTGCACTATAAAATCGTTGATATTCATTAATAGTTAACGAAAAAAAAATAAATATTCTGATTAATTGGTTTTGAAGAGGAACACTACCTCTAAGATTGAGTCAGATATAACTCAAATACGGGGTGTATAATTTTGCCGGCTGGTGGTTACATAAATGACAGGCTGCAAACGTTCAATATATAAACTTCTCGCAGCAATGTTTTTTGCTGTTACGATGGAAAGTTTATGTATAGTCTGCTTTATCATTTCTGTATAAATCCCGCTTTAATTTACTGAAGGTGTAAAGGTTTAAATAAATATTGAGTTGTGCAATACGTATTTTGTTTTTTTACATTTAATCAACTGGTTTCCTCACTGCTGATTAACAGCTCAAAAGTACGTTTTATTTAAAAAACCACCCAATCTGATTATTAAATCTGTGTTAATTTTCTCAAAAACTGTGCTGGAGTGCTAAATCGAAAATAATGGGACAAAGGAAAGTTCAGGGTTACACCGTTATTAACGCTTGCCAAGGATATTCTGCCCGTTTAAAAAGGAGATTCAGGCAAGTCTTACAGACAACAGTAATGTTGCTTTACCGCTGGTGTTGCCCTATCATTTTATTTGTAAGTTTAACAAACCGATCACGGTTCATTAAACATGAAAAAATTACTCACGGTATTACTCTTCATATGTCCAGGAACCCTGATGGCACAGGAAGTCCCGGCCGCCCGGCTAAGTATCAGTACACTTACTTCTCCAAGACTCTGGGGCCGGGGATACACCCGTGAAGGAATGAAAAAAGCAGGTGAATATATCACTGCTGAATTTAAAAAGGCAGGTCTCCAGCCTATGTCGGGCACAGATTTCAGACAACAGTTCTCCTACCCTGTCAACACCTTCCCGGGAAAGATGGAAGTTTCTGTAAACGGTAAAAAGCTGTTACCTGGAAAAGACTTTATCATCGGACCTTCCAGTATAGGGATAAAACATTCCAACGTGCACCCTGTACAGACAGACAGCGTAACTTTTATTGCTAAAGATCAGGGACTGATTTTAAGCCTTGAAGATAAACTCACCTGGTCGGTCGCACAAAAGACTGACGACTACACCTTGTTGCAAATCAATAAAAAATCATTGTCCGGCATACCCGAAACCGTCGATCTTAATATCGAAAACACTTTTATACCACAATTTAACGCCAGTAATATCTGCGGCATAGTTAAAGGTACAAGGGTACCTGATTCCCTGTTGCTGATTACGGCCCATTACGATCACCTGGGCGGTATGGGAAACCAAACCTTTTTCCCCGGTGCCAATGACAATGCCAGCGGAATTTCCCTGTTGCTTAGCCTGGTGAAATATTATACCGCCAACCCGCCACCTTACAGTATTGGTTTTATCTGTTTTGCAGGTGAAGAGGCGGGCTTACTTGGCTCTGCTTATTTCACAGAAAATCCACTCATACCTTTAAACAAAATCAGATTCCTCATCAATGTAGATATGGTAGGCACTGGGGAAAAAGGCATTACTGTAGTCAATGCTACACTTCATCCAAAAGAATTTGATCGTTTAAAGCTCCTGAATGATCAGCATAAATATCTGCCGGCGATTAATTCAAGAGGTAAAGCTGCAAACAGTGATCATTACTACTTCACAGAAAAAGGTGTACCTGCATTCTTTATCTATACACTAGGTGGTATTGCAGCCTACCATGATATCTACGATTTGCCAGCTACCCTGCCCCTTACAGAATTCAGCGATCTTTGTCATCTGTTTGTTGATTTCAATACGCAGCTGATGCAGTAATATCTAATTTCTGTCATTTATCATTTTGGCTGGATTTAAGAATGAACAATTTGCCAGCACTGTCGTTTATTTGTACAAACATTTAATAGTAAACCATACGTTATGTCCTTATTATTCTCTCCCATAAATATTAAAAATCTGGCTTTAAAAAACAGGATTGTTGTTTCTCCAATGTGCCAGTATTCGGCCGTGGATGGTGTTGCGAACGACTGGCATCTGGTTCATTTAGGAAGCCGTGCAGTGGGCGGTGCAGCCCTGATTATCCAGGAAGCGACAGCTGTATGTCCTGAAGGCAGGATTTCTCCGGGCGATCTGGGTCTCTGGTCTGATGAGCAGGTTCCTTTTCTAAAACGCATCAA
>Ga0247813_10002608_pt1 | contig 12150 bp, 6 predicted proteins | sample UWRJL169409C1_FD_180719 | JGI IMG/M metagenome (GOLD analysis project Ga0247813, IMG submission 180719) | Plant litter microbial communities from Arlington Agricultural Research Station in Wisconsin, United States - UWRJ-L169-409C-1 | ecosystem: Environmental > Terrestrial > Plant litter >... | reverse complement strand
GGCCTCGGTGACCGAGGACATGACCGGTGCCATCGCCGACGCCATCAACTACGCCGTGGACGAACTGCGCCACCTGGTGACCACGATCAACGACACCTCGGCCAAGGTCGCCGTGTCGACCCAGGAAACCCAGGCCACGGCAATGCAGCTGGCCGAAGCGGCCGGCCACCAGGCCAACCAGATCACCTCGGCCTCCGACCGCATCGGCGAAATCGCCTCGAGCATCGAGCAGGTGTCGCGCAACTCGGCTGAATCGGCCGACGTGGCGCAGCGCTCGGTGATCATCGCCGCCGAAGGTGCCGGCGTGGTGCGCGAGACGATCCAGGGCATGGACCAGATCCGCGACCAGATCCAGGAAACCTCCAAGCGCATCAAGCGTCTGGGTGAATCCTCGCAGGAGATCGGCTCGATCGTGGAACTGATCAACGACATTTCCGAGCAGACCAACATCCTGGCCTTGAACGCTGCGGTGCAGGCCGCCTCGGCCGGTGAGGCCGGTCGCGGTTTCGCGGTCGTGGCCGACGAAGTGCAGCGCCTGGCAGAACGTACCTCCGGTGCAACACGACGGATCGAGAACCTGGTGCAGGCTATTCAGGCCGATACCAATGAAGCGGTCAGCTCGATGGAGCAGACCACGGCCGAAGTGGTGTCCGGTGCGCGCCTGGCCGAAGACGCCGGTACCGCGCTGACGGAGATCGAGCGCGTCTCCAACGCACTGAACAACCTCATCAAGAACATCTCGATCGCTGCCCAGCAGCAGTCGGCCGCGGCATCGGACATCACCCGCACGATGGGCGTGATCCGTCAGATTACCGGCCAGACCTCGCAGGGCGCGGGACAGACCGCCGAGTCGATCGGCCACCTGGCACAGCTGGCGGCCGACCTGCGCCGCTCGGTTGCCGACTTCAAGCTGCCGGCGTGAGCCGCGGGCAGGGCGGAGAGGGAAGGAACAAGCAGATGATGCATCGCGAGAAATCACCGCACGCCATGTGCGCCGAGCTGCCGGGAGACCTGGCATGAGCACGCTGCGCGATGCCATGAGCCACGCTGCGCTGGGCTGGGTCAAGCCGGAGCTGGACGAGACCCTGCGCCAGGTGCGCAACGAGGTCGAGTACTACGTGGACGACCCTGCCGATGGCAGCCGCATGCGCTTCTGCGCCGGTTACCTGCACCAGGTGCAGGGCACGCTGCGCATGGTCGAGCTGTACGCCCCGGCGATGGTGGCCGAGGAGCTGGAGCAGCTGGCCAACGCGATCGGTGCCGGTGAAGTGCCCGACCGCGACGAAGCCTGCGCCACGCTGATGCGTGGCAGCGTGCTGCTGCCCGACTATCTGGAACGCCTGCAGAACGGTCACCGTGATATTCCGATCGTGCTGCTGCCGCTGCTCAACGACATCCGGTCGGCGCGTGCGGCGCCGGGCATCAATGAAAGCGTGCTGTTCGCCTTCGCGCCGGACAGCGCGAGCGCCACCGAAGCCGAACTCGACCATGCCCGCGGCAGCCTGAGCGGGCGCAACCGCGAGCTGCTCGACACCGTCGGCAGCGCAGTCAAGGAAGAGCTGCTGCGGATCAAGGATGCGCTGGACCTGCACCTGCGCACCGGCGGTGAGCCGGTGCAGCTGCAGACCCAGGTCAACGAACTGGGTGCCGTGGCCGATACGCTGGGCATGATGGGCCTGGGCGTGGCCCGCGGCGTGGTCGTGCAGCAGCGTGACGCACTGCGTGATGTGGTCGAGGGCGTGCAGCAGATCGATGAAACGCTGCTGCTGGATATCGCCGGCGCACTGCTGTACGTGGATGCTTCGCTGGATGACCAGGTTGCCCATCTGGGCGCCGGCGGCAGCGGCGAAGATGACCCGAGCGCCGCCGAAAACCGGCGCACGGTGGAAGTGTTGGCCCATGAGGCGATCGCCAACTTCGCGGCCGCCCGCGAGCACTTCGTGGCCTTCATCGAAACGAACTGGAGCCACCAGCAGCTGCAGGAAGTGCCGCGCCTGCTCGGCGAGGTCGCCGGTGCGCTGCGCATGCTCGATCTGACGGTGCCGGCCGACTACCTGCAGGGTGTACGCCAGTACATCACCGTGGAACTGCTGGGCAAGCAGCGTGTGCCGAGCGGTCGCCAGCTCGACACCCTGGCCGATGCGATGGCCAGCCTGGAGTACTACCTCGAAGCCCTGCGCGAAGGCCGCGCGGGCCGCGACGAGATTCTGGACATCACCCGCAGCAGCCTGGAGACCCTGCGTTACTGGCCGCTGCCGGATGCCAACCAGCCCTCGGCCGATACCGGGCCGGATGCACTGCCGGTGGCACCGGAACACATTGAGCTGACCCCATGGGACGCGCCGGCCGCCGAGCCGATCGCGCTGGGCGTCACCGCCGGGATACCACGCCCGGCCAACCTGCCGCCGCCGCTGCCGGACTTCACTTTCGATCCGCCGCCGCAGCCGGCTACGACGCCCGTGGCCCCGCCGGCTGCGCTGGTGTTCGATGCGTCGACCGCGCCCATTGCGGCCGATGCGCCGCAGTGGACCCTGGCCGGCAACAACGATGTGGACGAGCTGCCGACCTTCGCGCATTTCGATCCGGTCATCGCCGAGGCCCCGGCCGGTGCCGGATGGGGCGTGCCTCCAGTGGTGTCCACGCCGGTGGCGGACGCCGCCGAGACTGAACTCGATGCGACGCCGTCGGAACGCACCGACGATGCCGACCCGGCCTTCCTGGAGATGCCTGCATTCGTGGCGGACGGGACCGGGTTCGATCCGGTCGCAGCCGAGCACGAGGCGCTTCAGCTGAGCGACGAGCCGATCGAGTTCACCTTCGATGAGCGGCTGGACAACGCCGATGACGTGTTGTCGCTGCAGATCGACGATGCCGACTCGGTGGCGGCCGACGCCGAGCCTGTCACCGGAACTGCCGCCGAATCCGGATCCGGATCTGAATCGGTGCAGGACATCCCGGTCGCATCTGCGGACGAGAGTAACGATGCGTTGGCCGCGCCACTTCCGACCTCGGGCGTGCAGGACGCGGTCATCCGCAAGATTGAGCTGGATGACGAATCGGTGCGGTTCCTGGCCGAGCTGGATGCTGCCGCCGCGCAGTTCCGCACGGAGGGTGTCGATCCTGTTGCGGCACCGATTACCGGCCTGATGCCCGAGGTCGCGGCCATGACGGCCGACGACACCAGCATCGAGGCCGGGTTCGAGGACGATGGCGAGAACATCGACCAGGACATCCGCGAGGTCTTCATCGAAGAGTTCGACGAAGAGCTGGTGAATCTGGGCAATCTGGTCCCGGCCTGGCGCATCGCGCCGGACAACATGGACCGGCTGCGTCCGATCCGCCGGGTGTTCCACACCCTCAAGGGCAGCGGTCGCCTGGTGGGTGCACGCACCCTGGGAGAATTCAGCTGGAAGATCGAGGGCATGCTCAACCGCGTGCTCGATGGCAGTCGTCCGGCCTCGCCGGCGGTGGTTGCGCTGGTCGGCCAGGCCTACGACGTCCTGCCGCAGCTCAACGCCGCGCTGCGTGATGGCAGCCGCGTGACCGCCGACCTGCAGGCCATGCAGGCGATCGCCGATCGCGTGGCCGCAGGCGAGGAGACCTTCCACGTTCCGCTGCAGCGCCCGGCCGTGGCACCGGTTGCGACCGTGCCGGATCCGGTGGCAGACGATACGGCGCCCGCGCCCGCGCCGATGGTGGAGAGCACCCCGGCCAACATCGACAGCGTGCTGCGCGAGATCCTGGAAGCCGAGGTCGAGGTGCACCAGGCGACGCTGCAGGCATGGCTGGACAGCGCGGCGCAGGCGCCGCAGCCGGTCAGCGATGGCCTGCTGCGCGCCGTGCACACCATGAACGGCGCCTTCGCCATGACCGACGTGCCCGAGATCACCGCAGTCACCGGTGCGGCGGAAAGTTACATCAAGCGCTCGCTGGCTGCCGATGCGCTGCCCAGCGACGCAGGCCTGCAGGCACTGGTGGAGACCTGCGCTGCGATCACCACCACGATGGATGCCCTGCAGGACGAGGCGCCGCGCGTCCCGGTCCAGCGGGCGCTCGCCGCCCGCCTGGTCGCGCTGGCCGATACGCTGCCCGAAGCGCGCTGGCCGGCGCTGGTCGATGACGAGCTGGACCTGGAGGAGAAGGCCTCGGCGCTGGACGTGACCGATGCCGATCACCTGGCGGAATTGGATGCCGACGCGGCGGATGAGGCCGGCGACACCGACGAGGCCATCGTTGTTGAAGAAGCCGCCGTCATTGAAGAGCCCATCGTCGTTGAAGAGGCCATCGCCAAACACGCGCCGGCGTATGTGGAGGCACCGGCTCTGGCAAGCATCGATGATGCTGCCGATGCAGACGCGCAGCAGGCGCTGATCGAGGCCGATGGTCTGACCCTGCTCGACACTGCCGATACCGTCGATGTCGAGACCACGGCGGACGACGCGCTGGTCGCGGCGGAGCTGACCGGAACCGATGACCTGTCCGCCTACTTCGATGCCGAGCTACCGACCTCGCCGGTGGTCAACGAGGTTCACACCACGCAGGACACCGCTGCCGAAGAGACCGATCTGGACTCGGTGCCAGCCGGTCTGGATGCCGTGGAACTCACCTCGGCCGACGATCTGTCGCGGTACTTCGATCACCTTGCGCCCTCCGGACTGGCCGCCGATCCGGAGCCAAGCGCCAGCGCCAGTGACACGGGAGCCGCGCCGGCAGACGCCTACGCGGTCGCCGTCGAAGAGGCCGCCAATGATGCCGCCAATGACGGCTGGCGCGAGACCGACGAGAACGACGACGACGCACAGGCCCTGGACGACGTCCTGCCGCCACCGCCGGCCTTCGGCGACGTGGTGGATGCCCAGCAGGCCATTGACGATGGTCTGACCGTGTTGGACGCACCGGAAGCCGAAGCGGCCGAGGACGTCGGCGTGCTCGGCCTGGATGCAGCTGCCGAGGCGCCGGTGGAACGGGATGCCTTTGCGGAGGCGTTCGAAACCGCCCTGGCCGACAGCACCGATGCAGATGCGGATGCGATCAACGAAGACAATACGTCACCCGCGCGCTTCTTCGAACTCGAAGAGGCTCCGGCGCCGGTGCACGTGGCGCCGCCGCCTGCCAGCACCGCATTCGCGGCGGCGGCATTGGACGATGACGTTGAGCTCGATGCAGGTGACGCCCTCGATTTCACCCAGCTCGATCAGGAACTGGTCGACATCTTCGTGGAAGAAGGCAAGGACCTGCTCGACCACTGCGATGGGCTGATCAGCGAGCTTCGTGCCGCACCACAGGACCGCGACGTGATCGCCGGCCTGCAGCGCGATCTGCACACCCTCAAGGGTGGCGCACGCATGGCCGGCATCAATCCCATCGGTGACCTCGGCCACGGAATCGAGTCGTTGCTGGAGGCCGTTGCGGCCAACCGTACCGATATCGAGCGCAGCGATGTGCACCTGCTGGAGCGCGGTTTCGACCGTCTGCACCAGCTGCTGACCCGCACCGGCCAGCACCGTACCGTGGCCATGCCCGACGACCTGATCGCCGCCTTCGAGCGGCGCACCCAGGGCCGTGCCGAGCCGGAACAGATCGAGCCCGCCGAGTCGGCCCTTGCCTCCGGCGACGCCAAGGTTGAAGCGGCGATTGCCGCGCTCGTCGCCGCGCCGTTGTCCGCACCGGTACCGCTGGAAACCGCCAGTGAAGACGACGGTCTGCCGCGTCCGCAGCAGGAGCAGGTGCGTGTGCGCGCCGACCTGCTCGACCGCCTGGTCAACCATGCCGGTGAAGTGGCGATCTACCGTTCGCGCCTGGAACAGCAGCTCGGCGCCTTCCGTGGCGCCATGGGCGAACTGGACCGCACCAATGCCCGTCTGCGCGATCAGCTGCGCCGGCTGGACCTGGAAACCGAAGCGCAGATCGTGGCCCGTTACCAGCGTGAGCAGGACCAGGCCGATCACAAGTTCGATCCGCTGGAACTGGACCGCTTCTCCACGCTGCAGCAGCTCAGCCGTGCGCTGAATGAATCGGCGGCCGATCTCGGCGGTCTGCAGGGTGTGCTGGACGATCTCTCGCGCCAGTACGACGTGCTGCTGCAACAGCAGTCGCGCGTCAGCTCGGAACTGCAGGACGGCTTGATGCGCGCGCGCATGGTGCCCTTCGATGGCCTCGTGCCGCGCCTGCGCCGGGTCGTGCGCCAGGCCGGCCAGGACACCGGCAAGCAGGTCCACGTCACCCTGGAAGGCACCCACGGCGAACTGGACCGCAACGTCCTGGACCGCATGGTCGCGCCGCTGGAACACATGCTGCGCAACTCAGTGGCACATGGTCTGGAAACCCCGGAACAGCGTCGTGCCGCCGGCAAGCCGGAGGAAGGCGAAATCGCGATCCGGTTGCGCCGCGAAGGCTCGGAAATCGTGCTGGAAGTGGCCGACGATGGCGCCGGGCTGGACCGCGAGGCGATCCGTCGCCGTGCCGAACAGCGTGGCCTGATCGCCGCCGATGCCGTGCTGGGCGAGGCCGAGCTGGACGCGATGATCTTCTCGCCCGGCTTCAGCACCGCCGACCAGGTCAGCCAGCTGGCCGGCCGCGGTGTCGGCATGGACGTGGTGCACAACGAAGTGCGCCAGCTCGGCGGCTCGGTGGACATCCACTCCGTGCGCGGGCAGGGCGTCACCTTCACTCTGCGCCTGCCGCAGACGCTGGCCGTCACCCAGGCCGTGTTCGTGCAGATTGGTGAAACCACCTTTGCCGTACCGGTGGCCTCGGTCAGTGGTATCGGCCGGATCGCGCGCGAGCGCTTTGAAACCGCCAACGGTGGGTACCACTACGGCGGCGAAGAATTCGCCCTGCATGATCTGGGGACGTTGATCGGCCAGGCCCAGGCCCGCGCCGAAGGCCAGGCCCAGGTGCCGCTGCTGCTCGTCCGCGCCGGCGACCTGCGGGTGGCCGTGGCGATCGACCAGGTGCTCGGCAACCGCGAAATCGTGGTCAAGCCGGTCGGCCTGCAGATCGCCTCGGTGCCGGGTATCTACGGTGCCACGATCACCGGCGACGGCCGCGTGGTGGTCATCCTCGACGTCGCCCCGCTGGTGCGCCGTTACATCGCCAATCCGCACAAGCCGATCGCCGCGACCACCCAGGTCAGCGACCGCGATGCGCCGCTGGTGATGGTGGTCGATGATTCGCTGACCATGCGCAAGGTCACCGGCCGCATCCTGGAGCGACACAACTTCGAGGTGACCGTTGCGCGCGATGGCATCGAAGCTCTGGAGCGCCTGGAAGAACGCGTGCCCGATCTGATGCTGCTGGATATCGAAATGCCACGCATGGACGGCTACGAGCTGGCCAGCGTGATGCGTGCGGACCCGCGCTACCAAGGGGTGCCGATCGTGATGATCACCTCGCGCAGCGGCGACAAGCATCGCCAACGTGCCTTCGAAATCGGTGTCCAGCGCTACCTGGGCAAGCCGTACCAGGAGCTGGATCTGATGCGCAACGTCTACGACCTGCTGGGGATCGCCCGTGTCCGCGAGTGACGGCCACGCCCTGTTGACGATCGCACTGCTGGCCCGCCCCGGTGCGGCCCGCGAGCGCCTGCGCGAGGCGCTGGATCATGCCGGCGCGCGCGTGGTCTTCGAAGACGATCCCACGACGCTGGAGCTGCAGGCGCTGCGCGATGCTGATCCCGGTGCGGTGCTGATCGCACTGGAGCCGGCCATCGAAGACGCGCTGGAGCGACTGGACCCGGTGCTGGCTTCGCCCTCGCTGACCCTGATCTTCGACGAAGCCGAGCTGGCCGCGCGTCGGGATGGCTGGGAAGCGCAGCGCTGGGCACGCCATCTGGTGGCCAAGCTGCACGGCCATCAGGATGTGCTGCCGCCGGGATCGGAGCAGGATCAGCAGTTGCAGCCCGAGCCGGGGCTGCCGACCACACCGGCCGAGCTGCATGCGGACGCGCCGTTGGAGTTCCACCTGCGCGAAGCGGCCGATGCGGCACCCGAGGTCCCGTCCGACGGCCTGTACCAGGCACCTCAGGACCTGAGCGAGCCAGTCTCGCTGGAGGAGGCGCTGGCGGCCCTGCAGCCTCTTCCCGACGCCTCGGGCATGCCCGGGATTCCAGTCCCGGTACCCGCTGCTGACATCGCAGCCTCCGTGGCGCCGATCGCCGCGATCGGCGATCACAGCCGCTGGTCGCTGGTCGAGGATCACGTCGTGACCACGACCTTTGCGCCCGCAGCCGAGGCGGCACCGGCGCGGTTCGATATCGACCGGCTGTCGCTGGTCGAGCTTGAGCCGGATTCGGGCATCGAGGGTGGCTGCCCCGGTGCCGTGCTGGTCCTGGCGGGTATCGGCGGTCCGGACGCGCTGCGTCGCCTGCTCGCCGCCCTGCCCGAATCGCTGAGCACCGCGATCCTGGTGCACATGCGCCTGGACGGTGGCCGCTACGGCAATCTGGTCAAGCAGATGGCGCGCGTGTCGGCGTTGCCGGTGGTGCTCGCCGAGGTGGCACAGCCGGTGGACGCCGGACAGGTCTACATCCTGCCGGACGACGTCGGCGTCGTCGCCGGCCAGGGTGGCCTGCAGTTCATTGCCGACACCGCCGGGATCCAGATCGATGCCTTGCCGGCGGCCCACAGTGGCGTGGTGCTGCTCAGTGGCGCGGACGCCGCCCAGCTGGATGCCGTGCTTGCGCTGGCGGCTTCGGGGGCCTGGGTTGCCGGTCAGGTGGGCGAAGGCTGCTACGACCCGACGGCGGCCAGTGCCGTGGTGGTCGCAGGGCAGGACGCCGGTGAACCGCCGCAGTTGGCCGCCACCATCGCCCAACGCTGGGGCGTGGACGCGTAAGCGCGCCACGCACCTTTAAAGGAAGATCCATGAGCTACGCCAGCAACGACGAAATCCGCGGTGTCCTGATCCAGGCCGGGCACGAACGCGTGCTGCTGCCCAACGCCACCGTGGCCGAGATGATGTCCAAGGTGCCGGTCGAAACGGTGCCCGACGCACCGTCCTGGCTGGTCGGCCAGATCGCCTGGCACGGTTGGGACGTGCCGCTGCTGTCCTTTGCCCGGTTGTCCGGACAGGGCGACGAACCGGTCGTGACCAACAACAAGGTGGTCGTGCTCAAGGCGCTGGGTGGGAATGCCCGCCGCCCGTACTTCGCTCTGCTGACCCAGACCTTCCCGCAGCTGATCGCAGTGCCGCGCGACGGTCTGCTGGCCGATGCCTCCGAGGAAACCCTGCCGCAGGGCGTGCACATGCGTGTACTGCTGGGCGAGCAGAGCGCGCTGCTGCCGGACCTGGATGCACTGGAAGCGGCGCTGGACGAGTCCTTCCCCGTCGCGGGGTGAAAAAAAATAGGGACGGAGGTAGTTAATCGTGCCGATTAACTACCTCCGTTCCCGTTTCTGCTTCAGCCCAGATCGCCCAGCCGTGCCTGCACGGCGGCGATCGCCGCCAGGCCCGCCGTCTCGGTGCGCAGCACGCGCGGCCCCAGCTGCAGGCCTTGGAAGCCTGCTGCGGCCAAGGCCTGACGGTCGCGCGGCGACCAGCCGCCTTCCGGGCCGATCGCAATCACGACGCCGCCCTGTGCGGCGGACAGGGTGGACAAGCGGTGCTCGCCCTGCGGATCCAGGGTCAACTTCACTGCTTCGGCCGGCACGGCGTTGGCGGCGTCCTGCAGCGATTGGGGTGCGGCCACGCTGGGCACGCAGGCGCGGCCGGATTGGCCACACGCCGAGACCACCACGCTGTGCCAGTGCGCCAGGCGCTTCTCGGCGCGGGCCGCATCCAGCTTCACTTCCGTGCGCTCGGCATTGACCGGCACGAAGGCCTGGACCCCCAGTTCGGTGGCCTTCTGCAGGATCAGATCCATCTTCTCGCCTCGGGCAATGCCCTGCAGCAGCGTGATGTGCAAGGGCGATTCGTTGCCCAGCGCGGTGGCGCTCTCGATCCGCACCTGCGCATCGCGCTTGCCGACCGTCAACAGGGTGGCGCTGTAATCGTGTCCATCGCCATTGAACAGCACGCAGCCATCGCCCTCGCGCAGGCGCATCACGCGGACCAGATGATTGGCCGCATCCTCGGGCAGCGCCAGGGTCTGGCCGACCGCCAGCGGTTGATCGATATGGCTTCGGGTCACGCGCATGCGACGGCCTCGTTGATGGCGGTCAGGGTGGTCAACGCAAGCAGATCCAAGTGTTCATCCTCCACGCAGTACGGCGGCATCCAATACAGCACATTGCCCAGCGGGCGCAGCACCACGCCGCGTTTGAGCGCGGCGTTATAGGCGTGCAGCCCGATCCGGGCGTCCGCCGGGAACGGCGTGCGTTTGTCGCCATTGCGGGTCAACTCGAAGGCCACCACCATCCCGGCCTGGCGCACATCGGCGACGTGTGGATGGTCGGCAAATGGGGCGGCCAGGGTGCGCATCACGGCAGCGGTGCTGCGGTTGCGCGCGATCACGTCCTCGCCGGCAAAGATGTCCAACGTCGCCAGCGCGGCGGCACAGGCCAGCGGGTTGCCGGTGTAACTGTGGGAATGCAGGAAGGCGCGCTCGCGCGAATCATCCAGGAAGGCGTCGTACAGCGCCTGCGTGGCCAGCACCGCCGACAGCGGCAGGAATCCACCGGTCAGGCCCTTGGACAGGCACAGCAGGTCGGGCATCACCCCGGCCTGCTCGCAGGCGAACATCGTGCCGGTGCGGCCGAAGCCGGTGGCGATCTCATCGGCGATCAGGAACGCACCGTTGGCATCGCACAGCTCACGTGCACGCTGCAGATAGACCGGGTCGTACATGCGCATGCCACCGGCACATTGCAGGCGCGGCTCGAGAATCACCGCGCAGATCTCCCCCGGGTGCTGGTCAAACAACGTGGCCAGCGCATCGGCGGCCTGGTGCGCGCGCTGCGCGGCGCTCTGGCCTGGCTCGGCCAGGTAGGCATCAGGCGAGGGGGCGAACAGCGCCTCGGTCAGCAGCGGGGCATACACGCGCCGATACAGCGGGATATCGCCGACGGACAGCGCCCCCAGGGTCTCGCCGTGATAGCCGTTCTCCAGCGCGACGAACCGGGTGCGGTGGTTCTCGCCACGATTGCGGAAATAGTGGAACGCCATCTTCAGCGCCACTTCCACCCCGGCCGAGCCGTTGTCGGCATAGAACACCTTGGCCAGCGGGTCGCGCCCGGCCTGGCGTGGGGCGATCGCCAGCAGGCGCTCGGCCAGCCGTACCGCCGGCTCATGACTGAAGCCGGCCAGCATCACCTGTTCCAGCTGGGTGGCCTGCTGGGCAATGGCCGCACCGATGCGCGGTTGCGCATGGCCGAACAGATTGGTCCACCAACTGCTCACCGCGTCCAGATAGCGATGGCCGTCATGGTCGATCAACCACGGGCCTTCGCCACGGGCGATCGGCAGCAGGGGCAGGGTGTCCGGGTGCTCGCGCATCTGTGTGCACGGGTGCCACAGCACGGCCAGATCGCGTTGCCGCCACTGATCGGCCAGCGTGAGGGGGGCTGGGTCTGCTAGCATTTCGGGTTCATGAACACGTTTTCACCAGTACCCATTCTAGAGATGCTCGCATGAGCCGTCGCCTGCCCATCATCCACCAGATCACGGACGAGGAAAGCGGGCCGTTCCAGCGCCAGCATCTGGATCTGGAGTTCTCCAATGGCGAACGCCGCCGCTTCGAACGGCTGGTGACCCGCGGCCATGGGGCCGTGGTGGTGGTGCCGATGCTCGATGACGAGACCGTGCTGTTGGTGCGTGAATACGCCGCCGGCATGCACCGCTACGAGCTGGGCCTGGTGAAGGGCCGCATTGATGCCGGCGAAACCCCCGAACAGGCGGCCGACCGCGAATTGAAGGAAGAGGCCGGTTACGGTGCACGCCGGGTCGACGTGCTGCGCGCGATGACCCTGGCCCCCACCTATATGAGTCATCAATCGTGGCTGGTGATCGCGCGCGATCTGTACCCCGAGCGGCTGGTGGGTGATGAGCCGGAGGAGCTGGAGGTCGTGCCGTGGAAGCTGGCCGATCTGGACCAGTTGATGCTGCGCGAGGATTTCTCCGAAGGCCGATCGCTGGCGGCGCTGTTCATCGCCCGCGAGTGGCTGGGACGGAAGGAATGATCAAACTCACGACGGATCTGCGCGAAACCGTCAT
>Ga0247813_10002606_pt1 | contig 12159 bp, 13 predicted proteins | sample UWRJL169409C1_FD_180719 | JGI IMG/M metagenome (GOLD analysis project Ga0247813, IMG submission 180719) | Plant litter microbial communities from Arlington Agricultural Research Station in Wisconsin, United States - UWRJ-L169-409C-1 | ecosystem: Environmental > Terrestrial > Plant litter >... | reverse complement strand
CCCAGCCAGACGCTGAGCAGGAGCAATACGAAGGTGGCGATGGTACGTAACGTCTGCATGGCGCTGACTCGCAGGAAGGAGCCAGCACCCTATCCAATCGCTTTCAAATCAATGTATTGCAGCGTCTTCCCGGAGTGCGGAAATCGATTCTAGGAGTGTGTGGCGGCCGTGCGGTAGGCCGCCGGGGTGACGCCCTCGCACTTCTTGAATGCGCTGTAGAAGGTCGACATGGACTGGAAGCCCGCTTCCTGCGCCACGATATCCAGCGGCTTGGGAGGCTGCTGTTGCAGGATCGCCTTGGCTTCGATCACCCGCAGCTGGGTGAGGTACTGCTTGAACGAGGTCTGGTTGTTGTCGTTGAGCAGCTGCGACAGCCGGGTCTGGGGCATGCCAAGCCGGCGGGCGAGGCGGGGCAGGGTCAGGGCAGGGTCCAGATGCAACCGCTCGCGCGCCATCAGCTCGGCCAGGGCCTGCAGTTGAACGGCGGCGTCGGACTCGGGGATCCGACGGTCCTGATAGGGCTCGATCGTTGCCCGGCCCGAGCGCAGGCGGAGCCCAACCAGAACGCTTACCGCGAGAACGAACGTGAAGGACAGCGCGCCGACGATATAGGACGTGTATCCCGCCGTGTAGTACGCAATCCAGATGATCCAGATGCCCGCCAGCGCGCCGAGCAGCAGCGGGGCGGACGGCGAGGCCAGCAGCCGGGCGCGGTGGCGATACACCTGCACGGTGGTGAGCAGCAGATAGCCCAGCCAGGCATAGTTGATGCCCGGCGTGATGACGTACCGCCACAGCTCGATATTGCGGGTGTAGGGCAGCAGGACATTCACCGCCACGGCAAGGAACAGCAGCGCGGCGAGGTGCCACCGGCCGTTTGTGTCCGTTCCCGCAGTCTCGCGTTGGCTGGAGCGCAACAGAAAGTAGAGGCAGGGGCCGATCAGGAAACAGGCGGTCAGCCCGAGCTGGAGAACGACCAGCGGAATATCCGGCCAGAAGTGGAAGGCCACGGATTTTCCCGTTCGCACACCCACCATCAGGATCAGCAGTGAGAGCCAGCGCTGCGTGGGCTCACCCTTGGCGCGCCACCACAATACCGACGCCGCGACGATGCCATTGAAGGCGCCCAGCATGGCGAAGAAGAAGAGAAAGTGTTGGCTGAGCATTGGCGCAGTATTGAGAAAATACGCGGCCCGTCAAGCGGGTCGCTTTTACCCCCGTGTATTCTCTGCACATGGATGACACTCAATTTCTGGCGCGGCGGCGCCTGCTGTTGGCCGCGCTTGCGGGCGCCGCATTGTTGCCCTCGTGCGCGCGCGGCAATGCCGTGGAGGGGGCGGCGGCCGTGCCGACGCTTGAGTCCGAGCGGGCGGGGATGGCGCCGTATCTGTTCCTGACCGTCACCAGCGCCACACGCAGCGTGGAGGAACTCGCGCAGCTGGTGCAGTCCACGCTGCTGCCGGCGTTGGCACCTGCAGACATCCTGCACGCGTATGGTCCGGTGGCCGGCGCGATACAGCTGTGGATGGCGCTGGAGCCTCACATGCTGGATCACTACGGTGTGAGCGTGGACGCCGCGCTGTCCCTGCTGGCGGGCGCCGTGGATGGCACCGTAGGCCCGGTGCCGGGCCGCAACACACTCGATGCGTGGGCGATCCAGCGCACCCACACCCGGGCCGAGGTGAACGCCAACGACATCACGCTGTCGCTGCCAGGCGAGAGCCACGCGCCGCTGTTTGCCTTGGGCAGCTCGCACTACGCGCTGGCGCCCCCGCCGTGGTCGAGCCAGGCCTGTTACTCCTTCATGCTCGAGCCACGCCGTCGCGTGGTCGCACCGTTCGAGCAGCACTGCCAGGCACTGCTCGACGCTGCGGCCGACGTCCTCCCCGATGATCTGCAGATCCAGATGGGACGACTGGGGGATTTCATGAAGGCCGTGCCGACGCTGTACGTGAGCGTGAAGGATGAAGACTCATGACGCCGGCGACTTGCGTTGGCCGCTCCATGATTTGCTCACGATCATCCACTTGCCATCGATTTTCAGCAGGGCAAGGTAGTCTTCGCCATCCCAACCAGGGTAGTCCAGCGTCAGCTTCACCTGCGCAGCGTGTGGGGTGACGTCCAGGATCCGGTAACTGCGTTTGCGCTGCGCCTCATCCGTGGCCGGCTCGCCAGTGAAGCCTTTGGCCCATTCTTCCGTGGTCTGCGTGACCATGCGGCCGGCGGCGGGTGAGTAGCCCACCACCACGCCATCTTTCCTGAGCACCTCGAATATCAGCGCCGGGTCGCCTGCCTCGAAGCCACGCAGCATCTTCTGCATGAGCTGGTCTACGGCGTCATGGTCACTGGTCTGTGCCAGAACGGTGGTGGGGGAGAACAGCAGCGCGGCGGAGAAGAGGGCGCAGAGCAGTGAACGTTTCATGGTGGACCCAGGCAGGCAGGAGCCAGCAGGCTGCCTGAGCCGTGTCGGATCAAGGGCGTGCACTACGTTCCAGGACTCCGGAATTCGATTCCCGGAGTCCTCCCGTCAGCGCACCTCGGCAAGCACCGCGCGCACCCGCAGGGCCAGCTCCTCCAGCGTGAACGGTTTGCCGATCAGGTGGACGCTGGGGTCCAGCACGCCGTCGTGCTCCAGCGCATTGCGGCTGTAGCCGGTGGTGAACAGCACTTTCAGATCCGGACGCCGCTTCAGGGCCTCATCGGCCAGTTGCCGCCCGTTGACCTCGGGCATCACCACATCGGTGAACAGCAGCGCGATATCGGGATGGCTGTCGAGCAGGGCAAGCGCGGTGGCGGCCCCTTCGGCGGCGAGCACCGGGTAGCCCAGCTCGCTCAACGCATCGATGGAGAACTGGCGGACGCCGGGCTCGTCTTCCACGATCAACACACGTTCGCGGCCCCCGCTCAGCGGAGCGGTACCGCTGGTTGTCGGCGAAGGCGCGGCGGCGATGTCGGCCATGAGGCGCGGCAGATACAGGGTCACCGTTGTTCCCTGCCCGACGGCAGAGCGGATCTTCACGTGACCGGCCGACTGTTTGACGAAGCCATACACCTGCGACAGGCCCAGCCCCGTGCCTTGGCCCACCTTCTTCGTGGTGAAGAACGGATCGAATGCCTTGGCGATCACCTCCGGCGGCATACCGCTACCGTTGTCGGCGACGGTGATCAGAACGTACTGGCCGTCGGGAACCTCCGCCGGGGCGGAGCCAGCACCCGCGGTGATCTCGCCGTTGGCGGTTTCCACCGTGAGGCGCCCACCGCCAGGCAGCGCATCGCGCGCATTGACGGCCAGGTTGAGAATCACGTTCTCCAGCTGATTGGCATCGGCGAACGTCTGCCACAAGTCGGCGGCCAGTACGGTCTGCAAGCGGATGCTGCTGCCCAGCGAATGCACCAGCAGGTCGGACATGCCCGCCACCAGCTGGTTCACATCCAGGGGCACCGGCTGCAATGGCTGCTGGCGCGAGAACGCCAGCAACCGCTGGGTGAGCTGTGCCGCCCGGGTGGCGCCATCGATGGCCATGTCGATGTAGCGCTTGGTGCGCGGGTCGTTGTCGCCGAGCCGCATCGCCAGCAGATCCAGCGGGCCGATCACGGTCGCCAGCATGTTGTTGAAGTCGTGGGCGATACCGCCGGTGAGCTGGCCGACGGCCTCCATCTTCTGACTCTGCCGAAGCGCATCTTCCACGCGGGTGCGCTCGGCGACCTCTTCGAGCACGCGGCTTTCCAGGTGCTCGTTCAATTCTTTCAGGCGCGCATCGGCGATCTTGCGCGCGGTGATCTCGATCACCACCCCCACCACGCGCACGCAGCGGTCGCCCTCGAAGTGACCGCGGCCTTTGGCTGCGACCCAGCGAACGACGCCGTCCTCTTTGCCGATCGTGCGGTACTCCACGTCGTAGAGGGCACGCTGCACCGGGTCGGCTGCGGCGGCGAAGGCGGCGAGGGTCGCTTCGCGGTCGTCGGGGTGGATGCCGTCGTTGAAGTCACGCAGTGACACCGGGACATCGGGGGAGATGCCGAACATCGCCTTGGTCCGGGGCGGCCAGATCAACGCATCGCGGACCAGGTCGACATCCCAGAAGCCCATGTCACCGGCTTCGGTGGCAAAACGCAGGCGCTCCTCGCTTTTGGCCAGGGCGGCCTCGGCCGCCTCACGCACGGTCAGGTCCAGCATCGCGCCGATCATCCGCAGCGGTTCGCCGCCTTTGCCCCGCAGGACGGTCCCGCGGTCGAGCACGGAGGCGAAGCTGCCATCGGCGCGTCGGAACCGGTACTCGTTGTTCCAGGCGGTACCCTCGCCTTCGATCACGGCATGGATATCCGCATCGACGCGCGCACGGTCATCGGGGTGGATATGGTCCAGCCACCACTGCGCACTGGTCTCGCTGAACGCATGGCCGAACAGGGTGGTCAGCGCCTCGTTCCAGATCACATGGCCATCGGAGATACGCCAGTCCCAGATCGCATCGTTGGTGGCGTGGGCCGCCAGCCGGTAGCGTTCTTCCGCCTCCAGATGACGGGCTTCGGCGGCCTTGCGGTCGGTAATGTCCAGTGACGTGCCGACCAGCCCGACCACCGTGCCGTCGGGGTCGCGAAGCGGCGACTTGGTCGACAGCCAGTGGGCGCGGCGGCCATCGGGGAAACTCACTTCTTCTTCCAACTGCTCGGTCTGCCCACTGGCCATGACCCGTTCGTCGGTAGCCATGACGGTGGCGGCCTGCACAGGATCGGCAAGCAGCTCGGCATCGGTGCGCCCCACATACACCTCGGGCGGCAGACCGATCAGATCGGTGGTGCCGCGGTTGCCGATCAGGATCCGGCCCTGCCGGTCCTTGGCGTAGACCACGCCGGGGGCCGCTTCGACGAAGGAACGCAACAGGGTCTGTGCCTGATCGCGTTCGGCCTCCACGCGACGGCGTTCATCGATATCGATCAGGACGCCCGGAAACCCGACCGCGTTGCCCTGGGCGTCCAGGTCGACACGGCCGATGGCCTCGATCCAGCGATAGATGCCATCCGTCCCGCGGGTCCGGTACTGGTGGGCATAGCGCCCGCCGCGGCGGACGGCCTCGTCGATCGCCTGCGTCAGCCCCTGACGATCGTCCGGGTGAACCACGGAGACCACCTGCTCCAGGCGCAGTTCGCTGCGGGCCAGCGCCGGGTCCAGGCCATGTGCCTGGGCGAGTGCATCGTCGACGGTGAGGCTGTCCTGGGCAACATCCCAGAACCAGGTGCCGATGATCGCGCCAGCGGCCAGCGCCAGCTTGACGCGCTCGGCATTACGTTCGCCGTGGGTACCGGTGGAGGGTGAGGAGCTCAAGCGGTACCTGCGATCAGGGGGGGCGGTCAGGCTCCCAGGTCTCCCGGACTGCAGGCGACCCGAGGCAGCCGCCATAGCGTATCGCTGCGGGGGGCCGCTGTGGAACCCTCTCAGCGTTGGTGGCAGCGCTTCAGGGAATCAACCTGGCCGCCCGCAGCCTGGCGAACAGCGCAAAGAAGGCATCGTCGCTGGGCTGGTAATCCAGGAACCCCATCCGGCGGCTCTTGGACATGTCCGTGATCACCTCCAGCGGGCGCCCGAGATCGGCATCGGTATGCCAGGGAGAGATCAGCCGGTGGATATCCGGCTCTGCCAGACCGTGCGTGGCGGCCAGTGCAGACCATGGCGCAGCATCGTTGGCCATCTGCACCGCCAGCGGCTGCACCTCACCGCTGAACGGCACGGCCTCGATATCGAACCACGCGGCGATCCGGCCCCACATCCAGCGCCAGCGGAATACATCGCCGTTGACCACGTTGAAGGCCTGATTGGCCGCCGCCGGGGTCCGGGTGGCCCACAGCAGGTGCCGTGCCAGCACGCCGGCATCGGTCATGTCGGTCACCCCTTCCCACTGCGCGCGCGAGCCCGGGAACTGGAACGGGCGCCCGGTGTGGCGGCACAGGGTGGCATGCACGGCCAGCGTGGTGCCCATGTTCATGGCATTACCGACCGCCGCACCGATCACCGTGTGCGGGCGGTGTACGCTCCAGTGGAAGCCATCGCGCGCGGCGGCGGCGAACACCTCGTCCTCCTGTGCGTAGTAGAAATTGTCCACCGGCAGGCGCGGTTGTTCTTCACGGAATGGGGTCTGCGGCAGGTTGCCCTGCGCATAGGCTTCGAACGGCCCCAGGTAGTGCTTCAGGCCCGTCACCAGCGCCACGTGCTGCACCGTGCCGGCCGGCTGTACCGCTTCGAGCAGATGGCGCACCATGGCCGCATTGACCCGGATGTTCTCGGCCTCGTTGGCCTGCCGCGACCACGTCGTGATGAACACATGCGTGGGTGCCAGTCCGGAAAGCGCTTCACGTGTGGCCTGGGCATCACGCAGATCGGCCGAAACGCCGTGCGCACCCGCCGGCAGCGCATCGGGCCGACGCGCCAGGCCATGCACCTCCCAGCCTTCCTGCAGCAACTGCTGGATCAGCGCACTGCCGACGATCCCGGTGGCACCCACCACCAACGCTTTCTGCCTCACGATGTTGCCTCTTTCATTGCTTTACAGGCGCACACCTTAGGATATCGAGGTACGCCTCGAAAGAAGGCACCAAACGGTAACCACACATGAAAACCGGCAGTCCCGAAGAACACTGGCAGGAGGATTGCGCGCCCCGGCGGGTGCTGGAGCTGTTCAGCACCAAGTGGACCTCGATGGTGCTGCACACCCTGGCCGTGCGTCACGACGGCACGGCCCGCAGCAACACCCTGCACCGCAGCCTGCCGGCCATTTCGAAGAAAATGCTGATCCAGACCCTGCGCGACATGGAGCATGCCGGGATCGTGCTGCGCACCGAGTACCCCACCGTGCCGCCCTCGGTGGAGTACTCGCTGACCCCGCTGGGGCGGCAACTGGTGGAACCGATCGAACTGATCTACGACTGGGCGCGCCGCAACGCCAGCGCCCTGGACGCGCTGCAGCCGCGGATGACGTCGCGCCGGCGCTGAGCGGGGCCGGCCAGCCGGATCGGGTAGAGTACGGCTCCCCTCCAGCGGATCGATGCAGTGACCCCACGCTTCTGGCTCCTGCACGTGCTGGGTTGGTCGCTGTTCGCGCTGATCGCCTTCATTGCGCGACCGAGTGAAGCGTCCGTGCCGGACGCGCTTCAGTTCCTGGCGGTGGCTGCAGTCAGCGCAGGTGGGCTGCTGGCCAGCCTGGGGCTGCGTTGGCTGTATCGCAAGGTGCAGGCCGATGGCTCTGGGGAGCTGCGCTGGCTTGGCATGCTGCTGGTGGCCAGCGCGGCGTCCGGTCGCATCGCCACGCCATCTTCGATGTCGGCCATGCCGTAGGCCCGGCGCAGCAGGACCTGGTCGCCCTGGGTCACCAGGACCACGCCGCCCGGCTGCTGGTCCTTGAAGAAGGCGTCAGCTTCGCGGGCCAGCGCCTCGGTCCGGGCCGGGGCAGCGTTCGTTGCCGCAGCGGAGCCGTTCATCACCAGCGCCGATGCCATCAGCACAACACCCAGAATCTTCATGCGTCCTCTCCTTCAGTAGATGGGAGAAGCGTAGAGGTGGCCCTGCGATGACATGGAGCGATATATGACCTGCGGTCAGGGACCGGATCCAATGGCAGCCTGACCGGCTGAGCGGTCAGTGCGGTGTGGTGACCCGCAGCCCACGCAGCAGCAGGTCGAGCGCCGCCACGCTCTGTGCCAGCCGTGCATCGCCATCATCGCCATCGGCGATCCAGAACGCGGCCTCGGCCAGACTGCCGTACACCAGGGACGCCAAGGCCTGCGGATTGGCGTCGGCAACGACGCCCTGATCGATCAGGTGCGTGAGCAGGCGCTGCATGGAATCGATGCAGTGGCGCTGCGACTCAGGCGAGGCGCCGCCCAGCACGGCCCGCGCATCGCGCAGGACGATGCGCTGGATGGTCGGCTCCAGCGCCATCTCCAGGTACCCGATGCAGCGCAGACGAAAGCCCGCCCAGGGATCCTTGGCAGCGTCGGAGATGGCCTTGAGGCGGTCATCCATCTCGCCGTCGATCTGCGCCACCACCGCCGCGAGCAGGCCCTGCTTGTCGCCGAAATGGTGATACAGCGCGCCCCGGGTGAGGCCTGCCCGCGCGGTCAGATCATCCATGGAGGTATCGGCATAGCCACGCGCGCTGAAGAACGCGCGGGCGGTGGCCAGCAGCGTGGCGCGGGTCTGCTCCATGTCGGCGCGGGTGCGGCGAACCATCGACATCTCCTTACATACGGTACGTATGATTGTTTACATTCGGTGCGTATGTATATAGGATTTTAAACATACGCTGTGTATGTAAATGACTGAAGGCAGTGCAGACGACCGTGACCACGTCCTATCGAAACCTCTTCGCGGCCCCGGGCAGCACCGGGTTCGCTTCTGCGGGCCTGCTCGCGCGGCTTCCCTTGCCCATGACTGGAATCGGCATCATCACGCTGCTTGCGCAGGTGCGTGGCAGCTATGCACTGGCGGGCGCGGTGGCCGCTACCTTCGTGCTCACCTACGCGCTGCTTTCACCGCAGGTCTCCCGTCTCGTGGATCGGCATGGGCAGCGCCGGATACTGCCGCTGGCCACCGGCATCAGCGTGATCGGCCTGCTGCTCCTGCTCGGCGCATCGTGGTGGGCCGCACCGACCGCGCTGCTCTTCGTCGGCGCACTGCTGGCCGGCGCGATGCCCAGCATGTCGGCGATGGTGCGCGCGCGCTGGACCGTCCTCTATCGCGGGCAGCCGCAGCTTCAGACCGCGTACGCGCTGGAAACCGTCTTCGATGAGGTCACCTTCATTGCCGGGCCGCCACTGTCGGTCGGCCTGGCGGTCGCGGTGCTTCCCCAGGCGGGGGTACTCGCCGCTGCGGTGCTGTTGCCGATCGGTGTGCTTGCCTTGATCGCCCAGCGCCGGACGGAGCCGCCCATCGAAGCAGCCCTGCCGACCGCCATGCGCGACGGGTCTGTCATGCACGTGCCGAGCGTGCGCTGGCTCGCGCTGTTGATGGTCGCCATGGGCGTGATCGTCGGCACCGTCGATGTTGTCAGTGTCGCCTTCGCCGCGCACGTGGGCCAGCCGGCGGCCGCGAGCCTGGTGTTGTCCGCCTATGCGGCCGGTTCCTGCCTGTCCGGGCTGCTGTTCGGAACGTTGAAGCTGCAGACACCATTGCGCCGCCTGCTGTTGGTGGGTGGGATCGCGACCGCACTGACCACGCTGCCGCTGTGGTGGGCAGGCAGCCTGTTCGGCTTGGGCGCGGCGGTGTTCGTGGCCGGCGTGTTCTTCGCACCGACCATGATCGTGGCGATGTCGCTGATCGAGCAACAGGTGCCGGCGCGTCAGTTGACCGAAGGCATGACCTGGCTGCTGGCGGCATTGAACGTCGGTGTCGCATTGGGTGCCGCCGCGTCCGGCCAGTGGGTGGATGCCCATGGGGTGCGCGCGGGATTCCTCATCGCGGTGTGTGCCGGCGGCGCGGTGATGCTGGCCGCGATGTCCGGGCATCGCAGGTTGCGTCTGCCCCCGGCACACGCCTCGGGGGATGCCTGATGCAAGCACCTGGAACACTCACACCACACGGAGCTGCAGCATGACGCCCCCCCTTTCCGGACGACAGCCCGATGCACGTCACCCCTGGTGGGCGGTCACCGCCGTGAGTCTGGCCACGTTCTCGGTCGTGACCACCGAGATGCTGCCGGTCGGGCTGCTGACCCCGATCGCCGACGCCCTGCACGCCAGCACCGGCACCGCAGGCCTGATGGTCTCGCTGCCGGCGTTGCTGGCGGCGTTGTTCGCCCCGTTCGTGGTCATCGCCTCCGGCCGGCTGGACCGACGCACGCTGCTGTGCGGGCTGCTGGGCCTGCTGGTGATCGCCAATCTGGGCGCGGCCTTCGCGCCCACGCTGGGCTGGATGCTGGCGGCGCGCGTGTTGGTCGGGTTGTGCATGGGCGGCATCTGGGCGATTGCCGGCGGGCTGGCCATGCGGCTCGTGCCGACGCGATCGGTCGGGCTGGCCACCTCGCTCATCTTCGGCGGTGTGGCGGCGGCATCGGTGCTGGGCGTTCCCCTCGGCGCGTTGATCGGTGAGCTGTTGGGATGGCGCTGGGCCTTCGGCAGCATGGCCCTGCTCAGCGCTGCGGTACTCGGCCTGCACTGGGCTGTCGTGCCCAGGCTGCCGTCCACCCATACCACCACCGTGCGCCAGTTCGGTGAGCAGCTGGGCAACCGGGGGCTGCAGCTCGGGTTGCTGCTGACCTTGCTACTGGTCGCCGGACACTTCATTGCCTTCACCTTCGTGCGGCCACTGCTCATGACAGTCTCCGGATTCGACGCGCGCTGGGTGGGGCTGTTGTTGTTCGGCTACGGCGCTGCCGGGATGGCCGGGAATTTCCTCGCGGGCATCGTGGCGGCGCGATATACGGCACCGACGGTGTTGCTGATCGCAGCGGGCCTGGTGCTGGCGCCGCTGCTGCTTCTGTCCATCGGCGACGCGCGCGCCGGCGGTGCCATCGCCCTGATCGCGTGGGGGCTGGCCTACGGCGGCGTATCGGTCGGGTTGATGACGTGGATGATGAAGGCTGCGCCCCGCGCGGTGGAGGTGGCTTCCGCGTTCTACGTCGGCGTCTTCAACATCGGTATCGCATCGGGCGCATGGCTGGGCGGTCAGGCGCTCGACCGGCAGGGGCTGAGTGCCAATCTCTGGCTGGCCGGCGGCTTCGCGGCGACCGCCGTGCTGGTGTGCGTTGTGGGGCGCGGGCTGCAACGACCCGCCCGGGTGATCTGAGCCGGGGCGTGCATGCCGCACCGATGCGTTGAAACGCCCCGGATGTGCCATGCTGCGGAACATCCAACCGGGAACGCTGCCATGGCCAAGGGCCTGAACAAGCAGAAAGAAACGAAAAAGAAGCCTGCCAAGACGGCGAAGGAAAAGAAGGCCGAGAAGAACGAAAAGAAGACCACCCGCGGTTTCGCACCGGTCTGATCGATCCTGGCACGTCTAGAGCGTGCTGGAATCCACAAGCTGGCGGCCGGCCTGGGTCAGGTCGATGTCGCCATCTTCGGCCTGGGCTGCATAGCCGGCCTTCACCGCCCAGTTGGCGTCCTCGTCACTGACCGGCCGCGTGGCATTGATGTCATCGAGGATACGGCGCTGTTCGTCGGTCAATGGCATTCGGCGGTCCTCCCGGCAGCGTCGCTCATGGCGCAGGGGCATCCACGCTGATCACGCGCTGGGCCAGCCGGGCGCGTTTGGCCCGCCGATGATTCACCCACCACACCAGCCCCGGCAGGCCGTAAAGCAGTGCACCGGCGAGCAGGAAGATTTTCAAGGCGGTCATGGCGGTCTCTCTCCGTACGGCGTGGCGTGTTGGCGGCAATCCACCGCACTCCCGGTGGTAGTTCAGCGCAATCGCTGTGAAGGTGCTGTTCCCTTCTTCACTCTCGCACGTTCGGACCGGCGTGGCCGGTGCCGGATCAACGCGCCCTTCACGGGCCCTCACCGGCGGTGAGCCAGTGCGGTTCGCTATCCTGCTCCCATGAACAAGCCAGCGCGTCGTACCCCGCCCAGCACCGCCGTCGTCCGCGTCCGCGGCGCACGCGAACACAACCTCAAGAACGTGGATGTCGACATCCCGCGCGATGCGCTGGTGGTGTTCTCCGGCATCTCCGGCTCGGGCAAGTCCTCGCTGGCGTTCGGCACGCTCTACGCCGAGGCGCAGCGGCGCTACCTGGAATCGCTGTCGCCGTACGCACGTCGCCTGATCGACCAGGTGGGCGTGCCGGACGTGGATGCGATCGAGGGGCTGCCGCCGGCCGTGGCCTTGCAGCAGCAGCGCGGCACGGCCAGCGTGCGCTCCAGCGTCGGCAGCGTGACCACGCTGTCGAGCCTGCTGCGGATGCTGTACTCGCGCGCCGGCACCTATCCGGCCAGGCAACCCATGCTGTACGCCGAGGACTTCTCGCCCAACACGCCGCAGGGCGCCTGCCCGAACTGCCACGGCCTGGGCTACGTGTATGAGGTGACCGAGCAGTCCATGGTCCCCGATCCGTCGCTGAGCATCCGCGAGCGCGCCATCGCCGCATGGCCGCCGGCGTGGCACGGGCAGAACCAGCGCGACATCCTGGTCACGCTGGGCTACGACGTGGATGTTCCCTGGCGCGATCTACCGA
>Ga0247813_10002605_pt1 | contig 12166 bp, 6 predicted proteins | sample UWRJL169409C1_FD_180719 | JGI IMG/M metagenome (GOLD analysis project Ga0247813, IMG submission 180719) | Plant litter microbial communities from Arlington Agricultural Research Station in Wisconsin, United States - UWRJ-L169-409C-1 | ecosystem: Environmental > Terrestrial > Plant litter >... | reverse complement strand
AGCCTTGTCCGATCACCGTTTTATCTTCGTCGCTAATAACTCCATCTCCATTTAAATCCTTAACTTTTACCAAGCCCGGCTGCGCCACAGAGAACACGTTTGCAGGGTTCGGAACACCTGGTTTTAACTGGTATAGGAAGGGAAAGGTAGTTAAGGTAGTGCCGGTATTGGGTACAACATTAAAATCATTAACGGTATAGAAGCCATCAGATACGTATCCAAACATACTGCCAACCGGTTGTCCGACTTTCACGATGTAATCAGATCCAACACTTAAGTTCGACCATCCTGAAGTTTGTAAATAAGAGTCTAGGCCACTAGATAAGGATAGGATTTTGTTTTTATTAAATGAAATATTGAAATCGGCGTTCCAATTGAATTTTTTGCCATTGATGATACTTCCGCCAAACTGAAATTCTAAGCCAGTATTACGGGTATTTGCCGTGTTTTGTAGCTGACTGGTATATCCTGAAGTAAAGGCAACCGGAACACGCGTAATTACATCATTCGTACGGTTACTATAGGCTTCGATAGTTACATTTAAACGGTTATTGAAGAAAGCAAGATCTAGGCCCAAGTTCCGAGAAATTGTGGTTTCCCAAGTAAGATCAGGGTTTGCTAAGCCTGTAGGCTGATAGCCGAAGGTAGTGACGCTATTGTTTAGACCATACAGCTGATCGGAAGTGAAATTTGGAAATACGTAATAATTTGGAATACGATTGTTCCCAGAGCTACCGTAGGTGAATCGCAATTTGGCATCGTTCACCAAGTTTAAATCTTTAATGAATTTCTCGTTTGACAAACGCCAAGCAATTGCGGCAGAAGGAAAATATCCCCATTGATTGCCCGGATTAAATTTAGAAGAACCATCTGCACGTAAGGTAAAGGATGCCAAATATTTGCCTTTATGGCTGTAGTTGGCGCTTCCAAAAAATGAAAGCAAGGTGCTTTTGTTATATTGAGAAATAGGATAACCCGGTACAACGGTTCCTTGTGTTAATTGGTTTAATGCCGTTTCGGCAGAAATTCCTCTTGGGTATAAGTTAAATCGGTTATCGAGATCTCTATTTTCTACAATGTAAATCTCCTGCCCTAACAACACGGTAATTGGGTTGTTTTTAGCAAACTTAGATTTGAATTTGGTATTGGTAAAGGTCAGTACATTAGACTGGTTGATGGTTTTATCTTCGCCATTACTGAATGCTGTACTTGGGTTACCGATGCTACGGAGCACGTTGGTGAAGTTCTGGATTTTGCTATCGGTGAACGTTAACCCTGCGGTTGAGCGGAACGATAAAGCACTGCTGATGTTGTAATTTATATTTCCACCAAAATTCATCACATCAGTTTGTGTTTTTCTGTATTTAGCATTAATCCACGCTACAGGGTTTAGTAAGCCTAGGCCACCACCTTGATTGGTTTCATTAAAATAATCTTCATCAAATTCATCTACAGGTTCTCCATCATTTAAGTAGGGCTTATACTTAATAAAGTTTCTCAACCCATTTAATTGTGCATTTCCGCCATCAGAAATACCTGCTCCACTGGTGCGTGTTGCGGTATAGCGGAAGACGAAATCTACCTTTAGTTTATCGTTAACTTTTTGCTCTAATTTGGCATTTAGTAGGTTACGTCCATAATCTGAAGTCAGCACAATTCCTTTCTGATCATTGTTGGTAAAGCTGATGTTATATTTTGTATTTGCAGTACCACCGCTAACGCCAACGTTGGTGGTTAATTGCAAGGCCGTATTCCCCATTACTCGGTCTTGCCAATTCACTACAGGAACATTTTTAAAACTATCGATATCTGCAAAAGTCTGTACAAAATAAGTGCTTGCGAATTTAGTTTGATCTCCGGCACTGGCAATGCGTGTGCGTTCCCACTGATAAAGGACAAACTCGTAGGGGCTCATTACCGGTAGGGTAGCAGGCAAAGTTCCAATGCCACTTAGCATGCTAAAATTTACATAAGATGTACCTACTTTACCACTTTTAGTAGTGATCACCACAACGCCATTTGCACCCCTCGAACCGTAAATAGCGGTTGCAGAAGCATCTTTTAATACATCAATACGCTCAATGTCTTGCGGCGAAATATTTCGAAGTCCGTCGTCTACCTGTATGCCGTCGATAATATAAAGTGGCGAGTTGTCTTGTGTAATCGAACCGCCTCCTCGAATTACAATACGGTATTCAGCATCTAAAGAGCCTTCAGAGCCTGTAATCTGTACACCCGCTAAACGACCAACCAAAGCTTGTTCTGCCGAGTTATTCGGAATATCTTTTAATTGTTTTTCAGCATTAAATGAGGTAATAGATCCCGTAAGGTCCTTTTTATTTTGTGTGGTATAACCCAGAATTACCACATCAGCCATATCAACCGCTTGTTCTTTTAGGCTAATGTTATGTGTTTTCTGTGTGCCAACTTTCTTTTCTTGTGGTTCGTATCCTAAATAGGTAAATACAAGTATAGTGTTTACATCAGGCACAGTGATGGTATACAAGCCTTCGGCGTCGGTAATTCTTGCCGTGCTTGTATTTTTAATTTTTACTGTTGCACCTGGGATGGGTACTCCCTTTGAATCGGTTACTTTTCCTTTAATTACAATATCTGCTATTGGAGCTGTAATTCCTTTTCTTTTAATGAGTACATTTTGATCTGTAGCGAATAAAATATCGAAAGTATCTTTATCCAAAAAGCTATATAATATAGCAGTAATGGAAGCATCTTTCATATTAACAGTAACGTTGGAAATAGATTTTACCTCGTTAGGATCGGCAATAAAATTATAGCCTGTTTGTTTAGCTAATTCGTAAAAAACTTCTTTTAGGGAGGCATTTTTTACATTTATGGTTGCTTTTTGACCATAACTTTTCGCATTCACTTGCAAAATGGCGATAAAAATCAAAAGGAACATAATCTTCATGACCATCAAAAATTTAGGTAAAAAAGTGACTAGTCGGCTGCGGTGAGCAGTTAATTCTTCATACATTTGTTTATAGGATTAATTTGGTTTGTCTTATAGCTAATTAAAAAGATCCTATTAGCAATTTGCTAACGGTCGGGAGTGTTGGTAGCACTTCCGGCTTTTTAGATCGGGAGAGTAGATTTATTTGGCGATAACAGTTACCCTCCTTCCTTCGATGTTGAACTTTACTTTGTGAGAAAGTTCTATAGTTTTCAGTAAACTATTTAATGATTTTTTTCGGCTGTAGTTTCCTACTAAATTAATGGCTTTTGTATCTCCTTTAAATTCGACCTCTACATCGTACCATTTGGATAGTTTCTTCATGATCTCGACGATATTTTCGTTGTCGAATATAAAGAAGCCACGGTGCCACGCCAGTTCTTCTTCTACCTTTACGGTCTTGCTAAAGAGTGTTCGATTGTCCAGATGATTAATAGCCATCTCTCCCGGCTTCAATAAGATTGACTGATGATTTGATGAAATTTTTACCGATCCTTCGGCTAGTGTAGTGCGAATGGTTTCGTCGTCCTGATAGGCCTTTACGTTAAAATGAGTTCCTAATACCTCTATTTCTTGACGATTATTTACATTTACTTTAAATGGCATCTTTGCGTTTTTGGCCACCTCAAAGTACGCTTCCCCGATGAGGGTTACCCTGCGTTCTTTTCCTTTAAACTGAGACGGAAACGCAAGGACTGATTCAGAATTTAGGTATACTTCGGTTTGATCGGGCAAAATTAGGTGATATTGCCCACCTTTAGGGATGCTAATGGTATTCATCGCAAGGGTTGCATTGGCCGATGAAGCATCCGGGATATAAAGTAATCGGCCTTTTACATCTCTTTGAATGGTGGAGCCAGGCTGAGACGCTATCTGTCCGCTAATCGTTGGATTGAGAATAATTTTTTGCCCGTTAGCCAAGGTAAGGATGGCTTTATTCGAAGCAGGTCCGATTTCTACTGGCTTTTTTGCCGTATGTGCCATCGGGTGAATAGTCTTATCTGTAGTAAATAACAAAAGTATGGATACGGTAATGGTAACAATGGCTGCTGCAATACTAATCCATTTATAGCGGAACGGTTTTCTAGAAAGAATATGATCGTGTATTTCTGAAGCACGTTGATGCGGCAGGGGCACCAATTGATCGGAATTAAGGTCTTTCCAAGAAGACGACATCAATTCGTGCAACTCTTTTTCGTGCAAAGGTGAATCGAAATATTTTTCGAGTTCTGCACGTTCTAGCTCGGAACAGGCTCCGGCTAGATAGCGCTCATACAGAAATGCAAGCCTAGATTGGGTCATATATTTGGTACGTCAGAGCTCTATAACTCCTCCGGTTTTAATACTTAGACCCTTGTGTTCCGGAATCGGAGTAGGTGGAAAGAAAAAAAATTAAAAAGTGAGATAAACGACCAGAAAAAGATGGATAGCGCTACTACGCTTAAGTAAGTAGTTTCGTAGCGAGCGCAAGGCAACTTGCATGTGAGTTTTAACGGTAAATGTAGAGACTTCCATACGCTCTGCTGCCTGACTATACGATAGTCCATCTTCTTTGCACAATTGATAGACTAGTTTTTGTTGAGGCGAGAGCAATCCGATGGCTTCGTGCAAGATTTGGCTTCTTTCGGTAGCATAATTTTGATCCTCGGTAGCGTCATGAGCCTCTTCCCAGTCGGTAACAAAAGCATCTTGTACTTTAGTGATGAGTTTGCGTTTACGAATGAGCTTAAGGCAGGTATTTATAGATGCTGTTTCTATATATGCATCGAGATACTGAATTTTATTTTCGTTAGAACGCAGCCACATTTTAAGAAAAACGCTATGCACGATATCTTCTGCATCTGATTCGTTCTTGCACAATTTTAAGGCGTAGGTATATATTTTATCCTTAAACCTATGGTACAAGATCGTGAACGCCTGTTCGTCGCGTTGTGCTATTCTTTCTAGCAAAGATTCATCGTCGAGTAAACGCATTTGAGGAATGCTATAATATTTGGTTAGGTTTAACTAAGTCGAATATAGTAAAAAAAACAAAACAACAAACGATCGCGAAGGTTTTTTGGCATAAAATAAAAAGTTATTTTACCTAATAAAATTAGTAGGGAGTACCTATAGATTTTACCTTATATTTGACTTACGTTTTACCTGTATGCAGCAAGTACTTTTTTATTTTTCCATTTTCATCGTAATTGCCACATTGGTGCCTTTGATTAGACATGATTTTTGGATATTTCGTGTGTTCGAATATCCGCGTTTGCAGAAGCTGTGCCTAAGTTTATCGGTATTGATAGTGTATGGGTTTTTCGTGCCTGTTTCGCTAGTAGAATGGCTAGCCTTTATCGCATTGTTGCTTAGTATTTTTTACCTGTTATTTCAAGTCTTTCCGTTTACTATTTTCGGAACTAAGCAGATCGTGTCTTCGAGAAAACCTATCGGCGAGGCTAATATTTCTATTCTCATTGCCAATGTGTATCAAGATAATCGCCAAAGCGATAGCTACTTAAAGCTCATAGAAAATTGCGATCCGGATGTAGTGTTAATGGTAGAAACCAATGTATGGTGGGAGCAAAAAATGGATGTTATCGGAAAACAGTATCCACACCAAATTAAGGCGCCCTTAGAGAATACCTACGGGATGATTTTTTATTCTAAGCTTGCCCTTAGCAATGGAAGTGTAAATTACTTGGTAAAAAACGATATTCCCTCTATAGAAGTCGAAGTAAAGCTTAAATCCTGTCAATGGGTAAAACTATTCTGCCTACATCCCGAGCCGCCAGTGCCCCAAGAAAACCCACGGTCTACGGAAAGAGACAAGGAGATTTTGCTAATAGCCAAAAAGGCAGCGGCATGTTCGCTACCGGTAATTGTTATGGGAGATTTAAATGATGTAGCTTGGAGCTATACCACCGAACTTTTTGGCAAAGTAAGTGGATTATTAGATCCTAGAAGAGGTAGGGGTTTTTTTAATAGTTTTAATGCGAAGTATTTTTTCTTACGCTTCCCCCTCGATCATATTTTTTGCTCGGTAGATTTTACGCTTACTGGAATAAAACGGATGAAAAGTTGTGGGTCTGATCATTTTCCGATGTGTGTAAACCTACAACTTGATCCCCCCGCCGAAAAATTAAATGATGCGCCAGTTGCTGATGGCGAAGATTTAGTACTGGCAGAGAAAAAAATAAAAAAGGGGTGATCAGTCTTTGATGCACCCTTTTTCATTGATTATGATTTTATAAAGTCTAAAATATCTTTATTAATCGTTGCTGCTTCGGTAGTAGGCATTCCGTGAGGGAAACCAGGATAAGAAATCAATTTTCCATTTTTCAGAAGTGCAGCAGCTTTAGGTGCTTGAGCATAGGGTACAATTTGATCATCTTCACCATGTAAAACCAAAACTGGAATCTCTACACTTTTCAAATCTTCTCTAAAATCAGATTCTGAGAATGCTTTGATGCCCTCGTATTGAGTTAGGACGGAGCCCATCATGCCTTGACGGAACCAGTTGTTTCGTATTCCTTCCACAACGGTTTTACCTTCACGGTTCCAGCCAAAAAAAGCGATAGGAAAATCGTAATAATACTGCGCCCTGGTAAATCCTGTAGCTTGGCGAATTTCGTCAAATACCGAGATTGGAACACCTTCTGGATTACTTTCATTTTGAACCATAATTGGCGTTACAGCACTTATCAATACGGCCTTTGCCACACGGTCCTTACCATGCTTGGCCACATACCGAATAACTTCACCACCACCTGTTGAGTGACCGATGTGAATAGCATCTTTTAAATCGAGCGCTGCGGTTAATTCTGCTACATCTTCAACATAGGTATCCATGTCGTTTCCAGTTGCGCTCTGTCCCGAGCGACCATGGCCTCGGCGATCGTGTGCGATAACTCTATAGCCCTGCTGTAGGAAAAATAGCATCTGATTGTCCCAATCATCGCCAGATAGTGGCCATCCGTGATGAAAAACAATTGGTTGTCCTGTTCCCCAGTCTTTGTAATAAATTTCGGTTCCGTCTTTTACTTTAATCGTACTCATAGCTTTGTTAATTGGATTAATATGTAATGCTAACTAATCAATTTCCATGCCTTTGTCTTATCTCGTTGTTGATCAGCTGTTTAATTTATTTGTTGTTGCTATACTGTTACGGTATTTCGTTAATTTACTTAGCTGCGAGCCTATTTCATAAATTCAAACTTTATACCTAGCTTTTTTATTTTAGAATTTAACGTAGTTGACGGTATGTTCAAAATTTCTGCCGCTCCACCTCGCCCGAAAATTTTACCGTTGCAAAGCTTTAAGACACTTAATATATGTGCTCTTTCCATTTCTTCTAGTGTTCTAACTTCGGAATTGTTTTCTCCCATAGCGCCTGTATTTGAAGTGGCTATAGGGAGCTCTATTTCAGTAATCGTGTCCCCGTCGGTTAGCAGAATCGATCTTTCTAGTAAGTGTTCTAATTCTCTGATGTTTCCTGGCCAATCGTATGCTTGCAATTGGTTTAGCGCTGCTATAGAGATCGATGTAACGGAAGAAGAACCTTTTCTGCCGTATTTATGAATAAAATGTGTTGTCAATACGGGAATGTCTTCTTTTCGCAATCGTAATGCCGGTAGTTCGATTGGGAAAACATTTAATCGGTAATATAAATCTAGCCGAAATCTACCTTCGGCAACCTCTTTTTCGAGGTTGCGATTCGTTGCTGTAATGATCCTAACGTTTATTTTCTTCGTGTAATTTCCGCCTAAACGCTCAATTTCTTTTTCTTGGAGTACGCGGAGTAGCTTCACCTGAGCCTCTAATGGAAGTTCTCCAATCTCATCTAAGAAAATAGAGCCACCATCCGCCTGCTCAAATTTGCCAATTCGGCGATCAGCTGCACCCGTGAAAGCGCCTTTTTCATGTCCAAAAAGTTCAGATTCGATGAGGGTTAAAGGTAGTGCTGCACAATTTACCGTAACCATGGGCTTATTCTTTCGTGGAGACAGCTGGTGTATCGTTTGTGCGATTTTTTCTTTTCCAGTACCGCTTTCCCCTAAAATAAGCACCGAAGTATCATCGGGTGCTACTAATTTTAATTTGGTGAAGGCAGATTGCAACAAAGTGCTATTGCCAATCATGCCATTAAAATCTCTAGGTGTCTCGGCATATACTTCTTTGGCAACGACGGCTTTGTTTATTTCAATCGGCACCGGCTCTACAGCTACCCCAGCATTGTGTTTATCATAAATTATTTTATCCAACACCAAGGCTAGGCTCTTGTTAAATTGGGTAAGGATTCCCGTGTGAACTTTAGTGTACACCTCTGAAAGTTGATTAAAGAAGATGAACTGAAATGTTTCTCCTTCTCTTTCGACTTCAGTTAATAGGGCTGATTCGAGTTGATAATGATCAGAAAGAGCTAGCGCCCATTGGCTTTCCATTCTTAATTTTCTGAAATCATATCCATTAAAAATAGACCGCCCATGGTGTACAATCGCCGTGGTATTCCAAGTTTTAAAATCTCGCGAAGAAATATGTGTCTCCTTTAAAAGCATTTCATTAGTCAACATCTGGAATTTACCATCTGATAAAACCTTAATAGTTATATCTTTTGTAGTGGTTCGAGGATTGGACTTCGTAATCCAAAGAAAATCAAAAGGGATTACAGGATGCAGTGCTGTACATACCTGTTTAAGACGTTCTGATATGGGCTCTCTTTTTTCAGCAATATGTTCAATTTGGTGGCGTAACGATGGCGCGGATGGCTGGTTATATTTTAAATGCTGTTCGTGCCTATACTGCGCAATATCCAGCATCACCATGAGGTCTTTTTCACGAAACGGTTTAACTAAGAAGCCATAAGGTAGGGTAGCCTTTGCAGCTTCTAAAATTCCTTGATTGGTATTTGCAGAGATGTAAATAAATGGAATGCCCATCTCAGTGAGTTCGCTCGCAAGATCTATCCCAGTTTTATCGCCCTGTAGAAAAATGTCTAGCAATACCCAATCCGGCTCTTTCGAACTAACTAATTGAAGTGCTTTAATTACCGATGGGGCGATACCGCATACCTTGTAGCCTGCTTTTTCGAGCATAATTCGAAGATCGTTTGCTACAATAAATTCGTCCTCTACGATTAATATTTTCTGTTTCATTTTATTTCAGGCGGATGTATCAAGCGTTCAAGAAAAGTACCAAAAGTTAAATTTTTGTCGGTCAGTGATTTAACTTTTTTCTCGAATTGAAAATTTATGATATATCGTTAATTTACTTGCTGTCATGATCTATTTATATTCAATTTCTTTATTTTCGAATTTAAAGTTGTTGCAGGTATGCCCAATAGTTCAGCCGCCCCGCCGCTGCCAGAAACTTTCCCTTTGCAAATTTCCAACACCTTGATGATATGGTCTCTTTCGTTATCGTGTATTGATTTAATGCTGTTTTGGAAAGGCTCTTGGCTTTTAGTTCCTATAGCAAGGTGATTTGGGTTTAGTTTGCCATTTACGGATAAAAGTACACCTCTTAAAATAAAATGGTCTAGTTCCCTAACATTCCCCGGCCAATCGTAGGCTAGCAGCCGATCTATAAAATCAGGAGGAATTGCTGTAATTTTTTTATTTGTTGCTTTGGCATGTTTTTGAACAAAGAATTCGGCAAGTAAAGGGATGTCGGTTTTTCGCTGCGAAAGCGGAGGAATATGGATGGGGAAAACGTTTAGGCGGTAGAAAAGATCCAACCTAAATCGGCCTTTTGCGATTTCCTTTTCTAAATTGAGGTTGGTGGCGGCAATTATTCTTAAATCGACCTTAATGGGTTGTTGACCTCCAATTCGCTCAATTTCTTTCTCCTGCAATACGCGAAGAAGTTTTGCTTGAATATCAAATGGCATTTCTCCGATTTCATCCAGAAAGATGGTGCTTCCATTTGCTTCCTCAAATTTGCCTACTCTGGTGTTAATCGCCCCTGTAAATGAACCTTTTTCGTGGCCAAATAGAATAGATTCGATTAAATCGCTGGGTAGAGCCGCACAATTTATAGCGACTATTGGTTTTGGAGCTCTTGGCGATAAGCGATGTAAACTTTTGGCAACCTCCTCTTTTCCTGTTCCACTATCGCCAGTAATAAGTACAGAAGTGTTCGTGGGCGCAACTATTTTTATTTTATCTAGAACGCTTAATAGCGCTGTACTTTGGCCAATGATATCATTGAAATCTGCTTTAGCTAAAGGTAAATTACCAACTGTCTGCTCGCTGCTAATTTTGATGTGATTACCACTTTCTTTACGGTATCGTGCAATATCGATACTCAGTAAAACGTCTTGCTCACGATAGGGTTTAACTATAAATCCATACGGACTGGTAGACTTAGCGGCTTCCAGTACTTTTTCATTGGAGTTGGCCGAAATATAAATAAATGGGACTTGCCGTTTCATCAGGTCATGAGCCAAATCAATTCCGGTGAGTCTGCCCTTGAGATAGATATCTAAAAGCACTAAATCAACTGCATGCTGATCAATGATAGCTCTTGCTTTCTTAACCGAATCAGCAATGCCTACCACAAAATAGCCGGCACGTTGTAGTATCATCTTCAAATCGTGGGCAACGATAAACTCATCTTCAACAATTAAAATTTTTTCCTTAATCATCATTCGTACAGCTAAAAATCAAGCTAATGGAAACGCCATTGTCATTTGTCATGCTAAAAATGCCATCAATTTGGCTACTTAATCCTGTCATTAATACAATGCCAAGTGTTTGGCTTTGTTTGTAATCAAACCCAAGGGGTAAACCGATCCCATTGTCTTTGATATACAGCTTATAACAATGATGTTGTTCTTCTTGCAGCGTTATTTCAACGTTTCCTTCGGCTCCATTAGGGAATGCATATTTAAATATATTGGTAATCGCTTCATTAATAATTAAACCCAGCGGTACAGCTGTCGAAATATCCAGTTCGAGATTTACAATGTTCAAATCGATACTTATCTTTTGATCCTCGCATAAACTTTCTTTCAGGTATTCTACCAGTTCAACCATGTAAGGCCGAATGTTTATGGTAGCTACGTTTTCTGTCTGATAAAGCTTCTGATGGATTAATGCGATACTTTTCAGTCGATGTTGACTCTCTTTTATGGCTTCAATTGCCGATGCATCTTCTAAATAATAACTTTGGCTATTGAGTAGACTCATGGTTAATTGCAAATTGTTTTTAACTCGATGGTGTATTTCCTTGATTAAGCTTTCTTTTTCTTCAATGAGTTTATTCTTTTGCTGCATATTGACTTCTAGTTTGGCATAGGCCAGGTCGATGTCTGCTTTCTTCTTTGTTAAGGTTTCGTGCAATTTTTTCTTCAATCTAAACCGTCCATACAATAGCAAAAGTAAAACAGAGAGAAAAGCTAGGCCTGCAATGGTAAAATTCTTTATCCATTGTACATGATTCAGTTCTTGAATTTGAAGCTGTGATTTTTTCCGTAAAATTTCGTTTTCATTATCTTTTTGTGAGGCATTAAATTCGATCTGTAAGCGCTCAATGTTATTCAGGTTTTCTTGACTGAGCATAGAATCCCTTAATTTGTGAAACTCTTGAAAGTAAGTAAGTGCATCAGCAGGGCGATTTGTGGCTAAGTTAATCTTGTACAGGATTTCGTTGAGCCGGATTTGCCTCGGCAACGCCATACTCAATTGATTTTCTCTTGCTTTTTCGGCATAAAATAATGCCATATCGTATTTATTCTGTGCAAAGTAAAATTCACTCACAGCGAAAAATACCGAGGTTTGGAAGGCATTTGAAAAATATTCTGTGCTCGAATAATTCAATAAAATCTTAAAATAGGCATTGGCACGTCGGTAGTTTTTTAGTGCAGTATACGTTTCGCCATAACCTAAAAACATGAAGTCTTGATAATTTTTTCGTTCTGATACTTCTCCCCATGTTTGATTTAATAAAGATAGGGCTTCGTCTGCTTTTCCTAATTTAATCAGCTGATTCGCGATTACATAGGCGGATATATATCGAAAAGGATCTGTTTTATCTCCCGTAGTCAAGGTTTTCATATACCATGCTATGCTCTCTTTCGGTTTGCCGATGGCCTCGTATGCGGCACCGACTCTATTTAAATACGTGTCACGCACCTCTTCATGATTGCGCTGAGCAATTTTTACACTCTGCAATGCCGCATCTAAGGCTTTATTGAGTTCTCCTTTTCGCTGA
>Ga0247813_10002604_pt1 | contig 12170 bp, 9 predicted proteins | sample UWRJL169409C1_FD_180719 | JGI IMG/M metagenome (GOLD analysis project Ga0247813, IMG submission 180719) | Plant litter microbial communities from Arlington Agricultural Research Station in Wisconsin, United States - UWRJ-L169-409C-1 | ecosystem: Environmental > Terrestrial > Plant litter >... | reverse complement strand
AGGCAGGAGCCGTGGGCATCAACATCGAAGACGGGTCGAGGTCGCCTGACGAGCTCTCCCGGCGGATCGCTGTCGCTCGCCGGACCGCGGACCAGATGGGGGTCGGCCTGTTCGTCAACGCACGGTGCGACGTCTACCTGACAGGTGCCGTCGCACCGGCACAGCGTCTCGAGGAGACCGTCCGCCGGGCGGCTGCGTACGTCGAAGCAGGCGCTGACGGGATCTTCGTCCCCGGTGTGGTGGACGCCGAGACCATCGCTGCTCTCGCCGGGGCGGTCCAGGTGCCGTTCAACGTCATGGTCGGACCGGGCGCGCTCGACGTGGCAGGGCTCGGCCGGCTCGGCGTGGCCCGCGCGAGCCTGGGATCGTCCGTCGCGCAGGCCGCGATGACGACAGTCCGGGACGCGACGGCCGAGCTGCTCGCCACCGGGACCTACGACGGTCTCACCGGGGCGCTCGACTACGGGTACGTCGACGGGCTGCTCACGCGTGCGTCGTCGGACCAGGCTCGCCGAGGGGCGACGATAGACGCGTGAGGAGCGACCACCACCACGAGCACGGAGCCGTGCCGGCCTCTCGAGACCGTCGCACCGTGACGGCGCCCGCGGGCGCGAACGGGCCGGGCTGCTCGCTGGGGGACCCGCAGTTCGCCGAGCGCTACACCGCGATCGACGCCCGGGACGTGAGGTTCGACGGGCAGTTCGTCACCGCGGTGTCCTCGACGGGCATCTACTGCCGCCCCTCGTGCCCTGCGCGTACCCCGAAGCCCGAGAACGTCACGTTCTACACCTCGTCGGCGGCAGCTCACGAGGCTGGGTTCCGGGCGTGCCGGCGCTGTCTGCCCGAGGCGACGCCCGGCACGCCCGAGTGGGACCTGCGCGGTGACCTCACAGGCCGTGCCATGCGGCTGATCGCCGACGGGGTCGTGGACCGTGAGGGTGTCGACGGGCTCGCCACGAGGCTCGGGTACACACCGAGGCACGTCCACAGGCTGCTCGTGGCCGAGCTCGGGGCGGGCCCGGCGGCCCTCGCCCGTGCGCAGCGCGCCCAGACGGCACGCTCGTTGCTGGTGGGGACCGACCTCGCGATCGCCCAGGTGGCGTTCGCGGCCGGGTTCGGCTCGGTCCGCCAGTTCAACGAGACGGTCCAGCTGGTCTTCGCGGCACGGCCCAGCGACCTCCGCGCCCGCGCGCGGGCCTCGGATACCGCGAACGGCTCGTCGCAGGTGACTGGGCGGGAGTCGATCCGGCTCGACGTCGACCTCCCCGTCCGGCAGCCCTTCGACGCCCCAGGAGTGCTGTCCTTCCTGGCCGACAGGGCTGTCGAGGGGGTCGAGTCGGCCGGGGTCCTGGACGACGGGACCCTGAGGTACGCACGGACGCTCCACCTGCCGCACGGCCCCGGGGCTGTGGAGGTCTTGGCAGAGCAGACCGCTGACGCGACGTGGCGGGTCCGTGCACGACTCGAGCTCATCGCTCTGTCCGACGTCGGCCCGGCGGTCGCCCGGGTGCGACGGATGCTCGACCTGGACGCAGACCCGTCCGCGATCGACGCAGCCCTCGCAGCCGACGGTGCGCTGAGCGCGCTCGTCGCAGAACGGCCAGGGACCAGGGCACCAGGGACCGTCGATCCTCAGGAGATCCTCGTCCGGGCGCTCGTCGGCCAGCAGATCTCGGTCGCTGCGGCCCGGACGCACCTCAGCAGGCTAGCTGCAGCCCTGGGTTCGCCCTGCGCCTCGACCTTCTCGGGGCTCGACAGGCTGTTCCCGACGCCCGAGCAGATCCTCGACGGTGTGCCTCTCCCTGTCGCGGGGGAGCCGCTCGACCCTCAGCGGCTGCTCAGGCTGCCCGCACGCTCGATCGCCTCCGTGGTCGGTGCTGCTCGTGCGCTCGTGGACGGAGACCTCGAGCTGCACGTCGGCGTCGACGCCGCCGCGGTGCGCAAGGCGCTGCTCGCCCTGCCCGGGGTCGGCCCGTGGACAGCGTCCTACGTCGCGATGCGCGTCCTGGGCGACCCCGACACCTGGTTGGACGGTGACGTCGCCCTGCTCTCCGGCGCGCGGACCGTCGGGCTGCTCGGCCCGCAGAGCGCTGGTCGGTCAGAGCACCGGGTCCTGGCGGCTCGGGCCCAGGTGTGGGCGCCGTGGCGGTCCTACGCGGTCATGCATCTCTGGCGCGCGTCCTCGCAGGCCCGGTCCGCGGGTGCGTCGTCCGGGCGGAGCGCAGGGGTGGCGCGCGAGAGGTAGGCGGGGTGGGAGAGACGACAGGAGCTCGCAGCAGGTTCTAGGAGGCCTGAGCGAGATCCGACGCCTCGGCCAGGTAGGCGTCGAGGGCCTTGCGGACGAGGTCGCTCCGGGTGAGACCGAGCTTGGCCCGGACCTCTTCGATCGCCTGGTTGGTCTGGTCGCTGACCGCCACGTTGATGCGGGGCGAACGCTGGCCGTGCGGTCTGGGGGGTTCGCCGTCCAGGCGGGGGCGTCCGACCCTGCGCTCGACGGCCGCGACGTCAAGTCCTGCTGCCTCGAGCATGGCGCGCGCCTCGGCGCTGGCCTGCGGTCCGGTGACGGCACGTCGAGGGGTGGTGACTCCGGACGCGGCCCACTGAGCCAGCTGCCGGTCAGTCTCTTCGCTCATAGCTCCTCCTCATATCCAACGGTGGTGCGAGTTGTCTCGCGGAGCCTCATGACGTGGAAGACACGGACATCACCCGGCGGGGTGATGTTCACCATGACCTCCAACGTGCCGAAGCGGCTAGGTCCGATGTAGAGCCGCGGGCTCGTGTCGTGCCCTGGGCGAGGGTCCTCGAAGTCGTCGTACAAGGCGTGGGCGTAGAGCATGGCGTAGAGCGCTTCGTCCTGCGGGATGTCGTGCTCGCCAGCGCTGTCTGCCCACGTCATCGCCGTAGCAGCGATCGTCCCATGACACCGTATTTGTGTCCACCAAAATTAGACGGGCCCGGAGATCCCGGGATCGTGAGCAGCCGTCGCCCCGATGTGGGCGGTTGACGTGCCCGCTACCTGCTCCGTACAGTTCTCTTGAAACGATTCACAACGAGGTGGAGAGCCAGATGTCACACGCTGAACTGAGCGCCGACGCGCGCCAGGCGCTGCTCGCGCAGACCATAGAGCTGCCGTCCTGGGCCTTCGGCAACTCCGGGACCAGGTTCAAGGTCTTCGCGCAGGAGGGTGTCCCTCGCGACCCCTTCGAGAAGATTGCGGACGCTGCGCAGGTGAATCGATACACGGCGACAGCGCCGCGTGTCTCCCTGCACATCCCGTGGGACCTCACCGACGACTACGCCGCGCTGTCGGCGCACGCGAAGGACCTCGGCGTCGAGATCGGCGCGATCAACTCGAACCTGTTCCAGGACGACGACTACATGCTCGGGTCGCTCACGCACCCGGACCCGATCGTCCGCAAGAAGGCCGTCGACCACCACCTCCAGTGCGTCGACGTCATGCGCGCGACGGGCTCGACCGATCTCAAGCTCTGGCTGCCCGACGGCCTCAACTACCCGGGCCAGGACAACCTGCGCGCCCGCCAGGACCGCCTCGCCGACGGCCTCGCCGAGATCTACGCGGCCCTCGACCCCGAGCACCGCCTCGTCATCGAGTACAAGTTCTTCGAGCCGGCCTTCTACTCCATGGACATCCCGGACTGGGGCACGGCGCTGCTGCACTGCCTCGCCCTCGGCCCGCAGGCCGTGGTCGTCCTCGACACCGGGCACCACGCACCGGGGACCAACATCGAGTTCATCGTCGCGCAGCTGCTCCGCCAGGGGCGCCTCGGTGCCTTCGACTTCAACTCGCGCTTCTACGCCGACGACGACCTCATGGTCGGGGCGGCCGACCCCTTCCAGCTGTTCAGGATCATGCACGAGATCGTCCAGGCCGGGGCGCTCGCCCCCGACTCGGGCGTGAGCTTCATGCTCGACCAGTGCCACAACATCGAGCCCAAGATCCCCGCTCAGATCCGCTCGGTGATGAATGTCCAGGAGGCCACGGCCAAGGCGCTCCTCGTCGACACCGCTGCGCTCGATGCAGCCCAGCAGTCCGGTGACGTGCTCGGTGCGAACGGTGCCCTCATGGACGCCTACAACACCGACGTCCGACCGCTGCTCGCCGGTCTGCGCGAAGAGCAGGGCCTGCACCCGGACCCGCTCGCCGCCTATGCGGCCTCCGGTTACGCCGAGAAGATCGTGGCCGAGCGCGTCGGTGGCGCGCAGGCCGGATGGGGAGCCTGACATGACCACGACCCCCAGCACCACGACCCCCGCGGCCGACCTCGTCGCCCGGTCCAACCGCCTCGGCGCCGACCCCCGCACCACCAACTACGCCGGTGGCAACACCTCCGCCAAGGGCACCGAGACCGACCCCGTCACCGGCGAGCCTGTCGAGCTGCTCTGGGTCAAGGGCTCGGGCGGAGACCTCGGCACCCTCACGGAGAAGAACCTCGCCGTGCTGCGTCTCGACAGGCTCCGCGCCCTCACCGGCATGTACCCGGGCGTCGACCGCGAAGACGAGATGGTCGCGGCCTTCGACTACTGCCTGCACGGCAAGGGCGGTGCCGCGCCGTCGATCGACACCGCGATGCACGGCCTCGTCGACGCCGCGCACGTCGACCACCTGCACCCTGACTCGGGCATCGCCCTCGCGACGGCCGCCGACGGCGAGGCCCTCACGGCTGAGTGCTTCGGCGACAGGGTCGTGTGGGTGCCGTGGCGCCGCCCCGGCTTCCAGCTGGGCCTGGACATCGCCGCGGTCAAGGACGCGAACCCGCAGGCCATCGGCTGCATCCTCGGCGGGCACGGCATCACCGCCTGGGGCGAGACGAGCGACGAGGCCGAGGCCCGCAGCCTCGAGATCGTCGCGACAGCCGAGGCCTTCATCAGCGAGCGCACCGAGAGGCTCGCGACCGAGGGCAAGCACCCCTTCGGGGCTGTCGTCCCCGGCTACGAGGCCCTCGACCCGGTCGAGCGCCGGACGAAGGCCGCGAGGCTGGCCCCGGTGATCCGCGGGCTCGCGTCGACCGACGCCCCGCAGGTCGGGCACGTGACCGACTCCGACGTGGTCCTCGACCTGCTCGCCCGCGAGCGGCTCGCCGAGCTCGCGGCGCTCGGCACCAGCTGCCCCGACCACTTCCTCCGCACCAAGGTCAAGCCGCTCGTCGTCGACCTGCCGTCCTCGGCGACCGTCGAGGAGATCTCGGCGCGTCTCGTCGAGCTGCACGCGGCGTACCGCGAGGACTACCAGGGCTACTACGACCGCAACGCCACCCCCGACTCCCCGGCGATCCGCGGCGCCGACCCGGCGATCGTGCTCGTGCCGGGCGTCGGCATGTTCTCCTTCGGCAAGGACAAGCAGACCGCGCGCGTCGCGGGCGAGTTCTACGTCAACGCGATCAACGTCATGCGTGGCGCCGAGGCGATCAGCACCTACGCTCCGATCGACGAGGCCGAGAAGTTCCGCATCGAGTACTGGGCCCTCGAAGAGGCGAAGCTCCAGCGCATGCCCGCACCCAAGCCGCTCGCGACCCGCATCGCGCTCGTCACCGGTGCCGGCTCCGGCATCGGCCGGGCCATCGCCGAGCGTCTCGCGGCCGAAGGGGCCTGCGTCGTCATCGCCGACCTCAACCTCGAGGGTGCGCAGGAGGTGGCCGACCAGCTCGGCGGTCCCGACGTCGCTGTCGCCGTCCGCGCGGACGTGACGAGCGAGGCCGACGTCGCCGCCCTCGTCGACGAGGCCGCGCTCGCCTTCGGTGGGGTCGACCTCGTGGTCAACAACGCCGGGCTGTCGATCTCGAAGCCGCTGCTCGAGACCACCGCGAAGGACTGGGACCTCCAGCACGACGTCATGGCCAAGGGCTCGTTCCTCGTCGCCCGCGAGGCGGCCCGCGCGATGATCGCGCAGAAGATGGGCGGCGACATCGTCTACATCGCGTCGAAGAACTCGCTCTTCGCCGGGCCCAACAACATCGCGTACTCGGCGACGAAGGCCGACCAGGCCCACCAGGTCAGGCTGCTCGCGGCCGAGCTCGGGGAGCACGGCATCCGGGTCAACGGCGTCAACCCTGACGGCGTGGTCCGTGGCTCGGGCATCTTCGCCGGAGGGTGGGGGGCCAAGCGGGCCGCGGTCTACGGCGTCGCGGAGGAAGACCTCGGCGCGTACTACGCGCAGCGCACGCTGCTCAAGCGCGAGGTGCTCCCCGAGCACGTCGCGGCAGCGGTCTACGCCCTCACCGGGCCGGACCTCAGCCAGACGACAGGTCTGCACGTGCCGGTCGACTCGGGTGTCGCGGCGGCGTTCTTGCGCTGACGATCAGCAGCACGACGGCACGACGGCACGACGGCACGACGGCACGACGGCACGACAGCACGACAGCACGACAGCACGACAGCACTGCAGTACAGCACTGCGCGGACCCGGGCAGCGGAGCCCGGGTCCGCGCCCCGCACGGCCGAGGCCGTGCGCACCGCCCGCGCACGGCGCGCCGGCGGGCATCAGCATCGTGGAAGGTGCAGTGACGTGGAGAGACGGACGACGGCCTTCGCAGCCGTGGACCTCGGGGCGTCGAGCGGTCGCGTGATCCTCGGGCGGGTGATCCCTGGAGACGCCCTCGACGGCAGCCAGACTCGGGTCGAGCTGCACGAGGTGACGCGGTTCCCCAACGGGCCCGTCGAGGTCGACGGCACCCTGCACTGGGACATCCTGCGCCTGCACCAGGGGATCCTCGACGGGCTGCGCGCGGCGGTCCGCGAGACCCAGGCGCGCGGCGACGTCTTCGGCGGCGTCGGCATCGACTCGTGGGCCGTCGACTACGGCCTGCTCGACGCCGACGGCGCGCTGCTCGGCAACCCCGTGCACTACCGCGACCCGCGGACCGACGGTGTCCCGGCGCGGGTCTTCGACGAGATCGGCTCGGGCGAGCACTATGCCGTCAACGGCCTGCAGACCCAGCCCTTCAACACCGAGTTCCAGCTCGTGGCCGCGGCCGGGTCCGCGCAGCTCGACGCGGCCCGCACGCTGCTGCTCGTGCCCGACCTGCTGACAGCCTGGTTGACCGGTCGCCGGGTCGCCGAGGTGACGAACGCGTCGACCACCGGGCTGCTCGACGTGAGGTCGCGGCAGTGGTCCACGACCCTCGTCGGCGCGTTGCGCCACGCCTTCCCGTCGCTGCCCGATCTCCTCGGTGCGGACGGTCTGCTCCCGGCGCTCGTCGAGCCCGGGACCGTCGTCGCGCCTCTCGCCGACGACGTCGCCCGCGCCGTCGGTGCGCCTGCCGGGGTCCCGGTCATCGCCGTCGGGTCGCACGACACGGCTTCGGCCGTGGTGGCCGTCCCCGCGACGAGCGAGCACTTCGCCTACGTCTCGTGCGGCACATGGTCCCTCGTCGGGCTCGAGCTCGACGCGCCGGTCCTCTCCGAGGCCAGCCGCGAGGCCAACTTCACCAACGAGCTCGGCGTCGACGGGACCGTGCGGTACCTGCGCAACGTCATGGGTCTCTGGCTGCTCCAGGAGTCCGTCCGCACGTGGAACGCGGCAGGTCTGCCCGCAGACCTGCCCGACCTGCTCGCCGCCGCGGCGCTCGTCCCGGCGCTCACCACGGTCGTCGACGTGGACGCGCCGGAGTTCTTGGCCCCCGGCGACATGCCCGCGAGGATCGCCGCCGCCGCCGAGCGGACCGGCCAGACCCCACCGCAGTCGCAGGCCGAGACCGTCCGCTGCATCCTCGACTCGCTCGCCGTCGCGTACAGGCGGGCGGTCCGCCAGGCGGGCGAGCTGTCAGGGCGCGACGTCGACGTGGTGCACATGGTCGGCGGGGGAGTGCGCAACGAGCTGCTCTGCCAGCTGACGGCCGACGCGACAGGGCTGCCTGTGGTGGCGGGACCTGTCGAGGGGGCGGCGCTGGGCAACGTCCTCGTGCAGGCCCGTGCGGCCGGTGTCCTCAGCGGGGACCTCGCTGCGCTGCGTGCCGTGGGAGCGCGCGGCGTCCCGCTGCGCAGGTACGTGCCGGGCGGCGGAGGGGCAGGGAGTCTCGCCGCTGAGCACTGGGCTGCGGCCGAGGCGCGGCTCACGGCCGCCGTGCTCGGAGCCGTCGACGCCTGACCGCACGGCTGACGGGCCTGTGCCCTGCCGCGCAGGGCTGCCGGGACCGGCGCCCTCTGACTGGCCTCGAGGCAGGTGCGAGCCCAGAAGCGCTCGCCAGTCCGGAGGGCCGCCAGCCCGGCGGGGCGGCCTAGCCCTGCTGGACCGGCTGGTCGCGCAGCGCGAGGATGAACTCTTCGACGATCTCGCCGCGGCCGTTGGCGAAGCCGGAGTCCTCGCCGATCACCTCGAAGCCGCAGCGCTTGAGCACGGTCAGCGACCCGACGTTGTCCTTGGCGGTGCGGGCGTGCATCGGTCGGTCGGTCACCTCGGTGAGGATCGCGCGCAACGCCTTGGTCGCGACACCCCGGCCCCAGTACTCGCGGCCGATCCAGTAGGTGAGCTCGTGCTCGTCGTCCTCGACGTAGGTCATGATGCTGCCGGCGACACGGCCGCCGACCAGGATCGTGCGGGCGGTGACCTGGGGGTCCTCGCGCAGGATCTTCCAGCGGGCGTCGAAGCGGCCGCGGTCGGTCGGGTCCTTGACGGTGAAGGCCGCGATCCGGTTGGCCTCGCGATCCTGCTCCATGCGGAAGAACACGTCGATGTCAGCCGAGATGATCGGGCGCAGCACGACGTCGGCCGGGGCCGCGACGAGCTCGACCTCGAAGCCCGCGGAGTTCTGCAGGAATGCTGCGTAGTGCCCGGGGCGTCCGTCGGAGGGCTTGCCGCCGGCCCACGGGTACCTGTCGGCGAAGAGCGGTGTCCAGCCCTTCTCCTGCGCAGCTGCGTAGAGACGGTCGACGCGAGCCTGCGACCCCGAGTGCAGGGCGAGGTGGTTGAGACCGGGCCGGAGCCTGTCGTGCTCGGAGGAGGACAGCGCGGCGGACTGCTCGAAGACCAGGTACGTCCCGCCGAGCCTCAGGCTGAACCCTGTGTCCCACGTCTGGAAGGGGGAGTAGCCGAGCTCGGTGAGCAGCCAGCCCCAGGTGGCGCGGGCCTCCTCGAGGTCGGGGACCCAGATCTCGACGTGGTGCAGCGTGCCGCGTGCCGAGGCGATCGGCGCGGCGGGGACCGCGGGTGCGGCAGGCGCGGCGGGGGTTGCCTGACCGGAGTCGGGCACTGTGGGGGTGGACGGCGCAGACGCAGCCGAGGCCGACGACGTGTCGGTGGCTGCTGCGGTCGGGGCGGAGGGCGTGCCGAGGCCAGCCTGCGCCGGGGCAGGCTGGGCGGTCGACGACGCGGTCGTCTCGGGCTGGACAGTCACAGGTCCACGGTACGCGGCGGGAGGTCCGTCGTCGGCGCCGTAGGGCCTGCCCGGCGTGTGCTCATCTTCACGTTCTGGTCACGTGACACGACGGCGCCGGGCCCCACCGCGGTGCCCATCATCGCTGAGTTCTGGCGGCTCGCAAGGCGGGGGAGCATCTCCTTCCTCACAGTGCTCAAAACTTAAACTACTAGCCAGGCGAGCCGATGAACTTGTCGGAGGGGGTCACTTCAACCGAAGAACGACCGACGCTGCGCCGCAGGGCGCCAGAGGAGCACCATCATGTTCACGCTGAGAAGGACACACGCGGCAGCCGACGCGAGCCTGGCGCTCGCCGAGGCGCGCCAGAACACCGACGCGGTCACCGCGGTCGTCGAGGCGCTCGCGCGCAGCCGGGAGCCTGGCGACGCCGTGCAGCGCGTCCTCGACGTCGTGCGCGAGCAGTTCGGCTGGGCCTACGGCTCGTACTGGCGGATCGCCGACGACGAGCCCGTGCTCGAGTTCGCCCAGGAGTCCGGCTCGGTCGGCGAGGAGTTCCGTGCCGTGACGGCCACGGCCTCGTTCCGTGAGGGTGTGGGTCTGTCCGGTCGTGCGTGGAAGTCCCGCGACCTCGTGGTCGTCGAAGACCTCGGTGACCTCCGCGACTGCGTGCGGGCGCCCGCCGCCCAGCGCGTCGGCGTCCGCAGCGGCATCTGCTTCCCCCTCTACGAGGACGGTCAGGTGGCCGGGACGATGGACTTCTTCGCGACCGAGGTCCTCGCGCTCTCGCCCCAGCGCGTCGAGACGCTGCGCAGCATCGGCGTCCTGGTGTCGCAGGCCCTCGAGAGGGTCGTCGTCGCCGAGCGGCAGGCCCTCGACAAGCAGGACGTCGACGCCGTGAGCTCTGTGCTGCGCGAGGTCTCTGTCGCGACCTCCAGGGACGCCGCGCTGTCGCGCGCCCTCGACACCATCCGACGTGACTTCGGCTGGGACTACGGGTCCTTCTGGCAGATCGACGAGGCCGACCAGGTGCTGCGCTTCGGCCAGGAGTCGGGCCAGGTCGGCGAAGAGTTCCGCACCGTGACGCGCGCGGCCTCCTTCGCCCAGGGTGTCGGCGTCGCGGGGCGGGCGTGGAAGACGCGAGACCTCGTCTACGTGCGCGACCTCGCGCAGGTGACCGACTGCGTGCGCGCACCCGTCGCGCAGCGCGCCGGGGTGAAGTCCGGGGTGTGCCTGCCGATCCTCGTCCGCGGGACCGTCGTGGGGACGATGGACTTCTTCGTCACCTCGACACTCACCATCTCTGATGGCCGTGAAGAGGCTCTGCGCAACACGGCCTTCCTCCTCGGGCAGGCCCTCGAGCGCATCGAGGCTGCGGACCGCCTCACGACTGCGGGCAACGAGCTCGTCGCCTCGATCGACGAGGTCGAGCGCAACGTCCTGTCGGCCACCCGTGTGGCGACCGACGGGCGTCTCCTCGCGGAGCGCGCGAACGACGAGGTCACCCGGCTCGGCGAGTCGTCGCAGGAGATCGGCACCGTGGTCAACGTCATCGGGCGGATCGCCGCGCAGACGAACCTGCTCGCCCTCAACGCGGCGATCGAGGCTGCGCGGGCCGGTGAGGCGGGCCGCGGGTTCGCCGTCGTCGCCAACGAGGTCAAGGACCTCGCCAACGAGACTGCCCGGGCCACGACCGAGGTGGGGCAGAGGATCTCCGCGATCCAGGAGCTGGTCGACGAGGTCGTCGGGTCGCTGACGAGCATCAGCGACGCCGTCGGTCAGATCAACGAGACCCAGGCGACCATCGGCGGCGTCCTCACGGAGCAGGCGGCGGTCACGCGCGCGATCCTCGACTGAGGGGCTGCCGGGGGTGCGGGGCCAGCTGCCCCGTGCCGTCTGGAGAGGGACCCGTCCCGGGTGGCAGGGGGCTGTGGGACGGGACTCACATAGTTGAAGTCTCAATTAGTGAAGTCCGGGGTCGATCTGAAGGGTCCCCCTGAAACGTATGGAGTGCACCATGAGCGTCCCCCCGCAGAAGCACGCAGCAGCCCGGCTCGAAGACCTGAGCGTCCGCGTCAAGGTCCTCGGCGTGGTCGCGATCGCGACAGTCGTCGCCATCGTCATCGGCCTGGTCGGCCTGCAGGCCCTGTCGGCCTCGGCCGACACGACCGAGCAGCTCTACGAGGAGAACGTGCTCGGTGTCCTCCACGCGTCGGAGATGGAGCTCGCGATGAACGACATGCGGCTCCGCTCGCGCGACGCCATCCTCGCGCTCGACGCCGACGAGACGCGTGAGAAGCTCACCGAGCTCGACGACGCCGAGGCGGCCTTCGAGGAGGCCGAGGGCCTCTACGCCGCGACCCCGCTCGACGACGCACGCGAGAAGACCCTCGCCGAGCTCAACACCACGATCGACGCCTACCTGACCGTCCAGCGCGACGTCCTGGGACCCCTCGCGATCGCCGGTGACATCGAGGGCTGGACGGCGGCCAACGACGAGCAGTCCCGTCCGTTGACCACCGCCATGAACGAGCAGATCTCGAGCCTCGTCGAGACCGAGCGGACCCGCGCCTCCGAGGCCGTCGAGGCCTCGCGCGACAGCTACGTCCAGCAGCGGACCGTCTCGGTGGTCATCCTCATCGCCGGGGCGCTGCTCGCGCTGACCCTGGGCTGGTTGGTCGCCCGTGGGATCACGCGGAGCGCCGTCGCCGTGCAGCGGGTGGCAGAGCACCTGGCCGAGGGCGACCTCACCCAGACCTCCGGTCTGACATCTCGTGACGAGATGGGCCGGATGGGCGCCGCGCTCGACGTCGCGACCCGCAGGCTCGGCGAGGTCATGAG